>Ga0302326_10021692_pt1 | contig 13164 bp, 7 predicted proteins | sample Palsa_T0_3_FD_202264 | JGI IMG/M metagenome (GOLD analysis project Ga0302326, IMG submission 202264) | Peat permafrost microbial communities from Stordalen Mire near Abisko, Sweden - Palsa_T0_3 | ecosystem: Environmental > Terrestrial > Soil > Palsa > Peat permafrost | place: Sweden: Abisko... | reverse complement strand
AGCGCACCGGGCGATAGAGCATCACGCGGCCGTAGCCGCTGTCGGGGATCCAATAATTTTCGCAGAATTCCTGACCCTCACAGAGCAGAGGCGTTCCCTTGGCGGTCAGCAGCGCAATCAGATACGGTTGCACCTTGGGCCAAAATCCGTCGCGATTGCCTTCTTGCAGCAACGTGTCATCCGGATCGTTGTCCACCGCAACTGTGCCGTAGTTGCAGATAAAGCGCTGATGATCGTGATTTTCTATATATTGCAGCGCGGTCTTGGGCAACGTGTCGCCGTTAACCGTCACCGACGCCGGATATCCGTTGAGTCCGAGTTGTAATCCCAGTTGCTCGATGGCGCCGGGATTTCCCTCGGCGCAACTGGCGGCGGCGTACAGCGTGCCATCCTGCCAGGTGCCCGTGGAATAGCTGGCGTTCAGAATATCCGGAGGATTTGGCAGATATTCGGCAATCTGCATCAGATTGATGTTGCCGGCCGCGTCAAAAAATCGCTGGTAGTGATCCCTCGCTCCTGACTTGGATTTGACGTATTGATACGTGCTGTAGACCAGGTTGGCGTAGCCCGCGCCCGTCGAACCGTCCCAATACTCCGGCACATCGTCAAAGCGGAATCCGTCCACGTGAAACGTGTCCAGCCAAAACTGATTCACGGAATAGTAGTAGTCCTGTGTGAGCCGCTTGGAAAAATCGTTCAACGTGCCGTAATCACCGCTGCCGCCATTGAAAGGATTGGGGAGATCGTTCTGCAGCGCGCCATACAACTGCGTGTACGCGAAATCGCCGCCAGTATGGCCGTAGACGGAGTCCACAACCACGGCGATTTTCTGCTGGTGACAAAGATCGACGAAATTCTGAAAGTCAGACGTTTTGCCAAATCGTTCGGCGACGCAGAAATAACCAATGGGATCGTAGCCCCAGTCGATGGTGGCCAGCACGTTGGAGACGGGCATCACTTCGATGCAGTTGATGCCCAGATCGGCGAGGTAGGGAAGTTGCTTGATGGTGCGCTCGAGGTCGTCGCGAAATTCGCTGATCATCAACTCGTAGATAATGGCGTTTTTGAGCGGCGGCGTTTTCCAGACGGTTTCATTGGGGGAGAATGCGTACGGCGTGGCCCCGACGGTAATCGCCGACAAGCGTCCGACGCCCACTTCGCGGGAGAACGGGTCGATGATGAAGTCGATATCGCCGCGCGTGGGACTGTGCACAAGATAGCGATAAACGTAACGCCCGGGTTGCCCGAAGGAAGAAGATCCCGGCGGCGGCGGCGCGGTGCTTAGATCGATCTGGCCGGACCAATAATCGCCGTAGGTCGGATCGACGGAATGCGCTTGCGGCACAACCGCCGGCTGCGCGGTCTGAAGATACTGGTCCGTCTCATGGATGATTTTAACGGAAACCGCATATCCCTGCGCGGGGTCCACGCCCGGCAGAAAAATTCCGAATTGCAAGACCTTGCTGGATATTTCCAGGGCCCCCAACTTGTTCATCGGAAGGTAATTCATAAACACCACCGCGCGGCCGCCGAAAGATTGGGAGAGAGCCGTAGTCTACTCCATCTTTTAATACTTAGCAAAAGGTGTACCGGTCGCGGATGGCGTCCGAACAGCCGGCCGCGCGCTGTAAGTCGCCACAGATCTAACCGCTGTGCTGCTCGCTCCTCGCCCCCCGCATCAACGCAAAATAAATCGCCCCCGCCACCACAAATCCCACAAACCACGCATAGTCATACAAGAACCGTACCGCCGGCACCAGCAGCCCCGCCAGCGCCACGCCAATCCCCGCCGCCAGCGCCACCAGCGCGCGAAAATTAAATCCGCCGCGATACTCATACCGCCCGCCGCGCCGGTACAAATCCGCGATCGCCAGTCTCCTCCCGCGCAAAACGTGGTAATCGCAAATCATAATCCCGGCAATCGGCCCCAGCAGCGCCGAGCATCCCACCAGCCAGCCGAAAATATACGCGCTGAAATCCGCCAGCAACTTCCACGGCATCATGCAAATCCCCACCACGCCGGTGATAATCCCCCCGATGCGAAACGAAATCAGCGACGGCCGCAAATTAGAAAAATCGTTCGAAGGCGACACCACATTCGCCGCCACATTGGTGTTCAGCGTCGCCAGCAGCAACGCAATCAGCGCCACGCATGCCACCGCCGGCTCATGAAACCGGCTCAGCAGCGCCACCGGATCCCAAATCGCCTCGCCAAACAAAATCGCCGAAGCCGACGTCACCGCCACCCCGATAAACGCATACAGTGTCATCGCCGTCGGCAATCCCAGCGCCTGCCCCACCATTTGCGCGCGTTGCGATTTGGCGTAGCGCGTAAAGTCCGGAATGTTCAGCGCCACCGTCGACCAGAACCCCACCATGCCCGTCAACGCCGGCACAAAAAAATGCATCGACTCCGCGGTGGTGCGAAATTTGCTCGGCGCGCTCAGCACTGGACCAAACCCGCCCGCCTTCCGCGTGATCCAGAACAGCAGCAACAACCCAATCGCCAGCATGAACGGCGCGCCAATTCCCTGCAAAAATTTGATCGTCTCAATCCCGCGCCACACCACCGCCATGTTGATCGCCCAGAACACCAGAAAGCACACCCACGCCGCCCCCGCCGACTCGCCCGCCGCCGGCCACACAATTTTCAGCATGGAAAAAATCGCCGCCCCGCCAATCCAGCACTGAATGCCAAACCATCCGCACGCCACCAGTGCCCGCAACACCGCCGGCACATTCGCGCCGCGCACCCCGAACGACGCGCGCACAAACACCGGAAACGGTATCCCGTATTTCGCCCCCGCATGCGCGTTCAGCAGCATGGGAATCAGCACAATCACGTTCCCCAGAAAAATCGTCCCCACCGCCTGCGCCCAATTCATCCCCCCGGCAATCAACCCCGACGCCAGCATGTACGTCGGTATGCACACGCTCATCGCCACCCACAGCGACGCATAGTTGTACGTCGTCCACGACCGCCGATTCGCAGGAATCGGCGCCAAATCGTCGTTATACAGCGAGGGATCGGCAGAAACGGATAAGTCAGAGAAAAGATCAGTGGAAAGAGACGAGTCTTCGTTCGCACGCTGCATCAATGGTCTGGAGGCTCCCGGCGCCGGAATGAGCCGCCAGCCTATAGCAACCTTGCCGGAAATTCCAGCGCCACGGCGCCTCTTCGCAGATTCACTTTGTCTCCCCCATAGACAAATGATCGATCCGCGTAGGGGCATCCCGCGACCCCGGGACCGTTCCCGTCCGTGTCAGGCGTAGGGGCACGATAAATCGTGCCCTCTTTCCTCTATCCTGTCGGGAGGGCCCGACTTCAGTCGGGCCGCAAACCGCGCAAAAAACCCTTCATTACAGAAGCAAACAAGGCGGACCTTAGGTCCGCCTTGTTTGCCTGCCGCGCCCGCTCTTCTCTAGTAGCACAGGCTTTCAGCCTGTGCGCTTTTCGTTTCTTGGCATTACATTTGCGCGACAGATTAAGTAAACACGTCGCGTTTGTTCCCATGGTTCCCACGAGCCGTTTTAAGAAGTGGCACGGCCCCGGCCGTAACCAAACATTAATTAAGCGCCTTCCTTGCTCTCCTCGCCAAAACTCCCGCACCTCGCGCGCATCTTCTCCCGAAACTTTTCCCGCTCCTCAGGCGTCATGCGCCCCCAGCTCCCGTCCTTGCCGAGACGCCATCGAGAGCTGCCGTTGCCGCGCCCGTGGCTGCCAAATAGAATGCGGCAAAGCGCCAGCAAGCCGAGAGCTTGCCAGAACGTCAGGGCGTGCCAGCCGAAGAGCGTGGGTAGCAACCAGTTCCACAGCCGCATGACCACTTCTCCGCCGATAAACACGAATAACACCAGCGCCGGCGCCGCCAGCAACGCGATTAGCCATTTTTTTCTCATGTCCGTCTCCTCACTTACTAAAAAATTCGTCGTGTAGGGCTTGTAAACGCTCGCGCAGATGCAGCACGGCGTAGCGTTTGCGCGCCAGCAAAGTATTCACATTCACGCCGGTTTCCTGCGCCAGCTCCGCGAAGCTGCGGCCCTCGATTTCGTGGGCCACGAAGACTTCACGCTGCTCGGCAGGCAGTTTCGCAAGCGCACCGCGCAATTCGTACAGCAAGGCGTCGCGCGCAAAAAGCGCTTCCGGGCCGGCATCAGGCGAAGGCAGCCAGTCCTCGATGCGCAGCAGCTCCCCTTCTTCATCCCTGGCTGCGGCGTCGCTCCAGTTCGCGGGGCGCTTCTTGCGAAAAAGGTCGGTGATTCGATTGCGCGCTACGCGAAACAGCCAGCCGGTCACATAATCGATGGGCATCAGCAAGCGGTTAGCCTCCACCAGTTCGGTGAAGACGTCCTGAAACAACTCTTCGACATCGGCGGGGTTAGCGACCCGCCTGCGAATAAAATTGCGCAGCCGCGACCCTTCCGTGGCCATGACCTCGGAGATTTTCTCGTCCTGCTGCATCATCGCTGCCATGCTCACCGGCTCATCCATCCACTAAGCTAGACGAATCCCGCCGCGAAATATTGTGCAGAATTTGTCGGCGTGGGCGGTGGACGGGGAAGGAGGGTTGCGCCAGGCCCACGGCCCCGGTCTTCAGCAGGGGAAACCAGGGGACGAAACTGGGGAACCGGCGGGGACCGACTGGATGTTTCCCTGATTCCTATCCGTCCTGGAACCGTCTCATCCCATTCGAACGATATACCGCTCGATAAAATGTCTTGACAATAGCTAAGCCTTATGCTAGCGTGCCGTATGCTGGCGAACTTCGCCCTCGCATCGTCGCTCCACCCTTCTTCTTCAACCCACCTTGCCCCATCTCGTGTCGTCCAATTTTGCCCCTTTAGAATGATAACGATACGCATTGCTCCCCGCGTAAACCCTTATGGCTCACAACGATATGAAATGCCCTACCGTACACCCCATCGCTGCTCCAACCACTCCATATCTCCTTTGTTTTCAACGGCGCCGATTGGTACCCTTAATCACACATTCGCACCCCCTTGCCAGCTGTTTTTCGTCCTTTACCCAACCAAAACTTCCAGGCCAAGCGATCCTTATCGCCGTATGCGTCGCGCGCACATCCAACCAGTCGTCTCCAAGAAATGCCACTCAGGCCAGCGAAGCCCACGAATCCACGGAGGCCACGAAGCCACCGGGGGCCGCCGAGACTGCGGTGGCGCGAAGGAGGGTTGATGATGAAGGCTGAAAAAATGGCGACGAGAAACACGGCGCGAGTCCTGCGGAGAAGCGTGTTGGGCATCGGTGTGTTGGCGTTGCTGGCCGTTGGCGGCGGGCTGTTTGCCAAGAGCTTTGCGCGTCCCTTGTCGAAGCCCGTGTCAAAGCTCTTGTCGAATAACGATGCGCAGCCCTCGTCACGACCCTCTTCACAGAACGATGCATCGCGCGTGCATAACATTGTGCTGGTGCACGGCGCGTGGGCCGATGGTTCAGGCTGGCGCGGCGTGTACGACATTTTGGCGAAAGACGGTTACAACGTCACCATGGTGCAGGAGCCGGAGACCACCTTCGCTGACGATGTGGCGGCCACCAGGCGCATCCTGGCATTGCAGGATGGACCGACCATCCTCGTGGCCCACAGTTACGGCGGCGCGGTGATTACCGAAGCTGGCACCGCTCCCAACGTCGTCGGCCTCGTGTACATTGCGGCGCACATGCCGGACACCGGCGAAAACGAATCCGCCGACGGCAAAAAGTTTCCCAGCGACCTGGCCAAGTCCACGGCGATCAAGAAGACCCCGGACGGCTTCACCTATCTCGATCCGGCGCAATTCCACGAATTTTTCGCCGCCGATTTGCCGGACGCCGACGCCGCATTTCTAGCTCGCGCGCAAGTGCTGAACTTCGGAGCGAATTTCGCCGGTGTCATCACCGACGCGGCTTGGCGCAAGAAACCAAGCTGGATGGCCGTCGCCGCCAAAGACCGCACCATCAACCCAGACCTCGAGCGCTGGTACGCCGCGCGCGCCAACAGCCACAAAGTGGAAATCGCGGGCGCCAGCCACTGCGTATACATCTCCCACCCCAAGGAGGTCGCCGCGTTAATCGAAGACGCCGCCACACACGCGCGGTAATGTCCATCGGCGCATCTGCAAGTTTCGCGACCATCGTTTTTCGCTGGCGAATTCGATGTGCGCTGCGGAGTCTGTACTTGCTCTAGGTATTCTTTTGGAAGTTGGCTTTCTCCATGGCGCGGCGCACTTCGGGATTTTTCATAAAATATTCCCACACGAAGCCGGTGCGCGCATTCTCCGCCATCAGGATGGTGATCCCGGCGTCGATGCCGATCACATCCGGGCTGGCCCAGTTGGTAAGCGGGTTGAACGCGTCCACGAATCCGTAAGTGGCCCAGGCCACTTGCGAATATTTCTCGCGCACCGTCTTGAGGACGCGCAGCGTTTCCTGCGGCAGAAAGGGCAGGGAGCCAGCCGACGCGCAGGGCACCACGCTGCCATCGGGATGGCCCATCATCGGGGGACCGCCCCACGCGGTGTAGCCTTTTTGCGAATCGCTCGCGGTGATGCCCCAAAGGTCTTCGGTGTAGTCCGGAAATTGGTGCGACATCTCGATGCACCACAATTTGTGCACCTCCGTGGCGATGGCGGAGTTGGTGAAGTAGTCGGCGTACTTGTCGTGGCGCCCGCGAAAATCAAACCACGCGTGGGAATACTGGTGGACGAAAAGCGGAGCATACGCGCCGATGTAGCGAATGCCGTTAAATTCAAAGTGCGGGCGACTCCAGGCCTCCCAGGCGGAAGCGGCCAGCGGTTTGGTGTTGGACCCCATGCCTAAGAGATAGAGCATCATCAGTTCGCTGTACGAGTCCCAGCGCGTTTTAATGAAACCCTTTTCCGGAGTCCAGCCCATGGACAATGTGGATTGCCCCTCGAGAAACCAGCCCCAGTCGATGCGATCGTAGAGCTTGGCCACCAGCGAAGAGACTTCGTCGTTGGCGAAGTAGCCGCGGCAGGTGAGCGCGCCGCACAGAAAGATGGCGGTGTCGATATCGGAAAGTTCGGATTTGAAGATGCGTTCACCGTTGTCCATCTTCAGAAAGTGGTAGAAAAATCCGTGCTCGTTGGGGAGTTTTTCGAGGGCGAAGTGCAAGGTAGCGAGGACGCGCTGCAAGATGAAATCGCGCGGCTGCCAGTTGCGCTGCGCGGCGATGCACAGCGCGGTGAGGCCGAAGCCGGTGGCGGCGATGCTGGCCACGTTGCGGGCGTCCTGCTGGCGGGCGAGACTGCGGTCTTTCACGAGGCCGACGGCGGGGTCCACGGAATCCCAGAAAAATTGGAAGGTGGTGCGCTGGATGTCTTCGAGGAAGGCATCTTCTTGCGGAGAGAAGCGGTAGCGGGTGGCGGCGCTGGTGGAGGAAGCGGTCGCTGGGGCCGCGGGCGGCAGCGGCGGTAGTATGGGCGGACCTTGTCTTTGCGGAGCGGAGCCGAGGGCGAGCAACGGGTAGGGGAGAGAGAAGGCGGCTCCGGCGCCCAGGAGCTGGCGGAGCGCGGCGCGACGGGAAAGGACAGCCGACGGGCGCGACAAAGCGTTTAGTAAATCGGTTTTCTTAGGCGTCATCAAGAGCTGGGAACGCGGTTAGACTTACCCCTCCGAGTGTAGGCAAAGGATGCGGAAAAGGGCAAGGAGTTTGCGGAGGGCGCAACAGGCGCGGCGTAAAAACGGAAGCGGAAGCAACGGCGGCGGTCGGCGTAAGTAGTGGCGAAGAAACGAGATGGGGCTGGGCGGAGGAAGCTGGCGGGTAGGCGTAAGCGCGGGTGCTGGTGGCCATTTTTATATTTCGCGGGATAGAGAAGAATTCGGTACTTCGCGGGCATCTCATTGCTATCCTAGTTCGTATATGTTCATGACTTAGGGGTGGTTAGCAATTCGGCGGAAACTGGCGCCGCATGGAGTCTTCGGATTGTTCTAGCTGCTGTAAGAAGGATGCGGGTCGCTGGAACCTTGTGGACGATCCGGGGTTTGCACTTCGTAGGAGCGAGAGGGTTCGCAGAACGAAAATGGCCACCTACCGGCACCAGCTTGGGCAGCATGAACGACGCAGGGTTGCGCGAATCGCGCCGGACTTGCTGACGTACGCCTCGTTTGGCGGCAGCAATGGCGGGATGGTGTTGGATGTGAGCGAGCGAGGGTTGGCGGTGGTGACGGCGCTGGCCGTGCCTCCCGCGTCGGTGCTGCAGCTCTCGATCGCCGCCGACGCGACGCATGACGCCATGGAAGTGACCGGGCGGGTAACGTGGATCTCCGAGTCTCGGCGGCGCCTGGGGATTGAGCTGATTGAGGTTGCGGGCGACGCACGAACTGCCTGGGAATTGTGGACGGCTGCATTGCTAGCACAGCGCGGGGCGGCGGAGGGTAACGAGCAGTCGGTAGCTCCGGCCCAGGCGCCGGTTCCCGCGGCGGTCAAAACACCACCTTTACCGGTTCCAGTGGCGCTGCCGACACCGACGCTGCTTCCGCACGCGGTTCCTGACGGCGGGCGGTGGGCCCTGGTTGAGGCAGAGAACGCGGTTCGGGCCGAGCAGGCGGTGCCGCATGTGCAGATGCCGGCGACGAGCGCGGGAAGCGCATCGGCTACGCGAACGACGGCGGAGAGCGCGCCGAAGAGATCGTTGGAACTGGTCGCAGGGAAAGAGAGTGTGGTTGGCGAAAAGCCTGCACCGGAAAGGGCGGTAGGGTTGGAAGCGGCCGACCGCGCTGGTTTGCTCAAGGCCGAGATGTCAAAATCCGCTGCAACGCGCGGCGCTGCAACCAAGGCCGCTGCAACCGGCCGCGGTGCGCCGCGCGCTGACGTGTTCAAGGCTGATTCGGGCCGCGGCGAAGAGCGCGACGACGGGGTAGCCAGCCCCAAGAAATCCCCGGAAGCTAGCCATGCGCCGAATGCTGAGCACGAACCGGGGAGTCAGCTGTATGAGCGTAAATGGTTGATCCTGGGGATCGCTGTGGTGGTGGCTGGGAGCTTTGCACTGGGAACGTTCATTGGGCGGAACGTCCTTGGAGGGATGGGACAACAAATCCATAGGCGTTCAGCGACGACGCCACCCGAGGTCGCGCCGCCGATCGGCGGCACGTCCTGGACAACGGAAAAGACGAATGCACGGGAAGCGGCCGCGAGCCATGAGGCGGTTTCCCCGGCAATAAGCGCAAGGAACACGGCGAGTGCAGACTCGACTATCGTCGATGCAAAGGGCGTCGATGCAAAGGGCGTCGATGCAAACGGCGTCGATGCAAACGGCGGCGATGCGACAGTCGCTGTTGCGACGGGAGTGGACACGACACATGTTCAGGAAGCAGGCAGGGCATCGGGCAGGGAGCTGGGCACCACTCGTGGCACGGCCATTAAGAAGGATGTAACGGCCACGTCGGCCGAGGCAGGGCCGGCGGCCGGGGTGGAAATGCTGGTCACGCCGAAAGAGGGCGACGAACCGCTGCGCGTCGCGCTGCCAGCGGAAGTGTTAATGAGCACGCCGTCGATGGAGATGGCGTTGCGACGGTTGGCGCTGGTGCCGGGGGCGAAAGCCTTACCGCACCATAAGATACGCGAGGAGCGGTTGGTGGTGGGTCCGCTACTGGAGCGGGTTACGCCGCAGCCGAGGCCGGAGGCCGTCGCCGCCGCGGCGGGGGGCGAGCAGGTGGTGAGCGTGCGGGTCACGATCGAGGGCGACGGACACGTGTCGTACGTGGATCCGGTCAGCGGGCCGATGATGCTGATGCCGAGCGTGATGGAGGCGGTGCGCGAGTGGAAGTTCGGGGCGAGCACGCTGGGCAAGGATGCGATACAAACGGAAGCCGATTTGACGATTAAATTCCGTCCCAAGCGGTAAGCATATTCCATCCCAAATCGTGGGCAGCAGGGTGAACTGGCAGAGGGACGAGTTCGCAAAGAGTTGGGATTTTGCACGCCCGTAGTGTGCAAAACATTTTCCAATGCCACCAAGCGGGATGGACTCCACGCAATAAAATCAATAACTTAGCGGCTGTTTGGCTGTGGTACGGGAAATGCTGTATAGAAGTCAACACAGACTGTGTAGCGGTTGCGGTATTGCGGGAATTTGTGCCTTGCGGCGGTGAGTTTGGGGCAAGGCAGAATGAACGCGGCGCACACAGCGAAAGAAGTGGGAGCAATTTGAATTTCACTTCCAGAGTACGAGCTCTCTTTCAAATGGCGGGCATGTCCCCTGCCGATACGACTTATCAAGGTGCGATCCATGTTCCGGATCGGTCTAACGTTTACGAAATAAAGGAGGCCAGCGTGAGAAACCTGGCATTTGCAGCAGGATTGGTTTTGGCGCTTAGCTTGGTTGCAGGCCCGGCGGTGCTGGCGGACACGACCGAACTACAGGACAGCTACATTTCGATCAGCGGCCCGGGGGGAAGCATCCTCGGGGCGAGTAGCGAGCTGTCGCCCTCAGGATCGGGCACCGGCTACAGCTACAGCTCGACGGGCTTCGACAACGGCTCGGGCTTTAGCAGCAGCACCTACGGGACGTATACCGTGACGCTGACGGCTGCGGTCTCGGGGACGTACAAGATCGCGGGTTACTTTGACGCAGAGTTGACACTGCCGTACTTTAACGAATATGCGGCCGTCAACGGCTCCGCAGCCTCGGGCCAGAGCTACGAAGTGGGCGATCCGCAAACTTCGACCATCGTTGCCGACACGTTGGCCAATGCGCTGACCAACGTGAATGGCATTCCCCAGGGGACGGATAACGAGGCTGGCAAGGGCACCAACGGCGACGTATCCTTTGCTATGAATTTCAGCGAGGTCCTGGTTGCGGGCGACGTGGAGACGGTGACGTTTGCCATCACCACGACGAATCCCGGAGGGTTTAACATCGAGCAGGTTCACCCGGTCGACGGGGAGAACAACGCACAAACAGTAGCGTACTTCGCCGCTGCGGAATCCGTAGTGGCGCCTGGGTGCACGGTGAACTGCGGGCCGCCGCCACCGCCCGGCATGCCGGAACCTGGTTCGCTCGTGCTGCTCGGAACCGCACTCGGACTCTTGGGCGTCGCAAAGAAGTTCGCGAATTAATTCCTGTAAGTACGAACGGGTTTGGCGAGGGAGCCCCCACGCTCCCTCGATTCGAAGAAACTGCGTGACGGTAAGACCGCTCCCACGGAAAGTGGCGAGCGCTGGAGGGGGAGAATGAAATTAATTTTGAGCAAGCGCACGTGGTGTATTTTGGCCGTAGCAGCACTCTTCCTGGCTCTGCCGCACTCGCTACCGGCTGCCACGGTGACGGTGCTGGTGGTTTCCGTGGATCCTCTGAATCCGACGTTCCCGCACACGGCGTACGCCACCTCGGGCACGACGGAAGCGTCGATTGTGCTGGGCGCGACGGTTCCCAGCGCGGTGGGTTCGAGTGATTCGTTTACGTATAGCTGGACTTTCGGCGACGGCACGTCGCAGGCAGCCGCTCCAGTGACCAACCCTTATGACATTTCGGCGACGCATCAGTATCCGGCTTCGGCGGCTCCGGGAACGGCGTGGCAAGCCACGATCACGGTGAAAGACACCACCACGAGCACCAGCGGCAGCGCGACTTATTATGTGACGCAGGAACTGAACAACCTCAATTCGCGGGTAAACGTAGCGATCGATTGGGGCCTGTGGTACATGCACCAGACGATGTGGCGCAACACGACGACGGTGGGCACGACGAACGTGAATTGGGGCGGGTGGGACACCCAGACGTACAGCTGCCCGACGATAAACGGCAACGCTTGGGACTGCGACTACTACGGCGTGATCAACGCAAGCAACGTGCAGGCGTTTGAGGTGAGCGGCCACTTGGCGAATGGACCTGCCAGCGACCCGTTCACGGACGATGTGGCGCGTGGGCTCGCGCGCATGACCGTGTTCCTGGCGAGCGAAGCCACTTCGCCGATCGTATATCAATACAATCCGGCGACGGCGAGTTACACGTGCGCCGACGGCAGCGTGCCGCAGACGACCGATTTGGGTGCGTGCACCGGACACGGAGGGCAACATCAGTACAACGCTGGCGCCACTTCGTGCACTGCGCCGCCGTGCAGCGTGACCTACGACGGCAACTCCAACAGCCTGATGACCTACAGCAACGACGGGTCCGGTGAATATACGTACACCACGTCGCCGTTCCTCGATGCCCTGATCGCCAGCGGAACGCCGAATGCGAAGGCCGTGACGGGTGGCCCGGGCATTTTGGGCGCAACCTACCAGAACATTGTGCAGGACATTCTGGACTTTTACGGCTACTCCCAGTACGGATACGACTATGACGTCTCGCAGGGCTACACGCGGGGCTACGCAGGCAGCGACCAAGGCGGCGCCTGGCTGTATGGTCCGCAGCAGGGCGACGACAATTCGACGTCCCAGTGGGCGGCCATTGGATACATTTCCGGCGCTCGCGGGTTTGGCATCAACACGCCAAAGGCGATCACCGATTTCAACAACGTGTGGATTACCAACGCGCAGGACGTGACCGATCCGGCGCCCACGGGCGCGGATCCGTATAATGTTGGCGACGACCTTGGAGCCTACGGCTACCGCGGCTCATTCGCTTATTCCAACGCGTGGGGCGCATTCGCGGTTACGCCTTCCGGCTTGGTGCAAATGGCCATGGACGGCATCGGCCGCACGACCAATACAGCGTTTGGCGATGCCAGCAGCGCTTTCGACCAGCGCTGGAACAACACCGAGACGTTCTACGCAGACAACTTCTGCAATTCCTCGACCAGCGCATACTACAATCCGAAGGAATATGCCTACGGCATGTACTCCTTCACCAAAGCCATGCTGCTGCACGATCCGAGCGGCTCGCTGTCTCCGATTCAGTTTCTGCGGACGCAGACGCCCGGCGTGCTGCCCGGAAACGCCAGCACGACTCCCCCGGCTCCCGTGAACACCATTGACTGGTACGCGGCGGTTTCTCCGGCCAACGGCGGCACCGACGTTTGCGACGGAGTCGCGCAAACCCTGGTTAGCTACCAGCAGGCCCCGCCCGACGGCAGCTTCGATGGGCACTGGTATGGCAATAACTACGATGACCCGCAGAATAACTTTGAAACTGCGTGGGCAATCATCATGCTGCGCAAGACGGTGTTCGTGACCTGCATTAACAACCTGTACGGCCAAGGAACCG
>Ga0302326_10021689_pt1 | contig 13167 bp, 8 predicted proteins | sample Palsa_T0_3_FD_202264 | JGI IMG/M metagenome (GOLD analysis project Ga0302326, IMG submission 202264) | Peat permafrost microbial communities from Stordalen Mire near Abisko, Sweden - Palsa_T0_3 | ecosystem: Environmental > Terrestrial > Soil > Palsa > Peat permafrost | place: Sweden: Abisko... | reverse complement strand
AAACGATGTGATCGCCGGTTTTGCGCCGGGCGCCACCACCGTTACGGTGGTTGCGCTGGTTACCGAACCGGCGCTGTTCGTGGCCGTCAGCGTGTACGCCGTCGTTTCCGACGGCGATACGCTGGTCGAGCCGCTCGCTGCGACCGAGGTGAATCCACCGGGACTGATCGCGACGCTCGTTGCACCGCTGGAGACCCAGCTCAGCGTGCTGCTCGCTCCCGCACTGATACTTGCGGGGCTGGCGATAAACGATGTAATCGCGGGTTTTGTGCCGGGCGCCACCACCGTTAGCGTCGTTGCGCTGGTTACCGAGCCGGCGCTGTTCGTGGCCGTCAGCGTGTAGGACGTCGTTACCGACGGCGATACACTCGTCGAGCCGCTCGCCGCGGCCGAGGTGAATCCGCTGGGACTGATGGCGATGCCCGTTGCGCCGCTGGTACTCCAGCTCAACGTGCTGCTGGCTCCCGCGCTGACGCTCGGAGGACTGGCCGAAAACTCGCTGATCGTCGGGGCGACTGTGGGATTCGCAGTAGGCGGTCTGGTGACGCCGGAACAGCCTGCCAACCCAATCATCAAAGCCATAATCGTGACTACCCGGAATTGCAAGAGAGTGCGGGACGCGAACCGCCTGGCAGTTCCCCGCCCGTTACCTTGTTCAGCTTTGGCACACACGGCCATGCCAACCAGACTACGGCTTTGCAGTTCCGGCTTGCTACTGGTCGGAGGTACAGGATTGGATCACTGTCGTGGAGGGACCGGTAGCGCGCTGTTACGGTCGCTGCAAAACCCAAAGGCGCTATGGCCCTCCAAAATCGTCGTCCGACTCGAACTCATTACTACGAGCTAGTTTCGGCGGTGGTGGGATCGATGATGGTCCGGATGATAGCAACGGAGTTAGCCGGGAAGCCGCCCTGACGAGCGTGCTCGCGAACGGCTTGTTCATCCGGCGCGATATATACGCAATAAATCTTGTTATCGGTGACGTAGCTTTGCACCCACTGCACCTGGGGAAGGCCGCGCAAGACGCTGCAAGATTTTTGGGCGACGGCTTGAAGGTCGGCGGCACTGAGCTTGCCCGCACCGGGAATTTCGCGCTCGATAAGGAACTTGGGCATGACGGTCTCCTTTGGATGGATAAAACCGGAATTTCCTGTGGACCTGGAAAACGGGATCATTGTACGCGCATCCTGATTTTTCCGCCATGCGTGCGGCGAAGAGAGCGGAAGGCTAACGGGGTGAAGCGTGAGGAAACTTAGTGTGGCAGCACCGTTACCGGGTGGGCGCCCATCCTTCTTCATTCGTTCGATCGTTGTGCCGTGACCCGATAAGGTATCCGGCGCGGCGGAGTGGCAGGGTCTTCTAATCAATTTCGGCTCCAGAGGCCCAGACGAAAATCGAGCACAGCGAAGTTGCTAGCGCTGCTTCCCTGTGATTTGCGGTCCGCCTGCGGACGCACTGCAACGGGAAATATCGTGCCTCTGGCTTCGAGACGATTTGCCAGGCTTCCAACGCACCGTACATCTCGCCACAAAGGGTCTTGCAGTGGCACACTATCCCTCGACCTGAAGCCCGCGCAGGCATGGCGCTTTTTAAAAGTTCATACGCCGTCACTGCTGGCGGACCAAGAGCTCTTCGGGGAGGATCGTATGAGAAAAGCGATCGCGGTGATTTTTCTGGTAGGAGTCGTCTTCCACTCGTCCGCTGCTCCCGCGGGCGAGGATTTGCGGCTCAACCCGCACCTCAACTACCGAAGCAATCGTCAAGACGGTCCCCTGATCACGGGAAGCGACATGGAGCGTGGTTTGGTGATGGGCAAGCCCAATTACGTCGTCATCTACGCGGAAAGAAGTTTCAACTGCAAGCGGCAGGCGCGGCGCACCGTCAACCTGTATGAGAAGTATCGTGGGCGCGTGAATTTCGTAATTATCGATCTGGACCGAAAGCGCAGCCCGGCGCAGCGGGACGTCCTGCGCAAATACTACAAAAAGTACCTCCCGCACGTGGTCATCACCGACCCGCAGGAATCGGCGGTCTACAATCATGACGGCGAGGTGGAAGAGCAAAGTGTTTCCAGGATTCTCGACGCCGCGTTGAAATGAGCCGGCGCGCGCTCAGAATTTCCGCGTAAAGCGCCCGGCTCCCAGAGGATGGGTGGAACGAAACCTCCCGGCGCGCTAAAATAGCAACGCGGCGCCCGTAGCTCAGCTGGATAGAGCATCTGCCTTCGAAGCAGAGGGTCGGGAGTTCGAATCTCTCCGGGCGCGCCACTTTTCCAACTCAGCGATCTGGCTTCGTTGACTTGCCTCGGGCCGCAATTTAAGATGCCTCCATCATGTCGGACCCCCAATCGCTTCAAGGGCAGAGCATTTCGCACTACCGCATCCTCGAGAAACTCGGCGGTGGGGGCATGGGCGTGGTCTACAAAGCCGAGGACACCCGCCTCGACCGCTTTGTCGCGCTCAAATTCTTGCCCGAGGACGTAGCGCAAGACCGCCAAGCCCTGGAACGTTTCCGGCGAGAGGCCAAAGCGGCTTCCGCGCTAAATCATCCCAACATCTGTACGATTTATGACGTTGGTCAGGACGGCGGCAAAGCGTTCCTCGCCATGGAATACCTCGACGGCACCACTCTGAAGCACAAGATTTCCGGGCGCCCGCTCGATTTCGCCACTTACTTCGCCCTGGCGATCGAGGTCGCCGACGCGCTCGACGCCGCCCACGCCAAGGGCATCGTTCATCGCGACATCAAGCCCGCTAACATTTTTGTGACCGGCCGGGGCACCGCCAAAATCCTGGACTTCGGCCTGGCGAAAGTGGAAGCCGCTCACCGCGCCGCCGATGGCGCGACCGATGCGCACAATCTTTCGCAAGCCACCGCCGGGGTGACCGCTGCCGATTTGACCAGTCCAGGCAGCACCCTGGGCACCGTGGCCTACATGTCTCCCGAGCAGGCCCGCGGCGAAGAATTGGATGCGCGCACCGATTTGTTTTCCTTCGGCGTGGTGCTCTACGAAATGGCCACCGGCTTACTCCCTTTTCCCGGAAACACTTCGGCGATTGTATTTCATCGCATATTGAGCGACTCGCCCGAGCCGATTTCCAAGAGGAATTCAAAGGCGCCTCCGGAGCTCGATCGTCTGATCGCCAAGACCCTCGAAAAAGATCGCGATTTCCGCTGCCAGACCGCCGCGGAAATCCGCGCGGACCTGAAACGGCTGAAGCGCGATATGGATTCTTCCGGCCGGCTCGATTCCCCAGCGCGAAATGCGGATTCGGCAAAAAGTCCCGCCGCCCCGGTGGCCGCCGCTGCCTCCAAAAAGAAAACCGTGGCGGTACTCTACTTTGAAAACTTAAGCGGCGCGAAGGAAGACGAGTATTTCCGCGACGGAATGACGGAAGACATTGTCACCGAGCTGTCAAAAATCGCGCGTTTGGAAATTTTCCCGCGCTCCGAGATGCTCCCGTTCCGGGATAAGCCGGTAACCGCGCCGCAGGTAGGTGAAAAGCTGGGCGCCATGTACGTGCTGGAAGGCTCGATTCGCCGGGCGGGCAATCGTTTGCGTATCACCACCCAACTGGTCGAGAGCACCACGCGCCATTCGGTTTGGGCGGAGCGCTACGACCGTCAAATGGAAGACGTCTTCGCCATCCAGGAAGAGATTTCATTGAGCATCGCTAAGGCCTTGGAGATCACCCTTTCACCGCAGGAAGAAAAAGTGATCGCCAAAAAGCCCACCGCCAACACCCGGGCTTACGATTTCTACCTCCGCGGCCGGAACTATTTGCGCCAGAGGCAACTGGAATACGCCCTGGCGATGTATCAGGAGGCGGTGAAGTTAGACCCGAGCTTCGCGCTGGCCTACGCCGGAATTGCCCACGTGTGGGGCGAGATGCATGAATTTCGCGAACAGAGCCCGGACTACGTCGCCAAGGGCCTGGCAGCATGTGATACCGCCGAGAGGCTGGCGCCAGACTTACCCGAAACGGTGTGTGCCCGAGCGCGCATTTTCTTTGCACAGTTGCGGTATGACGAATCGATTCAACTTGCTTTGCAGGCGCTTGCCCAAAAGCCGGAGTGCGACGGGGCGCACGACGTCCTCGGACGCGCCTATTTTGCTTCGAGCCGATACGAGGACGCCGCGAAGCTCGCGGAAAGCGCGCTGGAGGTGGTCAGTAACGACTACAACGCGCTCATTCCCTTGATCAATTCGTTAGAGAAGTTGGGGCGCAAGGCGGATGCCGAGCGGTTGCGCCGCCGGGAAATGGAAGTGCTTCAGGACCAACTCCAACACGTTCCCGACGATGTGCGGGCGAGAATCCTGTTGGCCGCCGATTTGGCTATGTTTGGCGATGCCGAAGGCGCGGCCATGCAGGCCAGGATCGCGATGGCCATGCGTCCCATGGATCCAAACATTCTTTACAATGCGGCTTGCACCTACGGAGTGCTGGGGATGAAAGCGGACGCTCTCGATGCCTTCCGGCGATCCGTCGAGGCAGGCTACTCCAATGCCGACTGGTGCCAGCAGGATCCCGACCTGAAAATCCTGCATGCCGATCCGGAATTCAAAAAGCTAACCGTACGGCGCAACGCGTAGCGCCGCCACTCGTTCCCTCCCCGGCCTCGGCCCCAACTGGGCGATGTTTTGCAAGGTTGCCTGCGTCGCGCGGCTGTCGTAGAATTCACCGCCTGTGCCGGATACTCCTTCCATTGTCGGGCGCACCATCTCCCACTACGACGTCCTGGAAAAGCTGGGCGGCGGTGGCATGGGCGTGGTCTTCAAAGCTAAGGACACGCGCTTGGGCCGGAGTGTGGCCCTGAAGTTCCTCCCCGACGACATTTCCCATGACCCGCAAGCCGTTGAGCGATTCCGCCGCGAAGCGCGCGCGGCTTCCGCGCTCAATCATCCCAACATCTGCACGATTTATGACATTGGAGAATTCGACGGGCGTCCGTTTATCGGCATGGAGCTACTCGAGGGACAGACTCTCAAGCATCGTATTTCCGGGAAGCCTATCGAAGTGGCGGACCTCTTGGAGATCGGTATCCAGATCGCTAACGGCCTGGACGCGGCGCACATCAAGGGCATCGTGCACCGCGACATCAAACCGGCGAATATTTTTCTCGTCGAACGCGGCCAAGCCAAAATTCTGGATTTTGGTTTGGCCAAGTTGACCGCAGTGGTTCGCCAATCCGACCAATCCGCAGGCGCCACCTCGATGGCCACGAATTCGCATTTGCTGAATGCCGACCAACTGACCAGCCCGGGGAGCTCCGTGGGCACGGTCGCGTACATGTCCCCGGAACAGGCGCGAGGCGAAGAACTGGACGCACGCTCGGATTTGTTTTCTCTCGGTGTGGTGCTCTACGAAATGGCCACCGGAACAGTTCCGTTCTCCGGCGCGACCTCGGCGGTGATTTTCAACGCGCTCCTGAATACCACCCCCACGCCCCCGAAAGAGCTAAACCCGCGCCTGCCCATGGCGATTGACCAAATTCTCGGCAAGGCCCTGGAGAAAGACCCCGACCTCCGCTGCCAGACCGCTGCCGAATTCCGTGCCGACCTGAAGCGCCTCAAGCGGGATATCGAATCCAGCCGCCGGCCTTCCGCGGAGAAGAGCGTTTCCGTTTCGGGTTCCGGCTCGGGGCCCCAAGCGGCTGCCGCGCAGCAAAAATCAGTCGCGGTGCTTTATTTCGAAAACCAGAGTGGCGCGAAAGAGGATGAATACTTCCGCGACGGGATTACCGAAGACATCGTCACCGAGCTTTCCAAAATCAAACAACTGGAAATCTTTCCCCGTTCGGAGATACTCGCGTTCCGCGACAAGCCGGTTACCGCCGCACAGGTGGGCCAGCAACTCGGGGCCGCCTACATGCTTGAAGGTTCAATCCGCCGCGCCGGCAACCGCGTGCGCATCACCGCGCAGCTGGTGGAAACCTCCACCCGGCATTCGGTGTGGGCCGAGCGCTACGACCGGCAACTGGAAGACGTCTTCGCGATCCAGGAAGAAATCGCGCGAAGCATCGCCCAGGCTCTGCGCATCACCCTGACGCCGCAAGAAGAAAAAACCATGGCGCGCAAGCCCACTGAAAATCCGCAGGCCTACGATTTTTATCTGCGTGGAAGAAGCTATACGCGCCGCGAAAACATGGACTACGCGCTGCAGATGTTCGAACAGGCCATCCAACTGGATCCCAATTTCGCTCTCGCGCACGCCGGGATTGCTCACCTCTGCGGGCTCATTTACGAGCTTCGCGAACAAAACCCGAAATGGATTGAACGAGGACTGGCTGCCTGTGACCGCGCCACGGCGCTGGCACCCGACCTGCCGGAAGTGCTGGTCGCGCACGCCCGTATTTTTTACGCGCAGCACAAATACCACGAGGCCGGGCTGCTGGCTCAGCGCGCCATCGAGCGCAAGCACGATTGTGAGGGAGCCTGGAACCTTCTCGGCCGCGCGTATTGCGAAAGCGGACGTTTCGAAGAGGCCGCGGCCCTCGCCGAGCGCGCCATCGAAGCCAACGGCGACGACTACAATACTTACATTCCCTACGACCAAGCCCTGGAGGTAACCGGACGCAAAAAGGAAGCGGAGCACGTCCGCGAGCGGATGCTCAAGGTTCTGCGTCAACAACTTGAATTAGTGCCGGAAGACGTGCGCGCACGTATCTTGCTGGCCACCCGCCTTGCCTTCTCCCAACAAGATGCGGACGAGAGCATCCGCCACCTGCAGACCGCAGTCGCCCTGCGACCCAATGATCCCAGCACCCTCTACAACGCCGCCTGCACCTACGGTATCCTTGGAAAGAAAGCTGAAGCGCTCGAAACCTATAAGAAGGCGCTCACCTCCGCCTCGAACAGCCAGCATTACAAGCATTGGGCGGCCAACGATCCCGATCTCGCTTGCCTATACGACGACCCGGAATTCCAGAAACTCGTCGCCCTCAACTAATCCTCGCCTAGTCCGATCTGTGCACGGTGTTTTGACTCACGGTTTCACGGTTCTATGGTTCTGCGCAGCTCTCTTTTTCGGGTGCCCCATTCTTCCGATCTGCCGAAGCACCGCATCTGCGCGAAGGCAGATGGGAAGGGTGGGCGTTGTGACCTTCGTAGTTGAAATCGATTGCCCCACACGCGGGATTACCAACAGGTGTTCTGGTTTCCGGAGCCATTCGCTCGTCAGTGCGCGGTCTTGTCCAATAGCTCGCTAAGATACGAACGCCACGCCACAGCCCAAGTGTGCGTGCTATGCCCATGGGTCAGTTCGCTGATCGGAAGCAAAACAAAAGTTCCGTTCTTCAGCCGCTTGCTTTCCTTCTCGGCGATCCCGAGTTCGGGAGGATTAATGAAATCGTCGGCGGAATTAATCCACATCATCGGCGCGGTGATCTTTTCCAGTTGCGGCGAAGGATCGTAGTTACGGGAGGCGTTCACCTGGTAAAGCAGATCGTTCGCATCCAGTCCAACGGAGCGCCTCTCCGCATAATGGTCCGCCGCATCGCGAGTTGGCAGAGTCTTCTGCATCACCAGCGGCGCGCCTCCCGCAATCACCAGCAGGTCTTCGGCCGTCCGCAAGCCATCCATCGGCTCCTCCGTATACTCGCCGCCCTTCCACGCCGGGTCGTCGCGGATCGCGTCCATCAACATCTTTCGCCATAAGCGATTGCGCCCCGCGATTTGCACCGGCAGACACGCCAGGGGCATCAACGCGTCCATAAAGTCCGGGTAGGTTTCTCCCCAAACGAAGGAGTGCATGCAACCCATCGAGGTGCCCATGATCAACCGCAAGTGCTGCACTCCAAGCCCTTCGGCGACCAGGAGGTGTTGCGCCGCGACCATGTCGTCATAGTCGTATGCAGGGAAATGGGCATGCATTCCATCGCTGGGCCTGGAGGATTTCCCGTGACCAATTCCGTCCGGCAAGATGATGAAGTAGCGATTGATATCCAGCAGTTGGCCCGGACTAAACAATTCCTCCGCAAATTGCGGCGACAGGAATTGTTGGCCTGATCCGCCAGTCCCGTGCAGGATCAACACCGCGTTGGTGGGATGTCCCTGCGCATCGCGCGCGAGCTTTCCGAGCGTCGCGTAGTGCAAGCGCAACTCGGGAAGCTGCTCGGCGGACGTGAACTTGAAACCGTGAGCGACGTAGTCGCCTTCTGTAACCGGATACTTGGAGGGCGCCTGTGAATAAGACGCCGTTGCAGTAGCCAACAACGCAGCAGCTAACAGAGAGACGACCCGCGCCAGAGAAGTCATGGTCTGCACCTCGCCGCCAGCGAATTTATCACTGTGAACCTCGCTCATCGAACGCCGTTCGGGTTCGCCCTATACCGGAGCGGGATTCAGGTCCCCGAACTGGCGCTGATGCCAATAGGGGTACGCGACTGGAACCGCGCTCGCTTCGTCGAGTTTTTTTACCTGCGCAGGCGTCAAGTTCCAGCCGGTGGCGGCAAGGTTCTGGCGCAATTGCTCTTCGTTGCGTGCGCCGATGATCACGCTCGAGACGGTGGGGCGCTGCAGCAGCCAATTCAAAGCGATCTGCGGCACCGACTTCCCAGTATCCTTGGCGATCAGGTCGAGCGCATCCACTACGCGGTAGAGATATTCGGCGCTGATCGGCGGAGCTTGCTCGGCCGTTGTGTGCAGGCGGCTCACCGCGGGCAGAGGCTGATTGCGACGAATTTTGCCGGTCAGGCGGCCCCAGCCCAGCGGACTCCAAATCAGCGAGCCCACTCCCTGATCGATTCCCAGCGGCATCAATTCCCATTCGAAATCGCGCCCGATCAGCGAGTAATACACCTGGTGCGCAACGTACCGCGCCCAGCCATATTTTTTTGAGATAGCGAGTGACTTCATCAAATGCCAACCGGAGAAATTCGAGCACGCAATGTAGCGAACCTTGCCGGAGGAAACCAGAGTGTCGAGAGTGTACAGGGCCTCTTCGATCGGGGTGCACGCATCGAAACCGTGGAGATGATAGATGTCGATGTAGTCGGTTCCCAGGCGGCGCAGGCTATCGTCGCATTGGCGCAGCAAATGGTAGCGGGAAGATCCCCGGTCGTTTGGACCATCGCCCATGGGAAAAGTTGCCTTGGTCGAAATCAGCGCATGTTGGCGGCGTTTACCCAGCGCTTTGCCCAGAATCTCTTCCGACAGGCCGCGGGAGTAGACGTTCGCGGTGTCGAACAGATTTACTCCGGCGTCGAAACAAACATCCAACAAGCGCGTGGCATCGGCGACGTCGCTCGCGCCCCAGGCGCGAAAGAATTCATCGCCGCCTCCAAATGTGGCGGCGCCAAAGCTAAGAACCGAAGCTTTCAGACCGGAACGGCCAAGAAACCTGTGTTCCATGCGAATGCCCTCACGATGACGGAGTAAACTGCGGCGATGAACGACAATTCTAGCATCAAGCGGAACGGCACACGACTCGACACTTCCGCGTCGCTACGCCGGCTGCGGCTTGGGGCGCAGAATCGCGGCGACGCTGGCGAGAATAATGACCGAGCCCACGATCGTGTGGGTGGTGAGCGCCTCGTTGCCCAGCCAGTGGCCAATGGCCAGCGCGACGACGGGGTTAACGTACGCATAGCTGGTAACGGTGCTGGCAGGCATGCGGTGGAGCAGCCATTCGTAGCAGGTGAAACCAATCAACGAGCCGGCGATGGTCATATAGGCGAGCGCGGCGACGGCGCGAGCAGAAAAATGCGGCAACCGGTGCATCTCACCCAACAGCGCTGAACCGGCCATCAGCATCGCTCCCCCGCTGAGCATTTGCGCTGCGGCGCTGATGCGTTTCGATTTTGGAAGCGCGAGCCGGGAGTTGAGCACGGTGCCGAAGGACCACGAAAGTTCGCCGGCGAGGATCACCAGACACGGGACCAGGGTAATGTGTCCGGCGCCCCGATCGCCCACCAGGATCACCACGCCCACAAATCCCAGCAAGATCGCGGTGAATGCTCCGCCGGTGAGCCGGCGTTTTTTGAAAATGAATGCTTCGATCAACAGCGTCCATACCGGAATGGTGGCAACCAGGACGGAAGTCAATCCGGACGGCAGGGTTTGCTCCGCCCAAAATAGTCCGCCGTACGCAAAGAGAATCATCAATCCGGCCAGCGCGGTGATGCCGCGCCATTCGCGCCGCGATGGATGGGCCTCGCCGGCAAGAATCGAACCTACATAAAGGATAGCCCCCGCGATGCAAAAGCGAGCACCGGCGCCGAACAGCGGTGGAATCGTCTGCACCAGAATGCGAACGGCGAGGTAGGTCGAGCCCCAAAGGACGTAAATGGCCAAGAACGCGAGGATGATGCGGATGTTGAGGCGTTTGCGGGCAAGAGCGCTTTCGACCGCGAGCGATTCTACCATCGAAGTTTAGATGATACGGTGTAGACAACGATTCGCGGAACTAATTCCATCGGATGACATGTGCGCTAGCGCCGAATGCAAACGCGGCGCGCGCTACGGCGCGTCGACTACGCAGCGAAACCCGATGGTACCGGCGCGGTCGTGGCCCGGGGACATCAGCAGATATTTCTGGTGCTCGTCGAGGCGATAGGTCTGCGGAAAATACCACATCGAACCGCGGGGCTGGTAGAACGCTGCGCCACGGATGATGGCGGCACGGGTGTGCGCGTCGCGGAATTCGTCGGTCCACTGCGAGACGTTCCCCTCCATATCCAGAGCGCCAAGCGGGCTCGCACCTTGCGGAAACGCATCGACGTCCGTGGGCGCGCGCATGTTCCGGCCGCGCTCGGGCGGCGGCAACGCTGGCGCGTTCCATTCGTTTCCCCATGGATACACTCGCTGGGTGTTTCCCTGCGCGGCTTCCTGCCATTCCCAATCGTGCGGCAGACGCTTTCCCGCCCATGCGGAATAGGCGCGCGCGTCCTCAATCGAAACCCAGGTGACCGGCAGATTCCCCGCGCCCTCCGGGTAGTTGCCGATGGACCACGAACGCAAGAAATTATGCGCGTCTTTTGGATGGTAGTTCGCGGCGTCTAAAAACTTTTTGAACTCCTCGTTGGTGACCGGCGTGCGATCGATGTAGAAACTTTTCAGATGCATCCGCTGGCGATGAAAGCGCCGCGGCGCGTCTTCCCACGGGTACTGCACGTCCACTCCCGGATCGTTGCCGCCCTCGATCTCGATCCCCTGGACGGAAAAATCAAAATCCGCTTCCGGGACGCGCACCATCCCCGGCGGCGCAGCGGTGGCAGGCTTGGTTGGCGGATTTTCGAACATCGTCTGGGTGAGAAATTTCCAGCCGCGCGAGACTTGGCTCAGCGGCTGCTTCGAGCGCTCGGCCATGAATGCCAACAGTGATTGCAGCCCGCCGCCGGGCGCGTTTGCCTGCTGTGTGGCCACAATGGCGCCGAAGCCGAGCCCTTCGATCGCAAAACGCAGCACGTCGTCGCTTCCGATAAGTTTGGGAGTGAGCTCTGCGCCGTGCCACAGATCGTAGTAGCGCGTACCGTCGCGATGCGGAATGCGGATCTGCTCGCCGCTCACATCGTATTCATTGCGGTTGATGATGGTCCACAGCGTTTGTTCCGGCAGTGGAAATTTGCTGGCAAAGACGCCGGACTGCAGCACCGGAGTGTACGGCTCCCAGTTCGGACCGATTAGATTCGCCGCGAAAGCGCGCTCGATTCGGGTAAAACGCAGGACCGCTTCGGCGTCGTGCGGGGTATCGCCATACCAAAAGCCCCACAGATTTTCAGTGGTGACGTATCCGGCGCCGCTGAAAAATGCGTGTTGTAGACTGTTGGTTTTGTCGCGGGTAAAGCGGTCGGTAACTTCGATGGCGTGCCGCGGCTCGATCCATTTTGCCTGGTCAATCATGGGAATAAAGGGATACGGAATGTCCTCCCAGGTGACCCAATCGTTCCAGCCGATGGTGCTCCATGCCACGGATTCACCGCGAATCGAGAATTGCGGCTCGAGCGCGAGCGGGTGCTGCGCGTCATTCGCGGCGGACTGAAACGCCTGCGGCACATCCTCGAGCGTATCGAAGTTCACTCCGTCAGCACCGATCTGCTGCATCAATGCGGCCAACGCCTGCGGGGCGGGCTTGCCTTCATCGCGCGTGCCGGAATCCCAGGCGAGCGTTGGGAAAAATACTTTCACGCCGCGACGATGAAAGTCGTCGATCATGCGGCGGACTTCCGGGATGCCGCCGGGCATGTCGCGGAGCATGTCGAATTGGTTGCGGTCATCGACGCCGAGGTTGGGATAGAGCGGCCAGATCAGCACCGCGTCGATCGGACCGATGCGGCCTTGCACTTCGGCGAGAAAGCGGTCGACGGTGTATTCGCTTTTCTCGGGATCGTAGAAGTCGCGGTCCCAGATCAGCATCTGCACCTGCGAGAAAACTTTTTGGGTCCACGCGAGTTCCGGCCGCGCGTATTCCGAACCGTCGTAGCGCCCGCGGGTGCGGCGGTCCTGGCGCCAAGCCTTCCAAGTTTCGAGCCACGCCGCGCTGGCCGAGGGATCTTCCGGGCCGGGAATGAGCACGTCCTGCGGACCGGGAACACTCGGCAAATTCAACACGCCGGTGGGCGGGACCAGCGCGTGCCGCGGCCTCCATTCCTCGGAGAAGGCGGCAGCGGCGGTGAAAATGAGCGCGACGAAAAAAAAGAATCGCGCGCGGTTTGAACGGACGAATTTCATGAAGTTCCCTGTGGTGCAAATTCCGCGCGGCGCGTACCGGCCGCGGGATAGACATGAGCCAGAGGAGCGTAAAACCACGGACGAATGAAGTCAAACTGCGCGAGGATGCTGGGCAAAAACTGTATGAGATTCGTGCAGGGTAAAACGTGATTTTGCAGCGATTCGGGAATTTTATGTCCTTTATAATCAGAGGCATCCTAAACCTAATCCATGCAGGTGCAGCGTGCAGCGATTCGGAAATTCGACTTCTCGACCGGAGCTAGGGCGGGGTTGCCTGGCCACCGGCGAACATCATTTTTCCTCCGTTCGAGTGGGAGCGCTCACGTGATTCGAACCTAACATTTCCGCGGATCGGTTGGAAGGGATCATTCCCGGTGTGTCGTTAGCACACGATATGTCCGGTCTAATTAGCACGTGATATGTCCGCTTTATAGCAGCGGCCAGGGAACAAGATACGTGCCTGGAGACAGGCATGAATTGCTACCCGCAGGCCGCCG
>Ga0302326_10021685_pt1 | contig 13168 bp, 15 predicted proteins | sample Palsa_T0_3_FD_202264 | JGI IMG/M metagenome (GOLD analysis project Ga0302326, IMG submission 202264) | Peat permafrost microbial communities from Stordalen Mire near Abisko, Sweden - Palsa_T0_3 | ecosystem: Environmental > Terrestrial > Soil > Palsa > Peat permafrost | place: Sweden: Abisko... | reverse complement strand
CATCACCCCGCTACAGCCACTCAACTGCTCCCAATAGCCGTGGACCTGGAGGACGCCGGGGTCCGTGAAGTGCGGATTATCAGCAAGAGCTTCGTACACGCAGACGTCATCCGCTCGGTATTTCCCTGCAGCTGAGAAGGGGCTCAGGGTTTGAGCGACCGTCGTCGGACTCGTCAACAGGTTTCCTCCCTCCGCGGGCACGCTAGCTGCGTGAGCAGCTCCTGTTGACAGCAAACCGACTCCCCCGAAGGCAGCGATTGACGCCGATAGCGCAGCCCCTCGGCGCAGCCACGTGAGATTCATACGGACCCTCCCTCAAAATCGATGACGAACTCCGGTCCTAGCCCGAGTTTTACCATATGGACCAGAGAAATACGAAGTTCATCCCAAATTTCTCTGCTTGAACCGATATTCTTTCCGTCTTCCGGGGCTGTGATAATCAGCCGGCCGTGAACGAAGACCATCGAAGAGACGCGGCGTTGCGGCTGAAAGCAGCGTTGTGGTTGGCGGGCCGGGCGGGCCAAGCCGGGACTAACGAGGATCCGGTGGTCGCGATGAGTACCGCGGAACTTGCCGACCACGAGCTGCTAGCTCAGAACAACATCAGCCGCTCAAAGCTCGACGAGATCCTGCGGCTTCGTCGCGACGCTAAGCCGATGGAGCTCCGAGTCATCGCCGACGCGCTCGAGGTGCCACCGGCGTTCTTGCTGAGCACGAACCCGTTTGAGCCCGACGCCGGTCAGCGCCGCGATCTCGCCGAGGCGCTGGAAACGATTAGAGCCCTTGCTGAGCGACTTCAGGCAGAGGCCTGAGCGCCGTACACCTTGTCAAGCGCGGCGATGAACGCCTCGTAGAGCTGCGCCGCTGACGAAGCGGGTTCAAGTGCTTGCAGCTCGTGCAGTAGATAGGCAGTGGTGCTCGCCACGGAGGCCTGCTCAGCAGTTAGGGAAGAGCGATCGACCCTCTCGTTGCCGTGCATCTACCTCACCTCTCTAAGCTAAGCGTTGAGCGTCCGGACGCTCTGCGAATCTCCACTACGAATCGTAGCGTGAGGATTTCCCTGCAAAGGCACGCGAAATCGACCTAATCCTGTTCGCCTTGCGCCTTAGCTCCCTAATCGGGAGCGGCCGTGCGACTCCTTCCCTCTTACCGTCAGAGCGGGGTAAGGTCGTCGTGTGATGCTCGAACGCTGTTCAGATTTGTCAGCTGCGGCCTGGCTCGAGCGGGGCGACGATCCGTGGCCGGTGTTGGTGACTTTCGGGCCATCTGGCTACCCGAGTTATGCCCGTCTGCGTTTCCTTGCCGACCCGGCTTTCGAGGGCCAGCCCGAAGGCGACGCCGACCTCGGGATCGCGCCCTACGATACGGACCAGTGGCCCGTGCTGCTTGAGCACCTCGCCTCGCATACTCGCACACCTGACGACTGCTTCTTCTGCTTATGGGACGGCTGGCCGGAGGTTCACGCGGTCCTCTCAGGGCCAAGGCTCGGGATCCCGGCAGGGACGTATCCGCCCGTCCGCGGTTACTTTGTGTTTCACGGGCCGCTATCCGATTTCGGCATCTGGGGCCCCCCTGATATCTGGCCAGCCGAGCCTCCAACGTGCGAGCCAGCGTTCATCTGGCCAGCCGATCACTCGTGGTGTGTCGCCAATGACGTCGACCCCCACTACGCCGGAATCGGAGGAGAACGCCAGCTGATCGAACAACTCGTTAGCGATTCACGCCTTGATGTTGTCGCCACAGCCCCCCGCGATAATCACCCGCGATATCGGTGATCGAGGAATAGTGAACCTCCGCCAAACAGTGAAGATGAGATCAGGCGTCTTGGCCTGACGTCTGACCTACCGTCAAACTGACCCCGTGGTGCCTTGCTGGGACCTGTCGACCTCAGGTCAGCGCCGCCGATCGCCCATAGGGGCGGTCGGGTCGGGCGGCGTGACCTCATAGGAACCTGATCAAAAGTGCCTCGTCACTGTTCTGTCCGCCCTTCCCGACCAGGCCGCCCGATCCCGGACAGCAAGGGAACAGCCGTGCACAGCATGACGCAGGACCGCCCGCTCGTCGTCGGTGGTGTCGACTCCCCACGCAGACACGCATCACGTTGCCGCGCTTGATGAGCGAGGAGCTCGCGCACCTCGTCGCCACGGCCGCACCACGCACCACCCAGCTTCTCGGGAATCTCCACCGGCCACGCCCGACAGCTGCTCATCACCGCCGGTCAGAACATCGACCGGCTTCACGGGGAGGCGTCCTTCGCGGCGCTATGCGGCTCAAAGCCCGATCCCCGCGTCCTCGGGCAAGACCACCTGCCACCGTCTGAACCCCGGTGGCGATCGCCAAGCCAACCGAGCGCTGCACCTCATTGCGGTCTGCCGCCTTCGCTACTGCGACCGCACCCGCGCCTACGCCGAGCGCCGCGCTCACGAAGGCAAGTCCCAGCGCGAGATCATGCGCTGCCTCAAGCGATACATCGCCCGCGAGGTCTACAACACCCCTCCGGGACGACCTCAGCAACCTCCGCAGCAACCGCGATCGACGACCACGATCCACTGCGGCAGCCCCGGCTTCGGAATCACTCAGAAACGAGCTTGACATCTATAGGAACGCCCTGCGGAGCCCTGCCGCGCGTCATCGTTGTCGATCATCCCGTGCGCCAACAGCTGCCAGGACTCAGGTCATAGACACCGATCCAGCTCGAAAGCGCTTTGGATCACGCTTTTGCTCATTAACGTGATCCAATAGCGCCTCTCAGAAGCCCGCCGGGCATAAACGTGACTCGACAGGCGGAGAGGCGTCGATGCTGGCGGGGCCTGGCCGGGTCTGCTCAGCATCACCGGACTCGGCCCCTTACCGTGCGTTCGGCCAGCAGCGATGAGCCTATGGAGGACGAACGGACTTCGAGGGCGTCAGCTGGGTGCGAGCACCTCGAGCCCGTCGACGGCCTGGAAGTGGCGGTGGTTGCGGGTCATCAGCGGTACTTGGTGGGCGAGCGCGGTGGCGGCGATCAGCGCGTCGGGCATCGCGAGCTGGTGACGGCGGCGGGTGACGCCGGCCAGCTCGGCGATCGTCGCGTCGACGGACAGCTCGATCATCGTTCCGAGCAGCTCGCGCAGCACGGTGGGCGCGTCACGGCCAGCGAACAACTCCGCTCGGGTAATCACCGACACCGCCAGCCGCCGACCGTCGGCCCGTAGTTGACGATCGCCGCGGAGATGGTCGATCAGCACGTCGGTGTCGACTAACAGCTCAGCCGTAGCCACGATCCCACTCAGAGCGTGGGGGTGCCTCAAGCTCCGGGAGCGCCCCGAACGTCTGCGCCAGCACCGTCTCGGGATCGGCGGGCGGCTGGGCCAGGTAGGCGTCGACGGCCTCACGCACGAGCGCGGCCAGCGTCTTGTGCTCACGTGCCGCGAGCTGGTCGAGCGCGTGGCGTTGCTGGGCGGTGAAGTACACCTGGGTCCGCGTCGCCGACATACAGCATTAGCATACAGCAGATGCGCGGCGGGCCAGCCCGTCAGGCTCAGTGATCTAACCGCAGACGCTGTCTCACACGAGCTTGGCAGAGAGAGGCAGGCGCTCGGGCCGATCATCGCGAACAGCGCGGCGAGGCGTGGCGTGGCGTCCATGACCGCCAGCGGCACAAAACATCACTCGTCGCGAGTCGCGATCATGAGCAGCTGCCGGCGGTGCCTCTCGCTCCCTCTCCTCCCGAGCAGGCCCCGTCGGCGCCGTTCATCAGCTTCGCAGGGTCCGTCCGATCTATGACTTAAGGTCGCGTTAAGAATACGCACCGTGATCAGTAGCGCCAACCCCACAAAGCGGACCGTGAATCGCAGCGTCTCGGGCATCGTCTTGACTGCAGTACCGCCGACCGGGTCGCGGTCAAACCGCACCAGGGACGGGCTCACCTCCCGAACCCGGGGCCGCGGCTGGGGTCACGACCGGGATGCGGGGTGATCGCCGGGGCGGGGCGGGCTGGGGTCAAGCCGCGCTCGGGGTTGAGGTCGGGGTTGCCGAGCTGTTGGCGGGCGGTGAGCACCTGGCGGACGGTTTGCGTCCATTCCTGGTGTTGGCGGCCGGGGGTGCGGGGCTCTTGGCCGAGGACCCCGCCGGGCTGCTGGTCGGTGATGTTGTAGGTGTCGCGGTAGCCGGCGATCGCGCGGGCGGCCTGCTCCCACACCTCGCGTCGAGGGCCGGGCGCCGGGCGGGGGCCGAGCGCCCGGGCGGGGTTGGCGATCTCGACGAGCTCCTGGGCGCGGTAGAACGCCGCTTGGGTGTGAGCGCGCTCATAGACGGCCAGGCGCTCGCGGACCCCGGGATGCGCTCGGTCCCACTCCACGGGCCCCCCGGCTTGCGCTCGGGTCTGACGCGCCTGCTCGTGCTGCGCGCGCTCCTGTTCGGCATACCGCTCGGCCTGGTCTCCGAAGGCGTGTTGGCGTTCCTGGGCCTGGGTGCCGCGCGCCCCTCGCCGCGCCCAGCGCCCAAGCTGCCAGTACTCCTGCTCAGCCTGCTGGGCGCGCGCTCGCGCATCCGCGGCGGCGTGGGCGTCATGCTCGGCGCTCTGCTCGGCCTGCTCGGCCTCCCGGGCCAGGCGGTGGGGGTAGCTGCGCAGCTGTTCGCGCAACCGATCGCACTCACCCTCAAGCCAGCGGGCCTGCTCACCGGACCGCTCCCCCGCCCGACGCCCGGGCCGCGCCTCACGCTGCTGGGTGCGACGGTCCACCGCTTCAGCCAACGCTGTCTCAGCCGCATGCAGCTGCTCACGGACGCCGGGATGCGTCTGCTCCCACACCCCGGGACTCCCAGGCCCTGAGGCGAGCGTCTGGGCCTGGTGGTCAAGCTGGTCACCGTGGGCCTGCTGCTCGCTGGCCCGCGCGGTGAACTCATCGACGCGGTCCTTGAGCCGGCGGCCGTCCTGACTGCGACGCCGCAGCAGGCCGAGGTCGTCGTAGGTGTGCTGCCAATGCTCAGCCCGCCGCCGGTCCCCCGCCGCGGACTCATACGCCTCCCCGGCCCGCGACTGCAGACGCTTGATCTGTTCGGCAACGTCGGTTGGGTAGGTCGCCAGGACCGCCACCAACCGATCGCGCTGCTCCCGCAGTTCGGCGACCTCATCCCGCGGCGACCGCTCCCGTGGCCGGACCTGCTCGTCCTGCTCCGGCAGCGGGCTCGGGCGGGTTTCGCGGGCGTGCTCAGCCTCGACGCGCTGCTCGTGAGCGACCGGGAGGGCGATCGATGGGATCTCGGGTTCTGAGCGGCCCATCCGCTTGGCCAGCGCCGCCACCACCGTCTCACGGTCGGTGTCGGGCCCGAGCTCGTCGAGGCGGCCGAGGGCAGCGTAGAGGTGAGTGCACTGCCGGGCGCGGGTGAGCGCGACGTAGGACCCCTCCGCGGTCGCGTGCTCACCAACGATCACATGCCCGGTATCCACCGTCACGCCTTGGGCGGGGAACGGGTGCTGCACATAAGCCAACCGGACCTGCGCCTGATCCAGCAGCTCCTGCGCGAACACCGCCTCCCGGCCGTCTGAGAGCGCCAGACGGGCGCTCTGACCGGCCGCGTCGACGTCAAGGACCTTGCCGGTGGTGCCGTTGCTCACCCGCCCCAGCTCCGGATGCGCGACCGGGTGGCGGATCTGCACCTCATCCCCCGCCCTGACCCCATACGGCCGTCCCGCCAGGGGAACCTCTGAGTCGCCGAGCTCGCCGGCCTGCGCGCGGATCGCCTGCGCCCTAGCGTTGAGCGCGTCCAAACGCTCGTTGCTGGTCTGAGAGACCACCAACGTCCGCCGCCCCGCCTCCCGGTCGGCTTGCGCGCTTTCAAGAGCCCGATCCTCCGCCGTCGAGGTGGCCTCGAGGATCAACCGGTCGCGGCTGTCATAGCCGGCCAGGGCCCGGTCGTGCTGCCCAGAGCGCCACAACGCCTGATCACGCCGATCCGCGGGGTCCCGGGCACGGACGATCCGCTCCAAGGCCACGTAGCCGTCGTGCTTTTGCGCGGCTTGTTCGATTCGCTCCCACAAGCCCGAGGCGCCGACCGCGCGAGACTGCCTCGGGTCACCGACCAAAATCAACCGCGCCCCCGACCCCTCCACAGCGCCGAGCAGCTGATCATGCTCACGCGTGGACGCCAACGCCGCCTCATCATGCACGACGGTCACCGACGAATCCAGCGGCAGGCTCCCGCTCCGGATCTGGCGCTCCAGAGCGGCCGTGGAGAACCCTTCGGCGTCGACCCCGGCCGCTAATAGCTCGTCGGCGAGTCGTTCGGCGGCCAGGGCGGCGGTGCTGGTGACCACGATCCGCTGCCCGCCCTGTTCGTGCGCCCGCGCGATCGCCTGAAGCGCGGTGCTTTTCCCCGTCCCGGCCTGCCCCTCGATCACCGTCAACTGTCCAGGCCCGCACGCCACCCGGATCGCCTGAGCCTGTTCCCCGGCGAGCTCAAACCCCCGCTCACGCAGCTGCGCGTCCAAGACCGCGACCTCCCGTTCAGCGGCCTCGACGCTAATCGGATGTCCGCTAGCGGCCGCGACCACCCGGGCCCGTGCGACCGTCCGGACTTCCTTAGCCCGATGCCCCCGGGTGGTCAACCGCCCGTCCGCGAGCACGACGAGCTCGCCCCGCTCGGTGAGCCGGTCAACGGATCGGAGTGCCTGGTCGAGATCCAGGCCAACCCCGGCGACCAGGGCAGCGGCGCGGACGTCACGGTCGGTGAACACCGCCTCAAACTCCGTCAGACGCTCTAACACCCGCGCATCGAGCTGCTCCGGCGTTGCCGGCGCGACTATCAGCTCGTGGCGCAGCTGCTCAACGGTCCGGGCGTCAAACCCAAACGGCTGCGCGTCCTGCCACCACACCCGATCAAGATCCCCCGCCGTGGCAAGGACCGCGACCTTAACTGCGCGAGACTGCATCGCGACCGAGCGCTCCTCCCCGGGCAGCAGCCGCCCGGACCGCTCGAGCACCTCCAATTGCTCGGCGGCGATCGCCGCGTCGATCCCGCCGGCCGTGACCGTCTTCTGTAGCTGCGCGGTCTTGGCGTCCAACCGCGCCTTGATCGCGGCGTGCACCTGGGCGTGACGGCCACTGAACCGCTCTCTCAGTCCTTCGGGCACGCCCGCCAGCTCGAAGTAGCGCTCCCGCCGACCCGTCTCGCGCTCCACGGCGAACCCGAGCCGTTCAAGGCCTTGGGCGAGCTCTGAGAGATACGCCGCGTCGATCTCGCGTTGATGCACAAACCACGATCGCGAATCGACCGCGACCAGCTCCCCATCAGCCCGGATCGCGCCATGAATCAGCGTGTGGGAGTGCAGCTGCGGGTCCGGCGCACGGCCCGCCACGGCCCGGGCGGTCGTATGCCGCCACGAGGACGCCAGGACCTCTGTGGCCCGTTCGCGGACCACCGTCTGCTGGTCCAGCCGCCGGCGGGTCATCTCCACCTGCGCGGTCGCATACGCGACCGCGCGGTCGACCGCCCGCTCCTGGCACGCCTCGATCTCCGCCCGCAGCTCCGGGCTGGCGAGCGCCCACACCACGCTCACCGACTTCGGTGCGCTGAACGTCGCATCGATCGCGCACACCGCCTCCCCATTGCCCCCCACCCGGCGTAGGGCCTCCCCGGACTCCGGGTGGCGGACCGCCATCACCATCTGAAACGCCTCCGCCTCCACGGCCCGCTCGACGTCGACGACGAGCGCCTCAGCACCGCGCTCACCCAGCAGCCACCGACCGGGCGCCTCGACCCGCTCGCCCTGCTCTGAGAGGTAGTAGTCCCCTGCCTCCCGCGCCTGGGACCGCCCCTCCAAATACTGGGCGTACCCCCCCGCCGCGGACGCCGTGACCTTCGCCACCGTCAACACGACAGGCCCCCTCTCCCAGACAACGAGACGCGGGCAACCCCCGGGTCAGGACGGGTCGTTGCGGAGCCGCAGGCAAGGTTTCTGGACGTCTCAGAGGCGGTTATCAGCATGTAAGTGCGTAGAGTGTATTGCTTCTATTGCTTCTGCTGTAGCCGTTGGCTTGGTAGGCTGCGCGGCGGGCTGGGGTAGACGGCGATGAGAAGCAGCCTGAGAACGTGGAGGTTGCAGAGGTTGCATGTGACGGGAGAGAGGGGCAGGTCGTTGACGCGGGAGCTAGGCAACGAGAGACACTCAGGTGTTTTCGGATTCGACCGACACTGAGAGGTCGGTCGACCTTGCCTCTCAGGACGTCTCAGCCGCCCAACAGAATGTCGGGGCCTGTCCCCTTCGCTGCTGCTGTTTTTGTTCAGGCGAACGCGCGGCTTTGCAGTCATCGGTGGTTGGGGTTGCTGCTGGCGGCCGCGGGTCCTGGCGCGCGCGCCCGTCCGCGCAGATCCCTTAGGACTTATCTAGTAGGACACATCCTGCGTCACTCGCGAGACAGGCTTTTCGGACGAAAGCGTCACTCGCGAGACAGGCTTAGGCGTCACTCGCGAGACAGGCTTCTGCTTAGAGCGTCACCAAAAACACAGGCTTTTGTATTCAGGCCCCCTGGGGCCGTCACCAAAACCACAGGCTTCTTCCGTCCGAGGCCTCCGCCACGATGTACCGCATGGCGGTTCCCGTTCGCGCTCAGGGGCAGTGCCCGAGGGACGCGATGCTCCACCCGGTGTGGGAACCCAGAATCAGCGGCGAACCGCCCTCCGAAGAGTGGCTGGCTCGCTGCCTGCTCGGCCAGGGATGGGTCGCCGGTACCAGCAAGCTGACGATGCTTGACCTCCGGGTGTGGGCGGCGTTGTGCGCGATGTTGCGCGAGCAGCTCCGTGGGAACCCTCCGACTGATGATCCGACGCTCGATCGCGGTACGAGCCGCACTGTCGAGACAACTGGGTATCAGCTCGCCGACCGGGTCCTGGGCAGCGAGGGCGGCCGACAGTGGCGGTCGCTACGGCGTTCACTCGGGCGTCTGCGCACGACGACGATCACGGTGCGCCTCGTCGAGAAAGATCCGGAACTTGCTGTCGAGACGCTCCACGAGGGCCTAGTCGGACTTGTCGGTGAGATCTGGAACGCGACGACGCGACTTGACTTGCACGAGCCTCGTGAGTGGGGTGCGTTGAAGGGCACAGCGTCGCTGCGTGTCGAGCTGGGCCGCTGGCCGGCACAGCAGGTGATCGCCGATCGCTGCACATGGCTGGATCTCGACCTGCTGCGGGGACTTGGCCCCGGGCTGCCGGCGCGCCTGTGGGTCGCGCTGGAAGGTTGGGCTCGATGGCCGGCTCGCTCATTCGACGGGCGCGAGGAGACGGCCATCGGTCTAGGCGAGCCTGCTCGTCAATCGCTTGGCGTTGCGGTCTATAGCCAGCCACGCCAAGCGCGCGCAGCTCTGAACCGGGCCGGTCAGCGGCTCATGGCCGTGGATCCGGCCTACGAGCAGGTCGTCTGCGAACGCCGCGGCGGTGGATGGTGCCTAGTCGTGCGTCGTCTGCAAGGTTCCCGGGCTCGAACGGCCGCACGCGAGGGCGCGTCTTGGCGCTCTGGTGGGATCCCGAGCAAGCACGAGCGCGAGCAGCGGGCGGCTGTACGAGCCGTGGTCAGAGAATCGCTGGCCGCCTGATTTCGGATCGACGGCTTCCTGGCCGGCGAGCCGTCTGCCCGCGCTATCCGCCACGAGCATTCCGCCGCCGGCGACCCACCCACGGGAACGAGCCACGGATCGGGGTGCGGCGACCTGCCGCAGCCCCTACATGCGCCGCAGCCATCCCGAGCTGCGGCGTGCGACGGGCCTGCTGCGCCACGCCGCAGCAGGAGCTGAGTAGCTGCTGCGGCGCGCCGCAGACCCTACATGCGCCGCAGGACCGTCCGCGACGGTGGCGAACATGGCTGTGGATGGAGACCTTCACGATCCGCGAGGCGGCTGACCTGTGCAACATGACGTACGAGGCGATGCGCGCTCGCGTCGACCGCGGGTCGATCCAGGCGGGCAAGCGCCGGGCCGATGGCACTCGGGTGATTCCCAAGAGCGAACTTGAGCGGCTCGGGCTGCTCCCAGGCGCTGATGTCGCGGCGCTGGTCAAGGAGGTCAACGAGCTGCGCGCGGAGATCAAGGTCCACCGCCAGTTGACCCAACGTGCCGAGAGCACCGCCACCGCCGAACAACAAGCCCGCGAACTGGCCGAGCAGACGATGCATCAGGCGCTCGCCGAGAAGCAGACGCTCGCGCTGCAGCTGACTGAGCTCGAGCAGCAACAGACGACCACCGCCATCCAGCTCGAGCGGATCAGTAGTGCCGGGTTTTTTGAGCGCCGGCGACTGTTGCGCGAACTGCGCGAGCAGCAGCCGACGGCCGACAGGTGAGCCCGACCGTCGGCAGCGTCGGCGGGGTGACGCTGGTGATCTGGCCCGATGATCACGACCCGCCGCACGTACACGCGATCTACGGGACGCCGAACACACCGGGCGTCCGGCAGTCGAGAATCGCGATCCAGACGGGTAACGTGATCGATAAGCCGTCTGCTCGCGCGCTGCCGGCCGGCAAGCTCAGGCAGGCGCAGGAGTGGATCGCCGAGAACCAAGACGAACTTCACGCACGATGGCAACAGCTACAGACCTGATCCCTGATCCCGCCCCGCCGATCGCAGCGATCGCGATCCGGCCCGGGCATGTCGTGCGCGTGTTCTTCTCAGACGGCGAGGTCCGCGACGTGGATCTGACGCCAACGCTTGACCGGCCACTGTTCGCGCCGCTGCGCGACCCAGCGGTGTTCGCCTCCGCGCACGTCGGGGAGATCACCGGCGGCCTGGAATGGACCGACGACATCGGTCTTGATCCCGATGTGATCTACGCCGCGATCCGGCCCAGCGGGCATTCGGCGCGCGTGCGCGCCCTGACCCCGGCCTAGCAGCCGTCGCGATCGAAGAGCTCGGCGCCCGATGGGAGCTGCGGGTCACGACACGCGACACGACTGTCGTGTGGCAATGTCGCAGGCGCGATCCCCGACTACGCCCCGTCCCAGCGGCGAGCGCGCAGCGTGTCGATCACGGCTTGGGGGGCGACGTCGCGTAGGTAGCGGTCGGTGACCGCCAGACTGGTGTGGCCGAGGTCATCGCGGATGATGTTGATCGGGGTGCCTTCGCGGGCCAGTTCGGCGGCGTGGGTGTGGCGCAGGCCGTGGGCGTGGACGCGGCGCTGCACGCCGGCCTTGCGGGCGAGGCGCGGCAGCAGCCGGCGGATGTAGCTGGTGTCGATCCGCCCGCCCTGCAGGGTGCAGAACACCGGTGAGCGCGCGCCTGGCTTGAGCTTGCGGCGCCGGTCGATCCACCGCGCTAACAGCGCCGCGGTCTGCTCATCGACGCCAACGGTCCGCGAGCGGTCGCCCTTGCCGTGACGGACCCTGAGCGTCCCCTGGTCGAGGTCGACGTCGCGCAGCTCCAGATCCAGGGCTTCAGAGATTCTGAGCCCACAGCGCCACAGCACCGCGATCAACGCGCGGTTGCGGATCCCGGTCGGCGCCCGGTTCGAGCAGGCCTTGATCAACGCCACCGCTTCGCCCTCAGTCAGCACCTCCGGCGGTCGTCGGCGCGACGAGCTCCTCGGCTTGGTGGCGCTCATCGCGCGGCCGCCGCATCGGCGGCGAGCTGGTGCACGTCGGCGGTGCGCGCCTGGTCTTCTGACCAGCCGGCGGCGGTCAGCTCCGCGGTGAACGCGGCGATCAGCTCGCCGACGTCGGCGGCCAGCTGCCGGCGCTCCTCGCACACGCGCTGGTGCTCTGAGAAGGCGCGGTGGATCGTCCAGTGCGCCTGCTGCAAGGCGGGAAGCACCGCGGCCTCGACCTCGGCGGCGGGCAGACCCGAGCGCAACGCGTCGAGCATCTGCCCGGCGATCACGCTCGCGCCCTCCCACGCCCCGACCGCCGCGGTGTCGTCATAGAGCAACCCCAACGCGTCGGGATGCAACCCAGACCACAACTGGCCGTTGGCGGCCTCCAGGCGATGCTGAGCGGCCTGCTGTCGCTCGGCAAGCTGACGGTCCTGCTCAAACGCCTCAGCAAGCTGGCCGGCGAGCTGCCGGGCAGCGTCGGGCACCACGTTGCTCATCCCAAACCTCTCCCTCGCATCGATCACGTTTTTAGGCACAAACGTGACCGTACAGGCCGGTTCGGACAGTATTACAGGGCGTCCCTCACGCGCGCTGCTCGTGGCGACGCCAGTCACGCTCCTCACGGTGGCGGTCGCCGTACGACCATCGTTTCTCGGGGTGACACACGCCGCAGCGAGCGCGGTGGCAGCCGAGATAACGCTGCTCGTCGTCGAGTCGGCCGCGGACGAGGTCGCGGTCGTCTCGCCACGAGAGCGAGCGCGCCTGACCAAGGCGCTTGAAGATGACGCGGTCAGTATGAAAGCGCCGGCGGGCAGCGCTGGGACGAGACGGCATCGCGCTCCTTCACAGAGACGCCCACCGGCCCGAGCCAGCGGGCTACGTTGGGAAGGGCGCGCCCGGTCGCATCACGATCAACGGTAGCGCTGCTCGTGACCGCCAGCGCCCAGACGCGGTGAAGGTGCGCGGCCTCGATCCTCCAGCTCCGTCGAGTCACGTTTCGCATCCATTTCGTGACTGTATGAGCTTCACCGGACAGTCCCGTTCCCGGCCAACTCACGTCGCGCAGCTGTGCGGCGTTGCGCACCAGAACGCCGGCAATTAGCAGCAGGTCGAGGTCGGCGAGCACCGGGGCCCATCCTTGGTCGGCGGTGACGGAACGCGCCGCCGACCTCGATTTGCTGCGCTATGACTCCTTCGGCTTCAGCCTTCAGATCGTGGAACTACACACCTGGGCTGGCAGTCAGCCAACGCCACATCCGAGATCGTCGACTACTGGGCCAGGTCCGGAGGAAGCCCCTCCTGAGCCCGGCACATCGGCCGTCGCAAACCCTCGCCAGTCGTTCGCATTCGAGTTAGCGCACGTAACCTGTGCTGTTGCGCGCTTTCCGCGGCCCCCGCCCGGGTAGTAGGAGCCACTGCCGGGCGATCCTTCATCCTTCCACGTCGTTCCGACGAGAAGCTGCAGCGTCACCGTGACGTTAGCCTTCACCCCGCTACAGCCACTCAACTGCTCCCAATAGCCGTGGACCTGGAGGACGCCGGGGTCCGTGAAGTGCGGATTATCAGCAAGAGCTTCGTACACGCAGACGTCATCCGCTCGGTATTTCCCTG
>Ga0302326_10021680_pt1 | contig 13170 bp, 15 predicted proteins | sample Palsa_T0_3_FD_202264 | JGI IMG/M metagenome (GOLD analysis project Ga0302326, IMG submission 202264) | Peat permafrost microbial communities from Stordalen Mire near Abisko, Sweden - Palsa_T0_3 | ecosystem: Environmental > Terrestrial > Soil > Palsa > Peat permafrost | place: Sweden: Abisko... | reverse complement strand
TGCGCGTTTCATTTGGAATTACTGCAGGGCCGCCAGCAGCTCCGCGAGCTTTTGCGGGAAGATCGTCACCGCGAGAACAACGGCCGCCGACAGCCCGAACAAAACCAAACTCAGACGGCTCCGTTTCTGACAGCTCCGGTGGCCCCGGTACATTTGGAACGCACTCACGCCGAGCAGAACCAGCGCGAGACCAATCAGCCAAGGCCGCAGCCGCTCCAGCGCTACGCTCAAACCCAAGGCACCCACGGCACCCGCGATGCCCAGAGGCAAACAGCATGCCAGCGTTGCCAGAGCACTCATGGCGGCTGCGACCGGCGTCAGCTTTTCAGTCACTCGCATATTCAAACCAGCTTTGGTTTCTTTCACCTGATAGCCGCACTTGGTGACGAACTTGGAAAGGCTGTCGCCGCTTTGCTTCGCCGGGTCAAACGCGACGCCTGCCTGCCGGCCCAAACCAAGGTCAGTCGCAAACGAGCAATGTTCATCAATGCTATCTCCCTTTCGCTTCCCGAACTGCCGCGCGAATCCATTCCGGCGGCGGCACACCGGCACGCCGTCCACCATCGACATAGGTGCGGCACATCATCCCGAAGGCGCGGGTACCGCGCATCGCGGGTTCGACGTCCTGTCCGTCCACTCGAATCGAAGGTGAACCGAGAAAGCCGACCTGTTGCGCGGTGGCCGCGTCCTTGACTTCGACTTCAATCATTTCCGCAGGCGTCTCCTCTCGGGCCAGCACTTCGCGCAGGCGATCGACGGTCGGCACATGATTCGGACATCCCGAAAAAAAGAGGACTTCAACTTTCATGCTTTTTCCCTTTTCGGGCCGGTGTTGTAATCGCTTCCAGAACCGGGCACGAGTCCCGGTGCTTCGCCGGTTGCCGCAGAGCCGTGCGGCATTGCCGCAACGCGCCGGCAAGCTCCGTTTCCATCGCCTGCAGTTCCGCAATCTTGCCCCGGACTACGGCCACCTTTTGCGCGATCAAATCACGGACATGCTCGCAAACCTCATGGGGATGACGCTGAATTGAAAACAGCTCTCGGATTTCGTTGAGCGAAAACCCGAGCTGTTGCGCCTTCTGGATAAATTCAAGGTCGGCGATTTGCTGCTGCTGATACAGCCGATAGCCGCCCTGCGTTCGAGCTGACCGAGGGAGTAGCCCTTCCTTTTCGTAAAAACGGATGGCATCGATGCTCAAGCCGGTTTTCTGGGCTACTTGACCAATTTGGAAGGCTTCCATACTCCACACTGATTATACAGTCTGGAGCTAACTCCAGAGTCAAGCGTAATCAGAAGCGGCCCCATCCCTCGCGGCCGTTATCGATTAACATTCGGTTCATCATTGTTTTGTTAGGGGCTTGATCTTGCCGAATCGAGAACGGAACAATTCGCTGAGTAGACGGCTGAACGACTGTTGTTTGACGTATAATAGCGCCACGGAAGAGCAGCATAAAGCGAATCTTCCTCTAAGGAGGCGGGGCATGGACCATCTTCAGGCAGCAAGCAAATTCGAAGAGCTTCTGGGACTCGAACGGAATGCGGTCGCAATAACCTTTTTGGACGCGCCGCCCGTTGGTGTTCCGCACGTAAAGACTCCCGGTCCTGCGGGATGTGCCTACTGGAAACTCGCCAGCGACGGTGAGGTTTTCTACACAACTGGCGAGGATCACCTCAACTGCACGATCGGAGCGTACACGCACGGCGTGCCTATGCCGCCTGAAAAATCCGCAGAATTGGAATCTACGATCGGTCAGATGATCGGTTTGAACTATCTGCGAGGAGAGGAAGTGGCGCAGATTCCCCATCGAAAGGACCCGTTCCACGTTGCGGTCTACGCCCCGCTAAGCCAGTCGCCATGCGAACCCGACGTCGTCGTAATTCGCGGCAATGCGAAAAACATCATGCTGTTGACCGAGGCGGCGATGGCTGCGGGAATCGGCCCGCAAGGAGGAATTATGGTGCGGCCGACTTGCGCCTTCCTTCCAGACACTCTGCAGTCCGGGCACGTCACCCCGAGCTTCGGGTGCATTGGAAATCGTGTATACACGGCTTTGACAGATACTGAGTTCTATTTCGCCGTCCCCGGATCGAAAGTCGCCGAGTTGACCGCCGAATTGGAGAAAATCGTGAGTGCGAATCAGGCGCTCGAAGCTTTCCACCAGGCGCGGTGCGCCTGCGCATAAATCCTATGCAGCGGCGGATTCTATTCCTTTTTGGAAATCAGGCGTGCGTTCCCGAAGATCCCCTTCGCGCCGCGAAGTCACTTTCTTGCAATACCGCGGTGATGGCTCCTCGGGTGCCTTGCGGCTTGCCACTCGGCCTCGTCGATTGCTTCGAGAGGGCTCGGTTCCGCAACCCTGATACGGTGATCGAGTCAGCACGTGCACTCCACGCAGCCTCTCCTTTTCATGCCGTGGTTGGCTACGACGATCAAGTCGTTCCGTTCGTCGCTCGCATTGCCGACGCCCTCCACTTGCCCGGTCATCCGGTGGAAGCCGCAGACGCAGCGCGCGACAAGGCACTGATGAAGCAGCGTTTCGTTGCCGCCGGATTGCCGATCGCAGCCTTTCGTCTGGCCAAAAATGAAGACGATGCGGTGCGTTGGGCGAACGACAACGGCTATCCGGTCGTAGTAAAGCCGATAAGGGGTTCTGCCAGCCAGGGCGTGATTCGGGCGAATGATGAGCCGACGTTGCGCCAAGCGTATCGTCGTCTGCGGCGCATTGTGCAAGACTTTGGACTGGATACCGGGAATCGATCCGATGAAGAGCAACTCATCGAATCGTATCTCGACGGTGCGGAGTACTCTGCGGAACTGATCGTCGAACAGGGACAGCCTCGGGTGCTCTGTCAATTCGAAAAGCCACAGCCCTTGCACGGACCGTATTTTGAAGAAACCATGTATGTCACTCCACCACGGCTGATGCCCGCGGAGACGAGCGAAATCGACGAATTAGCTGTGCGTGCCGTACAGGCCTTGGGTCTTTCTCAAGGACTGGCGCACTGTGAAATTCGGTGGTCGAGTCGCGGACCTTTCGTTCTGGAGGTCGGAGCGCGCCTGATTGGAGGCGCTTGCTCGCGGGTTTTTCGTCAGGTCCTAGGGGAAGACATTCACCCGACTGTCCTCCGCTTGGCCCTGGGCGACTCCATTCAGATTCCTGAAAAACGGCCGGGCGCCGCCGGTGCCATGATGCTGCCGATACCGCGAAAGGGCCGGGTAACGGCTGTCCACGGACTCGATGCAGCGCGCGCCGTTCCCGGGATCGGTGAAGTCATTTTGAGTGTGGCGCCCGGTGACGCGATCGTTCCGTTTCCAGAGCAGAGCTGCTACGTCGGTTTCTTGACCGCCAGCGGCGAATCCACTGCCGACGTTTGCCATTCACTTCAGCTTTCTGCAAGTGCAATCGAAATGGATCTTTCGCCGCTCATTTGTGAATATTGGACACGCGACATTAGCGCCTACGCTGCGTACAAGCCGCCGGCTGATCACGATATCCATATGCTGAGCGAATGCTCCCATGCGGAGGCGCGAACGATCGTTCTGCCGTTGATCGCCGACACTAACTTCAATGAATCTCCGACTGGCGAAGCTCTCGAAGAAGCCAAGGGATGCTTGGAATGGCTCGAACGCGGCAACCGTGGTGAAACTGCACCGAACCTATGGATGGTTTCCGGTAACGGTGGCGTCGCTTTGGGCTCCGCTGAGGGTGAAACCTGTTACATCTCATGTCTCGGTGTCCTGCCGAGTCATCGCCGTGGTGGCCTGGGCCGAGCCCTAGTCTGCTCGATGATGGCCTTGTTCGCTGAGCGAGGCTGCTCAACCATGAGGGTTTTACTCGACCCCGGGCAACCGGCGCCCAATGCGTTGTATCAGGAACTGGGCTTTAGTCCGGAGGCATGTGCCGAGCAGACCTGTTGCTGCGAATAGCACATCACCGACTGTGCTTACGCAGGCTGCCGAACGCTACGGCACACCGCTCTATCTCTATGACATCGAGAATCTGCGGGACCGGGTTGCCGCGATTCTTGCCCTTCTGCCCGCGAATGTCGACCTTCTTTACTCGCTGAAGGCCAACTCATCTCTTGGACTTTGCACGCTCCTGGCCAGTTGGGGGCTCGGTGCCGATGTGGCTTCCGAGGGTGAGTTCGCGATTGCCCGCGAAGCCAAGTTTGCCCCGCAGCAGACGATGGTGGGTGGGCCTTACAAATCTCCGGCTCTGCTGGCCCGCATGGGATCGACTCCCGAGAGCCTCCTCTCGATCGACTCGATTAGCGAATTCGAGACCTTGATGGAGAACCGCTTCACAGGCCGCGCGCTCCTGCGCCTGCGCCCGGAGTTCGATGTTTCGGAGTCGGGAAGCATGGGCAGCTTTTCCCGTTTCGGAATTCCCTACGCTGACCTGGCACAACGGTCACACAATTTTGATCGCTCAGGAGTCCGCGTCGTCGGGTTTCACGTCTATAGCGGCTCGCAAATGCTCCAGGCCACGGAGGTGATCCGTAGCTTCCGACACGCATTTGAGCTGTGCAATCGCGCTGCCGATCGCACTGGCGTGGTTCCCGAACGGTTGAATCTGGGCGGGGGATTGGGAATTCCGTATGGTGCTGAAGAACAAGAACTCGACATCAGCTCCGTTGCGGACGAACTTGCTCGGCTCAGTGAGAGAGCCGCACCGGCTCGCATCACCCTGGAGCTCGGCCGGTACCTCGTGGGTCCCTGCGGCTGGTATGTCACCCGCGTGGTCGCGACGCAAAGCCGCAATGGTCAGCCCGCCGTCGTCGTCGATGGCGGCGTGCATCATCGATCCGACGGTTGTGGATTAAATCTTCCAAACCGAGGGCGCCCGCCGATGCTGCTGGGACAGCGGCCGAGTCAAACGTTGTCGCCGACGGATGTTCTGGGTTGCTTGTGCCTGCCGAGCGACGTCTTAGCCACAGACTGCCCGCTTCCCACTCTTTCGCAAGGGGATATATTGGCGTTTCCGAGCTCCGGTGCTTACGGTCTCTCCGCGGCCCCTCTTGCATTTCTCAGTCATTCCGTTCCGTGCGAGGTCGCCGTCTCGGGAGACGAATTCTGGGTGCTTCGAGCCCGCGGATCGGCAGAAGACTTTCTCAACACTCAGGAGCGGGTGCCTTTTCCAGAGCTAGGCGCGAAACAAGTGAACGCTGTTTAACAAACGCAGGCCGAACAGTGTTCGACGCTCGTTAGGTGAGCCAGGAAGGCGTATTTGTACTGTAAGCCTCCAATGCAGGATGCAATGCAGGCGGTTCTCGCAAGCTCAGAAGGAGTCGCTCCGGCATTCCGAGCCTCTATTATGTGTCCACGAGCACACTCGCAGCTGCTCGCGAGACAAGCCGCCAAGGCGACCAGGTGTGTGGTCTTTTTGTCCAAAGACTTGCTGGAGCAAGCATGGAATGCCTTTGCTTCAAGCTGTTGCGCGCTTCCTTTTTCACTGCCCGACATGCCAGGCAGATCTTTCGTCGCGCGGAAGTGAAGATCCTGAACTCTTGCCCCCGCTGTACACGCGCACAGGCACGCCACGCGGTGCAATTGCTCGGCAGTGACACCGTGGCTATGCGCTTGTTTGGCTGACTCTGCCGCGCCGCTTGCGTGATCGCTGACCAGGTGAACAGCTAGCGCGATCATCGCGGATGTCTTCGGATCGAGCGTGTCGAGCTTACAGGTGTCGAAGATCTTATTCAATTCAGCGGTCATCTTCAATGCCATGGCGCCTCCTCAGCATTTCATGATATCATGAAGTGCTATGGTCATTAGAATCCACATGGCATTGTTTTGTCAAGCCTTTTCGCCATGAGAGTGGCGGGTGGAAGTGGTTCATGGTAAAAGTGGAGAGCGATGCTCGTCAAAATCTTCAAGGCCCTTGGAAATGAAACGCGCTTGGCGATCTTCGAGTACGTTCGCAGCCAAGAATACGATTGCCGGTCCTCCGATGCTACGGCGGATTGCTGTGTATCTACCCAGGAACGAACGGTTTGCGTCAGTCACATTTCCCGGAAGTTTGCTCAAATCGGAACTGCGGCGATCTCCCAGCACCTGAAGGCTCTCCACGATGCTGGTCTCCTCAAACGGCACAAAGTCGGATCGTGGGTCTACTATACGATTGCGCCCGAGCCTCTCGTGGAACTCCAGACGTATTTCGCACAGGAGCGCCGTGCCACGAACGCGCCTCAATCTAGTGGCTCGACTCAGAACGAAGCAAACTGCTCCGTCGTCGGTTCCGCTCAACAGAACCACGGTTCGGTCAGGTAAGGAACCGTGGCTCGGTTCCGTCCGGGCGGAACAAGTGGCAAGGGCCGTAACGGCTGCTGCATGACGTCGTGCAGGATCTTCCAAGTCTCCTGAAAGATTTCAGCGCGCGTGGATTTCGCCGTCGTTCCTTTCTTGACCAATGCTTCCACTTCGCGCTGCAAGTGGTCGACGCGCGGGTCGGGATGTGTCCAACGGTAACTGAGCGCGCACTCGTCATAACGTTCCAAGACAGCCTGCACCTCCGGCCGTTCCAGCAGCAGGGAGCCGTTTGGAATGAGCAGCCGAATTGCCAGTTGGATCGGAGCGACGGCGTCCACTTGATCCAAGCTGGCGAGAAGATACAGAAGGTCCTCATAGCCCTCAAGCGTCAGCCAAGGTGTAAAAGTCACAAATGTCGGGACCAATTGTAAGCCGATCTCGCGGAATAAACGAACGACGCTCACGAAATCGGCTCTCGTGTGGCCCTTGTCCAGGATTTCAAGCACCCGGTCATCCACTGACTCAACCGCAGAAAGAACAAAAGCGCAACCGGTTTCCCGAAGTATCGGCAGAGCCTCCGCGTGCTTCAGCAAATGCTCTACCTTAATGGTCACGTCGTAACTTATCTGCGGATATTCCTCGTGAAGCTGGCGAACCAGAGGAATAGCGTGCCCAACGCCGTTAAAAAAATCGGGATCTCCGAACGTGATGTGTTCCGCGCCCAGAGCGACCTGCTGCCGAATGTCTTGGAGGACAACGTCTCGTTGGACGACGCGAAATTTGCCCTCGTAAACGGGAACGATCGGGCAGTGGCGACAACGATGTTTACAGCCCCGGCTGGCTTCGGTATATCCGACGAGACGCTGCGAACCATCGGGTAGATTGAGTCGGGCGTACTTGTCCAAGACCGGCAAACCAATCCGTTCCGGGACCAGGAATTTTTGCTTCCCCAGGGAGACGAGTGGATCCGGCTCCATTAAAGTAGCGGCCGGCGCTGGCTGCCGCAGACGTCTAGCCAGGTTTTGCAGTCCTTGCTCGAACTCGCCGCCGAGAATGGTTTGAATCCCCAGCTTCTTCAGGAAGTCAGCGTTAACCGGCGCGTACAACCCGTAGGCGCAAAGATGGGCGTGTGGGTTCGATTTCCGGACCTCTGGGATAACTCTGGAAGCGATGCGCGTCGCCGTGTGCATCGGGAGATAGAATGCGACCAAATCAGCGCGACGCACCCGACCCTCGTCAAGCTTCTCCAAGGAGAGATCCAGGCAGTCGACATCAACGCCAACCGCACTCAGCCAAGCGGCGGGTGAGGCAAGGCCGAACGGCTGGCGACCGAGTTCATAGGTCGAAACCAGCAAGGCTCGGAAATCCATCGCTCCCTCTTCAACCGTTTCATCCTATCTCAGGTCGGTTTTCTGCGCGCACTGGCCGATTTGCAGATAGGCGGTACACCCAAGCATACAGTCTGGAGTCGACTCCAGAGTCAAGCCCCTCACCATCTGGGATGATAATTTCAACGATTGAGGAGGTTCCTTGTTGCAGCTCGAATCCGATGCCCCGCTCGCAGTTCGCGGCCGTCGAGGCAATCCATACCGGCGATACAGTCACCCTCGCGCAGCCTGCTAGAAGAGAATTCAGGGTTGACAACGGCGAGACTCGGAAGAGGTGAACCGAAATCCGGTACGCTCGTGAATTCCGAATCCACGATCTCCCTGAGCAACGCGCGGAATTGATCGATAGCGTCGAGGTGAACCTCGGCCGGCCAGGACATCGCCTTGCCGGGCAGCGTCCACGTGTCCGCCGCCGTGCGCTCTACGCCAAACTGGGCGACGCCGCTACGGATAACAATGGCAGTGCGGGTAGAAGTGGAGAGTGTAGTGAACGTGGAGTGAAAGTCCACCCCGCGTTCGGCAGTTATTCAAGCCTTAAGGCCGGCTGGGGATTAATAGGACGCCACTGTGCGCTCCGAAGATTCAGTTCAACAACATCCCTGCCGAATCCGAAAAAGGCAGCATCCGCGCCACTCAAGGCCATAGTGCGGGTATCGAAGCGGCGGACGTACGAGTCTCCGAAGCCAACATCTCGAAGGTCGAGTGATTGCGTTAGCCCAGTTCCTGCGGCGAGGCGATACAGAATCTGACCGTCCTCAGACCAAACGAACACAGAGTCGTTGATCGCCACAATCGTGCGGGGCTTCCACAGACTCGCGGTGAACGGCATCGTTTTCTTGCCATTGTGGACAAAGAGGCCATCCGCAGTCGTGAACCACAGTCGATTGTGGCTGTCCAGTGCGGCGTCAAAAACCAGGTTCGCCCTGACGCGAGTCAGTTCCCGGATTTTTCCGTTGTGTGCATAGAGCAGGGCGAACTCATCACCTCCAAGCGGTTGCGCGAGCACGGTACCCGTTCCAGCGCTTGTGCCTAAAAACTCAGAGAAGAACTTTCGGTAAACCGGAAGAAGCTTTCCGGACCTGAAGCCGTACAAAATCTGTTCATCCCACTGGAAAAGCATCAGACCATACCGATCGTCGAATCCGATGTGTGCGATGGGAAAATCCGCCTGAAGTGTCTTCCAGTTCCCGCCTGATCGAATCCAGACATTGTTCGCCTCGTCGAGTGCGCTGAGTCCAATTCCAGGAGCCCAAACCAACTCTTGGATGTCCTGTTTCGTTGGCACGTTCTGCAGCTGCGGCGCAGGAATCCCACTTGGACTCGAATCGCCATCAGATAGTGCTTTTCCGGCGCGGGAGTCGAGTCCCCACCCTGGGGGCAGAAACGCATGGGTCCGCGGAAGGACGTCCACAGGGTCGCCACTCACGATAAAACTGTTTCCGAATTTCTCCAGGAAATCTTTTCGAAAGAAAGTATAGCCCTGGACCTTAGCCGCCTCCGCCGGAGCCAGATCCTTACTGGGCGCTGTTGGCGCCTCGAATGCCTGAATCAGCCCGCCGAGCGAAAGGCTTCCACCATCCGAATCGACCTTATCGAAAACTAACCGCATTTTGGCGGCAAGCGGCCCCGTTCTCGTCTCCGAATTGCTCGATGCAGGATACTTTACGGTGTCTGCCAGGGTTCCATCTTTGCTGGCAAACAGGATCGGCGTGGGGCCATAAATTCCGCTGGCAAACTGAAGCGCGTTCAGTATACCGCTCACATCCGACCCCTGCTGCAACCCGTCCTTCCATGCATCGATCAGCTGTTTCGCCTGATCCACGTGCGCGCGGCATGCGTCGGTGAGGATAACAGCATGATCCGTAACTTCAGAAAACTCGCGCGTGACATCCGCCATATCAACGAGGCGGTCACTGATGTCTGGCACTGACCGACTCTCATCATCGACAAATTGTTCAGGTACAAGGAAGACGGACTTCGAGATTCCATCCGCCAGTCCATGACCGAAAAAATAGAACACCACCAAAGTCTGCTTCTGCGGGTTGGCGCGTTTCTTTACGTCCTGAGCGAAATCGTGAATAGAGGCGAGCACATCGCTTCGCGACAGTCTCCGTGTGGGGTCAAACGTCCTTGGAGTGAGCTCGTTGCTCGTCACTACCTTGATGTGATCCGTCTCGGCTGAAGGAAGAAGCCGCTGAAGATCGGCGGACACCATCTCCGCAGTCCGAACAGCATCGGGCAGTTCACCGCCCGCCCTTCGGCTTCGTGTTGGATAGTTTCCCAGCGAGATAACCAGACCAAAGACGTCGAAGTTTGAGTAGAGCCGGCCAACCCGAGGCGCGATTTCGGTGCGGAATTTTTGCAGCTCAGGCAGAGCGACCTTGTCAACACGGGTTTCCCGGGCTGAGCCGCCGAGGACGATGCTTGCTTCGCTGAGCCGGGCTAGACGAGTCCCGAGAGTCAACGGCCCATTCGATTGGATACTTCCGCTTTGATCAAGGACCGCAGACAGGCCGAAGGTTGCGCGCAGCCAATCGGTCACATTTTGTACCTTCGCAGCAGCCTTCCGGGCGTCATTGAAGGTCAACCGGATTTTTCCTACCTGAAGAGCTTCGAGAATGACAAATAAATCCGCCGGGCTTTTTGCAAGGGCATCCTCAATGCGGGTGTTGCCCTTGACGTGATCGCGTATGCGGTCAAGCGGAAGCGTCAGGACGTTAATGTCCGAGAGCTCCAATGCAGCCTTCATTTCCTCGTTCCCGGTGAACTTTGCTCCTCCGGCCTCACCCGTCGCATCCGCGTTTAGCTTCAGGTTAAGGACCACGTCGGGGACTTTGGCGCGCGAAACCGTCGCCATGTTGCCATCCAGAAATGTGCTCGCATCCATTGCGATCCGGTCCCGGTATTTGCCAACGCTCAGCAGGGTTCCAGGTGTGAGGTCTGATCGGAAGGGAGTTACCGGATCGAAATCTTGCTGTTTTACCCAATCGGCTAGAGACGACGATGAGGTGGGTGCCTTGTGAAACAGAACGAAGAAGCTCCCAACACACGCACAGGCAACAAGAAGGAGTGCGATTCTCCAAGACATCCATTTCCGAGGATGCTGGCTTTTCCCCTTGCGGTTTTTATTCTGTGCGTTGGCCGCCATCGGTTACCTCAAAAGCCTCAGCTGCACGCACTCACGCAGCTTTCGCATCACACAGCTCTCCTCTTTCCCGCGTCGTAGCGCGCCTGATCTGTCCGATGTTTCCGAAGCCGATCAGTGCCTTACTTACCCCGACATCGTTCGACAAATCGTACCCTCCAGCATCAACCTGCTCCCACCGACCAAAATTATGTCAGGCTGTCATCATCGCCATTATCCGCCGGATGCGAGCTGTCGGTGGGATTGCCGAGCTTCGTCGGTCGGAACCAGCTGCTGCGTGAACGTCGTAAAGTAGTGCCGCGAACTCGGGCTTACCCAAGTCTGCGATTACCCCGCCGTCCTGCCAGACGTCGTTATGGTCGTTTTGATTTTCCTCGCCGTCGTTCAAAAACGGCGCACCCGATCCTTGATTGTGCACATCGCGGATTCCTTCGGCTTCCTTGCATTTGCGGCCAAACACCCATACGTCCGAGTTTTTGGCAGGCGCCGTTCTCAGCAGTCACAGAAGATACGCCACCGGCTCGACCTCGGTGCTTCCGTCCATCGGATCGCTCTGGTGCCAAGGACTGGTGTTGGCCAGAACATCGCTGCAGAGGAAGCAGGCTCTATGCACAACAAGGCCTGGCTGCTGATTTTCCGATTTTTCGCTCGTGTTGACCACGGCGCCGAAGCCGGCCGCCTGTGTGTCGATCAGGTGATCCTGTCGCGAACGCTGGCGGCAATGTTGACCGCAGCGGTCAAATTTGAAGAACCGGAATAATCGCCCACCCAGTTAACATTCGTCCCGGCGGAGAGTGTCAGAGATTCGGGAGGTGCGCCGACCGCACCTTAATATATGACGGCCAGCCTGGCACGATGGATGTCAATCGGTGAAGCCGATTCCTTTCAAGGGGTTCTGCACATCCGCCTACCCCGTTACCTCGAAAAGCGGGTTTTTGCAAAAGGCCAATTTCGTGTAAGTTATTGAAATGATGGAGCGGGAGAAGGGATTCGAACCCTCGGCGTCCAGCTTGGGAATATGAGCGTCGATTGTAAATAAATGACTTAGGCGTTTATGGCGCTGTTTTCTGGTCAAATAAGTCTATATTGTTCAACGATCCATTTTCAGGTTCCCGGTTAATGAGGTAATCGAGGTAAAGCCCGACGGCTCCGGACTCCGCTGCAAATTGCCGCTTGCAATCGATTACTTTTGGACCATCTCTACTCTCTCGCGAACATCGAGACCGAGCAAGCGTGCAATCTCGCGAAGCCGCGCGAAGCTTACGGTCTGATAATCGCTAGCTTCGTAACGCTGGATTTGTTGGGGCTTCACACCCAAACGCGCTGCTAGGTCCTCCTGCGTCCATCCTGCCGCGATACGCGCTTGAATGAGCACCTTCGGCAGTCCTTCGAGGGAATCCAGTTCAAGAATCTTCGGGCCGCCTGTCTTCAATGTCTCGTATTCCTGAAGTTCCGTTTCGAGGTCCTGCAGTTGGCTCTTCAGCCCGGCCTTTTGTGCCTCCCACAGCTTCGGATGAACGTTCTTCGGCCGAGGCGTCGCGGCCAACTCATTCAGCGTAGCTCGGAACTTCTCGGCGTGAGCTCTGGTGATGCGATGCTGCCGCTCGTTCTTGATCACAACTCTGCCTCGTGAAGATTCAACCCCACAATTCCTTTTGATCGTCCGGTCTCTTTGTCCGTCTGGAAGAACTCCAAGAACGCTCGTCCGCTTGCGCCTTCGGGCATCTGGGCGGGGAAAAACTCGCCGAAATACTTACGCTTCTGCGCCGTCCTGCCCTTCGAAAAATCAAGAAAAACCGAATCCAAAGCTTCCACATTCACTCCGTCGATGTCCCAGCAGGCATCGTAGTCGCCCGGCTCGCGCTTGACCGTCACGAAACTGCCGTCGATGTACACTCTGCTGCACCCCGCCCTATTCAATGCTGCCAACGCCAGGCGAAGGCCACCGAGCAACTGCTGCCGACGTGAGCTAAACCCGAATCGCGATTGAATCTCTTGCCAAGTAGCCCAGTGAATGCCAACCGGCAGCCTGCCGTCGCGATTGAACTCCGGTAACATTATACCAACACTACAATAATGTTGTGTTGGGCCTAGCGTCAAGCTCGGCGGGTCACGATCTACCCATTACGAATACGCGGCTCCAAACTCTAAACATGTTCCCTTCAAATCTGCGGCGAACCGTCTTAGCGAATAGTGCTGCGAGCAAGTGCCGCATCGTTCTCCGCGGCCGGTAAGCCACCGACCGCCTGGTCCCGAAGCTTGCGGCCTTCGCTATCTCCTTGAGTATAAAGCAAATATTTTCGCAAAAAACTTCATTGTCCCAGTCTGGGAGGGTTGAAACCCTCGCCTTTTAGGCGACGGCTTCAGCACGCGCGCCGCAGTTTAA
>Ga0302326_10021679_pt1 | contig 13170 bp, 9 predicted proteins | sample Palsa_T0_3_FD_202264 | JGI IMG/M metagenome (GOLD analysis project Ga0302326, IMG submission 202264) | Peat permafrost microbial communities from Stordalen Mire near Abisko, Sweden - Palsa_T0_3 | ecosystem: Environmental > Terrestrial > Soil > Palsa > Peat permafrost | place: Sweden: Abisko... | reverse complement strand
ATATGGACAATATTGCCCTACAAGCGGATGACTCCCCCGTCGCGACAACTGATCCGGCGCCATACGCGGGTCGCCGGAGCGGGGGACTGAAGCTCGGCTTTCTCACCAACGTCCCATTCACCGACGAGGAAAGTGGGGCGGCGCACGGTCTAGCAGGGGCGATCGAGACCTTCAAGTACGCCGAGTCGGTCGGGTTCGACAGCGGCTGGGCACGTCAGCGCCACTTCGACAACTACATCTCCTCGCCGCTCGTGCTGCTGGCGGCGATCGCCCAGCATACGAGCCGGATCCGGCTCGGGACCGGGGTGCTGACCGTCAGTTACGAGGATCCAATCCGTCTGACCGAGGACGCGTCGACCGTCGACCTGCTCTCCGGCGGCCGCCTCGAGCTCGGCATGGCCGCCGGCAACACGCGCTTTGATGCCGTCTTCGGTGGAGAGCGCCTCGAAGGGCGTGAGGAGGGGCACGATCGCATCCGCCGCTTCCGCGAGGCGCTCGCCGGCAACACCCTCCCGATCCGCGACCCGAACGCCACGCCTGATCTGCCCGAGTTCAGGGCCAGGCCGCGCAGCCCCGAACCGGCTCGCTGGGGCTCGGGTTGCTGCTCTCGACGCTCAACCACAATCCGACCTCCGACTCGTTCGAGGACGCGCAGCGCGACAACATCGTCGCCTATCTGGACGCCTTCGATCACCCGGTCAACCAACCGCGGGTCTGCCTGTCGCGCCTGTTCATGCCGGCGGTCAATCAGCGTCAGCGCGAGCGGTACGCGGAGTTCGACCGTATCCGCCGCGCCGAGGGTCCGGCCGGACCGCGGCCGCAGGGGGCGCTCGAACCCAAGACGCTGCTGCGGACGATGAACCGCGACAAGAGCGTCGGGACCCAGCCCAACGGGCTGCCGAACGACATCCAGCTCTGCCAGATCTACCACGGCGACCCGGACAGTGTGCTCGAGGCTGCACATGCCGACGCCGGCCTTGACCTCGCCGACGAGATGATGGTCTGGCTACCGCCGAACTTCACGCTCGATGAGAACAAAGAGCTGCTGGAGAACATCGTGAAGTACATCGCCGAGCCGCTCGGCTGGCGACCCGCCGGGTCCTGACCGGAACCCTGATCACGCAGCGTCTGCGGTCGGCCACTGATCGCAGACGCTTATTAGTTAGAGCAGCAAACCGTTGTTGGACATTGAGCCCGAATCGACCTAACTTGATTGAAATGCTTGGATTTACGGCGGGCGGGCACTGCGGGGTGGGCGTCGCTGCGGCCCACCCCCGGCCGCAGCCTGCGCTCGCGTGAAGTCGCCGGCCACCTGTCTCTCGTCCCCTCACAGGAGCGCAACCCCAAAATGCCAGTTGAGTTCATCAGCGCCACCCATATCTCCGACGACCACCGCAAGGTCGGGGCCGGGTTCGGTGGCTTTGATCCCGACTACACGCGTCGTTTCGCGCACGCGCTTGACGATGGCGGCTTTGACTGGACGCTCATCGCCTACGGCTCGCCGTCCCCGGACTCGCTGCAGCTCGGGCAATTCGTCGCCAACCACACCGAGCGCGTGAAGCCGATGATCGCCCACCGTCCGGGCTTCCAGTTCCCAACCCAGGTCGCCAAGGCCTTCGCCGGACTCGACCGGATCTCGGGCGGGCGTGTCGGGATCCACATCATCTCCGGCGGCGCCGACGTCGAGCAGCACCGTGAGGGTGACTACCTGAGCAAGACCGAGCGCTATGAACGCTCAGACGAATTCATCCAGATCCTGCGCAGGGTCTGGTACGAAGACGGGCCGATCAGCTTCGACGGCCGGCACTACAAGTTCGAGGACTTCCAGACCGACATCAAGCCCGTTCACGGGGAGATCCCGGTGTCGGTCGGCGGCTCCTCGCCGGAGGCATACGACGTTGGTGGGCGGCTCGGCGACATCTTCGGGCTGTGGGGCGAGCCGCTGAAGGAGACCGCCGAGCAGATCGCGACCGTCAATGCGATCGCCGACGCCGCCGGTCGTCCGCGCCCGCGGATCTGGAACTCGTTCCGGCCGATCGTCGCACCGACCGACGAGCTCGCGTGGGACAAGGCCCACGCGATCCTCGCCCAGACACAAAAGGCGCTCGCCTCAGACTCCGGCAAGACGGCCCTGCGGCGCTGGAACGGCAACGACCCGCAGAACGTCGGCTCGGTCCGGCTGCGTAAGGTCGCCGAGCGCGGGGACCTGCATGACCGGGCGCTGTGGACGCCGCTGGCCAAGGAGCTCAAGGGTGCCGGCTCGACGACCGCGCTGGTCGGCTCTTATGAGACGGTCGCGGCGGCGCTGGTCGACTACGCCGAGATCGGCTGCGATCTGCTGTCGATCCGCGGCTGGGACGTCTACAACGACATGGTCGACTACGGCCGCTACGTGCTGCCGATCGCCCGCCAAGAGCTGGCCCACCGTGCCGCGACCGGCAACGCGCCGGTCCTGAACCCGGACTCGCGGCCCGCAGTGGCGGTCTGAGATGGCGGTCGAGTTCATCAGCCAGATCTTCAACGTCCCGTTCGGCGAGGCCGGCCACGGAACGCTTACAGGCATGCGCGGGTTCGACCCCGACTACACCAAGCGCTATGCCCGGGCGCTCGACGCCGTCGGGTTCGACTGGACGCTGCTGGCGTACGGCTCGCCGTCGCTCGATGCGCTGCAGGTCGCCCAGTTCGTCCTCAACAGCACCGAGCGGCTCAAGCCGGTCGTCGCGCATCGGGCAGGCTTTCAGTACCCGACCCAGGTGGCGAAGGCGATGGCGGCGCTGGATCGGATCGGCGACGGGCGCCTGGCGATCCACATGATCTCGGGCGGTTCAGACCAGGAGCAGCATCGCGAGGGCGATTACCTGACCAAGCACGAGCGGTACGAGCGCACCGACGAGTTCGTGCAAGTCCTCCGCAAGGTCTGGTACGAGGACGGGCCGATCAGCTTCGACGGCAAGCACTACCAGTTCGAGGACTTCCAGACCGACATCACGCCGGTCCAGGACAACATCCAGATCTCGATCGGCGGCTCCTCGGAGCAGGCCTATGACGTCGGCGGCCGGCTCGGCGACATCTTCGGGCTGTGGGGCGAGCCGCTGAAGGAGACCGCCGAGCAGATCGCCGCGGTGAACGCGATCGCCGACCTCAACGGTCGCCGCCGCCCGCGGATCTGGGTCTCGTTTCGCCCGATCATCGCCCCCACCGAGGAGCTGGCGTGGGAGAAGGCCCTGAAGGTCCTGGCCGAGGTGCAGAAGGGCGTCGCCGTCGGCAGCGCACTGTTCAGCGGGCAACCGAAGAACGTCGGCTCGATGCGTCTCCTGGCCCTCGCCGACCGCGCCGACCTGCATGACCGTTGCCTATGGATGCCGCTGACCAAGGAGCTGCAGGGCCGCGGTTCCACGACGGCGCTCGTCGGCTCCTACGAGACCGTCGCCAAGGCGCTGGTCGACTACACGGAGATCGGGTGCGACCTGCTCTCGGTACGCGGCTGGGACAACTACAACGACGCCATCGACCTCGGTCGTTACGTGCTGCCGCTCGTACGCCAGGAGCTCGCGCACCGCGAGGCGACGGGCGGCGCGCCGATCCTCAACCCAGACTCAAAACCGGAAGCGGTATTCGCATGACCACCATCACCACACAGGATCTGAAGCTGCCAGCTCCGGACCTCACGGACGAGGGGCTGCGGCGCGTCACCGATGCGCTCGCCGCCAACGCCGCGCGCTACGACCGCTCCGGTGACTTCCCGTGGGACTCGATCCAGATCGTGCACGAAGCCGGCCTGCTCACCTACGGGGTCTCGCCCGAGTTCGGCGGTGCCTTGGAGCCGACGATCACCGACACCGTCCGGATCATGCAGGCGATCGGCCACGGCGATCCCTCCGTGGCGCTGATCACGGCGATGACGGTCGCCCAGCACCTCGTCCACGCTGGCATCAACGTGTTCCCGGAAGAGCTGTACCGCAAAATCGTCGCCGACTCGGCCGAGAAGCCGGTGCTGATGAACGCGATCCGCGCCGAGCCAGAGATGGGGGCACCCGCCCGCGGCGGTCTTCCCAAGACGAAGGTCCGCCGCTCAGAGAACGGCTGGATCGTCAGCGGCCACAAGGCGTACGGCACCGGATCTGAGGGGCTCGCCTACCACCTGGTGTGGGCGGCCACGGAGGATGAGGAGCCGCTGCAGGGACACGTGATCGTCTCCGGCGACGACCCCGGGATCGAGATCATCAAGACCTGGGACCACCTGGGCATGCGCGCCACCAGCACCCACGACGTCGTCTACCACGACATCGAGGTGCCCTTTGAGAACTTCAAGGGCGAGCCGATGATCCCGGGCAGCCTGACCGGTGGTGGCAGCCGCCGCCGCCAGGGCAATCTCATGGCGATCGGGCTGGCGGTCACGTCGATGTACGTCGGCGCCGCCCGGGCCGCGCAGGAGTTCTTCAATAAGTTCGCGCACGAGCGGGTCCCGTCGGCGCTCGGCAAGCCGATCGCCGAGACCGAGCGGATCCAGACGATCGCGGGCGAGATCGACGTGCAACTGTGGCAGGCCGAAGAGGTCATCTACAGCGTCGCCCGCCGCGCCGACGAAGGCGACGCGACGGCATTTGCGCGGGCACCGTTCGTGAAGCTGCTGGCCACCCGCAACGCCGTCACCGCCGTGCAGACGGCCGTGACGGCACTCGGCAATCCGGCGCTGACGCATCACAACCCGATCGAGCGTCACCTCCGTGACGTGCTCTGCTGCCGCATCCATCCGCCGCAGGACGACATGGCGCTGATCATTCTCGGCAAGCAGGCGCTGGGGCTCTAAGCGGATGCGCGCCGCATGAACATCTCATTACGCTTCCCCACTAAGTCAACTAACTTTGTTAAGATAATCGGGATTGTGAGATATCGCAACCTCTCTCGGTCGCGATCAGGCGCGTTCGCTCTCCCCGCTCGCCAAACCGCGCGGGCTCAGGACAAGACGTCGCTCAGGCCACCACCCCTCCAAAACAAGGAAGAAACTTTGATGGTGAGACGGAAAAGGCTTTACCGCGTTGTGTTCAGCGTAGTTGCGCTGATCGCGCTAGTGGCAATCGTGTCCGCCTGCGGCAAAACGAGCAACAGCGGCGGCTCGGGCTCAAGCTCGAGTTCGGGCGGAGGCAGCGCCAGCGCCAGCGCGGGTAAGCCGAAGGACGGGGGCAACCTCACCTTCCTGATCCAGGAGTTCCCCGCCGGCTGGGTCTCGAGCGTGAGCTCCTTCTCCAGCTACGAGGGCAACCTATGGCGTGATATCGCCGACAATCTCGTCTACGTCTCGGCCACCGGCAAGGTGAGCCCGTGGCTGCTGTCCAGCTGGCAGACCGAAGACTCCGCCAAGAAGTTCATCCTGCACATCAAGCCCGGCGTCACCTTCTCCGACGGTGAGCCGCTGAACGCGCAGGCGGTCGTCGACAACATCAACCTCTGGGCCCACGGCGACAAGGCCAAGGGGATCGCCCAGATCGCGCTGTTCCCGGCGCTGTACTACAGCGGCGCCAAGGCGATCAACGCCCACACCGTCGAGGTCGACTTCTCGAAGCCGACGCTCGGCTTCATCCCGACGCTCGGCTATGCCGGCTGCATAGTGCTGTCGCCGAAGACGCTCGCGATGTCACCCAACCAGCAGGCCGTCCTCACCAACGACATCGGGACCGGGCCGTTCGTCGTGAAGTCCTACAAGCAGGGCGTCTCCTACACGCTGGACAAGCGCGCGGACTACAACTGGGGCTCGCCGGCGTTCGGCCACACCGGCCCGGCGTACCTGAACTCGATCACCTACAAGGTCGTCGCTGACGCGACCACCCGCGAGGAGGCCGTGGAGGCCGGCGACGCACAGGTCGCCTACGATCCGAACGTCGCCGACATCCCGACGCTGAAGCAGAAGGGACTGTCCGTCGGTACGCCGAGGTATCTCGGCTTCACCGACGGTTTCTACGTCCAGGCCAATCAGGCGCCGTTCAACGAGCTTTCAGTCCGTCAGGCGGTGCAGCACGCGATCAACCGGCAGCAGGTCTTGAGCACGGTCTATCCGCCGGGCTTCACCACCGTGGCCGAGTCGTTCATCCAGAGCAACGTCCCCGAGGCTCAGAACGACTCCTCCCTGTTCGCCTACGACCCGTCAGAGTCTGAGAAGCTGCTCGACGCGGCCGGCTGGAAGGTCGGCAGCGGCGGCTACCGGTACAAGGACGGCAAGGAGCTGACCTTCAACCTGATCCCGAACCCGTACGTCCCCTCGACCTCGCAGGAGGACGAGTTGATCAGCCAGCAGCTCAAGAAGGTCGGGATCAACGCGCCGCTGAAGATCATCCCGCTGGCTAACTACGCGGTGGTCGAGAAGCCGCCGATCCCGCCGATCCTGTCGCAGTCACGCAGCTTCGCTGACTTCTCCACGGTCGGCGGCGTACTCACCAGCCTCAACGGCGGTGAGAACTGGTTCGGCGTCGGCACGACTGACAAGACGCTCAACAAGCTGTCGGACGAGATCGAGTCGGCGTCGACCACGGCCCAGCGCAACACGTACGCGGACGAGGTGCAGAAGTACGTCATCCAGCAGGGCTACTACGACCCGATTCTCAACCTGGTGCAGCGCGTCTATGCGTATGCCCCCAACGTCCACGGGCCGAGCTACAGCGGCACTGCGTTCGTCGACTTCTACGACACCTGGCTGTCATGAGCGCGATCAGCGCCCTCGGCTCAGAGACGGCCGATCCGGCATCGGGGTCCCACCCACCCGATGACCGGATCGGCGTCCGGAGCCGGCGTCGCTACCTGCTCTACGCACTGCGGCGGGTCATCCAGGCGATCTTCGTCATCATCCTTGCCTACGTGATCACGTTCTTCGTGATCTCGGTGCTCGGCTCCAACCCGATCCAGACCACGCTGTCCAGCCCCCAGGCGGGGCTGGACCCGTCGTCAATCAAGAAGCTCGAGGCCTACTACGGCGTCAACGGGTCGATCCTGCATCAGCTCTGGCTCGGCCTCTCCCGGTTTCTGCGCGGGCAGCTGGGCACGTCGTTGCAGTATCACCTCCCGGTCTCGAAGCTGATCCTCACCGCGCTGCCCTACACGCTCAAGCTCGGTGGGATGGCGTTGCTGATCTCGCTCCTGTTCGCGTGTCTGCTCGCCTACGGCAGTCAGCGTTTTCCGCTGGCGGCCGGGCGCAGCTTCATCCGCTCGATCCCGTCGTTCTTCCTGTCGGTGCCGAACTTCGTGATCGGCCTGCTCCTGATCGAGCTCTTCTCCTTCCACTTCCACACCTTCGACGTCCTCAATCCCGACAACCTCGTGGGCACGATCTGCGCCGCCTTCGCGCTGGCGATCCCGATCTCGGCACCGCTGTCCGAGGTGCTGATCGCCAACCTCGACACGGAGGGCGCGCAGGAGTACGCCCTGGTCGCGCGCTCGCGCGGGCTCACCGAGGCCAAGCTCTTCCTGCGCCATCTCGTCAAACCCTCCAGCGTGCCCGCGATCACGATGTTCGCGATCATCATCGGCGAGCTGATGGGCGGAGCGCTCATCACCGAGGAGGTGTTCGGCCGCACCGGCGTGGGGACGGTGATGTACCAGGCCGTCACGACTGGCGACGCGCCCGTGCTGCAGGCGGTGGTCGCGCTGGCGGCCGCGGTGTTCGTCGTGGCCAACCTGATCGCCGACCTGGTCGCGCCGCTGGTCGACCCGCGCATCGAGCTTGTCGGGCCCCGCGCCGCCGGCGGTCTGGTCCGCGGTCTCGGCCGCGGCTTTCAGGCCGGCAACCTCCTGGGTTCGCGCTGATGAGCTTCGCCGCCGTTCCCCAACCGGCCGGGCCTCGCCTGCTCTCGCGGCGTCGCCTGCGCGTCCTCGCGCTGCCGCCGACGGTCCTCCTGTCGTTCGTGATCGTCGCGATCGTGCTCCTATGGGCGCTGTTCCCGTCGCTGTTCACCTCCCACAGCCCGGTCACCGCCGTGCCCACGCAGAAGTTCCTCCCGATCAGCTCGGCGCACTGGTTCGGGACCGACTACCTGGGCCGCGACAACTTCACCCGGGTGATCTACGGCACCCGCTCCTCGGTGCTCAACGCGTTCGTGGCGGTCGGCATCGGCCTGCTCGTGGGCGGCGTGTTCGGCCTGCTGGCCGGTTTTCTCGGGGGGATCACCGACGCGTTGATCGGCCGCGGCGTCGACGTGCTGCTCGCCATCCCCGGCTTCCTGCTGGCGGTCGTGCTCGTCGTCTCACTCGGCTTCAACACGATCAACGTGGCGATCGCCACCGGCATCACCATGACCGCGATTTTCGCCCGCATCATGCGCGCCGAGACGCTGAAGATCCGCCAGTCGGTATTCGTGGAGTCGTCTTACCTTCAGGGCGGGTCGCCGCTGTTCGTGCTGTTCCGTCACATCCTGCCCAACGCCTACCGATCAGTGCTGGCGCTGGCGGTGCTCCAGCTCGGCAACGCGATCATCATCATCGCCGCGATCGCGTTCCTCGGGTACGGCTCGCCGCCGCCCGCGTCGGACTGGGGCCTGCTCATCTCCAACGGGGCGAATTACCAGCAAATCGCGCCGTGGCTCATCTACTGCCCCGCGGCAGTCGTGGTGATCACGGTGCTCTCAATCAACAGGATCAGCCGATGGCTACGCAACACGAACTAGCCCATTCCGCCCCTGACGCCGCAACGAGCGAGACGCTGCTCGGCGTCGAGGGGCTCTCGGTTGCCTACGGCGACCAGCAGGTGGTCAGCGATGTCAGCTTCACCCTTGGTCGCGGCGAGAGCCTCGCGCTCATCGGCGAGTCCGGATCGGGCAAGACGACGATTGCGCGGACCGTGCTGCGGCTGCTGCCCAAGGGCGCCCGCATCCTCGGGGGCCGGATGGACTTCGACGGCCGGGAGATCGCCGGCATCTCCGATCGCGCGTTTCGCCCGCTGCGCGGTGCGCAGCTGGGCTTCGTGCCTCAGGACCCCGGCAACGCGCTCAACCCCGTGCGCACGATCGGCGTTCAGGCGCACGAGACCGCGAGGCTGCTCAAGCTCAAGAGCCGGGGAGAGGAGCGCGAGCGGATCCTGGAGACCTTTGCCGAGGTGGGCCTTCCCGATCCAAAGCGGATCTATCGCTCCCATCCTCACGAGCTGTCAGGCGGGATGCTGCAGCGCGTCCTGATCGGGCTGGCGGTGATGCCGCGTCCGTCATTGATCGTCGCCGACGAGCCGACCTCGGGCCTCGATGTGACGATCCAGAAGGTCGTGCTCGACCTGTTTGAGGAACTCAAGCGCTCGCTCGGGCTCAGCCTGCTGTTCATCACCCATGACCTGGCGATCGCCGCCGAGCGCGCCGACCACCTGGTGGTGCTCAAGGACGGCGTCGTGCAGGAGCACGGCCCGTCCAAGAGCGTGTTCGCGAACCCCAAGTCCGACTACACACGCGAGCTCCAGGCCGATGTCCCGGCGATCAATCCCAACCGATACCGGTCGATCCACCTGGCTCGTAACACCGCGGAGCGCAACGCCCTCGGCAGCCAGATCGAGGTGCGGTCGGTCTCCAAGACCTTCGGCGACGTCGTCGCGGTCGACGACGTCTCGTTTGCCGTGCAGCGCGGCAAGACCCATGCGCTGGTCGGCGAGTCGGGCTCCGGCAAGACAACGACGGTCCGGCTGCTGCTCGGGCTCGAGCACGCCGACGGCGGGGAGATCGTGGTCGGCGACGGGGTGGTCAACGGACACTCCAGGTCCCAATGGCGCTCGGTGCGCCGGCATCTGCAGCTCGTGTACCAGAACCCGTTCACATCGTTGGATCCGACGTGGCGCGTCGGCCGGATCGTTCGCGAACCGCTCGATCGATTCGGGGTCGGCGACAAGGACGAGCGTCGCGAGCGCGTCGCCGAGGCGATTCGCTCCGTCGGCCTGCCCGAGGAGATGATCGCCCGCAAGCCGGCGAACCTCTCCGGCGGTCAGCGCCAGCGCGTCGCGATCGCCCGGGCGCTCGTCATGCGTCCCGAGGTGCTCGTCCTCGACGAGCCGACCTCGGCGCTCGACGTGACCGTCCAGGCCGAGATCATCGATCTGCTGTTCCGGCTGCAGTCAGAGCTCGGCCTGACCTACCTGTTCGTCTCCCATGACCTCTCGCTCGTGCGCCAGCTCGCCGATACGGTGTCGGTGCTACACGACGGCCGGGTCGTCGAGCAGGGGACGGTCGAGAAGATCTTCGCCAACCCCGAGAACCCGTACACGCAGGCGCTGCTGCAGGCGATTCCGGCCGTTCCCCGCGTCGATCAGAGCCGGCGCGTGCTGGACCCTGCGCCGGTGTGACTCGATGCCGGTCGAGTTCATCTCCAGCACCAACTTTGGTCCGAGCACCGGTGTCAAGTACTCAGGATTTGACCCGGACTATGCCCGCCGCTACGTCCGCATGCTGGACGACGGTGGTTTTGATTGGACGCTCGTCGGCTATGACTCCCAGCGGGTCGACTCGGTAACGCGGGCCCAGTTCATCCTCAATAACTCCGAGCACATCAAGCCAATCGTCGCGCATCGGCCGGGCTTTCAGTTCCCGACGCAGTTCGCCAAAGCCCTCGCCGGTCTGGACCGGATCGGCGGTGGCCGGCTGGCCACGCACATCATCGCCGGGGGATCCGACGAGGAGATGCACCGCGAGGGCGATTACACGACCAAGGAGCAGCGCTATCGGCGCGCCGAGGAGTTCATCGAGATCATCCGGCGGATCTGGGCCGAGGATGGCCCGATCAGTCACGCGGGCGAGTTCTACACGTTCGAGGACTTCCAGACCGACATCAAGCCCGTGCAGGACGCGTTGGCGATCTCCGTGGGCGGATCCTCCCAACAGGCATATGAGGTCGGCGGTCGCCAGGGTGACATCTTCGGCCTGTGGGGCGAGCCTTTGAAGGAGACGGCCGAGCAGATTGCCGCGGTGAACGCCGTCGCCGATGCGGTGGGGCGCCGGCGGCCACGGATCTGGAACTCGTTTCGACCGATCGTCGGCGCCACCGACGAGCTGGCCTGGGACAAAGCCCAGCGGATCCTGGCGCGCACGCGGAGGGTGCTGGCGGATCGGCCGCGGACCAGCGGTGGGCCGGGCGGGACGAATTCGGGCCCGGTCGGCCAGAGTGTCGGTTCGGCCCGGCTGCGAGATCTGGCCGAGCGTGGCGAGCTGCACGACCGCGCGCTCTGGACCCCGCTGGCGAAGGCACTCGGTGGGTCTGGTTCGACGACGGCCCTGGTCGGCTCCTATGAGACGGTGGCCAAGGCGCTGATCGATTACGCGGAGATCGGTTGCGACCTGCTATCGATCCGTGGCTGGGACGTCTATGAGGACGCCCAGGATTACGCGCGGTACGTGCTTCCGCTCGTGCGCCAGGAACTGGCGCACCGCGAGGCGGCCGGCACCCCGCCGATCCTGAACCCGGACTCCACGCCGGAGCTTGCCGCGCGCATGCTGTGACCATCTTTTCCGCGAACAAGGTCAAACAAATCGAATCGAGCGCCCACTGGGGCACGTTTGTCGCCGAGGTCTCCGACGACGGGCAGTTGCTCGATGTCAAGCCGTACTCCGACGACGTGGACGCCGCCCCCGCGATCGCGAACGTCGCCGACTCCAATCGCTCCCGGGCCCGAGTCGCTCGGCCATCCGTACGGCGCCGCTGGCTCGAGCACGGACCTGGGCCCGACGACCGGCGCGGTGACCCGGACGACGAGTACGTCGAGCTCGACTGGGACGCGGCGCTGGATCTGGCCGCGCGTGAGCTTGACCGGGTTCGCACCGACTACGGCAACGAGGCGATCTTCGGCGGTTCCTACGGATGGGCCAGCGCCGGCCGGTTTCACCACGCGCAGAGCCAGTTGCACCGCTTCCTGAACCGGACCGGCGGATACACCACGTCGGTCGACGATTACAGCCGGGGGGCGAGCCTGGTGACGATTCCGCATCTGATCGGCGCCCAGGGTCTGATGGACCTGCGGCTGCGACCGGTCTCGTGGGACCAGGTGGCCGAGCACACCGAGCTGCTGGTGAGCTTCGGCGGCCTGCGCCGCTCGAACTCGTGGGTCGTGCCGGGCGGACACAACCGCCACGTCGGCTCGGGCTTCGTGCGGCGGGCGGGTGCCAGCACCCGGATCGTGTTTCTCTCGGCACAGCAGGACGACGTGGTCTCCGAGGTCGATTCCGAGTGGCTCGGGATCATGCCGGGGACCGACACCGCCGTGATCCTGGCGCTGATCTACGTATTGATCACCGACGGGCTGGCCGACGACGCGTTCCTTAAGCGCTACACGGTCGGCGCCGCGCAGGTGCGCCGCTACGTGCTCGGCGAGAGCGACGGTGTACCGAAGAGTCCCGAGTGGGCGCAGGAGATCTCGCGCCTTCCCGCCGACGGGATCCGCGCGCTCGCCCATCAGATGGCGACCTCACGGACGTTGGTCAACGTCGTCTACTCGGTGCAGCGGGCCCAGCATGGCGAGCAGCCCGTATTCGCCGCCCTGACCCTGGCGGCGTTCCTGGGCCAGATCGGGCTGCCGGGCGGCGGTTTCGCGCACGGGTTCGGGTCGATGGGGGACTACGGGGTCGGCTACGTGCCGGTGCGCACCCCGTTCTTCCCGCAGGATCAGAACCCGGTGTCCAGCTTCATCCCGTGCGCGCGGATCAGCGACATGCTGCTGCACCCGGGCGAGGCGTACCCCTACGACGGCGGCGTGCACCGCTATCCGGAGATCCGCCTGGCCTACTGGGCCGGAGGCAACCCGTTTCATCACCACCAGAACCTCCGGCGCCTGCGGCGCGCGTTCGGCCGGCTTGACACGTTCATCGTCAACGAGACCCACTGGACCGGGACCGCCAAGCACGCGGACATCGTCTTTCCGGTCGCCTCGGCGCTCGAGCGCGACGACTTCGTGGCCGGCAACGGCGACGCGCGCCTGCGGATCTCACGCAAGGTGGTTGAGCCCTACGCCGGCGCCCGGCTGGAATTCAACGTCCTCAACGAGCTCGCTGACCGGCTCGGCGCCGACTTCGACGAGGGCCTCGACACGGACGGCTGGATGCGCAAGCTGTACGAGGAGTGGCGTGCCCTGCCGAGCTCGCCGGCGGTGCCGCCGTTTGACGAGTTCTGGGAGGACGGCGGCGTTGACCTGCCCCAGATCCCCTATAGCGCCCCGGTGTTCAC
>Ga0302326_10021678_pt1 | contig 13171 bp, 8 predicted proteins | sample Palsa_T0_3_FD_202264 | JGI IMG/M metagenome (GOLD analysis project Ga0302326, IMG submission 202264) | Peat permafrost microbial communities from Stordalen Mire near Abisko, Sweden - Palsa_T0_3 | ecosystem: Environmental > Terrestrial > Soil > Palsa > Peat permafrost | place: Sweden: Abisko... | reverse complement strand
TAGAAGACCACCGAGATGCCCCCGTGCTGATTGGATCCGAACAGCGCGTTTCCAGGGAAGCCATCCTGGTGCTGGCCCGAGACGCGGCTGCGCAGGACCGGGTCATCGCTCAGCGACATCGCTTGCACGAGCACGTCCTTGGCCAGCTTGCAGGCGCGCATCCCGACCTCGGAGTGGGCGTTGGAGACCGGCGCCGGCGGGATCGAGTTGACGATCGTCCCCGGCTCCCCCAGCTCGACCGTGATCGGCCGCCACAGCCCGCCGTTGACGGGCAGGTCGCCGTAGACGAGGATCGTCATCAGCCCGGTCATCGCCTGACCGAACATCGGTCCCCGAGTCGAGTTCACGAACGCGTCGATCTGCGGGACGCCCGAGTAGTGGAAGCGCAGATCGGTGCCATCGACCTCGAGCCGGCAGCGCAGCTCCAGCAATAGATCAGGCCCGTCATGGCCGTCGAACTCGTTCCAGTCGACGGCCTCATAGACGCCGTCCGGGAGCAGCGCGATCCGCTCACGCAGCACCTGCTCGGACAGGTCCTTGTTGATCTCGCAGTATTCGCGGTGGGCCTCGAGGCCGAACTCGTCGACGATCTGGGTGAGCTTGCCGGTGGCCGTGTTGTTGGCCGAGATCATCGAGCGGATGTCGTTCAGCACCGCGCCGGGGGCGCGGACGTTGGCGGCGATGTACTTCTCCCACTGCGGGTCGATCGCCCCGTCGCGGATGATCCGCACCGGCGGGAACCGCATCCCCTCCTGCCAGACGTCGTGGGCGCCCGGGGCGTAGCCGGAGATGCCGACGCCGCCGACATCGAGCACGTGCATGTTCGCAAACGACCAGCCCAGGTGCTCGTCACCGTAGAACGTCGGCATGATGATCGAGACGTCGCCCTGGTGCATCGCGCCGCCGGTGTGCGGGTCGTTGACGACCCAGCCATCGCCGGGACGCAGGCCGCCCTCCTCGCGCACGAGGTCGGCGATCACCTGCGTGCCGATCAACGACGAGCCGACATGGAACAGAACGTAGGACGAGAAGCCGAGGTGCTCGGGCTTGGTGTCCATCAGGCAGGTCGAGAAGTCCTTCGACTCGGTCACGATCGGGGACCCCGAGGTCCGCACCAGCGTGATCGCCATCTCGTCCGTGAGGTTCTTGATCGCCTTGCGGTGGACCTCGGCGGCGATCACGTCGTAGTCGGTGGTGGCGCTCATGTCGATTCCCCTAGTGGTCGCTTACGTGCGTACGGTCGCACCGAGAGGTGCGGCTGGTGGATGCCCGGCAAGGACGCAGGGCCGAAGGTGTGCCTCTGGCACATCGAGGTCCGAGGACGCCGCCGGGCGCCGCCAGACGTGCCTCGAATGCGAGCGTATGTGCGTAAGGGGCCACGGTTATCGGGTGAGGACGTAGTTGGAGTATTCGTCGCGCGCGGCCGTCGTGCCCGGCGGCACGTAGATCGTCGTGTCATTCTCGTCGATGATCGCCGGGCCCTGCACCGTTGCCCCGGCGGGGACGTGCTCGTGATCGATCACGGGAATCTCGGCCCACTCGCGCTGCTGTGGGAGGAACACCCGCCGCATCTCACGGGTCTCGATCGCCAGCTCGTGGCCGGCCGCCACCGCCTTGGCCAGATCCGGGCGGTTCTGGCTGCCGGTGACCGTGACGCTGTAGTTGATCAGCGATGCGGGGACGCCCTTCCACGCCGTCCCCTCGCCGTAGGTCAGCTCGTATGTCTCCAGGAACTGATCGAACAGCTTGGGCGCGTCGTCCTCGGTCAGCTCCCGGTCGGGCATCTCCATCGTCAGCTCATAGGCCTGACCCTGGAAGCGGACGTCGGCCGATCGCTGGATCCTGATCTGCTCGCGCGCGAAGCCCTCGGACTCCATCTGGGCGATCGAGTCAGCGACCATCTGCGTGGCGATCTGATTGACGCGCGTGACGCCTTCGGGCTTGGACAGGTCCCAGCCGACGCCCTGATCAAAGCGCATCACGTAGTCGGCCGACAGCAGTCCGAGCGCGCAGAATACGGAGCTGTTCTGGGGGATCACGATCGTTTCGATCCCCAGCCGTTCGGCGATCTGGGTCGCGAACAGCGGCAGCGTGCCGCCGTAGGCGAGGAACAGGAACTCACGCGGGTCGTGGCCCTTGCCGACGCTGACCTCCCGCACCGCGTTGGCCATGTTGACCACCACGAGGTCGTGCATCGCCGCCGCCGACTCCTCGGTCGACCAGCCGTAGCGCTCGCCGAAGACCCGGTCGAGCACGGTCCGCGACAGCTCGGGCTTGAGCTGCACGCGGCCTCCGAGGTAGTTGTTGGGGTCGATGAAGCCGAGCGTCACCATCGCGTCGGTGACCGTCGGCTGGTCGCCTCCGCGATCGAGCGCCGCCGGGCCGGGGGTCGAGCCCGCGCTGTGGGGGCCGACGTTCGGGACGCCGCGCTCGGAGACCCACCCGATCGAGCCGCCGCCGGCGCCGACCGAGACGACGTCGACGATGTTGACACCGGTCTGGAACGGCCCCAGCTCGAGGTTCTTATCGATATGGATCTCGTTGTCGACGATGATCCCCGTGTCGAAGCTGGTGCCGCCCATATCGCCCAGCAGCACCCGCTTCTTGCCCATCCGCTTGGCCAACTCGTTGGCGCCGATCGCGCCGCCCGCCGGACCCGAGCCGAGCAGGCCGAGCGGATACGCCTGCGCTTTCTCGAGGCTGATCCCGCCGCCGAGACCTTGGAAGAACGCCAGGCCACCGGTCAACCCCGAGGTGCGGAGCTTCTCGTTCAGTGACGTCAGATACACCTCGGCCCGGTCCTGGACGAACGAGTTGAGGATCGCGGTCGTCCACCGCCGGGTCTCGCCCTCGACCGGGAACACCCGGTGCGACGGCGTCACGAACAGATCCGGATACAGCTCCTTGATCGCGGCCTCGGCCGCCAGCTCGTGCTCGCCGTTGGTGTGGCTCCAGAGGAAGCAGACGGCCAGCGCGTCGACATGCTGCTCCTCGACCAGCCGCTTGGCCTCGGCCCGAACCTGCTCGAGGTTGATCGGAACCAACACCGTCCCTGACCAGTCGATCCGCTCGTCGACCTCCGAGATCGCCCGGCGGTCGACGATGTCCGGGACGTTGAGCTGCAGGTGGTCGTCGATCTCCGTCGTGCGAGGCCCGCCCGCGAGCCGGAACGCGTCGCTGAAGCCGCTCGTCATCATCGCCCCGACCCGCGAGCCGCGCAGCTGGGCGATCGCGTTGGTCACGACCGTCGTCCCGTTGATGAACAGCTGCGTGCGGCCGAGCATCTGCTCGAGCGACAGCTCGTAGTTGGCCGCGGCAACGTCGACCGCTTCGAGCACGCCCCGGCTGAAGTCGTCGTACGTCGTCAGCGCCTTGCCCCGCTGGACGGTCCCCTCGTAGACGATCGACACGTCCGTGTGGGTGCCGCCGACGTCCACGCCGATGAAGGCCCGGCCGTTGCTCTCGCCGCCAGTGGTAGTGCTCATACCTCTCCTCGATCGAAAATCAGCGACCTGCCGGAACTCTGCCTCACCCGCGAGTCCATCCAACTGTCGGATCCGCCAACAGCGCCGTCTCGGTACGGAACTTCGAGTCGGCCCGCCTACCCGCTGAGGGCGCCTGCGGCTCCGGTCAGCGCGCGCTTCAGCACCCGGTTCATTGCGTTGCGAGGGAGCGCATCGACGAAGTCGATCCTACGCGGCACCTTGTAATCGGCGAGCCGTTGCGCGCAGAACGCGATCAGCTCGGCCTCGTCGGGCGGCGGCTTGCCCGCGGCGACGACGACCGCCCGCACGTCCTCACCGAGCACCGGGTTCGGCATCGGCACGACGGCGGCCTCGAACACCCCCGGATGGGCAGCCAGCACTCCCTCGACCTCGGCCGACGAGATGTTCAAGCCACCGCGACGGATGAACTGCTTGTCGCGGTCGACGAAGTACAGGAAGCCGTCGTCGTCGACCGTCGCCATGTCGCCGCTATGGAGCCAGCCGCCATGAAGCGCCCGTGCCGTCTCGGCCTCGTCGCCGACGTAGCGGAGCATCGTGCTCGGTCCCCGCAGGCAGATCTCGCCGACCTCGCCCACCGCCGCCGGTCGATCCTGGTCGTCGAGCACCGTGTGCTCGACCCACGGGTGAAAGCTGGTGCGCCCAATCGACAGCCCATAGGGGCCGATCCGGTCAAGCGCCAGCGGGTGGTCCTCGGGCGTCAGGATGATCCCCGAGGTGCCGCCCTCAGTCAGCCCGTAGACGTTGACCAGCTCGACGCCCCAGCCCTGCCCGATCTCGCGCCACACCCTCGGGTAGAACTCGGGCGGCGCCGACTGCGCGCCGTAGCAGATGCGCCGCAGCGACGGGAACTCACAGGCGGCGATCTCGTCGGCCGTCAACCGCGCGAAGATCAGCTGCAGCACGCTGTTGACCAGGAACGTCGAGGTGACTTCGTGCCTGACGATCCGCTCCAGCGTGTCGTGTACGTCGAACGCGGGCTCGATCACGTACGTGCAACCCGCGACCAGGCACGCGAGCAGGTTGGTGTGGGAGCCGGTGCTGGTGAAGAACGGCGCGAACGACATGTAGACGCTGTCGCCGTCGATGTCCCAGACCGGAACCGCCTGGTGACCACAAGCGACCGAGCCGGCGTGCCCGAGCGCGACCGCCTTGGGGTTGGCGGTGGTTCCCGAGGTCAGGATCCAATCGGCCTCGTCGTGCTCGGCGACCTCGACGCGCGCGGCGATCGGTGTCGCGGCCGCAAGCGCGGCGGCGAGCGAGCCGCCCAGGCGCGGCGCGGCCGCCGTGGCTTCCAACAGCGCGGCGTCGCCGAGCGCCCCGCGCAACCGTCCGAGCAATTCGGCGAACGCCGGGGCGAAGACGATCGCCGCCGGCGCCACGAATGCGAGCACCTCGTCGAGCTCGCGCTCGACGTAGCGGGTGTTGAGCGGCACGTTGATCGCTCCCAGCCGATGGGAGGCGTGGTAAGCGATGTGCGCTTCGATCGCGCCCTCGTTGTCGAGCAGGATCCCGACCCGGTCGCCCCGTTTGACGCCGGCCGCCGCCAGCGCACCCGCCAGCCGGTCGGCGGCCTCGCGCAGCTGGCCGTAGGTGAGCCGGCGCTCTCCGCCTGACAGGAGGCTGTGCGCGATCAGCGCGACGCGGTCACCGATCGCGTCGGCGCGCGCGTCGAGCAGCGCGGGGACGGTGCGCTCGGTGACCGACGGCGGCAGCTCGAGGATCGTCATCGTCTGCCGGACGATGCCAGGCGGTCCCAAGCGGAGGCGACGCCCTCGGCGCGCAGCTCGAACTTCTGGACCTTCTCGGTCGGCGTCTTCGGGAGCGCCGCGATCACGCGGACGTAGCGCGGCACTTGGAAGGCCGCCATCCGATCGACGCAGAACGCCGACAGTTCGGCGGGGTCGATCTCGCTGCCGGGCCTCGGCACGACGACGATCATGACCTCGTCCTCACCGAGCTCCGACGGGACACCGACGGCCGCCGACTCGAGCACCGCCGAGTGCTCGTTGACCACCCGTTCGACCTCGTAGGAGGTGATGTTCTCGCCGCGGCGGCGGATCGAGTCCTTCATCCGGTCGATGAACTCAAACGGGCCATCGGCCCGCCGGCGGCCCCGGTCGCCCGAATGAAACCAGCCGCCGTCCCATGCCCGCGCCGTGGCCGGCTCGTCGTGGTAGTAGCCGAGGAACATCGCGTCCGGCCCTTTGGAGCGCATCACGATCTCGCCCGGCTCATCCGGGTCGGCGGTCGAGCCGTCCTCACGGGCAACCCGGACCTCCGACCAGCCCAGCGGCTGACCGCAGGTGCCGACCGGTCCGCCCGTCGGCGGGCTGGCGAGGCAGACGCCGGCCGACTCGGTGAGCCCGTAGATCTCGACCAGCGTCATCCCGAATCGCTGCTCGAACTCCCGCCAGCGGTCCTTCGGCGCCGAGCTGCCGACGGACAATCGGATCGGATTATCGGCGTCATCGTCACGGATCGGCTGCTTGAGCAGGATGATCAACATCGCGCCCATGTAATTGAAGACCGTCGCCCCGTGCATCCGCATCTCGCCGAGGAACCGTGACGCCGAGAACTTCGAGCTGAGCACCATCGGCCGGCCCGATAGCAGCGCCGGCATCACGGTGAGCGTTTGGGCGTTGATGTGGAACAGCGGCAGGCAGGTCCACAGGACGTCGTCGCCGCGCAGCGCCACGTACCGGCGGGCGTACTCCGAGCCACTGACCGCATAGGCGTTCTGACAGGTCATCACGCCCTTGGGCAGCCCGGTCGTGCCCGAGGTGTAGAGCACGGTCGCCAAGTCCCCCGGCGCGACCGATGCCGGTGACACCGCCGGATGACCGCCCGTCAGCAGCTCGCCGAGGTCGAGCCAGTCGGCGCGGTCGCCGGCAGCCCGAAGCCCCCGCGCGAACCGGCGCTCGGGGCCCACCCCGGCCGGGACAGCGGCATCGAACAGCTCGACGAACTGGGCATCGACGACCACGGCCGTCGCGCCGCAGTGCTCGATGATGTGCCGCAGCCCGGCGCCGCGCAACTGGATGTTGATCGGCACGAGCACGACGCCGAGCAGCGCGCCGCCGAACCACACGTCGAGGAACTCGAGGCAGTTGGGGAGCATCAGCGCCAGCGTGTCCCCCTTTCGCAGGCCGACGGCCGCGAGCGCCGCGGCCGCCACGCTGGCGGCCTCGAGGCCCTCGGCGAACGTGCGGCGTGTGCCGTCGCAGGTGACGAATGGCGCGTCCGGGGTCAGCTCGGCGCGGCGCCGGAGCACCTCCGGAACCGTCGTCTCCTCGTCCGCCGGGCCGACATAGGCGAGCGGGGATGCAGGCGTTGCGGACACCCCACACACCCTGTGGCCGCATGCCCAGACGAGCAACTGTCTCATCTGACAGTCGTCGCGGCCGGCGCTGAGGCCTATGTTCAAGACGCCGTGCTCAGCGATCTCTCGAACGTGCCGCTGTTCTCGGAGCGCTCCTACGACGAGCTGTCTGTCGGCGACCGCTGGGGGCCGTTCGTCGAGTCGCTGGACCAGGCGACCAGCGACGAGCTGCGCGGCGCCATCGGGTGCAGCTCGCCGGGCGCCGGAGCCCCGCTGGGGGTGCTGCCGCTGCTGACGCTGCGGGTCCTGCGGCGCGCGCTGGACGGGATCATCCCCGGCGGCGTGCTCGCCCGCCAGACGTTCTCCGTGTTCGCAGCGATCCCGGCCGCGGCGGACGTCGAGGTCACCGTCGCCGTCACCGGGCAGCAGCGCCGGCCCTCGGGCTTCTACACGACGTTCGCGTTCACGCTGTCGTGCGAGGGCAGCGTCCGCGCGATGGCCGAGTGGATGATCATCGCGCCCCAGACCGAGGGCGACGGATGAGCGGCTTCGCGGACGTCACCCATCGGATCGGGCGGGCCGAGATCGATCGCTACGCCGAGCTCTCAGGCGACAACAACCCACTGCACATGGACCCCGAGTACGCGGCCAGGACTCCGTTCAAGACCGTGATCGCGCACGGCCCGATCGGGCTGCAGACCGTGTTCGAGGCGTTGTCGAACTGGCTGGGCGCCGACGGCGTGCCGCCGGGCGTGCGGGTCGACGTCAGCTACCGCGGTCCCGTCCACATCGACGACCAGGTCACCTGCCACGCCGAGCACGTGTCCGACCACGCCGGCGATCTGACGCTGAGCGTCCGCGGCACCAACCAACGGGGCGGCGAGGTGCTGCAGGCAGTCGTGCTCGTCCCGCGGCATCTCGCCCCGCGCGAGCGCTGACGCCAGGCTGCGCCGGACCGCGCCCGGAGACGCTGGCGGAACCGCCAGTCTTGGCTCCGATCGGGCGGTTTGAGAAGCGCGAAACCGCCTCAGGGTTCAAGATCGGTGCAGTCGGCCCGAACGACCGGTCTGTTAATTCCCGGCTGGGCACAACGAGATTGGAGCGGAAATGCAGTCATACCCCCGGCCGGAGACATTGCGCGTACACGTCGACAAGCTGGACGCTGAGGGGACCTGCCCGGAATGCGGCGCCGACGAGCTCAAGTCCTACCCCGTGCTCTCGGAGGGCGGTTGGTGGGACGTGACCAAGTGCCAGCGATGCTTGTGCTCGGTCTCACGCGAGCCCGGGCCGCTGCTCGGTGGAATCTCGATGCTCGTCGACGCGATCTAGGAGGCGACTGCAATGCTTGGCGTTGACGTAGGCGGGACGTTCACCGATGTGGTGGCCGTCAAGGACGGTCAGATCATCACGACCAAGGTCCCGACCGAAAAGGTCGACACCGACCGCTCGGTGCTCGAGGGCGCCCGGCAGGTGGGAGTCGACGGCTCCACCGTGTTCAACCACGCGAGCACGGTCGGCCTCAACGCGATCATCACGCGGCGATTGCCGAAGATCGCGTTCCTGACCACCGAGGGCCACCGGGACATCCTCGATTTCGGCCGGACCTGGCGACCCCTGGAGGCGCTCACCGACGCGAACTGGCGACGCCCGTTCGGCGATGCGGCACGGCCGCTGGTCCCGCGCTACCTGCGCCGTGGCGTGCTGGAGCGGATTCGCGCCAGCGGAGACGTGCTGATCGAGCTCGACGAGGACTCCGCGCGCAAGCACTTGGCAGTGCTGAAGAAGTGCGAGGTCGCCGGCGTCGCCATCTGCCTGCTGAACTCGTACGTGAATCACGCACACGAGGAGCGGCTGCGCGAGCTCGTGCGCGAGGAGCTCGGCGACGAGATCGCCTGCTCGATCTCGAGCGAGGTCTCGCCGCTGGCCAAGGAGTACGGCCGGGCATCGACGACGGTGATCGACGTGTTCATGAAGCTGATCTACACCGACTATGCGGAGCGGCTCGACGGCGGCCTGCAGGAGCTCGGGTTCACCGGCTCGCTCAACTTCGCCGACTGCGCCGCCCAGCTGGTGGCTCGCGACGTGGCGATGGCCGCGCCGTTCCGGGTGGTGTTCTCCGGTCCAGCCGCAGGCACCGTGTCGGCCGCCCACTTCGGTGAACGGATCGGCGCCACGCACCTGATCTGCGCCGACGTCGGCGGGACATCGTGTGACATCAGCCTGGTGACCGATGGGCAGCCGACCGTCAACACCACCTTCGAGTTGGAGCACGATCTGCTCGTCAACGCGCTGGCGACCGAGATCTCCAGCCTCGGCGCAGGCGGCGGTTCGATCGTCTCGATCACCCCGGCCGGCGAGATCCAGGTCGGTCCCGGCAGCGCCGGCGCCGACCCCGGTCCGGCCGCATACGGCAAGGGCGGAACCGAGCCGACGATGACGGACGCGTTCCTGCTGATCGGGATCCTCGATCCCGGCCGGTTCGCCGGCGGAGCGCTGAACCTCGACATCGACCTGGCGCGCCAGGCGTTCGAGCGGCTGGACACGTCGCTGGATCTCGGCCAGCGCGTCGCCTACGCGTACCGGATGGGGCTCAACAACATCGCCGAGGGGATCGTCGACATCTCGATCGGCCACGGCATCGACCCGCGCGACTACTCGCTGCTGGCGTTCGGCGCCGCCGGCCCGATGATGCTGCCGGCGCTGCTCGACGAGACGCGCGTCAAGAGCGTGATCGTGCCGCCGCACCCGGGGCTGTTCTCAGCGCTCGGGCTGCTCAGCTCCGATCTCGTCTACGCCGACTCGCGCAGCTCTTACCAGGTGCTGAGCCCGGACACAGCGGGCTCGATCGACGCCGTGTTCAAACGGATGGAGGACGGGCTGCGCGCCAAGCTCGGCGCCGACGCTGAAGACGTCAGCTTCGACCGCTCGTTCGACGGCCGGCTCGTCGGCCAGACGTGGGAGACGCCGTTCATCGACGTCCCCTCTGGCACGCTCGGATCCGAGCAGATCGAACAGCTGATCGAGAACTTCCATGTCGCCTACACGGAGCGCACCGGCAACCGCTTCGACGCGCTGCCCGTCCAGGGCGTCACGTATCGCGTGCAGGCGCGCGTGCCGATCGACAAGGTCGCCTACCGGCAACTGGATCACCGCTCGAACGGCGGCGGGCCCACGGCGGGCCGCGAGATCACGCTGCGCTGGATCTATGGCGAAGAGGTGACGGCGCGCGAGTACGACCGCGCGTCGTTGCATGCAGGAGACCGGATTGACGGACCCGCGATCATTCGTGAGGAGCTGTCGACCACGCAGGTCTGCCCAGGGCAGTCGGCCCGGGTCGGCGAGTACGGCGAGCTCATTATCGAGAGGAGCTAGAGAGATGGCTGAAACGATCTATCAGCAGCCCGAGACGCTCGTCCGGGATCTGAGCGACGCCGAGTTCGAGGCGCGCTACCACTGCGACCGGTTCACCGCGACCGTGCTCGGCAGCCGCTTCCGCTACGTCGTGCAGCACATGTGCACGGGGCTGCTGAACAACGCGTTCTCGGTGATCCTGCGCGACTGGTACGACTTCGCGGCGACGATCGCCGGTCCGCCCGAGCACGACTACTCGATGCCGGCGATGTCCAACTCGCTGGTGCTGTTCGTCGGGACGATGACCGATGCGGTCCGGACCGCGGTCGTGGAGTACGGCCCCGAGAAGCTCAAGCAGGGCGACATCCTGATGGTCAACGATCCGTACCGGATCGGGACCCACGTCAACGACGTCTGCTTCATCCGGCCGATCTTCGTCGATGGGCGAATCGTCTCGTTCGTCAACCTGCAGGCGCACATGCTCGACATGGGCGGCGTCGTCCCGGGCGGCTTCGCGGGGACCAAGCGCGACGTGTTCGAGAACGGGCTCGTGATCTCGCCGCAGCTGATCTACGACGCCGACCAGCCGGTCAAGTCGGCCTACAGCCTGATCTTCGACAACGCCCGTTTCGGCGGGTTGCTGCTGCCCGACATCAAGACGATCTGCGAGAACCTGCGGCTCGGCGAGCGCCAGATGATCGAGACGATCGAGCGCTACGGACTCGACTCCGTACAAGGAGCAATGCGCTACTCGTGTGACATCTCGGCCGAGACGATGCGCCAGTCGATCATGGACCGGCTGCCGGATGGCGTCTACGAGGCCGAGGACCAGCTCGACGCGGACGGCGTCGCGGACGACGAGCCGTACGTGCTGCACGTGAAGATCACCAAGCACGGTCACCGCGTCGAGGTCGATCTGAGCGGCAGCTCGCGCCAGGCGCGGACCTCGATCAACGCCGGTTGGCTGGACACGAAGACCGGGATCGGCGTCGCCTTCAAGTTCCTGTTCGACCCGACCTCGCCGTTCACATCGGCGGCCTATCGCGACATCGACATCGTGCTGCCGGAGGCGTCGATCGCCAACGCCTATCCGCCGGATGGAGCGATCTTCCTGTACTGGGAGAGCTCGCTGACGCTGCTGAATGCGACCTTCCGCGCGCTCGGCGAGGCGCTCGGCGAAGGCGCGGTCGGCGGCGACTTCGGGTCGCTGTCGATCCACAACGCCAACGGCACGAACGCCGATGGGAGCCCGTGGCTCACCGTCGCGCAGACCGGCGGCGAGCACGGCCCGTGGGGCGCGACCGTGGCCGGTGACGCCGACTCCTACCAGGTGTTCTACCTGGCCAACAACATCGACCCGGCGACGGAGTCGATCGAGGCCGACATCCCCGCGGTCGTCCTGCGCAAGGAGTACAAGCCCGATACCGCCGGGGCCGGTTACAACCGCGGCGGCGCCGCGGTCATGAAGGACACGATGTACCTGCGCGACGCCGAGCACTACGCGATGCCGCTGCACCTCAAGCGCCCGAGCGGCACCGGCGTCAACGGCGGTGAGTACGGCAAGAACGGCGCGACCTGGGTGATCGAGCCCGACAAGTTCGACGTCGAGCAGCGCAAGCAGCTGCCCACCACGAGCGGGGACACCCTCCGCGACGCAATCCCGATCGGGGGCGTGCTCGACCCCGAGACGCACGAGCCCGATCCCGACGGCGAATATTTCTACTTCGCCCGGGTCCCGATCTGGAAGACGAAGCCGAACACGATCTTCCGCTACCTGACCAATGGCGGGGGTGGGTTCGGCCACGCCCTCGAACGCGAGCCCGAGCGCGTCAAACGTGACGTCCGCGATGGTTACGTGACGATCGAGGGCGCCGCCCGCGACTACGGCGTGGTCGTCACCGGCGACCCCGACAACGATCCGGAGGCTCTGCAGATCGACCAGCAGGCGACCGACCGCCGCCGAGCGGAGATGGCCGCTGCGACGCAGGGGTAGCGCCGGCGTGGCATCTGACGACGCAGCCGGGGAGGCCTGGCTCGCAGACGCGATCGAGCTCGCGAACATCCCGATCCTGCTGCCCGTGCTCGTGCAGCTGACGGGCGACGAACGCTGGCTGGCGGCGCCCTACTTGCCCGATCGCAATCGCGGGCTGGACGACAATCCGAGCGGCGGCCTACCTCAAGAGATCCAGGCGGAGATCCGCGCGGCGGCGTTGCATGCGATCCTCGCCTGGCGCGCAGGCGCGCCGGTCGCGTTGCCCCAGCCTCAACCCGAGCTGATGGTGCGCATGCTCAGCGTGGTGATGGGCGAGGAGATTCCGCCGGAGTACGGACCGATGCTCGCCGACGAGGCGGTGATCGCGACCGACCCGCGGATCGAGGAGCCGGTCACGGTCCCGCCCGGCTTCCGTGTGCTGATCGTCGGCGCCGGCGTGTCGGGGCTGACGATGGGACTCAAGCTGGGTCAGATGGGAATCCCGTACACGATCGTTGAGAAGAACGCCGAGGTCGGCGGCACCTGGTACGAGAACCGCTATCCCGGCGCCGGCGTCGACACGCCGAGCGCGCTGTACTCGTTCTCGTTCTCTCAGGACCATCAGTGGTCGAAGTTCTTCGCGCTGCGCGACGAGCTCTACGGGTATCTCAAGGAGACGTTCGAGCGCACCGGCGTGCTGTCCGCCGTGCAGCTGCAGACCGAGGTCACGAGCGCCACCTACGACGAGGCGGAGCAGAGCTGGGCGGTCACCGCCCGGGGGCCGGACGGCGCCACCGAGGAGCTGACCGCCAACGTCCTGATCACGGCCGTGGGCGCGCTGAACCGACCGAAGTGGCCCGCGATCGATGGACTCGACCGGTTTGCCGGCCCGGTCATCCACACCGCGCAGTGGCCGGACGACCTCGACCTCACCGGCAAGCGCGTCGGTGTGATCGGCAACGGCGCCAGCTCGATGCAGCTGGTGCCCGCGATCGCCGAGCGGACGCGATCGGTCACCGTCTT
>Ga0302326_10021677_pt1 | contig 13172 bp, 7 predicted proteins | sample Palsa_T0_3_FD_202264 | JGI IMG/M metagenome (GOLD analysis project Ga0302326, IMG submission 202264) | Peat permafrost microbial communities from Stordalen Mire near Abisko, Sweden - Palsa_T0_3 | ecosystem: Environmental > Terrestrial > Soil > Palsa > Peat permafrost | place: Sweden: Abisko... | reverse complement strand
CAGCTCGCTTTATTTGAACCGCGAGCTCAGCCTTCTGTCGTTTCAGCGGCGCGTGCTCGAAGAGGCAGAAGATGATGCCAATCCGCTGCTGGAACGAGTGAAGTTCCTGGCGATTCTGGGATCGAACCTGGACGAGTTTTTCATGGTGCGCGTGGCCGGCCTGGCCGCCCAGATGGACGGCGGCCTGGTGGACACCGGGCCCGATGGCATGAGCCCCCGCGCTCAACTGGTCGCCATCCGCCGCGAGTACAAGCGGCTCGTCAACGAAGGCCATCGCTGCCTGGAGAAACTGTTGCCGCGCCTGGAAAAAGAAGGCATTTACGTTCACGATTACGCCGACCTGAATGCCGCGCAACTCAGGGACGCGGCCAAGTATTTCTCAGAGACCGTATTTCCGGTGCTGACTCCGCTGGCACTCGACCCCGGCCGGCCGTTTCCGCATATTTCCAACCTCAGCCTGAACCTGGCGGTGTTGATTCGCGACCATTCCGGAGAGGAGAAGTTCGCGCGCGTGAAAGTGCCGGATTCCCTGCCGCAACTGGTGACGTTGAACGGGGCGGCCAAAGCCAATCCGAAGAAGCCGCGCAAGCGCGCGGACCTGGTGTGGCTGGAACAAGTGATTGCCGCCAACCTTGCCGCTCTGTTTCCGGGCATGGAAATTCTGGAAGCGCACCCCTTCCACATCACGCGAGATGCGGACGTGGCCATCAAGGAACTGGAAGCCGAAGATTTGCTGGAATCGGTGGAGGAGGGCGTCCGGCAGCGGCGTTTCGGCAGCCCCATCCGGCTCATGGTCACCCACGATATGCCGGCGCACATCCTCAATATTCTGATTCAGAACCTGGAAATCACGTCTCGCGAGGTATACCGGTTAGCCCGGCCGCTTTCTTTCAAGCGCCTGATGGGCCTTTATAGTCTGGAACGCCCGGAACTGAAATACACTCCCTTCTTGCCTGCCGTGCCTGCCGCACTATCGGCCATGGGTGAAGAGGAGGACATCTTTAGCCGAATCCGCAAGCAGGATATCCTGCTGCACCATCCCTTCGATTCGTTTCAGCCGGTGATCGAATTCCTGCGGAAGGCGGCGCACGATCCGGCGGTGCTGGCCATCAAGATCTGCCTCTATCGCGTGGGGCGCAATTCGCCGGTAGTCGAGACGTTGCTGGAAGCGCAGGAGGAAGACAAGCAGGTGGCCGCCCTCGTGGAGTTGAAAGCGCGCTTCGACGAGGAAAGCAACATCGAGTGGGCGCGGGCGCTGGAACGTTCGGGCGTCCACGTGGTTTATGGACTGGTGGGACTGAAAGCGCACGGGAAGGTGGCCCTGGTGGTGCGCCGCGAGCAGGACCGCATTGCGCGCTATGTCCATATCTCCACCGGGAATTACAACGCGGTGACCGCCCATTTATATACCGATATCGGGCTCTTCACCGCCGACGAAGATATCGCCGATGACGTGAGCAATCTCTTCAACTATCTCACGGGCTATTCCTATAAGTCGGACTATAAGCAGCTGCTGGTGGCGCCGGTGAACCTGCGAGAACGGTTGGAAGCTCTGATCGAGCGCGAGATCAAACACGCCAAAGCCGGCCGCAAGGCCCAGCTCGTCTTCAAAGTGAACTCGCTGTGCGACTCGCAGATCATCCGGTCGCTATATAAAGCTTCGCGGGAGGGCGTGCGAATTCAATTGTTAGTGCGCGGCATCTGCTGCTTGCGTCCGGGACTGCCCGGTATCAGCGAGAATATCGAAGTTACCAGCGTGGTGGGGCGATTCCTGGAACATAGCCGCATTTATTACTTCCATAACGGCGGCAACGACGAGGTGTATCTCGGCAGCGCCGACCTGATGCCGCGCAATATCGACCATCGCGTGGAAATTCTGGTTCCGATACTCGACCGTGCGCTGGTTCGCGCGTTGCGCGAGGAAGTTCTGGCGGTTTATCTGGCGGATAACGTGAAGGCGCGCCATATGCTGTCGAACGGAACCTACACTCGAAAAAAGGCGGGAGAAGGCCGGCCCAAGGTGAACAGCCAGGAATATCTGCTACGCAAGCGGCCCGGGCAGAAGCAGCAGAAAGCGCAAGTCAAACTCCGTCCGTAAAAAACCAAGCGGGTCTTTCTCGGATTGCTTTTCGCCCTGCCCACGTGGCGCCCAAACAGATCGCCTCCTCCGTGTGCCACCATAGTCGAAGTGAAATTTCAAATTGATTGAGAACTCGCTTCCGCGTTGCGCTATGCGGAGTCTTTAGGCCGGGTGGTTCTTACCCCTTTGACGATCGCCAAGCCCACCATAATCAGGACAAGGACTGCGATCCAGTGGCTTGGGACGTGCATGAGCGTGGCGCCATAAACCAGACCAACGGTCAGAAACAGGAACCCCAACAGGTACAAGCCGAATGACAATGGTGATCCTCCTGCGGCCTACATGGCAAGATCGAGACCACTGTGGGATGGCACACCAGCCGGTCACAAGAAGTTTGAAAATTTTTCCCGCGCGCACTTCCTTTCGTTCCATCGATATGCGGACTGGCGAGTGACTCGGGCTGAACGGTCTCCGCTGGGAGCAATGCGATTCTGGATCCGCTTTGGGACATCAGGTCTCGTGAGCTTCAAGCAATCGCTTTGTTTTCAACAAGCGAAAGCTGCCTTCGAGATATCGTGTCTCGAAAATCGGGAGAACACAGAATGGAAGAACTAACAATTGCTCCGCCGGCTGACAATCAGGCGGCCTACGACTTAGGTGAAATGCTTGGCCGGCGACAGGCCTTCGGCATGATTTCAAGGCGATGCTCCGCGGCCGATGCCGAGTGTCTGCGCCGCATGCGCGATCGAAAACTCTACCGAAGCCGGGCAACGTCGTGGAATGGATTCTGCCCCAAGTTTCTCGGCATGACCAGTCGCCACGCCAACCGTATCATCCGCAACCTGGAGGAATTCGGAGCGAGCTACTTCGAACTCGCGCAACTCACGCGCATCACCCCCGAGCAATTCCGGACGATCGCGCCGGCGGTTCGCGATCAGCACATTCACGTCCACGGCGAGGCTATCGCGCTGGTACCGGAAAATGCCGCGAGGATCGCCGTGGCGGTCGCCGATCTGCGCCGTGACGGGATGCCACGGGGCACCGAGAAGGACGACCGCATTGAGGCCGTGGAACGACGGTGCGAGCAGATGCTGACGGAGATCCAACGGATCGCCGATGGAAAGCCCACGGGCGGGGATAAACTCCGGCTGCGAGCGGCCATTCGGCAGGCAATCGTGACGTTGAGACTGGCCGATCTCGCGATGGGCGTGTGACGTCGCGAAGGCACTCCTGGGGGTACTCCGCAGCGGCGAGAACTCCGAACTCCTCAGGTCGCCCCTTGGTTTTATCGGTGTTGATCGGTGTTCATCTGTGGCAATAATGTTTTGCCTCGGCCCGGAAGCAGCTTACCCTGATTCCATGACGTCAGGATGTCAGACTAGACTTCAAAACTACTGAGGTCGTCCCCGCGATTTGGGGTAGCTCAGTAAAATGTTCTGAGCCTATTTTGCGTTCGGGACCCTCCCTGACGGTCGCGGCTCGGTGTCGGCGCACTGCGTCTCCGAGCCGCGCGATTAAGCAAGCGGTTTAAGGGCGCATGACAAATTCCACGACCTCACGAGTTCGGAGACTAATCCCGGCGGGACGGGTCGAGAAGAGTCTTGAGCCACAGACTGAAAGTCCGCGCCACGCCAGTGCCACTCAGACAGACCCGAGCGCGATTGGCAGGTCGAGGTGGGATTCGGGCAGCCGCATCATGGTGTCCAATTCCTCGCTCTTCCGCACCAGACCGATAATTATTGGGTCTAGCGGACGGACCGATTCGCCGAGGATGTGTTGCGCGAGGCAGGGTACGACGTGGCTATCGGTGACGATGGAATATGGCGCCATCCCTAGTTCCTAGTGCAATCCCAACCGGAAGTCCAGAGGCGTAATCTCCGGCATACCGTAGCCGAATCCTACCGAAATTTGTAGAATTCGCTAACCGAGAAAGCTCCCATCTTCTAACTGTTCTTTTTCCCACCAACGCCACATCGTTAATCGATAATTTACAAGGTTAAGTGCGATATACCTTCCAGACCGGCGTCGTATGATGAGTGTAATATCAGCTTCAAAGGGTTACAGTCGGTAAAACGCTCTCGCTTCCGTACCGACGCAAAAGTGCTCCGCAGGGCCTAACCGCGCAAGGCGGGTTTAGTTAGTGGCGCGCAGACATGAAATTGAGGGGAGTCTCGTATGCACAAAACATTACCTATCATTTTGGCACTCACGGCCTTAACCGGTTCGGTTTATGGACAGGTAGACGGGCGGCTAACAGGTTCGGTTATCGATCCTTCGGGAGCCGCGGTGCCGGAGGCCGCCGTGAACGTTTATCTGCCTGGCGGTAAAACACCAGTATTGACCGCAAAGACAACTTCGGCAGGTAGCTTTGATTTTACCTCCGTCCGTCCGGGTACCTATCGGCTGGAGGTCTCAGCGAGCGGATTCGCCACCGTAGCGCAGCCGGATATCGCGGTAGATCCCGTGCGGGAGACGAACCTACCGCCTATCCACCTGAAGGTTCAAGCCACGGCAGAGACTATCGAGGTGGCCGGCACAGTTTCGACAGTGCAGACGAGCAGCGCGACGCTGAATACTACCGTTTCGCAGAGCCAGGTGGAGAACCTGCCGGTTCTCGATCGCCAGATTAACAATCTGTTTTACATGCAGCCAGGAGTGAACGCCAACGGAAGCTCCGACACGGTTATCAACGGCCTGCGCGCACAGGACACCAACCTGACGCTGGATGGCGTGAATATTCAGGACAACTTCATCCGCATCAATGGCATCGATTACTTGCCGAACAAGCTAACCATCGGCGAAGTTTCTGAATTGACGATTTCCACCTCCAATGCCGACCCGGCTCTGGGCGGAAACGCCAGTGCCATCACGCTGGTGACACCATCGGGAACGAACGCCCTGCACGGCAGCGCCTATTGGACCAACCGCAACTTCGACCTTTCAGCCAACGACTGGTTTAACAATTCGGATGGCGTGGCGCGGCCGTTTCTAAACCTGAACCAGTTCGGCGGAACGCTGGGAGGGCCGATCAAGAAGGACAAGCTCTTCTTCTATGCGGCGTATGAAACGTACGATTATCACAATACAACGCCTGAGCTGACCACCATCCTGACGCCTTCGGCGCGGCAGGGAATCTTCACTTATGAGGCCAACAACGGCGCGGGACCGCTGCAGACGTTCAACGTTTTGCAGAATCCCGGCATCGGCCTGGCGCCGGTGACCCTCGACCCGGTAGTGGCCGGATTACTCAGCCAGGTTCCAACCGCCGGAAACAGCTCGCAGGTGGGCGACGGCCTGAACTACACAGGCTATCAATTTAACGCCCGTTCCAACATCCGGCGGGACAGCATTTTGGGCCGGGTGGATTACAATCTTTCGCCCAAACACGTTTTCAGCGGCACTTATCGCTGGAATCGCGACAACGACGACCGTCCGGACGTCTTTACGGGATTCAACACCGTCCCGCCGGTATCCAACATGAACCATGCCAACCTGTTCTCCGCCAGCTGGCGCTGGACTCCTAGCTCTAACTTGACGAACCAACTGCGTGGCGGCGGGAATCTGGCGTATCTGCCGTTCGACGTCGCGGGCACGACCCCGTCCTATCTAGTGACCGGCACGTTGTTTACCGACCCGGAGAATACCTTTCAGCCGCAGGGCCGTACCGAACACACATTTAACCTCGAGGACAACGCCTCCTGGGTGCACGGACACCACACGCTCACATTCGGAGCGCAGACACAACAGGACCGCATCATTCCGTATAACTACGGCGGCATCGTCCCGACTTATACGCTCGGGGTTTACTCCGCCAACCAGCCTTATGGATATGGCGTTGGCGACATTCCCGGGGCGGACGCGGTCGACACCAACACCGCCAATTTACTGCTGGGCACGCTGGCTGGCTTAGTGCAGTCGGCGACGCAGACCTATAACATCACCAGCAAGACCTCGGGATTCGTCTCCGGAGCGCCCCAGACACAGCACCTGTCGTTCAATACCTACGCGCTCTATGTTTCCGACACCTGGAAACTGCGCCACAATCTCACCGCGGTAATCGGACTGCGGTATGACTATTTCCCGCCGGTTCAAGAGCAGAACGGCTTGCTGATCGAGCCGCAGCTCATCGACAACAACCCCGTGGAGACGCTGCTCGGCAATGCTACGCTGAACTTCCAGGGGAACCATCTCTACAATGCCCAGAAAGCCAATTTCGCGCCCAATATCGGACTAGCCTGGAGCCCGAAGGAGAATTTCGTGCTGCGCGGCGGCTATAGCATTACCTACGCGCAGGAAGACCTTCTCGAGGCGGTTCTCAGCACGGTGGATATCAATTCCGGCATCACAGGAACGTCGAATATCACCAATGCGGCCGGAGTGATCTCCAATCCGCCGGCTCTAACGCCTCCGCCTTACCAGATCCCGATTACCACGGCGCAAAACAACATCAATACCGGAGGCAGCAACGTACAGGGACTGATCGACCCGAATTTGAAGACGCCTTACGTGCACCAATGGAATTTCACCATTGAGAAGCAATGGAAGGGCTTCATCTTCGACGGCACGTATCTGGGGAATCACGGCGTGGGGCTGCTCCGCCAGATCGACTATAACCAGGTGAATGTCAACCAGGGAACTTTCCTGCAGGACTTCAAGTCGGCGTACAACAACGGCATTCTATCGCAGAACGCCGGCCAGGGATTCAATCCTTCCTATAACGCGGCCATCCCCGGAAGCGTCCAACTCCCGTTCTTTAACAGCCTGCCTGGCGGCGGACTCCTCAGCAACGCCACGGTCAGCAGCGATATCATTAGCCAGCAGGTCGGAAATCTGGCGCAGTTGTACCAGCAGAACGGCATTCTGCCCACCAACCAGCCGAACTTCTCTTTCTTCCCCAACCCGAATGCGCTCTACTCCAGCGCGTTGACTAACTTCTCGCAATCCACTTACAATGCCCTGCAGTTACAGATGACTAAACGAACGGCTCATGGCATTCAGATACAGGCGAGCTATGTGTATGGGAAGGCGCTCACCAACACCGACGTGGAGCGCGGGTTGGATGCGCTGCTTAACAACGCCTCGCCCTCGATCGAGAAGGCGCGGGCCCCCTGGGACCTCACTCATGCTTTCAAACTGAATCACTACATTCCCCTCCCGGCGGGCAAAGGGCATTTGGTGCACCTCAACGGGCTGAATTGGCTGTTGAGCAACTGGGCCCTGAGCGGATATGTCACCATTCAGTCGGGCGCTCCGGTCTCCATCCTGAGCGAGCGTGGCACCTTAAACCGGTCGGCGCGATCGGGCGAGAACACGGTAGATACCACCGATACCCAGGGGCAACTGGACTCGATCAGCGGCCTTTTCATGACGGGCAACGGTCCCTACTTCATCAGCCCGTCGGCCATCAGCGCGAATGGAACGGGCGCCGCGCCCGATGGGTCGCCGGCGTTTTCGGGGCAAGTGTTCTTCAATCCGTCCGCCGGAACGCTGGGTGAGTTACAACGCCGAACGTTAAGCGGTCCTTGGTTCAAGAACTACGACATGTCGATACGGAAGGCGTTTCATTTCACCGAGCGGCAAAGCTTGGAACTTCGCGCCGATTTCTACAATCTGTTCAACCACCCGAATTTCTTCGCGGGAGACCAGAATATCAACTCCACCAGTTTCGGCAAAATCACTCAGATGTTCTATGCGGCTGACGGGGTTGGACCGAGGATCATTCAGGGGGGGTTGTATTACCGGTTCTAGAATGGACCGCTCCCTCACGGTCGCGGCTCGGTAAGACAGCGCTTACCTGCCGGCGCTCCGTCAGACGCGTTACCGAGCCGCGCGCGTGAGCAAGCGGTTTCCACCTTGCGCGAAGATGGTGGGATGGCGACACAATCAGCACCTCCCGCGTTCCTGTTCGATCTTGACGGCACTCTCATCGATAGCGTCTACCAGCATGTGCTGGCTTGGCGCGAGGCGCTGGAGGAAACCGGCGTGGAGCTTTCGGTCTGGCGAATTCATCGCCGGATCGGCATGAGCGGAGGCCTCTTCGTGAATGCGCTGCTGCGCGAAGTGGGCGGGGATCTCTCGACGGTGGATTCCGAACGGCTGCAGACCGTGCACGGAGAGGCATACAAAAAGCTGGTCTCGCAGGTCCGGCCGCTACCCGGCGCGCGCGAGCTACTGCAAGCTCTCGCCGCGGAAGGAGTGCCGCATGCCATAGCCACTAGCGGCCGGCTCGAGACAGCTCGCCTCTCGCTCGAACTGCTGGGGGTAAGCCCGAACCTTCCGGTAGTGACGCGCGATCAGGTGCGCTACGCCAAGCCCGACCCCGACCTGTTTCTGGCGGCGGCAGACCGGTTGAATGTCCCGATCGAGCGTTGCGTGGTAGTGGGCGACAGCATCTGGGATCTGCTCGCCGCGCAGCGCGCTCGCGCTCTCGGCGTGGGTCTGCTCTCGGGCGGCTATGGCGAGGAAGAGCTCGAACGGGCCGGTGCATATCGCGTGTACGAGGACCCTCGCGATCTGTTGGTTCACCTGGACGAAGTCGGCGTGCGCCGGCAGAGGGGTTCGGTATGAAATCCGCGCCCGAATTGCTCAGAGAAGCATACGCCGCGTTCAACCTGCGCGATATCGATGGCGTTCTTGCGCTGATGCGCGCCGATGTAGATTGGCCCAACGGCATGGAGGGCGGGCGCGTTCACGGTCAGGAGGAGGTGCGCGCCTATTGGACGCGGCAATGGGCGACTGTGGATCCGCATGTAGAGCCGGTGCGCATCGTCGAGGGTGGGCCGGACGAGGCGGTGGTGGAAGTTCATCAGGTGGTCCGCGATCTCGCCGGGAAGATTCTAATGAATCAAGTGGTGCAACACGTCTATCGCATCCGCGACGGTCTCATCGAACGAATGGATATTCGGGAGCCAGCCGCGGGCGCGGGCACAGTATAATTGTCCGGAATGAAACTCCTTGGGACGCTGTTGTTCGCCGGTTTGGCGATCGCGCAAAATCGGTTTACGCCGGGGACGGCGCCGTTCGTCACCGTGAATGTGCCGGTGGTCGCACTGCAGCACGTGCGGGTGATCGACGGCACCGGGGCCGCGCCGCGTGAAGACCAGACGGTGATCCTCGACCACGGCAAAATCGCGGCCGTAGGTCCGGTAGCGCTAATTGCCGTGCCGGCGGGCGCGCAGGCGATGGACCTCACCGGCAACACCGTGATTCCCGGCCTTGTGGGAATGCACGAGCATCTTTTCTATAATTCGGGCGACGGTATTCCCACGTACAACGAGCAGGCCTTCAGTTTTCCGCGGCTTTACCTGGCCTGCGGCGTCACGACGGCGCGCACCGCCGGCAGCCTGGAGCCCTACACCGACCTAAGCGTGAAGAAGCTGATCGACAGCGGGCGCATGCCCGGTCCGAAATTGTGGATTACCGGCCCGTACCTCGAAGGAAAAGGCACGTTCGCGGCGCAGATGCACGAGCTCAACGGCCCGGAAGACGCTGTTCGCACGGTGGAATATTGGATCGCCGAAGGCGTGACGTCGTTCAAAGCGTACATGAATATTTCGCACGCCGAGTTGAAGGCCGCGGTCGATACGGCGCACAAGCACGGCATCAAGGTCACCGGCCACCTGTGCTCTATCGGATTCCGCGAGGCGGCGGGAATCGGAATCGACAACCTGGAGCACGGGCTGGTGGTGGACACCGAGTTTCACGCCGGCAAACAGCCCGACGTCTGCCCCGCCGCCACGCGGGCCGAGATCGCTCACTTGGACCTGAACAGCGGCCCCGTGCTCGATATGATCGCCGACCTCGTGGCGCACAATGTAGCGATCACTTCCACGCTAGCGGTGTTCGAGGCGTTCGACGGCAGCCGGCCTCCGCTGGAGAAGCGCTTCCTCGATGCAGTGTCGCCGGAAGCCGCTCTCAGTTATCTGGAATCGCGCGCCGCGGCGCGGGGCGGCCCGAACGCTCCGGCGTTCGAGGAGCTCAAAAAGGAAATGGATTTCGAGTACGCCTTCGTCAAGGCTGGCGGTCTGCTAATGGCGGGCGCCGACCCAACGGGCAACGGCGGCGCGCTCGCCGGCTTCGCCGATCAGCGAAATATCGAACTTCTGGTGGAGGCCGGGTTCTCGCCAGTGCAGGCGATTCAAATCGCGACATCGAATGGCGCGAAATATCTGGGCGAGCTCGACCGCGTGGGCACCATCGCTACTGGGAAGCAGGCGGACCTGGTGGTGATCGACGGCAATCCGGCGGCGAACATCGCGACCATTCGCAAGGTGAAGCTGGTTTTCAAGGACGGCGCGGGGTACGATCCCGCGAAGCTGCTCGATTCTGTGAAAGGCGCGGCGGGAATGCACTAGTGGGACATGCTTCAGCTTGCCCAGCAGAGGGAAGCTCGCCAGCCCAGGCCTCGCCTTGATATCCCTGCGGGATCTGGGAGTCAAGGAAGTCACAGACTAGAAGCAGAATGCTGAACGCCTGGCATCGCGCCGGCAGCCAACGAGAACAGAATTCTGGTTTCGGCCGGCATAGCGGGAACTAACATCGAGCCGCCAGTGGGAAGGTATGGGGTATTCAAGGAACGTTCATGAAGTTGACGGCAGAATCATTCGTGAAGGCCCGGGCGAAGGGTGCGTGATGCCGAGGCGAGCCTGCACCACGGCAACCCCGTCACTTTATTTTCGAGGACCTACGAGATCGCCCGGCGCTGGCCATCATTCCACCCAGTGACGTCCCCGCTATCGCTGAAGCGGAACAGAACACGGCATACCCGCCTAGCTTAACTAGCCCCGCGATCGAACCGCCATCCTGGTGGTGTCACCCCACTCTCAGTGCGCGCAAGACGCGTTCGGGTGTCATGGGCAATTGAAGGAGGCGCGCCCCTGCGGCATCGTAGATGGCATTGGCCAGCACGGCTCCGATGGTGATGATTGGCGGTTCGCCCCCGCCGAGCGGGGGGTTTGCCGGGTCGTCTACCAGCACAGTTTCTATCTTCGGCAGCCAGGAGAAGCGGGGAATCGCGTAAGTATCGAAGTTATGGTCGAGTACGGCGCCGTCCTTGAAGCGTACTTCTTCGCTAAGAGCGTACCCTAGCCCCATAGTGATGCTGCCTTCCATCTGCTGGCGCATGCCGTCGGGATTGAGCGTCATGCCGACGTCGAGCGCGCTCACCAGACGTTTCACCTGCACGTGGCCGGTCGTCTTGTCGACCTCGACTTCCGCCATGCTGGCCGAATAGGCGCCGGAATACATGCCGCAGGCCATGCCGAATCCGCGGCCGCCGGGCCGCTTGCCTGCCTTCCAGCCGAATTGCTTGGCCGCAGCCTGGAGCACGCGCCGCATGCGGGCGTCGGCGAGGTGGTTGAGGCGAAACTCGAGCGGATCGACACCGGCCTTCCCCGCCAGCGAGTCCATGTGCGACTCGCGTGCGAAGGTGTTCGTGTTGACCGAGGGTGCCCGCCAGGCGCCGACCTCGAGAGGGTGCAGGCCCGGAGGGTTGCCGCCTTGCCATCCGCCCGCCGAAACTGTCCGCAGGTTGGGAATGTCGTAGAATGGCTGGGCTTCGCGATCGCCGCCTCCAATCAGAGAGGAATCCCAGAACACGATTTTCCCGGCGTTGTTCAGTCCGGCGCGGATCTTGACCACGGCTGCCGGCCGGAACGTGTCGAAAAAGAATTCCTCCTCTCGGCTCCACATCACCTGCACCGGTTTGCCGGTGGCTTTCGCCAGAAGCGCGGCGTTCACGGCTTGCGGCGCCGCGGTCTTTCCGCCGAAGCCGCCGCCCACATAGGGCGCGATAATGCGCACATTTGCTTCCGGAAATCCCAGGGCCTGGGCGATCATTGGCTTCGCCATATAGGGCGCTTGCGTGCTGGCCCACACGGTGGCCTTGCCATTTTCCACGATCGCAGTGGCGGTATGGGTTTCCATGGCGCAGTGGGCCACGTAACTGTTCAGGTATGTCTCTTCGACAATCGCCACGGCCTGCTTTTCGCCCTGTGCAATATCGCCGGTTGGATACCCCGCCGGCCGCCCTTGCGGTGCGGTCTTCAGCAGGTGGTCGAAGATCGACTCGTCGTTGACGGATGGCGGAGGCGCATCGAACTTCGTCTTCACCAGCCCCAGGGCCTGGTCGGCGAGGTCGGGCCGCTGGTGCAGGACGGCCACTAAGTCGCCTTGCTTCACTACCTGTGCGCCAAGTTTTTCGACCGCAGCGGTGTCCGCCGCGATCAACTTTGCGCCGTGCGCGGGAGGTTTTACCAGGCGTGCATGGAGTAATCCGGGAGGCATGAAATCGCCCGCGAATCTGGCTTTCCCGGTCACCTTTTCCAGTGCGTCTTTGCGTGGCGCCGAGTGTCCCACCACCGAGTAGGACTTCACCGGCTTGGGCGGGATCTTCTCTAAATGCCGCTCGATGCGTTTGCCTTCCACCAATTGCGCGTAGGCGACGTGCTTGCCTGACGAAGGCTCCGTCACCACCCCGTTTTTCACTTTCAGGCTGTCCGCGGGTGCGTCGAGCCGCTCCGCCGCCATCTGCAACAGCACGGCGCGCGCCTCCGCTCCGGCGGCGCGCAATGCCGGCCCCAACACAGGCACATTCATCGACCCGAATGTGCCCATATCGTACGGGCAGACATCGGTGTCGCTAAGAATTACGTCGACCGATTCGTAGGCGACATCGAGCTCTTCGGCCAGGATCTGCGCCAGCACGGTCCCGGCTCCCTGTCCCAGCTCCACCTTGCCGGCGAAGCACGTTACGCGACCGTCGGAGCCGATGCGCAGGTAGGCATTGAAGTCCGCGGGCCCGCCCTGCCGCCCGGGCAGACGGCCCGGTTCCTGCTGATACGCGCTGACGCGCTCCACTCCGAAGAATACGAAAAGGCCCGGACCTGCCAGGGCGAGAAATCCACGGCGGCTAACGTCCATTACACACCTCCCCTGACGCCGGCTTCGTGAATTGCCTCCACGATGCGGACATGTGCGCCGCAGCGGCAGAGGTTATCTTCCATGTGGCGGACGATCTGCCCTTCGGTGGGCTTGGGGGTCTTGAGGAGCAGGGCATAGGCCGTCAAGATCATGCCCGGCGTGCAGAATCCGC
>Ga0302326_10021676_pt1 | contig 13172 bp, 9 predicted proteins | sample Palsa_T0_3_FD_202264 | JGI IMG/M metagenome (GOLD analysis project Ga0302326, IMG submission 202264) | Peat permafrost microbial communities from Stordalen Mire near Abisko, Sweden - Palsa_T0_3 | ecosystem: Environmental > Terrestrial > Soil > Palsa > Peat permafrost | place: Sweden: Abisko... | reverse complement strand
CATTCCAGGGTGGTATCGGCGGAGAGCTCGCCCATCCAATAACCTTGCTGGTGCTGGGTCCGCAGGAAATACTCCACCGTGCGCTCAGCGGCCTTGGCGGTTCCCGCTAGCAATGAATCTGCAACCTGGAGTTGCGGAGTCATACGTGGGCGATGGTGGTTAACTTGAGGGCGGAGCGTTCCAGGTCGGAAGGCAGATGGAATCGCACGTCCTCTTCTTTGAGCTCCATCTCTTCCATAAAATCGAAGCCAAACTGCGTTTCGAGTGACTGAATGAGCTCTTGCACCAGGTTTTCCGGAGCGGAGGCCCCGGCGGTGACTGCCACCGTCCGAATGCCTTCCAACCATTCCGGTTTTACTTCCCGGCTGTCATCCACCAGGTAAGCAGGGACGCCTTCATTTTCACAAACTTCCACCAAACGCCGCGAATTTGAACTGTTTTGCGACCCTACCACCAGTAGTACTTCTGTCAGTGGTACTACGGCTTTTACCCCTAATTGCCGATTCTCAGTTGCATAGCAAATGTCCTGAGTTTTGGGTCCCCGAATGGCTGGAAAACGTTCCTGAAGCCGGGCCACGATGTCTCTGGTTTCATCCAGGCTGAGGGTGGTTTGCGTGAGGTAGGATATCTTCTGGGGGTCCTTCACTTCCAGGCGGTCGACATCGGCGACGGATGAGACCAGCATGGTGGATTCGGGAGCTTCCCCTAACGTTCCGATCACTTCGTCGTGGCCGGCGTGGCCGATCAGGATGATGGTATAGTCTTGACGGGCAAAGCGAACCGCTTCGAGATGGACTTTGGTTACCAGCGGGCAAGTGGCGTCAATCACTTGCAACTTACGGTGTTTCGCCTCGTCGCGAACGGCCGGGGAGACTCCGTGAGCGCTGAAAATAACCCGCGCGCCCTCCGGTACCTCGCTCAGCTCATCCACGAAGATGGCTCCCGCCTGGCGCAGTTCGTCCACCACATGCCGATTGTGCACAATCTCTTTGCGCACGTAAACCGGGGCGCCGTAGAGGTTTAGGACGATTTTGACGACATCGATCGCCCGCACCACCCCGGCGCAAAAACCGCGCGGCCGGAGCAGAATGATCTTCTTGCCGGGACTGCCGTTCTGGGCCTGAACCATCGAGATTATTATAGCAGCCTATAACGGCGCCAATAGCTGGGGATCGGGATAGGGCCAACCCCTGAGCCGGTATCTTCCCTGTAACATACTTTTGAATGCATTCAGAAATTGTCTTGACTACCCACTTGCCAGCCCTTACTTTATTGTTGAACATGTTCAAATCGGTGGAAGACGCCGGTTCCCCCCGTGGCGCACGAGTGCGTGCGCTACGGGCGCCTTCGTCAACTCGGTTGAAGACGTTGAACCCCCGGAGGTGCTATGGAAGAGGAGCCTAAACTCGCACGCCGCGCCACGCCCAAAGCGGAAGGGACGCGAGCGCGCATTCTTTCCGCGGCGCTCGGATTGTTCCGCGAACGCGGTTTCGACGAGACCACCATGCGCGACATCGCGCAAGCGGCCGAGGTGGCGATCGGCGCCGCGTACTACTATTTCCAATCCAAGGAAGCGCTCGTGATGGCGTTCTATGGTGAGGCCAGCCAAACCATGCACGAGCAGATTGAAGCCGCTTTGGGCAGAAAAATCGATCTGAAGGCGCGTTTGCGCACCGTGATCGACGTGAAGTTCGAATACTTCGGGCCCAACCGGAAATTTCTGGGCGCGCTGTTGCGGCACGCCGCGGACCCCGAGCATCCGCTCTCGCCATTTAGTCTGCAAACGCGCGACATCCGCGAGCGGGACATGCGCCATTTCTCGAGCGCACTGGCGGGAAGCAATCTCAACGTACCCGACGATCTCAAACCGCACTTACCCAATCTGCTCTGGCTCTACCAAATGAGCCTGATTCTGTTCTGGATCTACGACCGGTCTCAGGGACAGCAGCGTACCGAAAAGTTGGTGGATAAGAGCATCGGGATAGTAGCCGGCGTATTGAAGCTATCCAAGTCGCCGTTCTTGCGGCCGGTGCGGAGAATGGCGATTGAGCTTTTAGAAGCAGTGTCGGATAACGCCGCCCCGGTTTCTGGTTCCTAGTTTCTGGTTTCTGGTTAGCTAAAGTCGTGCGAACCAGCAACCAGCAACGGGTTTTTACATCCCCAGCTTCTTCATCTTCGACTGCAGCGTCGTCCGTTTCATGCCCAGCTTCGCGGCTGCGCCGTTGGGGCCGCCCACCACTCCGCTGGAGCTCTCCAGAACTCGGCGGATATGGCCGCGCTCGGCTTCTTCGAGAGTGATTGGCGAAGCGGTGTCTGTTGCCGCGCGGAGCAGTTCGGTGAGCGGAATTTGGAGCGTTGCGCCGCGCGTCAGAATGATTGCACGTTCTATCAGGTTTTCGAGTTCCCTCACGTTGCCTGGCCACGGATACTTTACCAAGGCATCCAGAGTCTCCTGGGAAATAGTTTCCACGCGCTTGTTCATGCGGCGGGCGAATTTCTGCGTGAAGTAGCGAACCAGTTTGGGGATGTCGGCGGCGCGCTCGCGCAGCGGCGGCAGCGAGATGGGAAACACGCTCAACCGGTAATACAGATCGGTCCGGAACTGGCGCTCCGCCATCATTTGCGTGAGATCGCGATTGGTTGCGGCTACCAGCCGGACATCCACCTTGATGGTTCGCGTCCCGCCCAGCCGTTCGAATTCGTGCTCCTGGAGGGCGCGCAACAGTTTCGGCTGCAATTCCAGCGGAATGTCCCCGATTTCATCTAGAAACAGCGTTCCTTTATCCGCTAATTCGAAGCGCCCGGCCTTTTGCAGGATAGCGCCGGTGAAGGCCCCTTTCTCGTGGCCGAACAATTCGCTTTCCAGCAGTCCGGTGGGAATGGCGGCGCAGTTCAGTTTGACGAACGTCCGGTCGCGCCGTCCGCTGAGATCGTGAATCGCGCGCGCGATCAACTCCTTGCCCGTTCCGGTTTCACCCAAAATCAGAACCGAAGCGTCTGTGGGCGCCACGGTTGCCACCTGTTCGAGGATGCTGCGGAAGCTCGGGCTATCGCCGATGATCTCACCGAAATTCTGATCGGCGAGGATTTCATCCTGCAGATATAACTTCTCTTCGGCGAGCCGATCCTTCAATTGGCCGATTTCCTGGTAAGCGGTGGCGTTTTCAATCGCAATGGCGGCTTGGCCGGCCACCTGGCTCAAAAAATCCACATCTGTTTCGCGGAATGCGTTTTCCCGCGTGCTGCCGACGTTCAGCGTGCCCAGCACATGCAGACGCGTGATCAACGGAATCACGCAAATGGATTTCAATCCGGCAGCGGCCAGCCGCTGGACCGCGGGAGACGAAAATCGGGACAAGGATTCCGTGTTTAGAACGACTGGGCGCCTGGTTTCCACTGCTTCGCCTGCCGGAGTTTCGTTCAAAGCCGCCGTGGCGCCCTCCTGCAGCACCTGGCCCGATCCCTCAAATACCAGCGCGTGGATGCGGAGTTGATCGGTGCCTGGAACACGCAGCGCCAGGCTGGCGTATTCGTGCGGTACCGCGCGCCGCAGGCAGGCTGTGATGCTGGGAAACAGATCGCGGATGTCCAATTCCGATACCAATGTATTGGTGATCTCAAGCAGCACCTGCAGCCGATCCCGTTCGCGCGCCAGTTGCCGCTGGTACTTCTCCGCCTTCTCGAAGTTCAGTGTGTTGTCCACGGCGACGGCCACCTGGGCGGCCACCTGCTGCATGAAGTCGATCTGTTCTTCGGCGGCGGGAGCGGGCCCGAAACCGAATACCAGAGCGCCTAAACGATGTTGAGCGGTGGTGAGCGGCAGCCAGCAGGACGTGACGATGTTATTGCGGCGCAAAAGTTCCATCACAGTTGGCCAGCGAGTCTCCAGACGCACGTCGGGGATCACCAGCGGTTGCTGATGCAGGAACACCCAGCCGGAGGGAGATTCTTCCGGGGCGAGTTCCAAATTCGGCGGCGCTTCCGCTGCCGGACCGGCCGCGGCTTCCAGTATGTGCAAACGCATGGTGTTGGTGCTAGGGTCGTGCAGCACCAGATTCAAGAAGTCGAAGCGCAGAATGGAACCGAGCAGGGTAGCGAGATCGCGAAACAGATCCGCCAGATCGCGGTGCTGCAGAATGGCTTTGGAGACGTCGAGGAGCGACTGATAGGCAGCGGTTTCCAACTCAAAACCAGTATAGGGCGCGCGGCCTGAAGGCGGTGATCCCGATGTGCGGGGCCCGGGTTTTTTTGCACGGAAACCAGCGATACTGGATTAAAGCCCGTCAAGGAGCGTTACCGGTGATGCTGCGAAATCTAGCTTCGACTGTGTTTGTTGGTTTTGGGTGTGGTTGCCGCGGGAGCCCAGGAACCGAGCGACCGTTTTTATCAGGCGATCCGCAATAACGATCTGCCGGCTCTGCGCGAGCTGGTGAAGAATTCCAACGTCAATCTCAAAGACCAACGTGATTCCACTCCCTTGATGTATGCGGCCGCATACGGCAGCCTGGATGCGCTGAAGCTGCTGCTGGACGCGGGCGCGGAAGTGAACGCGAAGAACACGTTCGACGTCACTGCGCTGTTGTGGTGCGCCCGTGATCTGGCCAAAGTCCGCTTGCTGGTTGACAAAGGCGCGAACGTGAACGCGCAATCGAAACAGGGTCGCACGCCTTTGTTGGTTGCCGCCGCGCACGATGGCAATTCTCAAACCGTGAAGCTGCTGATCGAGAAAGGCGCGGACATTTCCGCTCGCGATAGCGCTAAGAACACGGCGCTGATCGAAGCGGCGGGTGCGAACGACAGTGAAAGCGCGCGGCTGTTGGCCGCAAAGGGCGCCGACGTGAACGCCAAGAATGGTTTCGGCGACACGGCCTTGATGTATGCCGCCAGCTTCGGCAACGTTGAAACCCTGCAGCTGTTGCTGGCTAAGGGCGCCGATGTAAACGTTGTCGACGCCACGGATGTTGCGCGCGTCAAGAATGGTCCCATCGCGCTCGGCGGTTTTACCGCGCTGCATTATGCGGCGCCCTATGGCGGGGCGGCCACGGTGCAACTGCTGTTGGATGCCGGGGCGAAAGTGAATGTACAAGAAGTGCGGGGTATGACGCCGCTGATGCTGGCGATAGGAACCGATCGGCCGGACATCGGTGTAATTCGATTGCTGCTGGCAAGGGGCGCGGACAAAAATATCCAGTCAAAAGACGGCGAGACCGCGCTGGGCTGGGCCAAGAAGTTCAACTATCCCCCGGTTTTGCACGCGCTCGGCATCCAACCTAAAGAGGTTGCGGCGGCGGTGCTGCCGCCCGCCGATAGTAAATTTGCGAATCCGAAAGAGGCTGCCGCGAAAAGCATCGTTCTTTTACAGCGCGCCAGCGGAGCCTTCTTTAAGGAAGGCGGTTGCGTGTCCTGCCACGCGCAGAATCTTACCGGACTTGCGGTGACGGTGGCTCGGGCCCACGGAATCAAAGTGGACGAAGCGTCGTCGGCCGCGCAGTTGAAAGGCGTGAAGCTGCAGTGGGCCGCGTTTGAACAGGTTCTGCTGCAGCGTATGGATCCACCGGGGGCCGTGGATACGACGATGTACTCGCTGCTCCATTTAGAGGTGGAAGGCGCGCCGCCGGACCGAACCATTGATGCGTTGATCCAGAATATGGCTGGCCAGCAGCGTAGCGATGGAAGCTGGCATCTTGGCGGCAATGCCCGGCCGCCGATAGAGGATGGCGATTTTTCCCGCACCGCTTTCTCCATTCGGGCGCTATCCGTTTACGGCCCTCCGGGCCGGCAGCCGGAGTTCGACAAACGCATTCAGAGAGCCGCCGCGTGGATCCAGGCGGCGAATCCACGTTCGACGGAAGATCGGAACATGCAGTTGTTAGGCATGTAGTGGGGCCATCTGGACCACAGCTCGCTGGAGCAGCCGCTCAAGGATCTGGTGGCGTTGCAGCGCGCCGACGGCGGATGGGCGCAAACGCCGGAACTGGCGAGCGACGCCTATGGCACGGCGACCGTACTTTACACCCTGCATGAGCTGGGTATTCCCGCAAGCGATGCGGCGTACCGGCGCGGCGTGAATTACCTGCTTCGGACTCAACTGGCGGACGGATCCTGGCACGTTCAGAGCCGGGCGCCCAAGTTCCAGCCCTATTTCCAGAGCGGCTTCCCGCATGATCACGATCAATGGATTTCTTCGGCAGCGACAGCCTGGGCCGCGATTGCGCTCAGCTATGCGAGTGCCGATGGCGCGCAGACGGCGGACCTGCGGTAGCTCTACAGCACGTCCGCGAATCCGCGCTTCAGGTGTCGAAAAAACAGGCCGCCCAGGACGAACACCGTGACCGCATATGCGGTGACAATCGCCAACTCGTGCAAACTCGGGATCCGGTAAGAAAGTAACCGGTCCCGATAGGCTCGCACCAGTATGGCTAAGGGATTCGCGCGCACCACGAATCGAAATTTATCCGGAATCTGCTGCTCGTTGATGAAAATCGGCGTCATCCAGAACCAAAAGGTCAGGATCACCGAAATCACCTGCGCGGTATCCCGAAGATAGACCTGAAGACTCGAAACAAACCAGCCGACGCCGATCGAAAACAGACCGATCAGCACCATGTAGATGGGCAGCGAGAGCATCCAAAGACTGAAGTGCCCATTGTAAATGCCCACCACCGCGATCACCAGCGCCAGCGCCATGAGATGGCTGATCAGTGACGAAAGGAAAATGGAAACCGGAACAATTTCCGCAGGAAAAACTGTCTTGGTGATGAGGTTGGTGTTATCCAGCAGTGAGGAAGCCGAGCGGATCACGGTCTCTTGAAACAGCAGCCATGGAAGAAAACCGCAAAAGAGGAAGAGCGAGTAGTTATGCGTAACCTCATTCGGAGGCAGCGTGGCGTGCATGCAGACTTGGAACACGAAAACCCAACTCACCAGCAGCACCACCGGATGGATTAGTCCCCACAACCAGCCCGCCGCCGAGCCGATGAAACGAGTCTCGAAATCGCGCCGTACCAGTTGAAATAGCAATGTTCGGCGCAGGACGAGGTTTTGCGCGAAATGACGGCCAGGAATTGTCATCCGACCTCAGGGTACTATTTTGGACCAGCCTGCGGCTGGTCCAAGGTGGTGGGTTGTGGGTTGTGGGCGGGAGGAAAGGCGCGGTTCCCCGGTTTTGTTTTTCCCACCACCCACAGCCCACCACCCACCACCCTCTTTTACTTGCTATATAGCCGGCGATATACTTCGGCGTTCCGCAAGACGCTTTCGACGTAGATGCGCGTTTCGCTAAACGGAATGCTTTCTACAAACTCGGCCGGCTCGTGATAAGTGCCGGCGGCCAGCCAGCCGGTGACGTGCGATTTGCCCGCGTTGTAGGAAGCTAGCGTGGCTTCCCATTTGCCTTGGAGTTGATCCAAAAGCGCCTTCAGATAGAAGGTGCCGATTTTCACATTCGTATCGGGGGTGAACAGCATGGCGGTTTTGTAGCGCGGGATTTTGAGTTTTCGGCTGAGCTCGCGTCCGGTTCCCGGGAGAACCTGGGTCAACCCTCGGGCGTTCGATCGGGATATCGCCTTCGGATTGAATTCCGATTCCTGGCGGATTAGCGCCGCCACCAGATAAGGATCGATGGACTGCGCGCGCGCGTAGGTTTCGATGGAACCGCGGTAGGGCATGGGAAATGCCAGACGCCAGAATTTATCCGGAGCCGTATCCATGGGCATCGACAAGTAGGTGGGCGCATAGCGCTTGATGAACCGAATCCCTTGATCGGGCGCATCGCGGCGGTTCGCGAGTTCGGCGAGTTCCACAGCCATGATTTGCGGCTGCCCGTCCGCTTGCGCGCCGCAGCGCAGCTCAGCCTCGGCCAGATCGTCCAATCCGGCACTGGCGAGTAAGCGGGCACGCTCCAAGCGATCCTTAGTGACTGCGTTCGCCACGAAAGTCTCCGAGTGGGCCGCCGGCCGCGCGCCCGCTCGAACGCCCAACTGGGAAAGTCGTCCGCGCGCCAGCATCGCATAGTAATAGTTTGGATACAAACCGGTGATCCGTTCGTAGAAAACGCGCGCCGCGCCCGTATCCTGCTTTAACTCCTCGATGCGTCCCAAAAAATAGAGTGCCGGACTGGCGTGATCGGAATCCGGATACTGTCTCAAGTGCTCGCGCAGCAGGGTCTCGGATGCGGCGGGATCCCGCAGATATTGCGCCCACGCGTACTTCCAGTGGCATTGGCTGGAGCGGGGATCGTTAGCAAACGCCTGGTAACAGGCACGGTAGAGCGGTTCGCCCGCGTCCTTCTGGTTGTGCGCCGAATAGTAATTCGCGGCTGCGATCAGGGCCTGCAGCCGCCAGCTGGATTGAGGATAACCCGCGGACAGACGATCCAGGTTCGCGGACATTTCGTCCATCCGGTCCAGCTTCCGCGTGCATTGCAGCAGGTAGTACAACCGTTCGGCTTCCGCTTCGCCGGCGCCGGCCTGGAATGACATGAGGTGCTGATAGGCGGGCTTGTATTCTCCCGCTAGATATTGCGCGGCTCCCATGCGAACGCGGGCCAGGTCCAAATCCCCGCCGCTCAGGCGCGGCAGCAGCGAATTCAGTTGCTTATGCGCGCGCGTGTAATCGCCGCCGTCAATCAGCTTGAACGCTCGCGCCAGCAGAGCGGAAGTTGGTAGCGCCGGATAACGGGCCAGCGCGGTCTCGGCGTCGGAGGCTTCCGGAGACAGCGGATGATCCACGTATATTTTCTGATAACGCGCGCCCGCCTCCGCGGTCTGCCCTTCGGCCGCATAAGCGCGCGCCAGCAACAAGTCCGCTTGCTGCTCGGAGAGATCCGCGAGATGTTGCTCTACCAACGGGGCAACTTTAGGCGCTTGGTTCAACTGGAGCCACGAATTTGTTTCCACCAGCACCGACTGCACGATCCAGGGCGAGCGGGGCTGCGATTGCCAAACCGGCTGCAAAGCTGCCTCTACTGCGGCGAAATCGCGCAACTCGGATTGGCAGAAAGCCTCCAAATATCCGATGGTGTCCGCCAGCTTGGGCAGACGTTTACGGGCCGATTCCAAATGACGCAACGCGTCGCCGAACTGGCGCTGATCGATTTCTGTGGTTCCAAGAACCAAAAGGGCCAGAGCGCCGGGCTGATCATTGGGATGCGCGTTGGCGAACTGGAGCACTGCGGCGCGAGTCCGCGGGTTCGGTGTTTTTCGGTAAGTGGAGGCCACCGTCTGAAGCGGCGAAACAGGCGCGGCAACGCAGGCTAGCAGGGCCAAAGCCAGAGCTAGCGAGAGTTTAGACGAGCGGGCCCGGATAATCGGGGCCAAGCAGCTCAGCGTCATCGTTAGCAAGAGTCCGCACCAATTCCGGATGGAGATAATCCACCATCGTATCGGAAGCCGTGAGATAGTCGTTCCGATAAGCTTCCCGTGCCGCATCGATCTCGGTCTTCAGCGACGCATACAGGCTGCGCCCGGCACGTCCCTTTTTGACATTTTCGGATTTATACAGCCGAATTTCGGCTACTTGCACGCGCGAGAAGCGCTGTGCGCGCTGGTGCAAGTCCTGCTGTTCGCGGGTGAGCGAGGTCCAGGCCACCGTAACCGGCTTTTGACTGGACGGCACGATACTTACCAGCTCGGCCGGTTTCTGTACGGGCGCTGCGTGTTCGCCGGCAAACGCACCGGCGGCCATTGCCAGCAATTCCAGGGCGCTCGATTCCACGGGCCGCTGATCGGCGTCGGCATACAGCAAACCCAGTACGTGCCCACGCGACGCGACCGGGAAAATATAGCTTCTCCACGAATCGGCTTCGCCGGTCCAGGAAGCGATCCGCGGGGACAGCTCGCCCTTGGTTCGCATGGCAATAACAGTGTCTTTGGATTCGACAGCGCTGGCGAAAGCCGGCGCGGCATCTAGCGGTACATCGTCCACAGGCTTGGCCGGAACGGCGCCGCGCGAGGCTTCCAAATGCAGACTGCCGTCCTGCAGCGTGAAAACGGCCGCGCGATCGCAAAATCCTTGCGTCGCCTGCACCAATTCGGTGCTCCAGTCCCCATTTTCGGATCCACGCAGGTAGCGGATGGATTGATTCAGCTTCTTGGCAAGATCGCGTTCGGCGTTGGCGCGCGATTCAGCCGCAGCCTCCTGGACACGGGCTTGCAGCGTGTTGCGATGCTGCTCTTCGGCGCTTCGAGCTTCCATCAGGTGTAGCTCCAGGGCGTTGCGATGCTGCTCTTCCAGGCAATTTGCCAGACCCGCCAGCCGCTCTTCGAAGATCTGCTCAATCTCTTCCGGCCCCCGTTCGCTCAGGACCTCTTGAATGCGGTCAGTATGGATCTGCCAGGCCGCGGCTACCTGTTCCCGGGCCAAGTTTCGAGTATCTGTGAGAAGCGATTTCGTCCGATCGTTCATAGGGCGGATCTACCTGGTATTGTATCGGACGAAGGCGGACCAAACTTCAGTCTTACCGAACCGCGACCGCAACGTCTGCTGCTATTCTGGTAGCGCTCCCTTGCGGCCGCGGTTCGGTAACGTTCCTCTTGGGCCTTTCTTCCGATGCCATCATCCGATCAGCTTAAACTCGCCCGCCGTGTGCTCAAAGTAATTGAGGATCACGGCCATCCTTCCCATGCAGACGCTTTTGCGCTACGCCTGTTGGCCGAACCACGCATTCGCCTGAGTCCGCTGGAGGAGATTGCGAAAGAAATTCACAAGGCTGCTCACGAAAACACCAGCGGATAATGATTGGAATATACTTGCCTTTGCATGCCGCGAGCGCACACCCACTACGGCTCTCTGGATGCTGAAGCACTGGCATCGCTGGGCTCCATGGAGGGCCTGGATGTCCCGATCGCCGTCACCCGCGCCGTCCCCGCAAAAAGCCTGCCGGAGCGTCCTCCCGTTTGGCCGGGATACGCTGCGGCGCTCCTCATTGCGGCCGCGGCCTACCTGATCCATTACCTGCCTTTCGCCCCATTTCGGTTGGCGGGTGAGTTTGGTGTGCGGCGGCCGGTCAGCCCCGCAATCATCGCCATTTTCCTGGGAGTAGCCTGTCGAAATGTGCTTCGGCTGCCCCCCTTCATCCTGGAAGGTTCAAAGGGCATCGTCCGGAAAGTTATCCCGGTGACCATTGTCCTTACGGGCTTCGGTTTGAATCTCACGAGTATCGAAAAGGTTGGCGCGCGGGTGTTCGGGATCATCCTGATTTCCATCTGCGTCGCTACCGGCTCCGCTTATTTGTTCGGACGCACCCTCAAACTTTGGAAGAGGACCGCGCTGTTGATCGGCGCCGGCACGGCCATCTGCGGAAACAGCGCCATTGTGGCTGTGGCGCCGCTCATTGACGCCAGCGACGAGGATCTGATGCTCTCCATGAGCACCATCAATCTACTGGGACTGCCGCTGATGTTCCTGTTTCCCCTGGCCGGCGCGATGCTGGGACTCGGCGACCAGGCCTATGGCGTTTGGGCCGGCACCTCAATCCACGCCGTCCCACAGGTGGTGGCGGCGGCCTTCGCCTTCAGCCCGGGCGCGGGAAGCATCGCCACGCTGGTGAAGTTGGTGCGCGTGGCGCTGCTGGCCCCGTTCACGTTCGTCCTGGCAATCGCATATGCGCGCCGCAAGCGGAAGGGCGAGGTCTCGGTGCGTTACTCACGGCTAGTGCCTCCCTTCCTCTGGGGATTCATAGCCGCGGCGCTGATGAATACGCTGGGGCTGATTCCGGCGCTGGAGTTTCATCCGGTTTGGCTGGCTGGGCGCAACTTCAGCTTTTCCAGCGCCAGCGCGCTGGCGGAGGCGGGCAGTCTTCTTCTGACTCTGGCGATGGCCGCGATGGGGTTAGAGGTGGATATTCATTTCCTGGCGCGCGTGGGCGGCCGCGCAGTGCTGACCGGCGTGGTCTCTTGCCTGGCGCTGTGTGCCGCCAGCCTGGCTCTCATTCGCCTCTTGCTATAGAACGATCCACCGATAGTTTCGACGACCGGCAGTGTGGCGCCGGCGAGAGCTATGCTAATGGCATGAGTTTGACTCGGCGCACCGCTGGAGTTTTGGGTGGACTCGTGCTGGCGCTTGTCTCCGCCGGCGCTCAGCCGCTAATTAACGCGAATGCGATTGTGAATTCCGCCAGCTACCTGGCGCCCGGTTTGCCGGGATCCGGCATCGCGCAAGGATCGATTTTTACCATTTCCGGAACAGGATTGGGGCCCGCCACTGGAACCCCGGCTCCGGGTGTATTTCCGCTTCCCACCACGCTGGCCGGAACATCGGTAATCATCACGGCCAGTAATGGCGCGCAAAGCATGGCCATCATTCTCTACACCAGCGACCTGCAGATTTCCGCCATTCTGCCGTCCACAATCCCGCTAGGCAATGCGAAAGTAACGGTCACTTTTAACGGCCAGACCAGCGCTGCCGCAGCGATTCAGGTGGTGGCCGGAGCGTTTGGGATTTTCACTTTCAACCAGCGTGGTTTCGGGCAGGCTGTGGTTTCCGACACCGCGTATCGGGCGAATACTATTGTGCACACCTTCCATCCGGGTGACCTGGCGGTGCTTTGGGGAACAGGGATTGGCCCCATCAAATCGAGCGATGGCGGCGCTCCGCCGGCGGGCAACATCGGTACCGCGCAAGTGTACGTGGGAACCACAACCGCGACGGTGCAGTATCACGGGCGCTCCGGATGCTGCGCAGGCGTGGATCAAATCGTCTTCGAAGTTCCTTCGGGTGTGGAAGGTTGCTACGTGCCGGTTGGGGTCCACGTAGGAGCTGTCACCAGTAACATCGCAACCATTGCCGTTTCCAGTAGCGGAGAAACCTGTTCGGATTCCATCCTGGGAACGGACCTCATCGCCCAACTTGCTGCGGGGAAGACGGTTTCATTCGGTTACCTCCGTTTGGAAGAAGGGTTGGGAGGCGACGTCGCCTTCGGAACATTCAGCCAGTACACTCCGGCAACGGCCGGCTTGGCCCAGTATGGTGTCTCACCGGGATATTGCGTTTCCTGTCAAAGCGGGACACTGGCGTGCGCCTATGGCCTTAGCGATTTCAGTCCGGGCCAAATCGATGCCGGGCCTGCGATCTCAGTGGATGGATTCGGCCGAACAGTTTCGGTTACAAATTTGGGCGGCGGGACTTATTTCGGCCTGCTCAACGCCAGCGACGGGTCCCGTTATTTATGGGGC
>Ga0302326_10021672_pt1 | contig 13173 bp, 10 predicted proteins | sample Palsa_T0_3_FD_202264 | JGI IMG/M metagenome (GOLD analysis project Ga0302326, IMG submission 202264) | Peat permafrost microbial communities from Stordalen Mire near Abisko, Sweden - Palsa_T0_3 | ecosystem: Environmental > Terrestrial > Soil > Palsa > Peat permafrost | place: Sweden: Abisko... | reverse complement strand
CCGCGCCCGGCGTGATCCCGACCGCCGCGCTGATACCCACATCCACCGCCCCCGCGGCGTCGCCCGTGAGCGGCGCGCCCTCGTCCGGAGCGACGTGCGCTCCCTCTTCCGCACCCGCGCCGGCGCCTCCGCCCGTCCCTACGCCCGCCCCCAAGAAGCTCGACAAGAGCCAGGTCCTCTAGGCGGCCTCGACTATCCCGATCGGGTTAGCTACGATGAAAGGCTTGGTGACCTCCCGCTTTCTTCCCGCCGCCGCGACGGTGGTCGTTGCCATGGCGTGCATGCTGGTGCCCTGCGTGGCGCACGCCGACCCGGTCTCGGACGCGAAGGATCTCTTCACGCGAGGGCGCGAGCTTCGCCTGCGCGGTGACTGCGCGAACGCCGTCGGCGTGTTTCGCAAGGCCTACGAGCTCTACCCCGAGGGCCTGGGGAGCCTGCGCAATCTGGCGGAGTGCGAGGAGTCGCTCGGTCACTTCGCCTCGTCGCGGCGCGCGTGGCTCGATCTCTCGCGGGCCCTCCTGACGTTTCCCGACAAGAAGTACGACGGCTGGGACAAGGACGCGACGGAAGCCGCCGCGAGGCTCGCGCCGAAGCTGGCGACGTTGTCGATCGACGTGACCCTCGTGGGACCCGGGGGCGAGCCTGCCGAGGCCGGCGGCACGGAGGTGACGCTCGACGGCGAGAAGCTCGCGGCCAGCCTGATGGGGACGCCGCTCGAGCGTGATCCCGGCCGACACACGGTGCGGGTGACCGGGGCGCGCGTGGCCGAGCCCGCCGAGCGCGCGGTCGACCTCGCGGCGGGCGACGTCAAGCGGGTCGCCCTGCGCGTGGTCGTCACACCCGCCACGCCGGGGCAGCCCGAGACGCCGGCGGGGACGCCGTTGCCCGCGACGCCTCCGTCGACCGACAACGGCGACGCGGAGCGTGCGCGCACGACGAAGCGGACCGTCGGGTGGATCGCCGTCGGTGTCGGGGCCGCGGGGCTGGTGGGGTCGGCGATCAGCCTGGGGGTCCGTCAGCCGGCGCTGAGCACGGTGGATGGCCAGTGTCCGACGCTGAGCGGGTGCAACCCGTCGCTCCAGCCCACGGTGAGCCGCGGGCAGGCCGCCACCACGGCCTTCGACGTGCTCGGTGTCCTCGGGTTGGTGGGCGTCGGGAGCGGGGTCGTGCTGCTGGCGACGAGCGGTCACTCGCAGCAGGCGCGGCTCGTGGTGACACCGACGCTCGGCGGCGCGTCCGCGGCGTGGAGCTTCTGATGCGCCGCGCGCTCGTCACGCTCGGCGTCGTGGGCCTCTTCGCCGCGTGCGGCTTCCCGGAGGTCACCTACGACACAGGGACGGGCGACGACGCCGGTGACGACGCGACGAGCCACACGGACGCGCCGTCGAGCGCGGAGGGATCGGGCGGGGACGACGCGCGCGTCGACGGGACGACGGGCGATGACGGGGCCAGCTCCGGCGGCGACGCCAGCGAGGCCGGCGACGCGACGTCCTTTGGGGACAGCGAGGCGAGCACGGGTATGGACGCCGCCGGCGACGGCAGCGATTCGAGCACGAGCTCCGACACGGGGATGGACGCTCCCCTCGCCGACGCATCCTCCGACGCCGACGCGATCGCCGACGGGCCCGGTGACTCCAGCGCCGTCGACTCCTCGCTCGATGCGATCGAAGAGCAGCCCGCGGACTCCGGCACCGACTCGCCCGCGGACGCTCCCGCCGACGTCCACGACTCCGGCGTCGACGCGCCTCCCGTGTGCGACTTCGACATGGACACCTACAAGGTCGAGGGCGTCGCCGCATGCGGCACGGGCACCGACTGCTGCGACACGGACAACAAGGCCCACCCAGGGCAGACGACCTACTACACGACGGCCGACGCGTGCGGCTCGTTCGACTACAACTGCAACGGCACGGTCGACCCGGAGTACCCGTCGAATCTCAAGTGCGGGGGGACGGGGCTAACGGGCTGCACCGGCGGCTCGGGCTTCATCGGGACAGACCCGGGCTGCGGCGGCTCCGCCCTCTATGGGACGTGTGTGGCGAACGGCATCCTCACTTGCCAGGCGGGCGACGAGATGACCGTGACGCAGGGCTGTCACTGACACTTTGATACTCTCGGGCTCGTGCCCGAGCTCCCGGACGTCGAGGTCTACGTCGAGCATCTGCGCCGCCGCGTGGTGGGCCAGCCGCTCGAGCACGCGCGGATCGCCAGCGCGTTCCTCGTGAGGTCGTTCGACCCGCCGATGCGCGCGGTGGAGGGCAAGCATGTGCGCTCGGTCCGTCGCATGGGAAAGCGGATCGTGCTCGAGCTCGACGACGATCTTTTTCTCGTTCTCCACCTGATGATCGCGGGGAGGCTGCGCTGGCGAGAGCGTGGGGCCAAGGTGCCGGGCAAGCTGGGCCTCGCCGCGTTCGACTTTCCCGCGGGGACGCTGCTCCTCACGGAGGCGTCCCCGAAGAAGCGCGCGTCGCTCTACCTCGTGCGCGGCAAGGAGGCGGTCGACGCGCTCGATCCGGGGGGCCTCGAGCCGCTCACCGCGAGCACGGCCGAGTTCGCGGAGGCGCTCCGCCGGGAGAACCACACCGTGAAACGCTCGCTCACCGACCCACACCTCTTCAGCGGCATCGGCAACGCGTACTCCGACGAGATCCTCTGGCGGGCGCACATGTCGCCCGTGCGCCTCACGAGCAAGATGACGGACGAGGAGATCGCGAGCCTCCACGAGGCAACGAAGGCGACGCTGCGGGAGTGGACCGAGAGGCTGAGAAAGGAGACGGGGGACGACTTCCCCGAGAAGGTGACGGCGTTCCGCGACGAGATGGCGGTGCACGGGCGGTACCGGAAGCCCTGCCCGGCGTGCGGCACACCGGTGCAGCGCATCGCCTACGCGTCGAACGAGTCGAACTACTGCGCGACCTGCCAGACCGGCGGAAAGCTCCTTGCCGATCGCTCGCTCTCGCGGCTCATGCGCGGCGACTGGCCGAAGACGCTCGAGGAGCTGGAGGCCCGGAAGCGGGCGTCGCGCTAGAACGCATCCCATAACCGCGCGATCCCTTCGCGATGCCTGCGTCGGCTCGGCTGCGGCGTCCGTGAGGACGCCTCGCTCGCCTCCTTGGCCTCGCTCGGTCTCGCGCGGTTCTGGGACGCGTTCTCTCGCTCCTATTTCCAAGCGGAAGAGCCCGCCCCAGAACCGGTCGAGAGCGAGCGATGGCTAGGAGGCCGAGTAAGCCGTACTCCCGTACGGCGCACGAGGCCGACAACGCCAGCGCGAAGCTATCGGCCGGTTATGGGATGGGCTCTAGCTTGCCGCGGGCGGCTGCGAGCGCGCCATCTTCGCGCTCTCGCTGTGCTCGAGGAGCGGCTCGCCCTTGATACCCAGCACTTCGTACGTCATCACGGGCGCCTTCCGGCCCTTCACCGTGATCTCGCGCACCGCCCGCGCCTCGACGACGTGCTTGGTCAGCTCGTAGGTGTCCTCGCTGATGAGCACGTTGACGCCGAGCTCCTTCGTGTTCGACTCCAGACGCGAGGCAAGGTTCACCGCGTCGCCGATGACGGTGTACTCCATACGCTTCTCGCTGCCGATGTTGCCGGCCACGACCTCGCCCGTGTGGATGCCGATGCCGGTGCGCAGGGTCGGCAGCCCACGCTCTGCGAGGCGCTTGTTCAGCCCGTGCAGGGCGCCGCGCATCTTCACCGCCGCGCGGAGCGCGTTGACCGCGTCCTCCGGCTTGGGAACCGGCGCGCCGAAGACGGCCATGATGGCGTCCCCGATGTACTTGTCGACGACGCCCCCCTCGCTCATCACGATGGTGACCATCTCCGTGAAGTACTCGTTGAGGAGGCCGACGAGCTCCTGCGGGTCCATCTTCTCGCTGATGGTCGTGAAGCTGCGGATGTCCGTGAAGAGGATGGTGACCTTGAGCGACTCGCCGCCGAGCGCGACCTTGCCCGCGAGCAGGTGCTCGATGACCGCCGCGGTCATGTACTTGCCGAACGTGGTGCGCAGCTTGTCGCGCTCCTTCAGCCCGTCGACCATCGTGTTGAAGCCGTTCGCCAGGGCCTCCAGCTCGTCGCCCGTGTGCACTCCCTCGACGTGCACGTAGTCGAGCTGCTCGACCCGCTTGAGGGCAGTGTTCACGCGGCGCAGCGCGTCGGACATGACCGATGCGAGACGCGAGCCGAACCACATGGAGATGATCGCCGCGACGCCGAGGATGCCGAGCGCGTAGAAGAGGTTCCTGCGGACGATGCGGTGGATGTCCGTCACGTCGAGCGCGGCGAGCATCCCGATGTGACCGATCTTCCCCTCGAGCTGGCGCGGCTCGAAGCGCTGCACGGCCCACGAGTGATCGCCGACGTCGACGATGGTCGTGTCGGTCCGCTTGGCCGCGCCGATGGCGCCGCCCGGGAAGTCCTGCGTCTGGCCGACGAGCTTGTGATCGTTGCCCGGATCGATGATCGCCAGGGCCAGCTCGAGGCCGAGCTTGGCGCTGGAGTTCTTGAGGTAGTCGGCGTCGACCGGCTCGCACACGACGGCGCCGCCGATGCCGGGAATCGGCTGGCTGATCACATAGGCCGGGGGGGCCGTCGACGTCGGCGATTCGCAACCGTGCTCCACGACTCCGCGGAACGACTTGCCCGTGGGGAGCTCCGCCAGCTCCTGGATGCTGCTGACCGTGTCTGTCGGATGCTCGCAGCCAACCTGCGCGAGGACGTGCCCCGTCTCGTCGACGAGCAGGATGTCGATGTTCGGGTACACGTCGATGAACACCTGCGCGAGCTGGTGGGCGCGCGTCGCGTCGTGGCGCTGGATGGAATGCGCCGCCGCGCCGTCCGGGGTCGTGAGGATGCGGGACGCCAGCGTGAGGTCTGCGAGATCGTCGTCGAGCTCCGTCTGGAACGCGCGCTCGGCCTCGGTCACCCGGTCGTCGACCTCGTCGACGAGCTGCCGGTGGAGCAGCCACGAGAGCACGGGCAGGGCCGCCAGCATCACGACCGCCGACATGGCGACCAGCGCCGTGAGCTTGCCGCGGACGGTCTTCAGGCGGAAAAACATCGGTTGCCGCGAGCGTAGCGAAGGTGGGGTACCGTTGGCGATGTGGATCTGGTGGTGCGATCGCGGCGCGTCGTCCTTCCCGGCGGGGTGCGTCCGGCTAGCGTGCACGTGCGCGGCGGGGTGATCGAGCGAATCGACGACTACGGGTCGGTGCCGCCCGGGGTGCCGATCGAGGACGCCGGGGACCTCGTGCTCCTTCCGGGCCTCGTCGACACGCACGTGCACGTCAACGAGCCGGGCCGTACCGAGTGGGAGGGGTTCGCGACCGCGACCCGTGCCGCCGCCGCCGGGGGGGTGACGACCATCGTGGACATGCCCCTCAATGCGTCGCCGCCGACGACGACGGTCGCGGCGTTCGAGGCGAAGGCGGCGGCCATGCAGGGCCAGCTTTTCGTCGACGTGGCGCTGACCGGGGGCGTCGTCCCGGACAACCAGAGCGAGCTTCGCGCGCTGGCGGAGGCGGGGTGCGTGGCCTTCAAGTGCTTCCTCGTGGACTCGGGCGTCGACGACTTCCCGCATGTGGACGAGGCTGTGCTGCGCCGTGCGATGCCCATCCTGGCCGACGCGGGGGTACCGCTGCTCGTCCACGCCGAGCTCGCTGGACCCATCGACGCGGCCCTCCGACGGCAGGGTAACCTCACGGACGCCGAGCTCACGCGCTACGTCCACTGGCTGGAGTCGCGTCCCCGGGAGGCCGAGAACGAGGCGGTCGCGCTGGTCGTTCGCCTCGCGCACGCGACCGGTGCGGCGGCCCACGTGGTGCATCTGTCGTCGGCCGACGCGCTCGTGGCCCTCCGTTCGGCGCGCGACCTCGGCGCCCGGGTGAGCGCCGAGACGTGCCCACACTACCTCGTCTTTGCCTCCGAGGACGTGCCCGACGGCGCCACCGAGTTCAAGTGCGCCCCGCCCATCCGCGAGCGGCACAACCGCGAGCTCCTCTGGCAGGGCCTCGCCGACGGCATCGTGACCCAGGTGGTGACCGACCATTCGCCGTCACCCGCGGCGCTCAAGTGCGTCGACTCGGGAGACTTCACCCGCGCCTGGGGAGGCATCGCCTCGCTGGAGCTCGGCCTGGAGGCGACGTGGACGGAGGCGAGCGCGCGGGGCTTCGAGCTGCCGTCCATCGTCGAGTGGATGTGCACGGCGACCGCGCGCCTCGTCGGGCTCGACGGTCGCAAGGGGAGCATCGCCCGCGGGCGCGACGCGGACCTCGTGATGTGGGACCCCGAGGGCGAGCGCGTGGTCGACGCGGCCACCCTGTACCAGCGCCACAAGCTCACGCCCTACGCGCGCCGCACCCTCTCCGGGGTCGTCCACGCCACGTATCTGCGCGGGCGGAAGGTTTACGCTGCCGGCGCGCACGTGGGCACCCCCAGCGGACGCCTCGTTCGCCGAGGAGGCGCATGACCGCGGACTTCAGGGAGCTCGTCGACCTCGCCGCCGAGCGCCTCGGAGGCGCCGTGCTCTGGGCCAACGACGAGTTCTTCGCCGAGAAGGACAACCTCTTGCGCGCCGAGCCGGCCGTGTTCGTTCCGGGGAAATTCACCGATCGCGGCAAGTGGATGGACGGCTGGGAGACGCGCCGTCGCCGCACACCGGGACACGACTGGTGCATCGTGCGGCTCGGGGTGCCGGGGATCGTCCGCGGCGTGGTCGTCGACACGGCCTTCTTCAAGGGGAACTACCCGGAGTCGTGCAGCCTCGAGGCGACGAGCGCACCCCCGCAGGCGCCGCTCGAGGCCCTCGAGGCGGCCCCCTGGCGCGAGATCCTGCCGCGCACGAAGCTCGAGGGCGACACGACCAACGCGTTTCCGGTCGAGCGGGCCTCGCGCGCCACCCACCTGCGTCTCCGCATCTTCCCGGACGGCGGCGTCGCGCGGTTGCGGGTGCACGGTCAGGTCATCGCCGAGCCGCGATGGCTCGGGCGCCCCGGCACCGAGCAGGACGTGGACCTCGCCGCCGTGGAGAACGGGGGCTTCGTGGTCTCGGCGAGCGACATGTTCTTCGGCCCGCGCCACGCGCTCGTGATGCCCGGCCGCGCGCACGACATGGGCGACGGGTGGGAGACCCGGCGCACGCGACGCGACGGACCCGAGTGGGTCATCGTCGAGCTCGCGGCGGAGGGGACGCTCCGGCGTGTGGAGATCGACACGGGGCGGTTTCGCGGCAACGCGCCGGAGAGCGCGGCGCTCGCGGTGAGCGCATCGTCCGAGGGACCCTGGCACGACGTGCTCGCGCGGACCAAGCTCCTGCCCCACACGCGCCACGTGCTCGACGCCGAGCTCTCCCCGCACGCGGCTGGTCGCTACGTGCGCATGTCTATCTGGCCCGACGGAGGGGTGAGCCGGTTGCGCCTCTTCGGGACGCCGAGCCGGGCCGGGCGCGAAGCGTGGGGGCTGGCGAGGCTGAACGCGCTGTCGCCGGAGGAGGCGCGGGTGGAGCTCGCGGCGTGCTGCGCTTCGAGTACGTGGGCCGAGCGCATGGGCGGCGCACGCCCGTTCCGCGATCTCGCGTCGGCCAGGGCGGCGGCCTCGCGCGCCGCCGAAGGCCTCACCGAGCAGGACTGGCTGGAGGCGTTCGGAGCGCACCCGCGCATCGGGGAGAAGAAGACCGACGCGCGCGGCTGGTCGACCGAGGAGCAATCGAAGGTGGCGGACGCCGACCGCGCGACGCTCGACGCGCTGGCCGAGGTGAACCGCGCGTACGAGGCGAAGCATGGCTTCGTCTACCTGGTCTGCGCCACGGGCAAGACGGCGGACGAGATGCTGGCCCTCGCGCGCGAGCGCCTCCAGGGAGACCGGGCGCGCGAGCTCGTCCGGGCCGCCGAGGAGCAGAGACTCATCACCTATCTGCGTCTGGAGAAACTGGTGCTGCGATGACGAGCCCGATCACGACCCACGTCCTCGACACGGCGCGCGGCGCTCCGGCGGCCGGGGTGCGCATCGCCCTGGAGCACGAGAGCGCGCCCGGCCGGTGGTCCCGCGCCGCGGAGGGAACGACCGACGCCGACGGCCGGCTGCGCACGCTGCTCCCGGCCGGAAGCCTGCGAGCCGGCGTGTACCGGCTGGCGTTCGACGTGGGGGCGTACTTCCGGGACCAGGGAGTGAGCACGCTCTGGCGGGAGGTCACCATCGAGTTCGTGGTGCACGACGCGGCGGCCCACTTCCACGTGCCCCTGCTGGTCAGCCCGTTCGGCTACTCGACGTACCGCGGGAGCTGACGTCGTGCGCCCGTGGAGGGACACGCTCGCACCGCTCGTGTCCCTGCTGCTCTGCCACTGCGGGCGAGCGGACGTTCGCGTCCCCACTCCCGTCGCCACCTCGACGCCGGCGGTGACGGCGGTGACGGCGGTGACGGCGGAGCCCACGCCGCGCACTGCGCCAGCCTCTGCGCCCGCCGTGAGATGCACGCGCGACGACACGTTCCCGTCGCCCTGGAAGGTGCCCGAAGCCTCGGCCGCCGCCGAGGTGGAGCTTCGCCCCGGGGTTCGGGAGATCCTCGTCATCGGTGACTCCGGTCGGAACGGCGCGGCCATGGCGTGGAGCCGGCCGGGCGGCACGCGGGCTCTCGTGCTCCCGCTCGACGACCAGGCATCCGACGATCTGGAAGGAATGGCCTGGCAGAAGGACGACGCCGGGGCTCACCTCGTCACGCTGACGTCGTCGGGGGCGGTGCGAACCTTCGTCCCCGACGGCAACGGGGGACTCCGCGCCAAGGGCGAGACCTATCGCATCGGAGCGCCTCCCGTGTCGTGCGCGGATCTGCACGGCATCAACTGCGGCAAGAACTGGGAGGGCCTGTGCCTCCGGAGCCCTGCTGCGCATGCGCGATGCGCCGGCTATGCCGCCAGCAAGACCGAGACAGCCCTCTACTGTCTGCTGCGCGACGACCGGGGGCACCTCTCCGTGGACCCGCAGCGTCTCCCGGTGGTGCTGACGCTGGACCGTCTGACCAGCCGGGAGGGCGTGCTCAGCGATTGCGCGTTCGGTGCGCCCGGCGGCCCGGCGGAGGACGTGCTCCTCGTGACGACGAACGTGTTCGGCGGGTCGGAGACTTACGTCGTCGACGAGACGACGGGACGTGCGTCACCGCTCGACGTGCATGGGACCCTCAGCAACGAGGCGATCGCGGTGGACCACGAGGGTGCGCTGTACGCGTTTCTCGACGACAACGGCGAGACCAGCGCCGCGATGCGGTTCGCATGCCTCGGGTGGGGGAGGTGAGCTCGCTTCACGGATGCGCCAGGAGGTAACTCTGCACGATCGTCCCCCAGGCCGACGGCGTGAGGCCGGTCGCGCTCTGGTCGACGTTGACGAGGTCCGGCGCGCAGTTGCTGTACGGGTCGAGGTCCCAGGCGAGGTTGGGGATCTGCTTGGCCTCGAGATCCGCGTAGAACGCGGCCGACGCGCCGCTCGCGAGACTCCCGTACTCGCCGAGGATCACCGGGATGGTCGGGTAGGTGTACGAGCTCGTCGGCGGGGGATAGCCGTGAACCTCGTAGACGACGTTGTCATAGGCGATCGGCGTCGTGGCATAGAAGCTGATGTCGCTCGTCCACGAGTTGCCCTGGACCGAGACGATGTGATGGGGGACGCCGAGGTGATCCTCCTCGGCGCGGATGACGCCGACGGCGTGGGTCATGGCCGCCGCGAGGGTCGCGTCGGAGAGCGTGTTGCCGCCGGGCTCGTTGGTCAGGCCGAACATCACGAAGCTGGCGTTCGCGAACGTGTCGACGAGCGCGACGTAGGTGGCGTCGGTTCCGGTGGGGAACGACGTTGCGCTCGGCGTCGTCGTGCTGTCCGACGGCAGACCGCTGCCCTCGGGATCGGCGGCCTCGTCGTGGCCGATCATCGAAGCATCGCTGCGAAGCGTGACCAGCACGTGGACGCCGGGGTTGGCGCCGATGGCGTTGATGACGGCGGTCATCGGCGTCTTGTACTGAGCAGGCTCCGCGAGCCAGCTGACGACGGTGGGGTAGCTGTCCATGTCGAGGGACATGCGGACGAACGTCGGCTTCCAGGCGCTCATGACGCCGGAGACGATGGTCTCCACCGTCTCATCGGGGGTCGTCATCCAGAGCGTGTCGTCGTACCCGCAGAGGAAGACGTCGTCCATGTTGACCCCGCGGCCCATCCAGGGTGTCCCCGAGGTGCCGTCGGAGAGGTAGATCTTGCCGCCGCTCGTGTAGAGCCAGCCCGCCGGGTAGCCGCCGTCGGTCGAGGCCGCATGAGCGTCGGTGGCTGCGTCATCCTCGCTGCCGTCCGGGCCCAGGGCCTGCGAGTCGGGTGTGGCGCCGTCCGGGCCGCGTTGGCTCGCCGGGGCATCGCCGCCAGCGTCGCGGCCGACCGCGCTCGGACCGGCGTCGGAGCTGGCCTCGTGCGAGGCGCCTCCCGAGCAGGCGATCGGGGCGAGCACGGCGCAGACGGTCAGCGTCAACGCGAGGAGGGCGGGGCGAAGCACAGCGGTCTCCATCGGGAGCCACGCCATCGCACCCCGCATGCCACATCCTTCGCCGGGGCAAAGGCTGAAGAACGCGGGTGATCGGCGACCTGGGGCGGGACGTGAGGGCGCGTCACCCCCCACTCGGGGGCCCGGACCGTGGCCCCGACACCCCAATCACCGACGTGAGCCACGTCCGCGCATCCACTCGAGCCTCACTGCGTCGGCGCTCCCTGCGAGAACCACTGCGCGAGCGTGTCCCGCTCCTCGTCGGTCATCCCCGTCCGGTTGTTGAGCGGCATCGACCGCGTCACCACGGCGCGCGCGCGGATCCTCTCGCGCCACGTCGTCACCTCCTCCGGCGTGTCGAATCGCACGCCCGCGGGGGCCGGTGGATTGGACACGATGGTCGGGTGATCCGAGTGGCAGGGTGTGCATCGCTCGTGCAGCACGAAATGCACCGACGCGTACGCCACCGGCGGGGAGCCCGGCACCACCGCCGCCTGCACGCCGGAGGGACGCACCACGAAGAACGCCACGGCGCCGATGGTCGCGCACACGGTGCCCGCCAGCGCCGGAAGCCACGCGCGGAAGGTGAACCGGATGTTGAGCCAGTGGCGCACGAGCGCGCCGCCGACGAAGAAGATGCCCAGCAGGAGCCAGCTCACGCGGCTGCCGTACACGATGGAGAAGTGGTTGCTGAGCATCGTGAAGATCAGCGGGAACGTCATGTAGTTGTTGTGGATGCTCCGCTGCTTCGCGTGCGCCGACTCGCGCGGGTCCTGCGCGCGGCCCGCGACGGTCGCCGCCACGAGGCGCCGCTGCGACGGCACGATGTGCATCGCCACGTTGCCCGCCATGCACGTGCCCAGCATCGCGCCCACATGGATGAACGCGGCGCGGCCGCTGAGCATGTGCGTCAGCGTCCAGATGACCCCCGCGACGAGGGCCAGCGACAGCGCGATGGCCACGCCCTCGAACCGCCCCAGCAGCCGCCACAGCCCTTCGTAGACGAGCCATCCGCCGAACACGACGCCGACGCCCAGGTGCACCGCCGCTCCCGCCTTGAGGGGCGAGATGCTCGGGTCCGTCATGAGCGCGGCGCCGCCCGTCCAGTAGAGGAGGACGAGCAGCGCGAGCCCCGTCATCCACGTCGTGTACGCCTGCCACTTGAACCAGTGGAGGACACGCGGCATCTCGCTCGGCGCGAGGAACTTCTTCTCGACGTCGTAGAAGCCGCCGGAGTGAAGGAGCCAGATGCGCCCGAGGTGACGCTCGCCGCTCTTCTCGTCGCGTACGAGGTTGCGATCGAGCCAGTTGAAGAGCAGCGAGTTACCGACCCACATGATCCCGGCGATGACGTGCATCCATCGCAGGAGGACGTCGAGGAGCTCGCGGATGCCTTGTTCGATCATCGCTCAGCGAGCCGCGCGCCGGCCGGCCAGGATCTTCAGGAACGAGCGGGAACGGAGCTCGTCGAGCGTGAGCCCGGTGGCGAGCGCCTCGGCCTCCGTGATGGCGCCGCAGCCGAGGCCGCGGAGGAAGAAGTTGAGGAGGGCCTGCCCCGTGGCGGCGTCGTCGAATACCTCGCCGACGAGCGTGGCCTGCGCGGACTTGCCGACGAAGTTCGAGAGGCGCGCTGTCGCCGCCGCGATGGCCTCCAGGTAGAACGCGTAGACCGCGGTGAAGCGCGCGACGAGCTGGGCGGGGTGCAGGTCCCAGCCCTGGTAGAAGCCGCCGGCCAGAGAGCGCTGGATGTCCGCCGCCTCGAGCCGCCACGCCGCGTGCACGGTCGCGCGGTCCCCGACGGGCAGGACGCTCGTCGCGCCGTCGCTGAGCCACACGCCGGTGCCCGCGAGTGAAGCCTGCATGCATTGCTTCGCGAAGTCGCACGCCGGGTGCCCCATGCGCTGGTGCGCGGCGGTGACGCCGCAGCTCGCGGTGTAGTCGTACGTCCCGAAGTGGGCCGCGACGCATCGCCCGCGCGCGGCGGCGACGAGCCCCGGCACCGCCACGCGACCGCTCGCGTCGAGGACGGCCTGCGTCTGCTCCACCATGATCTCGAACCGCACGGCGCCTGGCGCCAGCCCCAGCTTCGGCTCGAGGGCGTCGAGCGCATCGGCCAGCGCGGCCGCGTGCTCGGGGATCTGCAGCTTGGGGAGCATCACGATGAAGCCGGAGGGAAGCGCGCCGCCGGTCGCGTCGAGCATCGCGGTCAGGAAGAGGTCGAGCGTGCGCAGGGCGCGAGTGCGCAGATCCTCCGTCATCGACTTGATGCGGATGCCGATGAACGGCGGGAGGGTCCCATCCTTGTGACCGCGGGCCACTTCGCGTGCGCATGCGACCGCGTGCCCGTCCTCCTCCTCGTCGGGCCGCGCACCGTAGCCGTCCTCGAAGTCGATGCGCAGATCCTCCACGGGCTCGGTCTGCAGCTTGTGGAGGACGCGCGCCCGCACCTTCTCGGTCAGGTCGGGCGGCATGTCGAACGCGCGCGCCATGGTCGCCGTGTCGGGCGCGTGCTCCTCCAGAGCGCGGAGGGCGAGCTGCCCAAGGCGCTGCGCCGCGTCGGCGTGGAACAAGTGGGCGCCCCCGTAGACCGTGTGCACGGGCTGACGATCCGGGCGCTCGCCGGGGTACCTCGTGGCGAACGCCGCGTTGGCGGCGTGGAGGGTCGC
>Ga0302326_10021671_pt1 | contig 13173 bp, 8 predicted proteins | sample Palsa_T0_3_FD_202264 | JGI IMG/M metagenome (GOLD analysis project Ga0302326, IMG submission 202264) | Peat permafrost microbial communities from Stordalen Mire near Abisko, Sweden - Palsa_T0_3 | ecosystem: Environmental > Terrestrial > Soil > Palsa > Peat permafrost | place: Sweden: Abisko... | reverse complement strand
TCCCCATCTGGCCTTCGGGCAGGCCGACGAACGGCCCACTGGTGTGAATGAGCGTGTTGGGATATTCGCGCAGCAGGCGGTCGTAGGTAGGCTTGCGGGCGAGCGCGATGGCGTTGGCCTTGGTTTCGGCGCGGTATCCCCAGCCGTCGAGGATGATGAGGATGAGAGGTTTAGGACGGGTCATGGATGCTGCTTCTAGCTCCTGGCTCTGGCGTACTATCCTTTGTAATTCAGCGCCTTCAACCCCAGGAACCGCGCCGAGTCCCCCAACTCCGCTTCAATGCGCAGCAACTGGTTGTATTTGGCGATGCGGTCGGTGCGGGAGGCGGAGCCGGTTTTGATCTGGCCTGCGCCGGTGGCTACAGCGAGGTCGGCGATGAAGGTGTCTTCGGTTTCGCCGGAGCGATGCGAGATTACAGAGGTGTAGCCGTTGCGGCGGGCGAGGTCGATGGCGTCGAGGGTTTCGCTGACCGTGCCGATCTGGTTCACTTTGATCAGAATCGAGTTGGCGACACCTTTGTCGATTCCCTCTTGCAGGAATTGAACGTTGGTGACGAACAAATCGTCGCCTACTAGCTGAATCTTATTGCCGAGTTCTTTGGTAAGATTCTGCCAGCCATCCCAGTCATTTTCGGCAAGACCATCTTCGAGTGACACGATGGGATAGTCGTTCGCCCACTTCGACCAGAACCTCACCATATCGTCGGAACTCTTGGCTGATTTGTCGGACTTCTTGAAGACGTATTTGCCATCCTGATAGAACTCGCTAGCGGCGGGGTCGAGGGCGATCGCGATCTCTTCTCCGGGCTTGTAGCCAGCCTGCTGAATTGCTTCCAGCACGACCTCGATGGCCTCGACGTTCGATTTGACCGAGGGTGCGAAGCCGCCTTCATCGCCCACGGCGGTGTTGTAGCCGCGTTTCTTCAGCACTCCCTTGAGCGTATGGAAAACTTCGACACCCCAGCGCAACGCTTCGGAAAACGAGGGAGCGCCGACGGGCATCACCATGAATTCCTGGAAATCGACGTTGTTGTCGGCGTGCGCGCCGCCGTTGAGGATGTTCATCATGGGTGTGGGCAGGGTATTCGCGCCGGCGCCGCCGAGATAGCGGTAGAGCGGCAAGCCGTATTCCGCCGCAGCCGCGCGAGCGGCTGCCATCGAAACGGCGAGAATCGCATTCGCGCCCAGGCGGCCCTTGGTCTCTGTGCCGTCGAGTTCTATCATTTTCTGGTCGAGGCCACGCTGGTCGGCGGCATCCCAGTTGGCCAGCGCTTCGGCGATCTCGCCGTTGACGTTCTCAACTGCTTTGAGAACTCCTTTGCCGAGGAAACGCGCATTGTCTCCGTCGCGGAGTTCGACGGCCTCATGCTCGCCGGTCGACGCGCCGCTGGGCACGATGGCCCGCTCCACGACACCGCTGGCGAGCTGCACTTCCGCTTCTACGGTAGGATTGCCGCGGGAATCCAGCACTTCGTGGCCGATGATGGCTGCAATATTCGTCATGCAACTTACCTTTCTTATCTGATGTTTGTTGGCCGGGAATCGTCCTCCACTCGTACTGCGCTCGGGGGAAGATCGGAATGGAATCTCAGGCACCGGCCGCTCGGATAGCCAATGCCTCGATAATTCTTGCCCATGTGGTATTAGGAAACTTATGATTATAGCGGATGGGCGATGTGGGTTATGTGATGACACTCACGATTTCCGTCCTCCAACCTGGGGCCGGCGCACCGTCCCTTACCTTCGCTGGTTCCTTCTTCGGTCTGTTGGTTGTTCTGGCCACCGCGGTGGTCTAGAGTCAAAAGCATAAATAGGAATATCCTATAGCTGAACGCCTAGTCGAACGCCCCGAGGAGGATCGATGAAGAAGTGGATGGTTTTACCGTGTATATTTCTGGCCGCCATGGCCGCGGCGCAGACGAGTTCGCCCGTGCCAGCGGGTACGGCGCTCATGGTCAAGTTGGAAACGACTCTCGCGACCTTCAGCAACAAAGCCGGTGACCCTTTTCGGGGAAGCTTGACGCAGGCCGTGGTGCTCAACGGGAGGACCTTGCTTCCTGCGGGAACCGTGGTGGAGGGCCGCGTCACCAGGGTGGCTGAACCACGCCGCATCGCGGGCAAGCCAACGATTGCAATTCTGCCCGAGGCTCTCATCCTCCCGAGCGGGGAACGATTCTTCCTGGATGCAACGCTGGTCGATACCAATATCCCGGGCACGGACGTAAACGAGGAAGGCGAGTTCAAAGGAGCGGGACATGATCGACGCGACCAACTGGAAACCGGCGGCGGCACAGCCGGCGGTATGCTGATCGGCGGACTCATCGGCGGCCCTCCTGGAATTGTGATCGGCGGAGCCGTGGGCGCGACTTCCACAGGGGTTCACTGGTTGAGCAAGCACCGCTCGGCGACTTTGCCCGCCGGGACCGAACTTACACTCGAACTCAACCGGCCTCTGGCGATGAACGCCACGGTGGCCAACGCGGGACAATAGCTTGGTTCTCTCCCCATGGCGGAGGCAGATGCCTCCGCCATTTCCTTTTCGGCGAGCGAGCAAGTTCGCGCTGTCACATTCCCCCGGCCAGGTCCCACTCGCTTAGCAACTGCAGTTCGATCCAACCTTCCATCGGCAGGGCATCCACCGGCAGACGATTGTGCCACAGGCTGAAGCGCAGGCGCAGCCGGCTGTTCGGTGGGACTGCCACAGCCATCGTCTTATTCTTGTTGCCGGCCGGATCAGCGCTCGCGGTCTCGGCCGCTGCCGAAGGGGGTGCTGCCAGCAGCCAACTCAGGGGTAAACGAAATTCAAAGTTGCGCAGCAGCGCTGCTTTCGCGCTCTCTTCAGTGGCATTTGGAGCAACAGTTGTCGAGGCCTTTGCAGTGGGAGAAAGCGATTCTGCACGACCTTCGATCTTCCAGCTCGCCAGCTTGTGGTCCTGCACTTTGGCAACGAGCCGAAGGGCCCGCCGTGGACGTGCCTCTCCGTTCGCCCACGATTCCAGGTTCACCACCACATCAAACTCCATGTCAGGAACTGGCCCCGCAAAATCCAATCGCCCGTAGACGAACGCGCTATCGATGCCGGCATAAACCGAATCCAGGAGGAACTGTTTGCCGTGCATGGCGCCGGCTCGCTGATCGGCGGTGAAGATCGCTGCGCCCAGCCATTCGAAGTAGCGTATCTTCTCGCCCGTGATGTGGGGATGAATGTAGGCTGTCTGCGGCGTGAAGGCGGGCCGCACTTCGCGCGCGGTGATGGGCTGTGACAGGTAATCCGGAGGCGTCGCCCCGAGGGCCTGGTAAACGTTGGAAAGGTGCTTGCGGTAGAGTTCGTCAAAGTCGCGGTCGTTGGCCGAATGGTGCTCCGGACCGTACCACCAGTTCCAGTCGCTGCCCTCGGCAATCAGGATTTCTTCGAAGGCCAGTTGTCGTTGCGCCTCGGTGGTGCGGACCGCGTTCTGAGCATAGAACTCGCGCGCGTGGTGCAAATAGTCCCAGGCCCGGTTATCCTCCGGAGCGCCGATCCAGACATTGAAGTTCGCATTGATCCAGGAGCCCGGCACCAGGGATTTTAGCGGCGTAACCTGGCGCTGGCGAGCAATCGCCTCCGAAACCGTAACAGCCTCCAACCCTGCCTCACGCTGCAGAGCGTCGTAGAAGCGCCGCAGAAACTCGCGCCCGGACTTCGGATAATATTCCCAAGCGTTCTCTCCATCGAGAATCACCGAAACCACCGCGTCGCGGCCTTGCTCGAGCACCGGCTGCGCTGCCTCCTTGATGTTGCGCAGAAGATGTCCGGCGGCTTCGCTGGGATCCATGCCTGAGTAGACGAATCCGATGAGGTCGGAAATCGTGTGGTCGCGAAAGACCATGTGAATGGTGGTCGAGCCTTTTTCGTAGCGATGAATGTTGTAGAGCCGCTCCGCCAGGTGAGCGGGCAAGCGGCCGTTGCCGTCGCGATGGAAGGCCACCCCGGTGCTGCGGCCTAGTACTTCTTCGTCCGTAGCCATCCACTGAATACCGAGGCTGTGGGCGATCGCCAGAATCTCTTCCGAAACGCTGCCCTCCGACGGCCACACGCCGCGGGGCCGTATACCGAATACTTTCTGGTGAAGATCAAGAGCGCGCACTAGTTGTTCGCGCGCATCTTCAGGGTGACGAAAGCGATTCTGCGGCATGGGCAGGCCCGGGGACGAAGCCGCTCCCGCGTTGGTATCGCAAACGAGAGGAAGAATTGGATGGTAGAAAGGCGTCGCCGAAATCTCGATTGACCCTTTCTTGGCGGCTTCAGCATGCGCCGGCAGAACTTTAGCCAGGAGTTCCCGCTCGCGCTTGATCACAAAAGCCTGATCTTCGAGCGAATAGTTGCGCTCTTTGTGGATCAGCGCCGCGACATCTTTATCTTCCAGAAAAAACTCGTCGAACCATGCGATCTGCGACAACAGCTGCAGATCCGTGAAGTGCTGCGCCTCGAAATACTTTTCGGCTTTCTCGGCCGAATAGCCATGCTCGCGGAAGCGCTCCCGGAGCTCCCAGTAGCGCGGATAGCGCCCGATCACATTCGCCGGATGCGCCTGAAAAAGATACTGCAGGGCGAACCGCCGCTCGGCGAGAGTCAAATCCCTGGCTGGTTTGGCCGCGACCTTCAGGAACGGATCCTGCGCCGTTCCTGCAACGTAATCCTCGATCTGCGTGATCAACGACGGCACCAGATTGAAGTTCTGGTGGACGTTGGGGAATTCGTCCAGCAGTTTGACCATGCCGTAATAGTCCTTGAGCGCGTGCAGGCGCACCCAGGGCAGGCGGTATTCGCCGGTCACCAAATCCTTGTAGAAAGGCTGGTGCTGATGCCAGAGGAAGATTAGACGCAGGGCGGGCATGGCTGGAAGGTCAGAATACCATGGCGATTCGGGATCAAGATCGCCGACGCTGAGCGAGAAGCCCGTCTGCCTGAGCTTGCCGCAGGCGGCTGTCCCCACATAAGCATCTCCAGTACACTAATAGCTCGGACGATGCCAGAAATCCCAACACCCGCGCTCTCTGACCGCATGACGCTGCTCTCGGATCAGGACCTCTACCTATTCAATGAAGGCAGCAACTATCGTCTTTACGAGACGGTGGGCGCTCATCTCGTCTCGCAGAACGGGGTAGCGGGAGCGCTCTTCAGCGTGTGGGCGCCGAATGCGCGCCGGGTCTCGGTGATCGGCAGCTTTAACGGGTGGGATCCGCGCACGCATCAACTCGCTCCTCGTGGCTCGTCGGGTATCTGGGAAGGGTTCGTCCCTAGCGTAACCAAAGGAGCGCTCTATAAGTTTCACATCGAGTCGAGGACGCAGGGCTATCAGGTTGACAAAGCTGATCCGCTCGGGCTATTGCATGAAAAGCCGCCGCGAACCGCTTCGGTGGTGTGGGATCTCGACTACGAGTGGAATGACCGTGGGTGGATGGAAAAACGGGCCGGCCACAACTCGCTGCGGGCGCCGCAATCCATCTATGAAGTTCATCTCGGCTCGTGGATGCGCGTTCCCGAAGAACACAATCGCCCGCTCACCTATCGCGAGACCGCTCCGCGGCTGGCGGAATACATGGGACGCATGGGCTTCACGCACGTGGAATTCCTGCCGGTGATGGAGCATCCTTTCTACGGCTCCTGGGGATACCAGACCACGGGCTATTTCGCTCCCACCTCGCGCTATGGCACGCCGCAGGATTTCATGTATCTGGTCGATTACCTGCACCAGCACGGCATCGCCGTGATTCTCGACTGGGTGCCGTCGCACTTCCCTTCCGACGCGCATGGCCTCGCCTACTTCGATGGCACTCACTTGTACGAGCATGCGGATTCGCGGCAGGGTTTTCATCCCGACTGGAAGACGCACATCTTCAATTACGGACGCACTGAGGTGCGCAGCTTTCTGATGTCGAGCGCGATGTTCTGGCTCGACAAATATCACATCGACGGATTGCGCGTGGATGCGGTTGCTTCCATGCTCTATCTCGATTACTCCCGCAAGCAAGGGGAGTGGATTCCAAACAAGTTCGGCGGGCGGGAAAATCTGGAGGCCATCGACTTTCTGCGGCGCTTCAATCAGGAAGCTTACAAAGAGCACCCCGACATTCAAACCACGGCGGAAGAGTCGACCTCATGGCCCATGGTTTCGAAGCCGGTGTATCTCGGCGGGCTGGGCTTCGGCTTGAAGTGGGATATGGGATGGATGCACGATACGCTCGAGTACTTCAAGCAGGATCCCATTCACCGCAAGTATCACCACAGCAAGCTGACATTCCGCATGTTGTATTCGTTTCATGAGAACTTCGTGCTGCCGCTTTCGCACGATGAGGTCGTACACGGCAAGGGATCGCTGATCGGCAAGATGCCGGGAGATGAGTGGCAGCGCTTCGCCAACCTGCGGCTTTTATTTGCCTACATGTATGCTCAGCCTGGAAAGAAGCTGCTTTTCATGGGCGACGAGTTTGGTCAGGTCCGCGAGTGGGGGCACGACACCAGCCTGGAGTGGGACGTGCTGCGGTATCCGGTACATGGCGGTATGCAGAAGTGGGTGGCGGAATTGAACCGGGTTTACCGCGCTGAGCCGGCGCTGCATGTGTTCGATAACAACGCGGATGGCTTCGAATGGGTCGATTGCAACGACAATCTGACCAGCACGATTTCGTTGCTCCGCAAGAGCGAGTCTCCCCAGGATGCGGTGCTGATCGTGTGCAACTTCACTCCTATTCCGCGCGTTGGCTACCGCGTGGGCGTGCCGGAAGACGGCTACTGGCGCGAACTGCTCAACAGCGACGCTGCGGACTATGGAGGCACCAACATGGGCAATGGAGGCGGAGTCAATGCCGAAGCGAAGCCAGCCCATGGGCGTCCTTTTTCGCTGAAGCTGACGTTGCCGCCGCTGGGGGCTCTGTTCTTTAAGGCGGGCTAGGGGGAGACTGGGTCAGCCGCTAAGTCGGCGATTCTGCGCCGATAAGCTTCAGGATTTTCAATCACAAAGATTGTTTGACCAGCCAGCGCTAACAGATCCTCATCGCCGCTTATCAGCAGATCCGCTCTGCCGCTATGGGCCAGATCCAGAAAAACTTGGTCTTTTGCATCGCGGCACAGGACCTCGCATCTTTCTCTCGGCTCAACTACATCGCAGTAAGGAAGATATTCAGCCAACAATTCCCTACAGTCGGCAGCCGAAAGCGAAAATTTTGGGTAACCCAAAACTCGGATAAGTTCCGCTGCGGTCGCACGAGAGAGCAAAGACATGCAGCCGACGTCTCGCCAATGCTGACACAGCCATCCCAATCGGCCATTTCGAAAAAGCAACGCTGACACTACCGTGGTCGTATCAAAGACCACGCGCCGGGTCATTCTTTTTCGCGCGCCCACTTGACGGCGTCAGCTACATCTTGTTCATTGATTCCAAGTTGGGCGAGGCGGGCGCGCACGTCGTCGGCACGGCTTCTTTGCAGTGGCCGCAGGATGATGCACTCCCCGTCTGTGCTCACGTCGAAATATTCAACTTCGCCAAACCGATTCATCACTCCTTTGGGAAGGGTGATCTGGTTTTTAATGGTCTTTTTCGCCAGCATAGTCGCACGAATAAACGGATACAAGCAAACAAGGAAATATTACCACGCCTCCAGCGCCAACGCAACCTGCGTAAACCATTGATCCTTAAGGAGCGACTACAGCATTCCGCAGGGCTGGCTACTGACTCACGTGCTATCCTGCCCTCAGTACAGGCCGTCTCCATGCGGATTCTCACTCGCTACATTCTCCGCGAAGTCACTTCCCACGCCCTGATCGGGGCGGCGATTTTTACTTTTGTGCTGTTTACGCGCGATCTGGGACACATTCTGGAACTGGTGGTTCGCGCCAGCGCGCCGCTGCCCAGCGTGGCCGAGATCTTTTTCTACACGGTTCCGCTTGCGCTCACCTACACCATCCCGATGAGCGTGCTGGTGGGGATTCTGATCGGACTCAGCCGTCTTGCCGCCGACAGCGAAATCACGGCGATGCGCGCCAGCGGCATGGGAGTGTGGAGTTTCGGGCGCGTGCTGGCAATCTTTGTTGCCGCGGCGTGGGGCCTGGCGCTACTCAACGGAATCTATCTCGCACCCTGGTCGCTCGCATCGCTGGGACGGCTCGAAGATCAACTAAAAGGTTCGCAGGCCTCCTATGAAGTGCAGCCAAGGGTGTTCTACGAGGGCTTTCCGAAGCTTGTGCTCTACGTGCAGGATGTCCACAGCGCTCAGGGTGGCGCAGTCTGGAAAGACGTTTTTCTTGCCGACATTTCGGATGCCGCCAACCCGCGCATCACGCTGGCCCGCGAAGGCATTCTGGTTCCCGAAGGGCAAGACCGGCTGCATCTGCATTTAACCAGCGGATCCACGCACGAGACCGATCCTGCGCAGGCCGACCATTACCAGATCTCGACTTTCCTGGAGACCGATATTCCCATCGATCTCGCATCGTCTGACACCAAAGAAGAGCAGATTCCGGTTAAGGCGACCGGAACCAGAGAGCTATACGAGCGTGCGCGCAGCGTCGATCCAGTGTCGAGGCGTTTATACCTCATTGAGTTTAACAATCGCTTTGCCCTGCCGACGGCATGTCTGGTGCTGGCCATGGTGGGAATCCCTCTGGGACTTTCGTCGAAAAAAAGCGGCAAGTCAGGCGGGTTCGTGCTCACCATCGCTTTGGTCTTCGTCTACTACTTCGTTTCGCTGATCGGGATTTCGCTGGCCAAGCAAGGCAGGGTGAGCCCCGCTGTGGGAGCCTGGTTGGCCAATATCGTATTCTTTGCGGCGGCGTTGTTTTTGCTATGGCAGGCGGAGCGGCGACCGTTGTCACTCTCGGCGATCCGGCTGGCGTGGAAGCGGGAGGAACCTCCGGCGAATGTCCCCACGCAGGAGCGCAGGCGGCGGCGCAGAGACGGTTCAACCGCTTTCGAGCGCGCCTCCTCGCGGCGAAGAATGTTCAGCGCCAGCTTTCCCACGCTGCTCGATGACTACGTGCTGCGCGATTTCTTCATCTACCTCGGCATGATCGTCGCTGCATTTCTGGTGCTGCTGCTGGTTTTCACTTTGTTCGAGCTGCTGGGCGACATCCTGCGTAATCAGACCCCGCCGATTGTGGTCGCCGAGTATCTGCTCAATGCCTCGCCGTATCTGCTTTACAGCGTCGCGCCGCTGATCATGCTGCTGACTGTGCTGATTACCTTCGGGCTGATGAATCGCGCCAACGAGATAACCGCTATCAAGGCGACTGGAACCAGCGTCTACCGCATTGTCACGCCTGTGCTGATCGCTTCCGCAGTGGTTGCGGCTGGCCTGTTCTTCGCCGATCAGTTCTATCTGCCCCACACCAACAAACGGCAGGAAGCGTTGCACAACCAGATCAAAGGCAAGCCGCCGCAAACCTATCTGCGTCCGGACCGCCGCTGGATTTTCGGCCAGCACAATGACATTTACTACTACCAGTTCTTCGATACCGACCGCGATCAGTTCGCCAATCTGACCATCTTTCAACTCGACCCGGTCAGCTTCGCCATTACGCAGCGCATTCACGCGGAGCGCGCCCACTGGGCCGACAGTATGAGCCGCTGGATCTACGAACAAGGCTGGGAGCGATCTCTGCATGGAGCTGCCATCGCCAGCTATCGCACCTTCGACGTCTCCACTTTTCCCCAGCTCAGGGAAGCACCATCGTACTTCAAGAAAGAGGTGAAACAGTATTCCGAGATGAACTACGAGGAGTTGCGGCGCTACATCCGCGATCTGCAGCAGAGCGGTTTTGATGTGGTCCGGCTGCGGGTGCAGCTTAACGAGAAGCTCTCCTACCCGCTGATCACGCTGATCATGGCCGCGCTCGCCGTACCGTTCTCGCTGTCGGCGGCCAGGAAGGGAGCCATTACCGGAGTCGCGGTCGCAGTAGTGATCGCGGTGGTCTATACCGTGGTGTCGCGATTGTTCGAGGCTATGGGAAATATCAGCGAATTGCCTCCGGCGCTCGCCGCCTGGTCGCCGGATCTAATTTTCTCCCTGGTGGGCGCCTATCTGATCCTGAAGATTCCGACCTGACCCTGCTTTCCCTGCGAAGCGGTCGTTCAGCGCCGGCCTTACTTGACCGCAACTCCAGAGGGATAATTGAAGGTGCTAACCGGTTGTGCTGCCGGCAGAAGACCTCCCGTGGCAGGTACGATGGCATACTGCGAGAGGGTGTTGGCGGTGCCCCCGTCATTGGCCACGAACAGCCAACTGTCGTCGCTTCGAATCGCAATCGAGTTTGGCCCTGGCCCCGTAGATATCGCGGGCTGAGTGAATGCCGACAAGCTGCCGCTGGATGGGTTAATCTCGAATCCGGAGAGTTGGTTCGATCCTGTATCCACCACGTACAGGAACTTGCCGTAAGCATCCACCGACAAAGGCCCGGGATCGTCGCCGGTCAAGAAAAGCTTGCCCGTAACCGGGTGCAGTCTGAAGTCTGCCACTGGGCAATTGCCCGGCAAATTAATAGTGTTACAGATGGTATAGGCGCTGACGGTGTTGTCAGGCGTCTGGTTCGAAACGTACACGAACCGGTTACAGGGATCAACTGCCACTCCGGAGGGTGTGGTGCCGGTCGGAACTCCGATTCCGGTGGGTGCAGGAACCAGCGTGAGCGTTCCCGCCGACTGATCCACTGAGTAGTTCAGAACGATGTAATTGGCGGCATCGGTCACGTAGAGATTCTCCGTGGTCGGCGGAGTCGTCGCAGAACAATATGAATACAGGATGGGGTAAACAGTTGGGGTAACGGCCAGCGCCGATGCACTGGAGCACAACCCCTGGGAGCCGCAGGGGCCGGGGGTAGCGGAGGCGTTGCCGTTGACAGGAAGAACGAAAGGCGATCCGGCGACCTCGGTGGGTGTGCCAGAACTGCTGATGGAAAATACCGACACCGCCCCCGGTATCTGGTTCCCGAACCCATCGGCTGTGGCGATGTCGGCCACAAACAGAAACTTGCCCGCGGAATCGATCGCAAGAGAGTTGGCCGGAACCACGGGAACACTCTCAGGGGTGGAACTGCCAGGAAGATAAATGCTCTCGGGGTTGAATGGCACTGTAGTGATATTCGCCAACTTCCCGTCGGAGGCGATCTGGTAGGCCTCGACCCCGGTGACGCCGCCTCCGGTTATTGACGGAATCTGGACAGATATTGCCGGATTCTGCACAACGATGACGAAAGCGTACTCGCCGGCCGGATCGACGACAACAGACATTGGAAGCCCGTTCGTGATCGGGCCGTTGTCGTTATAGATTTGCGAAACGTCGCCATTGCTCAGGTTGATACTGAAACTCGACATCACAAACAGATTCTGGCTGGGAACGATCACCAGACCATTCGAGGAAGCCGTGTACTTGGTACTACAGGCCAAGAGAAAGCCGATAGCAACTACAGTCAGAATCGCCACAATCCAGGCAAACCTTATCCGCATTCTTCTACTTATCTCCTGTGGGAACGTACCCGTGCATTCCCCGGTCACCACCGGCCGGGCCGCGAACGCTATTTGAGGGCGTGAATTGCCATCCATTTATGTATCAGGAATGCGCGGGAAGAGCAAACTCCCGCTACGACCTAGTTGGAACCGCGGAGACGGTCGCGAGTTGCCTGAGGGCGGCAGGCAGTAGCCAGTACCTGGTACCGAGTACCCAGAAAATCCGACGACGACAGCAGGTAACCTGATGTTTACGGTACTTGGACTAAGCTTCTCCCGCAGGAACGGCTTCCAGGCTCTCCACTGCGGCGGCGCTCGCCGGCACAAGGGGCAGGCGAATCTCGACCACGAGGCCGCCTTCGGGCCGGTTTGTTGCCGCGACGCGCCCGCCGTGGAAACGCACCGCACGTTCCGTGATGGCCAGCCCCAGACCCACTCCGCCCGTCTGCCGGCCGCGAGCATCGTCCAGACGGTAAAAAGGCTGAAACAGTTTTTCCAGGGCATCGGCGGGAACACCGGAGCCGCAATCGGTGACGCGGACTATGGCTTCTGCACCAGCCGCGCTCTCCGTCTTTTCCAGATGGATTTCGACAGCCGTGCCCTCGCGCGTGTAGCGGATCGCATTACGTACTACGTTCTCGATCGCACTGTGCAGCAACGATGCGTCTCCGCGCACTCCCCAGCTGCCAGCAGAGATTGCGCTGCGGACGTGGCAGCCTCGCGCCTGAGCTTCAAACTCCGCGTCCTCGGCCACACTCAGCACGACTTCGTCGAGGAGAACTGGCGTGGACGGGACGTGCTGCTCGCCATCTTCCAGGCGAGCCAAGGTCAGGATGCGCCCGATCAATTCGTTCAGGCGGCTGGCTTCCAGTTCGATGCGGTCGAGCATGGACGCGCTCTCGGAATTGGCGCGTTGGCGAGCCAGGCCCAGAGCCACATTCAACCGGGCCAAAGGCGAGCGCAGTTCGTGCGAAATGTCGTTGAGCAGACGGGATTGCGCCTTCACCAGGTTTTCCAGCCGTTCCGCCATGCCGTCAAAGTCGCGCATCAGGCCCGCAACCTCGTCGCGTCTGGTTATGTTGGGGGCGCCGGCCCGTGCGGTGAGATCGCCGGCGGCTAATTGGCGGGTGGCGGCACGCAAGCGCACGATCGGCATGGTCAGGAACCATGCCAGCAGGTAGCAAACCAAGCCGGAAGAAATGACGGCAATAATCAGGCTCGGGATGGGCAATCCCCGCGGGCCCAGAAAAAGGCGCGGTCCCGGCGGAGGAGCGAGGACCAGTGTGTAACGGTGTAATCCGTCAGAGGAGGAACGCGAATCCCGCAATACTGGAGGAGGCGAGGGAAAGATGAAACCTTCACGCCGTGGGACCCTGGGGCCGCCGGTCGCGACTCGTATCGCCCAGTCCGGCGCTCCGCGGTGAGAAACTTCCTCCATATTCTCATTGAACAGGAAGCCGCGGACGTGCTGCGTCTTCTCCAGATTTTCCAGATATTGGCTCAGCTCTCGATTGCCCCCCTCCTCGTAAGCATTCACTGAATCATTCAACGCAACCGAAAGCAGACCCTCCCAGCTGGAACTACGTGGTCTTAGAGCCAGCGTAACTACGATCGCAAGCACGACAAAAAGCGCCTGCGCGATCCAGAAGGAAAGAAATATCTTGAGGAAGAGGCTCTTCATGAAGTGGTCTTC
>Ga0302326_10021670_pt1 | contig 13173 bp, 20 predicted proteins | sample Palsa_T0_3_FD_202264 | JGI IMG/M metagenome (GOLD analysis project Ga0302326, IMG submission 202264) | Peat permafrost microbial communities from Stordalen Mire near Abisko, Sweden - Palsa_T0_3 | ecosystem: Environmental > Terrestrial > Soil > Palsa > Peat permafrost | place: Sweden: Abisko... | reverse complement strand
GTTGATTTGAGGTCGATCCGACATTCTTCGTCCAATCCGAGGTTATGCGAGCTGGGCGTTTGGGAAGTCATGCATCCCAGCCGGGCCGTCGCTCTGTGGCTAAGCCGCGATCCCATCGGGTTGGCTGGCGGCATTAACCTCTACTGCTACGTCGAGAATAATCCGGTCAATACGTGGGATCCGTTCGGACTCGTCGAGCAATTGGATCCCTCGTCGGTGAAGGCATTGAGGGGTTTCTTCAGAGGTTACAACTCGGAGGATATCAAGGCGGTCCCAACCTCAGAGCTCGAAAAAGCCGCGCGGAATGCGCGGGCCGCGGCAAAGAAGTTTGACGATGATATCAATAAGGGCGACGGCTGTGACAAGAAATACGATGCCACCAAACATCGGGACCTTCAAAATAAAAGGGCTGATGCGCTGCAGAAAGAGATCGACCAACGTCAGAGTGGGGAGAATCCGCAGATGTACCTCCATTTAGCACCTCAAATAACGGTTGCTCCCGGGTTATTGAACCCAGGGTTTCCAGGGCTACCGGTGGAGGGGCCCATCATGTTGGGGGATCCAATTTTTCTGCTGTAGAGATTACGAAATGAATCCTGAAAATGACATTGATTCGTTCGTCCTGCATGCCGAATTTGCCTTGGAATTTCGCTGCAAAATCTGCGGTAAACGCCTGCCTGCTGATGACATATCGCCAGAACAATTCACTGATAACTGGTTCAAGCTTTTGGGTGCAAAGGCGGCTAGAGAAGGTTGGACAGTATTGAACGAATGGGAGGCTATCTGCCCGGAGTGTAGCAAGGGGCAATTTGACATGGGGAGGACTCCGTCGGGGTAAGTCTTGGGGGACGTTGATCTATTGATGTTCACTCTTACTCGGCGAGGCTTTAGGAGTTCCACGCAATACCGACGAGGATCCCTATGCGCTCGATGGCTAAATGCCGATCCCGCAGGCTTGGCAGGTGGACTCAATTTATACAGTTACGTTGGAAACAACCCAATTGCTGGAATTGACCCACTTGGACTTTGGGTGATCTCGCTACGCGTGAACGGCGGCGGGACTGCTTTTCTCGGGGTGACGTTCTCAATCGCGCTCGCTTTTGACAATCATGGTGATGTCGCTCTCCAGGTCGGCGGGAAGCCTGACGCGCAAGGCCTAAACCGTGCCAATGTGATAAGCATTGGGCCCCCACTTGGCGCAGCCAGCATCGGTGCAACCGGAGGATTTACAATTACGAATGCTGCGACGATTGCCGATCAATACGGCAACACAAAGGAAATCGGGATCTATGCGGCCGCTGGTGTTGCCGTAGATACAGGATTTGTATGGGGAACCGGCCGTAACGACAGTGGCGGCAACACCTACATTGGATGGGATTTTGGAATCGGAGCTGGTAGCCCTGGGGTTGCCTTGCAGGCGTCCGTTCTCAAAACGCAGCCGATATGGCAGAACGACAACCTCAAGCGGAAAGAAGAGTGTCCATAATTTATATGAAAATGGTGCCGCTAATATTTGCTGCAATTATCACGTTGGCGGTTCCGTATTGGCGGAACGGAGGCAGCCCTGACTGGAGGGCGTCGATGGGAATCGGCGAATTCATTTGGTTGCTCGCTGGAGCATATAGTGTGGGCTACAGCGATAAGCTTGTGCGTCTCTTACATGATCGTTATTTGGATTACTGGGTCAGTCTTGGAAAACCTATTGGCCTCCTTTGGGCGCCGAAAGGTGTTAGCTGGCTGAAACAGTTACCGACCCTTCGAGTCCATAATCAGATACTCTTGCATAGGGTAGGTCCTCCCACGCCCGACCGGGATTTCAATTCTCTGCGCTCCAAATTGACCATCGCTGTATTTTCAAGTGTTGTCGGTGGAGTTTGCCTCGCCTTTGGGATACTTTCACAAACGCACTAAGTGGCTAAACGCTGACCCGGCAGGGCTAGCAGGTGGGTTGAACCTCTACACCTACGTTGGGAACAACCCCGTTAGCGGAATTGATCCTCTTGGGCTCTTTGATATATTTGGCTTTGGCTCAGTTACTGGAGCAACACCAGGCCCATACAGAGCTGCTGCTGAAGCCGTTGGCCTTGATGGGTACGACACAAAGGGAAAGGGTTTCTATAGGGGAGATATCGGACTCGGCGGATTCGAAGCTGGGGGCCAACAGAACTATGTAGCAGTGTTTGGAGGAAGAGAGATAACAAGTGATTGTCCCAAGAAGGCCAAGGCGATCACGATTCAAGAAGCGAGCTTTGGACCCGAGATTCCGTTCACTTCAGGTTATGGGATTACCATCGGGCGTTACTCCACCGCGGATGAAAAGGGAGTATTCATATCATTTGGAGGCGGTGGCATAGGTGACCACGGAGCTGTCGGCTTCGGATTCTCCTATTGGACAAAATGAAAGGAGCCGGAGACCACTATGACCAATCTGATTGATTCGGGTGGAGATTCTATCGCAGTGCGGCCTGATCACCGCTTTTCAAAGCTGGCGATGAATACGGTCGCGTTCATCATCGCTGCCTGGGGTGGCTATTCTCTCGTGTCACAGATCGAACCGTCGACGAGCAGTGTTGAAGTAACGATTAAGAAGATAGTCGAATTAATCTGGATCGCAGTGCTTTGCCTAGTATTCGCATCGCTTCTCTGGACGGCATTTGGCGCGCAGGTAATCTCGTTCCGAGATGGAAAATTGCTACTCCGTTACGACTGGTTTCAGATTGGCGTCGGGCGACAAAAGGCGTTCGAAATCTCGCGAATTAAGGGAGTCAACATTGAGGAAACGGTTCGTAAATTTCGGGGGAAAGAAACTATCGATTTCGCTGTTTGCCTAGAATATGACGGGGTGCGGCAACCGCTCTTACGGCGACTGAGTGACCGTCAAGCGCGGGCGGTTCGAACGGAATTGGATCGGCGAATCAACGCTTGAACTTCGTTTGCGGCGATCGGATCGGTATCTGGCTAAACGCCGACCCAATTGGGTTAGCGGGCGGGTTGAATCTATATGCCTACGTCGGGAACAGCCCGAATGATTTCGTAGATCCGCTAGGATTGGTAAGTTTGAGTTTCTTCCCGCCAAATTCCCTCAACGAGAATGCTGCGTCTGGAGTGAACATGATTGGAATCTTTACTGTGGGCGGGCACGGATTAATTCCGCCCACTGGAGGTGGTGGTGCCGAGGCGATCGCAAGTTCAGTTATACCGCGCGATCCGTTTCACGGAGTGCCTGAGGAGATTAATGTGGATCAGCTTGCAGATAGGATCATGAAAGACCCGACGTATAGGCCAGGAATGCCAGTTTTTCTTGACGTATGCTCCGCGGGAAAACGCATGAACAACGGAGACGCAAGCATCGCACAACAACTTTCGATACGCCTCAGCGACCTTTCAAGGAAACCAACGTCTGTGGTCGGACCTTCGACGAGCTCATTTGCTACGCAAGGAGCCTTCGATGAAAATCCGGACGGCACGGCTAATAGTTATGCTCCCGGAGTGTGGTCGGTGTATCGGGCCGGCAGTCCAACTGGCCTTACTCTTTCGAATCAAAATTACAAGGACCTGATTCCTCGATAGGGCGGCTTTCTACATTCAATGAAGCCGCCCGCATTCAAAGACACTTTGCACTCATGCAGAACAATAGAAAACGACGAATAATCCTATGTCTCGGAGCGATGATGTTCCTATACAGCGCAATTTATGTTTTCACGTGGGTTGCTGGCGCCATCGACTATTCGCGGATTGCGTCTGATAAGGAGCCGATATTTGCCTCACCAATCTCAGTTACTGAGGATGGAGGCTCCGCTGTTTATCGTGGGGTGGGATACACCGTCGGAACTATGCGTCGGATGTATCCGTCTGTCGGCAATAGCCCAGGATTGCAGGACTACGGAGCATGGATCAAATACCAATGGAAACCAATGTTTCCGGAATTGAGATGGGTTCGATCTGATCTTCGATTCCAAGTGGAGCGTATTCGCCAATAGTGAAGCGGTTATACGATGCGTATCGAGAGATTATGAGTCAGCCTGGAACGGCATATACGCCGTTTCCCCTAAACGGATTTTAGCGTGTGTAGACAGGTTCCAATGGGCTCCACTTTCATCGTACCCGGTATTAATAGAATTGGGGGTGCAATGCCTATTCCGTTGCTCGCTGACTCCCGAGGAATACGTCGCACGAGGCGGACATCGCCGGGTAGGTGTAAAGCGCAGATGCCCGAGATGCGGTTGGCTAGGGCGGTTGCGCCGGCATGGATGCTACGTGCGTGGAATCTCAACCGGAACAGGGCAACTGATACGAATTCCCGTCGCTCGGTTCCTATGTTTGGGCTGCTCTCGCACGATCAGTTTTCTGCCGGCATTTGCATTTAGCTATCGATTGATTCAGGTCGCGACATTCGAAGCCTACCTTGAGGGATGCTTCGGCAGACGGGACGTGCAGCGATGGGAGGAATTGCTGCGTCGGTACCATCGTCGAATGCGGGGTTATGGGTCCAATCTGTTGCGGGTTGTCCGCGGCCAATTGGGACGGGCGCCACCACCACCAGCGGATCTCCTATGGCCGTACTTGAAGGATGCATGCGGCGGCTTGGTTGCAGCCACGTTCCGCCTGGTGACGCAGTTCAAGACCACCGTCTTTGGGCGTTACCGGTGCCATCAAACGGTAGCGGCGTAGCCACCCTGGACACGATGGGGCGTTAGGAAATGTGCCCACATAACCTATTGGTGGCGTCGGCAGGGAAGGGTGCGGCTAGGATGAGGGTGCATGAAGAACTCGCCATCCACTGTCCCGGGCGCAGTACGCGAAGCCGAATTGCCGGCATTGGATCAAGGGATTAAAGCCCTTCGGGCGGCATACGCCGCTTCCGTGGCAGATTCCATAATGGGAAGGGAGGATTATCATGCCTAGAATCTCGGAATTGGAGTTGGGGCGGCTGAATCGGGAAGCCGATTTCGTGGCTCTCGTGAGGGCCAGGGGGATTGAGCTGAAACCCAACGAAACCGGGCAGTTCACAGGGAGATGCCCATTTCACGAGGACACCGCGTCCTCGATCGCCTTAGATCGACGCGAGAATCGCTTCCACTGCAATGTGTGTGGTGCTCAGGGCACGGTGACCGACTTCATCATGCTGCATGATGGGCTATCGCTTCGACACGCAGTCGAGGTGCTTCGCAGTGGGCAGGCTTCGGCGCTTGTGACCTCCACGGCGTTGACGAGGAAGGCGACAGTGCCGAAGCTGCCGCCTCCTGTCGCCTACGAAGCCGATGACCAGACCGTGCTTGGCCAGGTGATCGACTACTACAATCAGAGGCTAATACAGACACCGGCGGCCCTGGAATACCTGGATAGGCGCGGCCTCATGAGCGACGAGGCGATCAAGACCTTTCGCCTCGGTTTCGCAGACAGGACATTAGGGCTGCGGCTCCCCAATAAGAACCGCAAAGCAGGGGCGGCGATTCGTGCTCGTCTGACCCAGTTGGGCGTTTACCGTGAAAGCGGCCACGAGCATCTGAACGGATGCATCGTGTTTCCAATAATATCCGCGGATGGCGAAATCACGCAAATCTACGGCCGAAAGGTAATCGAGCAGCAGACGAGCGGCCTTCTCCATCTTTACCTGCCCGGGCCACGTTGCGGCCTTTGGAATCCGGCATCCCTAGCCTCGAGTGAGTTGATTCTCTGCCAGGATGTCATCGGCGCCCTTACGTTTTGGGTAAACGGGATTAGGAACGTGACGTCCACTTACGGCGCAGAGGGCTTCGCCGCGGAAATGGAGGACGCAATGGTAGGCGCCAAGTTGGAACGGGTATTCATTGCCTTTGATCGAGACCGAAATGGCGAACAGGGTGCCACAGAGCTGGCCGCCCGGTTGAGGCGACGAGGAATCGAATGCCGACGCGTGATCTTTCCTCATGGCCAGGATGCCAATGAATTTGCCAGAAGTACTGTTCCTGCTGCGCCCGCTCTTAGAGTGCTTGTTAAAGGCGCACATCGGATGGGGGACGGTATGACCGCGGATTCTTCGGAACCCGAGATCGCGGCGGCGCCCGTTGCGGAAGCCATGAGCTTCGCCAACGAGCCTTTGGCGATTGCGACAAAACCCGTTTCGCCGCCACCCCGAGCGCTCGAATCGGAAGCCAAGGCCACCGGTTCATCCCATGCGCAGGCTGCCAATCCGCCCCCGGAATTCGCCCTTATTTTGCGCGACGAACACTGGTATCTGACCATGGACGCCAGGGAGTACCGGGTGGGTGGCTTGGAGCGGGCCGTAGTCGGAGACGCGCTCAAGGTCGCGCTTCGTCTGCGTGTCGGTGACCGGTTTCACCTCGACGCCCTCGATCTTGCTCGAGACGCGGATCGGAGACGCTTTGTCGAAAGAGCAGCCGAGGAAACAGGGCTGCACGCGGATATGCTCAAGCGCGACATGGGGCGCCTTCTAATGGCCGTCGAGCAGGCGCAAGCCGAACTTGCCCGGACAGCAGAGCCGGCGCCGCAGCTGGTCTCCATGACCGAGGAAGAACGGGCGGAGGCTTTGGCATGGTTGACGGCACCGGATCTGGTCGGGCGCCTGCGGGCTGCATTCCACAAGTCGGGGATCATTGGCGAGGAGAACAACACGCTCCTAGCCTATTTGGCCGGTGTTTCACGTCTTCTGGAGCGGCCGTTGGCGATCATAGTTCAGAGTGCGAGCGCGGCGGGGAAGACGACGCTCATGGACGCCGTACTCGCCTTCTTCCCGGAGGAGGAACGGGTCAAATACTCGGCAATGACCGGCCAAAGTCTGTACTATCTCGGGGAGAAGAATTTGAAGCACAAGATCCTCGCCATCGTCGAGGAGGCGGGCGCTCAGAAGGCTTCCTATGCCTTGAAACTCCTTCAATCGGAGGGGGAGCTCACGATCGCCTCAACCGGCAAGGATCCGCAGACCGGCCGGATGGAGACGCAGGTCTACCGCGTTGAGGGACCGGTCATGATCATGCTGACGACAACGGCAATTGACCTGGACGAGGAACTGCAGAACCGCTGCCTGACGCTTTCTGTGGACGAAAGCCCGGAGCAGACGGCCAAGATTCATGCCCTTCAGAGGGAGCGCAGGACGCTCGCCGGCCTGGTGGCCAGGACCGAGAGGGCGAACCTCTTGCGGGTGCTCAGAAACGCCCAGCGGCTCTTGACGGCGGTTGACGTGTTAAACCCCTACGCGCCCGCGCTCAAATTCCCGTCGCAGAGGACCAGGAACCGTCGCGACCATGAGAAGTATCTCACCCTGATTGATTCGATTGCCCTTCTCCACCAGCATCAGCGGACCCTGGTACGGCACGAACTCGGCGGCCGCACTCTGGAGTACGTGCCGGTCACGGTCGATGACATCGACCTAGCGAACCAACTTGCGCCGGAAGTTATTGGCCGCTCGCAAGATGAGCTACCGCCGCAGACTCGGGCACTCCTCGGCCATATTCGCGCCCTTGTAAACGCAAAGAGGGACGAGGGAAACGAATCCTTTACCCGGCGCGAACTGCGCGAGGCGTGCGGTTGGAGCCTGACGCAGGTGCGGCTGCACTTGGAGCGTCTTCGTGAGCTCGAATACCTGGAGCTTCGGCACGGGCGGATGGGCAGCTCGTTCTTATACCAGCTCATGATGGATCCGGAGGCGCCCGAGGCGGTTGCCCATATCGGGCTCATTGATGTGACAGAGCTGCGCTGCGCCGACAAGGGAAGGGTGGCGGGCCGGAAGGACGTATTGACGGGGGGTAGCGAATCAGCCCCGCCACCCACCCAACAGGATCCCGCTGCGAGCGAAAACGGCCGCCCGGATGCAGGGGGTGGCGGCCTGGCGCAGATGCAAATCAGGACGCCGGGCTAGGACGCGCCAGTCTTAACCCTAGGAGAATTTCAGCAATGAGCGGGAAGAAGGGCTTCGCAGCGGTCGAATACCTGCGAAAACGACCGGCCCTAAGCCGCGGTGGCCAGGAGCGGGAGCCCTTTCCCTTTGACCGGAGCACCGGCGACGCGCTTCCCGTGTGCGCCGAAAGCTGGATCGAGCAGCTGCGCTCGCGCAATTATGCCGAGGGGACCCTCGACGAGCGGTTTTTCACGCTCAAGTTCTTTATCCTGTGGGCAGCCGATCGTGACGTCACCCAGGTGGGGAAGGTCACCCGGCCGATACTGGAGGCATTCCAACGATACCTTTCGCGGTACGAGAAACCTGGAAGCAATGGCAAGCGGCTGAACTGGAGCACGCAGCGCCAGCGAATCGGCTGCCTGAAGGAATGGTTCCGCTGGCTAACTCGACAAAACCTGATCCTCCATAATCCGGCATCAGAACTGGAGCTGCCGCGAATGGAAAAGCGTCTGCCGACTGAGGCCCTGTCGATAGCCGAGGTCGACCGCCTCCTTGCGGTCCCGAACGTCACCGATCCCCTCGGGGTGCGCGATCGGGCGATGCTGGAGATATTCTACGCCACGGGACTGCGCCGGACGGAATTGTGCGCCCTGGATCTTCAAGACGTGAATCCGGAGCGCGGCACCCTCACGGTGCGCCGTGGGAAGGGCAAGAAGGACCGCGTAGTGCCGCTCGGGGGCCGGGCGGCCTATTGGGTGGATCGTTACGTTAGGGACGTGCGGTCGCGGCTCTCATTGGATACCCGGACGCAGGCCCTATTCCTCACGGGCTATGGCGAGGCGTTTGATCCCGACGTTGTCTCGCGCATGGTGTCCTCCTGGATCAAGGAGGCAGGGTTGCGAAAGAAGGGCTCCTGCCACTTGCTTAGGCACAGCTGCGCAACCCACATGCTGGAGGGCGGAGCCGACATTCGATACATCCAGCAACTCCTCGGACATGCGAAACTGGAGACAACCGCCATTTATACCGAGGTGACGATTCGGCAGCTCCTCGAAGTACACGCAAGGTGCCATCCGGCTGGGAAACGGCTGGAAACCGGACCTGCTGGTTCCTCTCTCGCATGAAGGCGCAGATTGTTGCCCTCGTTCCGAGGCTGCGAAGAGCAAGGTCATGGGGCTCGGAGATTGCCAACGTCCCGGGGAATCCGTTTCATTGATGCCGTGAGCACTGTTGCCGAGATCGAATCTGCTCTCGAAAAGCTACCCGTCGATAAGCAGCGCGAGGTGGCTGCCTGGCTGGAAGCAAAGCTATGGCCGGAAACGCCGGCTATGCTCGCTGCGATCGACGAGGCCGAACGCTCGCTGGCTGAGGAGGGTGGCGTCCCAATCGAGGACGTGCGCCGTAACCTGAGCCAATGGATTACAAAGTAATCCTCTCCCGGCCGGCGATCCGAGAATTGGCCGAGGTCGCTCGTTGTCGAAATGCCACCTACGGCCCAGAACTGCATTGGGTTACAGAGTCTGCGGCTACAAGACCGCGTCGGGCCGGCCCAAATGGCCGATCCGCGGCTGCGACGGACGGCTTGCTGTCCATCCCACGGGCGTTACCCTCTGTTCCATGCCTGCAACTTCCTACCGTTACTTGACGAGCGTCCCCGGTGTGCGCTCCGGGCGCACCATTATTGAGGGGACGCGCATCGGCGTCCACGACGTGGTCGGCCTGTTCGTCAACAGCGGGAGCGTAGACGAGGTGTGCCGCAGCTTACCAGACGTGACGCGCGCCCAGGTTTACGAGTGCCTTGCTTACTATGAGGATCACCGTGCGGAGATCGACGACCTCGTGGCCAGCCAGATGCACGATCCGCGGGCGTGACCTTCTTCCTCGACCAAGACGTGCCTGACGATCTGGCACACTGGCTGCAGCATCGCGGCCATACGGTGACCCGCCTGCGGGAAACGCTGCCGGTGACCACCTCCGACCCCGAGGTGCTCGCGTGGGCGCACGCACACGGAGCCATCCTTGTCACGTGCAACCGGGACGACTTCATCGCATTGCGGCCACAGGGCGAGCATCCCGGCATCGTGATTCTTGTGCGCCGACGCACCCGGCAGGCAGAGATTGCGGGCTTGCAGATTCTGCTTGCAGGGGCCGGGGAGCAGGGACTGGCCAACAACATCAACTTTGCCTGACCGGCCGGGCTAAATCCGGCCTTCCGTTAGAGGCGGAAGCAGGACAGGATCCACGTGTGCCCGCTGCTCCCGATTGCGCTCCTTCTTTAGCCGCTCCGGAACGTCGGCGTCCGCCGCAAAGGGCGACACCGAGAACCTCGCGTCGGGGATTTTTTGGCGACCCATCGCGTCGCACTTTATCTCGGCGCTACCTACCGCACAGAACTGCACCGGGTTACAGAGCGCGTTGCTACAAGACCGTGTCGGGTCGGCCCAAATGGCTAAACGCTGACCCAGCGGGGTTGGCGGGAGGGCTGAACCTCTATGGGTACGTCGGAAATAATCCCGTTGGTTCGATCGATCCCCTCGGTTTGCGGGATGTAGATGTCTACATATGGTCGGCAGCAATTACCGGCTGGCACAGTATCAGCGTCGGGCATGTTATGGTTACTGAGCACGACTCTACAAAGGTCATTCTCAGTCAGTTTCCGGCAAATGGCCTAATGCAGGGACGGAATATTACTTTGCCCTATAAAGAAACGTGCGATGACGAAAAACGGCCGGCAGACTATCATTTCGTGGTACACGTGTCAGATGATAAGGCATTCGACAATTCTGCGGCGTGGGAAAGGGCCAAGATGACTTGGGGTTGGGATCCAAGTGACAACCAGCAGACTCAATGTTCCACGGCCGCATGGAACGCCTTAGTTGATGGCGGCCTAAATCTGGGAGGAAACGTTTCAGGCACTTTATTGCCGGGAACAATGGCCGACATTTTCAACAATTTCGCCCCCTTTAGTCACGGCAACATCACTCCAAAATAGATCGCTTGGTTACCATGCCAATAGACTCGAAACATAAATCCGCCAGATGGTTCCTTTGGATCACAATCGCAGGTTTGATCTGCTTCGTTCTCCTAATATTGCTAGCTGCGCATTCAGACAGAGAACAGATGGGCACTGTCGCCTTGTTGACCATTGGCGGATTGGTGTTAACCGCGATTGGTGTGCTCGGATTGGCAGGAATCCTGATCAGGCGTATTTGGAAATCCGCTAAGGTTGGGGATATTGAATCGACCGACAACAGCCCCCGAGTGTGAACCTATCGGGCTTCCGATACGATGACGTCAGTGGGCGGAAATGGCTAAACGCCGATCCAGCGGGTTTGGCAGGGGGGATCGACCTGTACGCCTACGTCGGGAATAATCCGATCAATTCCGTAGATCCATACGGCCTTTGGTCATTTGAAATCTATGGAGGGGTCATTCTTGGCGGGTATTTTAATATAGGTTACAACAAAGGTCATCTATCATACACGGTCGGCGGTGGGTTGGGCGAAGGGCTCGCGTTCTCATATGATCCAGAAGACAAAGCTCCGGACCCCTCCAGCGTGTCCCAAGGTGCATATCAAAAAGGTATATTGGCGAAAGCCGATGCCTCTGCATTTGGAACTGGTATAGGTGTTTCGGCAGGTTTCACTAAGAATATCGACGGTTGCGGGCACAGAACAAAGACTGTACACAGGGCAAGTGTTAGCGGAAGTATTGCCGGGTATCAGAAGACGCTAACTGGTGAGGAAACTTATCTCCCAGGCTCAGATGATCCCGAAATGAGTCACGACGTGAGCAAATTGCAGGGCACAAAGCCTAACTTACCCGAGACGCTGAGTAAGATAGAATTTAAGATGGGCGGTTTTGCTGGGGGGACTTTCGGAAGGCCTTAACATCATGTTCCTCTTCAGCAATTCACGGCGGGCGATGGGAATCATCTTGGCGATTATTCTAACCGGCATTCCGATCTACTATTACGTGACCACGATGATTCAGGCCCCATGGGGGAAGGCCGACATCGATATGTCTATCAAAGACATGATACACTCTGTTGAGAAAACCTCCCCCTCGCTGCCCAAGATCGTGCTGGGGGATAGGCTGAGAAGTCACAACTCCATGCATGGTTCTGCTTGGAGTGGTTTTTTTGACTACGAGGCAACAGTTGGTGGAGCGCCAACAAGGTTGCGGATTTCGTGGGAGGAGTTGATTGGGATAAACACAATAACTAAGATTGAGGGGTTAAGTGATGATTCGCCGTCGTCCACGATCTGGTCAAGAAGCAATAACGCCCCGTCGAGGTGAGTCGAAAAGCGCCAATATGGCTAAACCGCGATCCAGCGGGGTTGTCTGGCGGGATCAATCTTTACGCCTATGTTGGGAATAATCCGGTAAACGCCGTTGATCCGCTCGGATTATGGTCTTCTATAAATTGGCCGGCGGCGGGATTTCAGCCCGTCCACCAGATTGCGATCGATCATGCGTTAAGTTTTTTGCCGGCTGCAGATCGAGCGATATTGAAGGCTCAACAGCCGATTGCCGACCAAGACCAATCTCCTGCAGATCAGTATACGCACGCAATGCGAGATGGAACCGCAAACCAATCGGTGGCAGACGCGGAGCGGATGGCTAACAATTACGTGCACGCTCGTCTTAATGAGGCGCGATCTGACGAGTGCGCCGGCAAACATGAAGATGCAATGCGGGAGTTGGGGTTGGCCATTCATACTCTCCAGGACTCCACCTCTCCATCTCACATAGGATTCCAGCCATGGGGCGGACCGGGCAGTCAAAGCTCCCTGGCACATGTTATGGCCGAACGAACCTACCCAGGAGATAATTCCTCCCTCTTTGGGATTACCCAACAAGCATATAATTATTTTTCCGGCGCTGCGCCGACTCCGGCAAATTTCTTCCAATGAAAATTTCTCGGCACATTTTGATTGTTGCGGTTGGGGGGATGGCGTGGGGGGTGTTGAGCTTTTTTCTGATTAGGAGTCTGCCGCAGCAACTGGCGTGGTACACTTTTCCGATCACCTTGCCGGTCCGGGTTGCCTCTTTGTTCGGGAGCGGCGGCGAAGACTTAAATGTGATAGCAGGGAACGTAGCTTGGGCGATCGAATGCCTATTTTTTGGGGTCGTCGCGGATGGGGCCTTTCTGCTTTTTAGAAAGAAAAAGGCTGCGGGCAAATTGACCAGAGAAGAGCAGTGAACGTGGTTCGCTTATGCGCAAGGAGACTCGAGCTGTTTGGCTAAACCGCGACCCGCTAGGGTTGGCGGGCGGGCTGAATTTATACGGGTACGTTGGGAACGACCCAATCAACGGTATCGATCCGTTCGGT
>Ga0302326_10021669_pt1 | contig 13173 bp, 10 predicted proteins | sample Palsa_T0_3_FD_202264 | JGI IMG/M metagenome (GOLD analysis project Ga0302326, IMG submission 202264) | Peat permafrost microbial communities from Stordalen Mire near Abisko, Sweden - Palsa_T0_3 | ecosystem: Environmental > Terrestrial > Soil > Palsa > Peat permafrost | place: Sweden: Abisko... | reverse complement strand
AGCAGATTTCAAGCTGCTCGGGACTGCCCGACCGACTCGGCCAGCAGCTCGACAGAGCGCAGCCGGGCCTCGATGTGCACCAATTGGTGGGCCGCTATTAGCTCGTCAGCTTGGGCCTGCTTGGCAAACCGGTGGACGTACTCGCCGACTTCGGCCGGGTTGCCGACCGCAGAATAGGTGAACGTCTCCAAGATGTGCTCTCCTGCCGGTGAGCGCAGTAGCGAGTCTGCCTCCGCATCTGTGAATACCCGGCCCCGGCCCAGCCTGGCGTTCACGCGGTGGCGCTGGGCGACCAAAAACTGTTCCTGCGCCTCTTCAGTTGTGGCCGCGGCGATCACGTTGACCCCAGCTATGACGTAAGGCTCAGCGAGCTGAGCTGACGGCCGGAATTCCCGGCGGTAGACGGCGACCGCCTCTTCCAGCGCCTGCGGCGCGAAATGGGAGGCAAAGGCGTAAGGCAGCCCGAGCAGGGCGGCAAGGTGGGCCCCGTAAGTGGACGACCCCAGGATGTACAACGGTACTTGCATTCCCTTTCCCGGCGTCGCCTCGACACCGGGCATAACTGGCTCACCGGCGAAGTAGCCCTGGAGCTCGAGGATGTCCTCAGGAAAGCGGTCGGCCGACGCCTCGTAGCGGCGCAGAGCGCGCATTGCCGCCTGGTCAGTGCCCGGTGCTCGCCCCAAGCCGAGGTCGATCCGACCCGGATAGAGAGCCTCCAGCGTCCCGAACTGCTCGGCGATAGTAAGCGGGGCATGGTTTGGGAGCATGACACCACCGGCACCGAGGCGGATGGTGCGAGTGAACGCAGCCACGTGGGCGATCAGTACGGCGGGGGCGGAGGACGCGATCGCCGCGTTGTTGTGGTGCTCGGCGTACCAAACCCGCCGGTAGCCATACTGCTCGGCCCGCTGAGCCAGGGTCACGCTGGCCGCCAAGCTGTCGCCGACGCTTTGGCCCGGGCGCAGCGGGGCCAGGTCGAGAATGGACAATGGGAGCGACATTCGATGCGCTCTCGGCTAGGGGCCCGCGACCCAAGATGGCTGGTGAACGACCAGCACCGAGGCTTCGGAGTGTGCGACTACGGCCGCAGCGACGCTACCGAGCAGGTACTTCTCGAGCCCACGCCGGCGGTGGGAACCCAGCACGATCAGGCTCACTTTGTGCTCTAAGGCCGTGTCGACGATCCCTTTCCAGGTCGGCCCTGCCTGGACCGCCATGCTCTGTGAGCGGAACCCAGACTTGTCTGCCAGCGTTGCTCCGCGCGCGGCGACCGCCTCCGCGGCCCTCCGCACCTGCGATGCTTGGTCGGCGTCGAAGTGCTGCTCGGCGGGGAGCACAAACCCAACGTCCGCCGCCTGCCAAACGCACAGGACAAGAGCTTCTCGCCCCGGTGCGAGCTCCCTTCCTGCTTGCTCGATCGCGAACGCGGCCAGCTCGGAGCCGTCGTAAGCGAACAGGACCGGTCCGGCAGCCGCCATGGCACCATCCTGAGCCGTTGCCATTTCAGTCGGCGCCTTCGGTTGCCAAAGCCCCCACGCTCGAGCCGGAGCGAACTCTGGCTAAAAGCGGTGGCGAGTACCACGCTGGCATAGTGCCGCCCAGGAAGCGATCGAGGTCGGGTGCCTGGGGGCGGGCGCCGCTGAGCGCGTAGATGGCGACGCCCCCGACGGCGCCGGTGACGGCGAGCCCTAGCCCGATCCAAAGGGCGATGCCGGTGCCGGTGTCAAGGTTGCCGGTTGCGGTCGCCGCGAGGTGAGCAAAGATCGGCGCGACCATGAACGCGGCAACGGCGCGGAAGAGCTCGACGATGGCGAACACACGCTGAAGGTTGAAGGCCGGTAGTGAAAACCCGGCGACGAACAGCGCCGGTGCAACGGTGGCGCCTAGCCCGAGGCCGGTCAGCCCCGAACCGACGAGGGTCAGGGCTTGGCTGGAGGGTACCTCGATCCGGAAGACCACTATCCCGGCGGCCAGCAAGACCATGCCGACCAGCGGGAGGTAGTGCATGGCGCGCTTCCTGATCACCAACCCTAGGGCAACCGCCGAGACCACTGCGCCGCCGACTTCAGGCAGGTAGAGCAGCCCGACGTGGACCGGGCTGTAGCGGCCGGCCAGGACGCCAGCGGTGAGCCCTGTCGCGGACACCGACGCTGCCGCCGCGAACAGTGCCACCACGATCCCTGCCACCGGGATCGAGCTGGTCAGCATCGTACGGATCGTCAGTAGCGGCCGTTTGGCGCGGTACTGATAAACGACCAGGACGACGATCACCGCCAGGCCGCCCAGCAGCGGCAAGGTCGTGATGGCGTCCAGGAAACCGTGGCTCGTGAGCTCGGAGGCGCCGAAGAAAGCGGCCACGCAGCCGACTGCCGCCAGCGCTATCACCGGCACCCCGCTAGGCGAGCTGGGATTTGCCGCCGGAGCGTCGTCAAAGGTCAACACGGACAGGACGAGCGCTGTTGCCGCGATCGCGGCGACGATCCAGAACAACGGTCGCCAGGCGTTGGCCTCCGCCTGAAGGCCCCCGATAAAGGGGCCCAGTGCGACCGCCCCAAAGATGCACATGTTCATGATCACCGCCGTATCGCGGAGCTTGTTCGCCGGGAACATGATCGCCAGGGGCGGGACTGCGGCGATCAAAAGCAGGCTGGTGCACAGTCCCTGGATCACATGGCCCACTATGTACATGCCAGCATCCTGGGCGGATGCGGTCAGGACACACCCGACGACGAGCAACGCCGCGTACAGGACCAGCATCCGGCGCTGCGGCAGGTGCTGGGCGAACTGGACCGCCACCACCGTGCCGACCGCATAGGCGGCGTTGCCCAGGCCGGAGCTGAGGCTCATCGTCTGCAGGCTCATGTGCAGCTGCTTGGCGATGATCGGCGTCAGCGGGCCGAGCGAAGAAGACAAGGCCAGGTACGGGATCAGCGCGAACATGACCATCGCTGCTACCGCGGGGTACCGGCCGGCAAGTGGGCCCTGGCGCATAGGTCTCCTTGGGTGTCGGGACTGGTGAAACGGTGCTGGCCCAGTCGCGCTACCCTGGCCCGTCGCTAACGGGTTTCTAGCAGCAACCGGAGACAATCTCCACTTAATAATATGGCAAGCGCGCGCCTAGTTCGTGCCCTCGTGGCTACCTTCTTGGGGTCGCCGCCGGCACGGGCGATCGGCCCAGCGGCAGGTAGAGAGTGAAAATGCTCCCGCTGCCAGGTGTGCTCGCTACGGTGATCTCGCCGCCCATCAGGGCTGCCAGCTCCCGGCTGATGGACAGGCCCAGCCCTGTCCCGCCGTACTGGCGGGTGATGGTGCCGTCGGCCTCGGAGAAGCCCGCGAAGATCCGCTCGTGCTCCTCCTCGGGAATGCCGCTCCCGCTATCGCGGACCGAAAAGGCAATTACCGATGGTGCCTCCGCCAGTGACTTGGTGCGGCGGTCCCAGCCTTGGTCCGACAGACCGACGCTGACGTAGACCTCTCCACGCTCGGTGAACTTGAAGGCGTTAGCCAGCAGGTTTTTGAGGATCTGATGAAGGCGTTGGGGGTCCGTCACGATGTTCTCCGGTGTCCCGGGCGCCACCTCAACCGCGTAGTCGATCCCTTTGCCCCTGGCCACGTAGTTGAACTCGCGGACGAGGGCCGTACGGAAGTACTCGACCGACAGGTCGGCCAGCTCGGCGCTAGCGGTGCCCAACTCGACCTTGGCCAGGAACTCGCCGTTGACCTCGATCGAGATCTTCTTACTGGGTTCCCCGTTGGCCACGGCGGTCGTCACCTCGGCGATATTGCGGACCTGCCCGGTCAGGTTGCCGGCCATTAGGTTGACGTGGTCGGTCAGGTCCTTCCAAACCCCGCCCACCTCGATCATGACCGCGGCAGCCTGACCGATCTTGCCTTCGGTCCCGACTTCTCGCGCGACTCGAGTCAGCTCGGAGACAAAGCCGTTGAGCTGGTCGACCATGGCGTTGATGGTGTTTTTCAGGTCCAGCATCTCGCCGTGCATATCGGCCGACACCTTCTTGCTCAGGTCCCCGGCGGCGACGGCGCCGATGACACGTTGCATCTCGCTGGTCGGGCGGACCAGGGCGTCGATCAGGCTATTGACGGACTCGACGCTGCCAGACCAGCACTGGGACCAAGCTCCCGCAACCACTCGTTGGGACAGCTCGCCTTGCTTGCCGACCACGCGGCTCACGCGGGCCAGTTCCGCTGCCAGCGCCTGGTTGGCGATGATGACCTCGTTGAGGCCGTCGGCTGCCTTGCCCGCTACACCCGTCCATTCGAGCGGCATACGGGCCGTGAAGTCACCGGCCCTGACCTGGGCCAGGACACTTAGAAGGATCTTGACGTCGATCGCGTCGGCCAGATCCACCGTGGCGCCGGGCATGCAGCCTCCCAGGAGATGGGCACAGCTCTCGGCTGAATGCTGGCACTCGGTCCCTCAGGGGTTAGATCGGCTTAACAGACCTACCGGTGGAGGATAAAAAGTTCTGGACTTAGTCCAAAACTCGGGATAGGGTCACGGCGTGCCGAGTGAAGCCGCCGACGGGACTGCACTCCTCCACCGCCACGGGCTGCACGTCACGGCTCAGCGCTTGGCCGTCTTGCGTGCAGTGTCGCGCGTCTCGCACCAAACGGCCGACGACATTGACCAGATCGTGCGGGTCGAGCTCGGCGCGATCTCACGGCAGTCGGTTTACGACAACCTCGGGACATTGGCTGGCAGGGGGCTGCTGCGGCGGATCCAGCCGGCGGGTTCGCCCGCCCGCTACGAGATCCGGGTGGGGGACAACCATCATCACCTCATCTGCCGTACGTGCGGGCGCACGGTCGATGTCGATTGCGCCGTGGGTGAGGTCCCGTGCCTCAGCCCCAACGACGACGCCGGCTTCGAGATCGACGAAGCCGAGGTCATCTATTGGGGTCGATGCCCGGATTGTGCCGCAGCGGCAGTTCGAGCAACAACCATCAACGCAGTTATCAATGCACAGCAACCACAAATGAGGGAGGACCATCTTGTCTGAGACCGGTAGCGAGAGCGAAAACCCAGTTATTAGTGCCCCTACTCCACATATGGGGCGGCCCCGGTCCAACCAGGATTGGTGGCCCAACCAACTGAACCTGCAGCCGCTGCATCAAAAGACGCGCAAGGCAGCCCCGAGGGGCGCTGACTACAAATACTCGGAAGAGTTTAAGGGCCTCGATGTCGAAGGCCTCAAACGGGACATCTTCGAAGTGATGACGACGTCGCAGGACTGGTGGCCGGCCGACTACGGCCACTACGGGCCCCTCTTCATCCGTATGGCCTGGCACAGTGCAGGCACGTACCGCACTCTCGATGGCCGGGGTGGCGGCGGTAGCGGCGCCCAGCGCTTTGCCCCGCTTAACAGCTGGCCCGACAACGCCAGCCTCGACAAGGCTCGTCGGCTCTTGTGGCCTATAAAGCAAAAATACGGCCGCAAGGTTTCGTGGGCGGACCTCATTGTGTTCGCGGGGAACTGCGCCTTGGACTCGATGGGTTTCAAGACCTTCGGCTTCGGTTTTGGCCGCGAGGATGTCTTCACCCCTGACGAAATCTTCTGGGGACCTGAAGACACCTGGCTCGGTGACGAACGCTACTCCGGTGACCGGGACCTCTCCCACCCGCTCGGCGCCGTGCAGATGGGGCTCATCTACGTCAACCCAGAGGGGCCCAACGGCAACCCCGACCCGGTCGCCTCCGCCCGGGACATCCGGGAAACTTTCGGCCGCATGGCCATGAACGACGAGGAGACGGTGGCGCTAATTGTTGGCGGCCACACCTTCGGCAAGACCCACGGCGCCCACAGCGCCGAATACGTTGGCCCCGAGCCCGAGGCTGCCCCACTCGAGGCTCAGGGCCTTGGATGGAAGAACGCCTACGGCTCGGGCAAGGGTGGCGACACCGTAACGAGCGGCTTGGAAGGGGCGTGGACATCCGATCCGACCAAGTGGGACAACGGTTTTCTCGAGGGGTTGTACAAGCACAATTGGGAGTTGTCGGACAGCCCGGCGGGCGCCAAGCAGTGGGTGGCCACCGACCCCGAGGCACAAGGCACCGTGCCCGACGCTCATGACCCCTCGAAGCGGCACGCGCCCGTGATGCTGACCAGTGATCTCGCCATGAAGGCCGACCCGGTTTATGAGCCCATCGCCCGACGCTTTCGCGAGCACCCCGAAGAGCTGGCCGAGGCGTTTGCCAAGGCCTGGTACAAGCTCCTGCACCGCGACATGGGCCCCGTGACGCGCTACTTAGGCCCGTGGGTCCCTGAGCCACAGCTTTGGCAGGACCCCGTTCCTGCCGTCGATCATCAACTCGTTGAAGACGGGGACATCGCCGCCCTCAAAGTCAAGCTCCTCGGCTCGGGGCTGTCGGTCCCTCAGCTGGTGTCCACGGCGTGGGCCGCCGCGGGAAGCTTCCGTGGCACGGACAAGCGCGGCGGGGCCAACGGGGCCCGGCTCCGCCTCGCCCCCGAGAAGGACTGGGAGGTCAACAGCCCGGCCGAGCTGGCCAAGGTCCTTGCGGTCCTGGAAGGCATCCAGCAGGAGTTCAACGCCTCCCAGACCGGTGGCAAGAAGGTCTCACTCGCTGACCTGATCGTGTTGGGCGGCGCCGCCGCCTTGGAGCAGGCGGCCGGTGAAGCCGGGCACGACATCACCGTGCCGTTTGTGCCGGGCCGGACTGATGCGTCACAGGAGCAGACCGATGTCGAGTCCTTCAGCTTCCTCGAGCCCAAGGCCGACGGTTTCCGTAACTACCTCCGGGTGGGCGAGAAGTTGCCCGCTGAGGTCATGTTGGTGGACCGGGCGTTCATGTTGAACTTGACCGCTTCTGAGATGACGGTCCTCGTCGGTGGCCTGCGGGCCCTCGGTGCAAACCATGGCGGTGCGGCCCACGGTATCTTTACCCACCAGCCCGGAAAGCTGTCCAACGACTTCTTCGTGAACCTGCTCGACATGGGCACGGAGTGGACGGTGTCCGCCGCCGCGGAGAACGTGTACGAGGGGCACGATCGCGCCTCGGGCGAGCTCAAGTGGACGGCGACGGCCGTCGACCTCGTCTTCGGCTCCAATTCGGAGCTGCGGGCTATTGCCGAGTTCTACGCCACTGACGACGCCAAGGGCACATTCGTCAGTGACTTCGTGGCTGCCTGGGACAAGGTCATGACCAATGACCGCTTCGACCTTGCATAGGTCGGGCCCCGGCTGTAAGGGCGTCGGGGGACGGGAGAGAGTAACCAAGCCTCCCAAAGATCGCCTCACCGGCTCGCGAAAGTCCCCAACCATTTTCCTCATTGAAGATGTAATCGGTGCCAGCTCTCGCCTCCAGCGCCGATCGAACTCGCTGTGCCGCCGTAGGGGCCGGTAGGTAAGGGCTGATCGACCACGGCGACGCCCCTGGCGGGGGCGGAGGTTGGCCCTGACCCGCCGCCCACGCCGCGCCGCCGTGGCCCGGGCTCGGCTCTTGTTCGCTGATGGTCCGCTCCTTGTCTTCCTCCGGCGCGCGCCTAGCGGCCCAGTCCCGTAGCGGCCAGGGCTTCCAACTGGCGGAGGGCTTCGTCCAGCGTTCCCAGGGGTTGCAGCAACACGTGGTCTGCACCTGCGTCAATGTGCTCTGCGACCCGTTTGGCGATGTCGGCCTCATTGCCCCACGCCACTATGTCGTCCACGAGCCGGTTGCTGCCGCCTCCGGACATATCCTCGTCGGTATAACCGAGGTGCCTGAGGTTTTTCACATAGTTAGGCAACTGGAGGTAAGGCGCCATATGGGCGCGTGCCGCGCGGCGGCCCTGATCGCTACCGGTGGTCAGGACCACGGCCTGCTCCGGTATGAGCAAGCGGTCAGGGCCCAGGACCCCGCGTGCCAGAAAGGTATGCGACGTCGGTACGAAATAAGGATGGGCGCCGTCGGAGCGATCTCGGGCGAGGGCCAGCATATGGGGGCGGAGCGCAGCCAGGACTCGCGGCACCGGTACCTCTGTCGCCGGGGCCTCGCTGGTGGCCGCGTCCATACCATCGAGGTACTGTTTCATGTGGGCCAACGGCGTCTCGTAGGCCTGGCCGCTGCGCTCGACTACCGCAGCGTGGCTGATGCCCAGTCCCAGCACGAACCGGCCAGGGTAGGCGGCACCCACCGTCGCCGCGCCTCCCTGCATGGTGGCGGGGTGGCGTGCCCACACATTTGCAATCCCGGTGCCGCTAACAATGTGGTCGGTCGCCGTTAGCAGCAGCGACTGGTGGGCGAATGCTTCTTTGCCACCAATAACCTCCGGGCACCAGATCGAGCCGTACCCGAGCGCCTCTATTCGCTGAACGGCGCGTCGTTCTTCGTCGATGGACGCCTCCATCAGCGAGGCCAACCAGACCCCCACGCGCCCCAGGCGCTCCCGCACCGACCTCAAGCCTTCATCGGTCATCCCCGGCCTCCTTAGCGTCTTCGTAGCGAGAAAGTCCTCGGCTTCAGCCAGGCTTGGGTTCACGCTGTTCCCCGGCCCTTGTCTTACCACCTTCCAACGCGAAATAGCCTGCGTTGGCGTGCCCCGGCGCCGTCGAGGGGTTGTGCCCTGCCATCCCGACGAGGGCAAACGCAAAGGAGACGATGGCGAGGAAGACCCAGCCCACGCCGTAGCTCGTGTGGGGCACGAGGTGCCCGAAGATGATCGGGATGAAGAACCCGCCGATCGCCGCAAAGGTGAGCATCAGACCCGTCGCCGAGCCAATGTGCTCGGAGCGGATGTTGCTGACCCTGGAAGGCACCGCCAACCAGGCGGCGAAGCCGAAGATAAGGAAGAAGCCGATCCCGATCCCGAGGGGCCAAAGCATCATGTCCGGCACCACTGGGATGAGAGCCAACAAAGCGGCGATGACGACCAGCGGTCCGACCACGAACACCCGCAGGTTGGTGCTCCGGTCGGACAAGTGCCCTCCGAGCACGCTGCCCGGGATGCCGGCGAGGAGGATGAGGGCGGACAGCAGCCCGCCCTCAGACGGGTCGAAGTGCCGATCTGTTGTCACGTACTCGCTGAACAACTGCGATGTGGTGAAGTACGCTCCGTACCCGCCAAGAAGCGCAACGCCGTAGACCCACAAGTCCCGGGTCATGAGCGCGGACCACAGTGCGGCGCGGTCGAACCTCATACCACCGAGCGAGTGGCCACCTTCAGGGAGCCGAAAGGCCGCAACGGTGACCACGGCAACCAGCAGCTCGAACACTCCGCCAAGGACCATCGAGGTGTGCCAGCCCTCAGAGCGCTGGACGTACAGCCAGACGTAGAGAGCGAGCGCGGCTCCCGCGCTGAAGGCGGCTCCGCCGGTCACGCCGAGTGCAAAGGTGACCTCCTTGTCGCGGAACCAGACGACCATTGAGGCGGCGGTCATGGCAACGAACACCGACCCGCCGATGCCACTAACGACTCGGAAGAAGGCGAGCTCGACGTAGCTGTGCGAAAGCCCGGACATGACGCCAGCTGCCCCTTGCACGAGTAGTCCGAGCACGAGGGCCCTCTTCATGCCGATCTTCGTGGCGAGCACGCCGCCTGGGATGTGCATGAGCCCGTAGCCAACGATGTAGAGCGAGATGAGGAGACTGAGGGACCCCAGCCCCACCTTGAATTCGGCGCCGATAAGGGGAAATGCCGTGGCGACATCGAACCAGTTCAGCGTGAGGGCAACGATGCCGAGGCTGACCACGGCGAGCATGGGCCAGCGGGCGTCGCCCTGGTCGGCGCCTCGGACGGATGTCATGGGTCATCCCCTATCGGAGTTAGGATACGCCGTGGGTACCCGCGTCGGCTTCGTCGGTCGGCAGAGCGAACTCAATGTCCTAAATGAGCGGCTCGCCGCCGCTCGGATGGGGCATCCCCAGGTGGTCTATCTGGAGGGTGAGGCAGGGGCCGGTAAGTCGACTTTGCTTTCACGCTTCCTCGGTTCGCTTTCGGAAGCGGCAGTGCTCGAAGTCGGTGGCGACGAGGCCGAGACGTTCCTCACCTACGGCGTCGTCGACCAGCTGCTCCCGGGGCGCTCGACCGAGCCCGGCGCGGACCCTATAGCCGTTGGAGCCCGGCTTCTGGACGTGTTCGACAATTTGCAAGCCGGTGGTCAGGTCGTAGTGCTCGCCATCGACGACCTGCACTGGGCCGACCGACCTTCGGCGCGTGCGGTGTTATTCGCCCTGCGGCGGCTTCGTGCGGACAAGGTCCTGGCCGTCGTGGCTACTCGGTCCGGAGGGCTGGCCGACCCAAGTTGGGCTCGGTTCGTGGCCGGTGATTCACGCGTTACGCACGTCCGCCTGGGCGGTCTTAGTTCGGGCGACCTCACCGACCTGGCCAGCGAGCTGGGTTTGGGGGCCTTGTCGCCACGGGGAGCCGCTCGCCTCGCAACGCACACCCACGGCAACGCTCTGTACTGCCGGGCTTTGCTCGACGAGATCGGTGTTGTCGGATTGAGCGCGGGGGACGGCGGGCTGCCGGCACCACGGGAGCTGTCCGCCCTGATCCTCGCCCGCGTCTCCGCGCTCCCGCCAACAACGCAGGCACTTTTGGCCGCTGCTTCGGTGCTGGGACAGCACGCGCCGGCGTCGATGATCGTCTCGGTCGCTCACTTACCCGACGCACGCCGCGATATGGACGCCGCTGTTGGCGCCGGCTTGTTGCGCGAGGACCTTGTGCTTTCCGAGCTGAGCTTTACCCATCCGCTGTACCGGGCTGCCATCTATGACGATCTCAGTCCGGCCGTCCGACGGGAGCTGCATGCCCGCGCAGCGGCGGTCGTTATCGGCGGCCAGCGCCTGACCCACCGGGTGGCGGCTGCCGTGGGACCGGACGAGCAGCTGGCCGGCGAGCTGGAGTCGGCCGCCGTGGCCGACGCCGACGTTGGCGACCTGGTCGCCGCGGCCTGGGCGTTCGAGCGTTCGGCCTACCTGTCACCCGATGCTGGGCAGCGGGAGCGACGGTTGCTCGACGCCGCTGGAGTCCAGCTCATCGCGGCGGACAACGCTGGCGCCGCGCGGACGCTGGCGGCCTGCCGGGGCAGCAGCGCCCGCCGTGAAGCGCTGTCCGGGCTGCTGGGCGTTTACACCGGATCGCTCGACGCCGAAAACCGCCTGTTAGCGGCATGGGAGAGCCATGACCCGGGAACCGAGGCGGAGATCGGGGCGCGGGCGGCGACATCACTCGCGAACTGGATGGTCATCTCCGGACGCTCGGACCAGGCGCTCATGTGGGCTGATCGAGCCGTCGATGGGGCCCTCCCGGGGTCAGCCCTGCACACTCGGGCCCGTGTCGCGCAGGCCTATGCCATGTCCGCCGCTGGCCGGAGCCCCGACGGGCTGGCGGCGCTGGGCTCGCTTCCGGCGTCCGGGAACGAGTTGCAGGCAGCAGCGACCGACGCTGTGATCATGCGGGGCATGCTGAAGCTCTACGTCGACGATCTGGCCGGCGCCATCGCCGACCTCGGCGTTGCTGCCGCCCGGCTGCGCAACGGCCTGCCCGCCAGCTACCCGGGCATGTGCTTGTCGGATCTGAGCGACGCGCACTTCCGCCGCGGCGACTGGGACGCGGCGGTGACGTATGCACAGCTGGCGACCTCGCTGGCGATGGACACCGACCGCCCTGTTGACCTCGCTCGGGCGCACGCCCGTGCCGCCCAGGTTCTCGCCTTCCGCGGGCAATGGGCCGACGCCGAGGCGCACGCAAGAGCGGCACGGGCTGCGGCTGAGCGCTTCCCGCGAGCACTGACCATCGCTGCTGCCGCCACGGCGGCCACGTCTTTGGCCTTCGCCCGAGCCGACTGGGCGGGCGTGATCGACGCCGTCGAGCCGGTTCGGGCGGCCGGAAACCCCATCTTTGGCGGCCTGCCGGGCATGCTCAATTGGAGGGCGTTCGAAGCCGACGCCCTCGTGGGCCTGGGGCGGCTCGGCGACGCTGAGCGCGCTCTCGACGAGTTCGCTTCCGCAGTCCCTCACAGCGGACCGGGCTCAACGTTGCTGGCCCTGGCCCGGTGCCGGGGCAACCTGGCCGCGGCCATGGGCGATGAGACGGGGACGGGGCAAGCCTTCTCGCAGGCCCGCTCGATCACGACGATGGCGCCCATGCCATTCGAGGTCGCCCTGTTGGACCTCGATGACGGACGCCGTCTGCGCGGGTTCGGGCACGGCCCGGCTGCCGTTGCCCGCCTCGAGGAGGCACACAAAGCGTTCTCCCACCTAGGGGCGGACCCTTTCGTGCAGGCGTGCGCGACAGAACTAGCCCCCCTGAATGTAACGGCGGCCGCGCGGGGCGCTGGCGCCCTCCTCGGGCTCAGCCGGGCCGAGCTGGCGGTGGCGCGACTGGTCGCTACCGGGCTGACCAACCGGGAGGTCGCCGGCCAGCTCTACGTGTCAGTGAAGACAGTGGAGTACCACCTCCGCAACAGCTATATGAAGCTCGACATCACCTCCCGCCGCGCCTTGACCGCCCTTCTTAGTTGACGGGCCGCGTCGCTGAGCTACTAGGCGGACCGGGGGCCAACCGGGCAGCGGGTTGGGCTCGGGTCAAAAACTAGGGTCGGACCTAGGGTCGCGCCCTGGGGACAAAGCGGCGCTGTCGGCGTTGACTAAGAGCCATGGACAGCTCACCAACGCCGGGGCAAACCGTCCGTCTTCTTCTCGAGATCGACCGCGCATCCGACGGACGGCTCGAAGGACGGGTAGCCACCTACGGCGCTAACGCCTGGAGCCCGTTCTCTGGCGTGCTCGAGTTGCTCAAAGTGCTCGAGGAGCATACCTAGCCCGCCTCGCGAGCCGCGCTCACAAGTGCCCACAAAGGGCACGTACCTGCCAAAAAAGGAGTAACCCATGAAGATCCAGACGGGCCAACCCGCCCAAGGGGGCAGGCTCCTCCGCCGGCCCCGCCTAGTCCTGTGGGGCGCCGGCGTTATCGCCCTTGTCGGCTTGGTGGGCGGAGGAGCGGCATCCTCGCACCTCACCTCATCCCTGAGCGACTATGACGCTCCTGGGTCTGCCGTCGTGTTGGCCCAGCACCAGATCCAACGGGCCACGGGCGCCAACCCAGAAGAGGGTTACGAAGTTGTGGTCCGGACCGCGAAGCCGATCGGAGAGCCCTCAGCGCTGCCGGCTCGAGTGGCGACGGTAGTTTCCCTTCTCCGGGCGCGCCCAGAAGT
>Ga0302326_10021668_pt1 | contig 13173 bp, 8 predicted proteins | sample Palsa_T0_3_FD_202264 | JGI IMG/M metagenome (GOLD analysis project Ga0302326, IMG submission 202264) | Peat permafrost microbial communities from Stordalen Mire near Abisko, Sweden - Palsa_T0_3 | ecosystem: Environmental > Terrestrial > Soil > Palsa > Peat permafrost | place: Sweden: Abisko... | reverse complement strand
TCAACGAGGAGAATCCGGTTCCGAAATCGTCGATGGCGATGACTACCCCCAGTTCGCGAATCGCCTGTAGGGTCGCGATCGTGTATTCGAGGTCCTTCATGATCGTCGTTTCCGTGATCTCCAACTCCAGCCCAGCACCGGCGTGGGCGTCGACGCCGATTGCCTCCTTGATCTCGGCTACGAACCCGGTGTTGCGCACCTGCAGCGGCGACACGTTGACCGCAATGCGCACGGCGGGCAGACCCGCTGCGCGCCACCGCAGATACTCTTTGACCGCTTTGTGAAGCGCCCAACGCCCGACCTCAAATATCAGCCCGGTTTCTTCGAGGATCGGGATGAACTGCGCGGGCGGCACGAGGCCCCTTCGCGGGTCATTCCACCGGATCAATGCCTCCGCGCCCGTGAGCTTGCCGCTTACGAGGTTCACCTTCGGCTGGTAGTGGAGGATGAATTCCTCGTTGTCGATGGCAGCGCGCAGCTGACTCTCCAAGGTAGGTTTGAGCACTGCGGTATCGCTCATTTTCTGCGCGAATAACGTGTAGCGATCACCGCTGACTTTGGCCTTCTTGAGTGCAATTTCGGCGTTCCGGAACAGAATATCGGCGCTGGTGCCATCATCCGGAAATATCGCAACTCCGACCTTGGCGGCGACGCGAAACACAGTCTCATCCAGCATGAACGGATGCTTGGTGAAATCCTCCAATGCCTTCTCGATGAGCCGCGGCACATCGCGTTCGTGCTTTAAATCCGGAAGGACAAAGGCAAAATGATCCGCATCCACTCGCGCCAGCAGATTGGCGTCGCCCAAGTGGTGCGTCAGCCAATTTGCCACCTGTTTCAAGAGTGAGTCGCCCGTGGGTCGGCCGAGGCTGTGGTTGATGTTTTTGAATCGCTCCAAGTCGAGCACACCAACGGCAAGATTGGATCTGCCGCCGATAATGGTTCGCAGGTATTGCGCAACCCGCTCGATAAAAAGACTGCGGTTGGCGAGCCCGGTAAGTTCGTCGTAGTAGGCGATATAGCTCAGGCGATCTCGCTTGTCGATATGATCTATCGCAAACGCGATGTCGTCCGCAAGCTCCTTTAGCAGCTTCAGTTCTTCTTCATGGAAGAATTCATTTTCACTGGCGTACAGGGCAATCACGCCTATAGCTTCATCCGAAACAATCAGCGGCAATGTTGCGATCGAGAAGATTCCGGAATCGGCGTACTTCTTGCCGAATGGAACCTCAACGCTGCTGCGCAAATCGTTGACGACGATCGCCTTTTTCTCCCTCATTGCCCGCGCCGCCATGTTATCTTCGAATAATGGATCCTCGCTCATGGAATGTGAAAAGCGATCTTTGATGGCGGTCAGCCAGTCCTCTCCTACGCCTGCAGAGGTGACCAGGAGAGTCTTCCTCGCGCTCCGATCGACGACTCCGATCCAGGCCATCCTGAATTGGCCCTGCTCGACCGCGATCTGGCACGCTTCTCTGAACAGGTCGTCGCGGTCGCGCGCGTGCACTATCAGCGTATTGATGCCGCTCAATATCGTGTAAACGCGGTTCAGGCGCTTGATGCTTATCTCGTTTTCGCGCAGCGTCCGGTTGGCATCCAGAATGTTCAGTTCGGCCACTTTCAAATCGTCAATATCCGTGCAGGTGCCAAACCATTTGACGATGTTGCCGGCGGGGTCTTTCAGAGGCACGCCACGGACCAGCCACCAGCGGTACGTCGCGTCTGCGCGACGCAAACGGCTTTCTGTCGCGTAGATGCCGCCGGTCGCGGTCGCTTTTTTCCAGGCGTCCCACGCTGCCTTCTGGTCGTCCGGATGAAACGGTTTGTTCCAGCCGTGACCCAGGCTTTCCTCTAACGTGAGTCCCGTATAATCCATCCACTGCTGATTGAAATAAATGTTCCACCCATCGGCTCGTGTGATCCAGACGATTTGGGGCATGGACTCGGCGAGGGTGCGGAATTCCTCCACGCTCTTGCTCAGCGACTTCTCTGCGCGTTTGCGCTCGGTGATGTCGGTCAGCGTAACCACGCTGCCGAGCATCTCGTTTTGTGCGTCCGTCAGGTGGCCGACGCTGACTAGAAGGTCGAACCCTCGCCCACCGTGTTCCAACCTCGCCTCTACGGATTGGCGACGCGTCGTGTCGATGGCGCCAATAGGAGAAAATGCCGCACCATTCGACTGACGCAAGGGAAAGGCATGCTCGAACGGTCGTTCGAGGGGGCTCTTGCCGCAGAGCAATTGCGCCTGCTTGCTAGCACGAATGATTCGCCCGGTCCGGTCGCAGATCACGATCGCGTCGGCGGCCTGTTCCAGGATCGCACGCGCGAATTCTTCGGCGGCGAGAATTGCCTCATTGCGTTTCTGCTCTGTCAGGTCGGTCGCGACCATGCAGAAGGAATCAGGCATCTTGTCCAGAAGAAGGCGGCTCACCGACAGGTAGACCGGAACCCGCGTTCCATCAGCGGCTGCGAGAACCAGTTCCTCACTGCGGTTGGCGACTGCGTCGTCTTGCAGCAGCGTCTGAAGGGCCGGCCGGCTTTCGGGCGCAAACCAGGGGTGAATCTCGGAGCCGATCACTTTTTCAAGCGGCATTCCGAGCATCTGTGCAAACCGCCGGTTGGCATACAGAATCAGTCCCTCCGCAGTCAGAGTGAGGGCGCCCTCGCTCATGTTCTCGATCAACGTCCGGTAGGATTGATCGGCGCCTTTGAGCGTAAAAAGCTCCGCACCGTTCACGCCCGGCACGAACAGCGCGTCCGACTCGCCGCTGAGTACCTCGCGCACCGACTCTTCGGCTCTTTCAAGACGGGCGCGTAAGTCCTTGTTTTCTGCGGCAAGCTGTACGGCGTTAGAGTTTCTCGCCATTACGCTTCACTTCGTAGGTCCAGTCCCACCAGCACCCGCTCGGTGTTCGACATATCGCCAATGATGCGGCGCAACGGCGACGGAAGCTTTCTAATCAGTGTGGGAACGGCGATGATTTGCTCGCCCTGCGCCAGTTGCGGCTGCTGGTATAGATCAATCACGTCCAGCACATAGCGCCCTTGTAGATTAGCCTCGCAGAGTTTTTTCATGTTGGCGATGGCGCTGACGGACTTTGGCGACTGTCCGGCAACATATAGCTTCAGGATATACAGGCGCGCTGCTGCCGCCTTTCGCCCGGTTTTCGTGACTTTTGGCTGCGCAGGTCGCGCTCGTTTTGCCTTCATTTCGCGCGCCGCATTGGATTCTTCGCTATCACATCCACCTCGCGGCTCACCCCCATCTCCAGACGACCCTGCGCCAGTTGTGCGCCCTGCGCCTGTTCCTGCCCGGTGATTCTCAGCGACTCGGTTTTTTTCACCTCGAACTCGGCGTGCAGAGCAGCGATATGCGCTTCCAGCGCTTGGTGCGTGCGTTTGAGCTCGATTTGTCGGCGCTCGATTTCCTGCTTTTGCAGGATTTGCACGGCTTGATCTTGCGCCTCCTGTGTCAGTCGCGCCGATCCAGTAAGCACACCACTCGCCCCGACGTACACGTCGCGCAGTTCCGCGCCGTGATCGGTCAGGAGGAACTCCCGGATCTGGTTCGAATGGGCCATGCCGCGCGATTTCAGGACGGCTAAGCCGCGATTGCGCTCACCGCCACTGTCTACGGCGCGTAGCAGCAACCAGGTATCAATCAGGGATGATATAGAACTCTCGCTTTGCTCCAATGTAGGGCCGCTCGAGATTAAGCTTGTGAACAAACCGGTGATCTGTTTCGTTTTGAGAAAATCCAAGAGCCGCATCAGCATCGAGTGGACGCCGATCTTGTTGTCCCCGACGATGAAACTGTTCAATGGGTCCAGGATCACCGCCTGCGGCTTGAAAGCGTTGATCACTTTGTGCTTCATGGCGAGGTGCGTTTCCAGGCCCGCAAATGAGGGGCGCTGCGCATGAAACTGCAGCAGACCTTTGTCTACCCATTGTTGCAGATGGATCCCGATGGAGCGCATGTTGCGCATGATCTGGCTGGGAGATTCTTCAAAGGCAAAGTAAAGTACCCGCTCGCCACGACGGCAGGCGGCGTCGGCAAAGTGCGCGGCAAAACTGCTCTTGCCGGTACCGGCCGTGCCGGAGATCAGCACGCTGCTCCCACGGTAATAGCCCTTGCCGCCGAGCATTGCGTCAAGACGTGCAACGCCGGTGGAAACGCGTTCGCGGGAAACAATATGCTGCAAGGCGAGCGAAGTGACGGGCAACACCGAAATACCGTCTTCGTCGATCAGAAACGGGTACTCGTTAGTGCCATGGGTCGAACCGCGGTACTTGACCACACGCAAGCGTCGCGATGAGGTCTGCTCGCTCACCCGATGATCGAGCACGATCACGCAGTCGGAGACATACTCTTCGAGGCCCTGGCGCGTCAGTATTCCTTCGCCGCGTTCGGCGGTAATGATGGCTGTCACCCCCTTGTCTTTCAGCCAGCGAAATAGGCGGCGCAGTTCGGCGCGCAGGATGAGCGGATTGGGCAATCCGCCGAACAGCGATTCGATGGTATCCAGCACCACGCGCTTGGCGCCGATGGAGTCGATGGCCTGACCCAGGCGGATGAACAATCCTTCCAGATCATATTCGCCGGTCTCTTCGATTTCGCTACGCTCGACGTACACAAAATCCAGCAGGATCCTCTTGCGCGCGATCAGTTCGTTCAGATCGAAACCGAGCGAAGCGACGTTCTGGGTCAGGTCTTTGGCAGTCTCTTCGAAAGCCATAAATACGCCCGGCTCGTGAAACTGCGTGGCTCCCCGCACCAGAAACTCCATCGCGAGCAGCGTCTTGCCGCAGCCCGCACCCCCGCACACCAGGGTTGGTCTTCCCTTGGGCAACCCGCCACCCGTGATCTCGTCCAGCCCCTGGATGCCGGTCGGGGATTTGGGCAGTTGAGGGCGGAAGTGATTTTGTCGCCTGGATGTCCTTGTGAGGGGTTTTGGCTTGGATTTATTCACGATTTGCCCTGAGGTCGATTAGCGTCTTGCCGCACCCTGGTCCGTCCGTCAACAGCGTCATGCGACTGTGGGGCAAGCCCGCCTCGTGTGATTTGATCAAGCCGGCGATGCCGGTCTTGGCCTTTGTGGAGGCCTTTGAGAGGGTAGGATCATCTCGTGGCGATTTCATTTCTGTCCTTGGGAGTTAGATCGCTTGCGCCGCAGGGACGGCAAGTTGTTTAGGGCCTTTCGAGCAGCTCTTGATCCACACCATTGCGAAGGACTCATCGCTGGAGTTACTCAGGGCGTCTAACATCTCCTCTAGGTATACGTCTCATCATCCTGCGTCAGAAGTAATCACGAGGAATTAAGATAGTCCACGCGCTCAGCACGCGTGGCGACGACTAAACATTACGTCATCAGCAGCGGTCTGTACGCCACCGCATAGAGCACCCTGTGCGTCGGGAATTTCTTCCATTTTGAGTGGTGCATCACATCAGCTCGCCGCTATCTGCTTGCTGGCAAGACTTGCTAGCTCAGAAGGACGAGTGCCCTTGCGAATCGGAAAGCAAACGTTGGGCCCAGAACTCGACGAGCTCCCAGCGGCGAGTCGTGGAGCATGGTCGCGGGATATATCCAAACGCAATCCGCGTGAAAGCATTTGACGAGGTCAAGGCGGTCCTAGCGCGCGACGCGCCTTGATTCCATGGGTACCCTCCTGATCATTGCTTAACGCCATTACCTTTGCTCGAGTCACAACGGGGCGGCCGCGAGGCAATCGATTTGTTGATTGCGCTTTTGTACCAAACCACCCCTAGCTAGCTAGAACTACCACCAGACCCTTTCGCATTGCGGTGCGAAACGAGTGTTTAGGTGAAGTTCAGCCTGCGTCGCTGGCGAGGGGCGCTATGCACTCTAACGCAGATAGCGCAAGTGCCCTGAGGAGTGTATAAGCACGGTACGCCATTGAGGGCCAGCCATTGCCGGGGATGGATTTCCCACAGCAGAATCGTATTCTGGACACTCTGCCGCCGGCAGGCGCGAGCGGGTCTTTCCGCACCTAAAATTGGTTACGCTCCCGCTCGGCGCAATTGTCTACGAAGCCGGCGATACGCTGCGCCATTTCTATTTTCCGACCGACTCCATTGTCTCGCTGCTGTATGTGCTCGAGAACGGTGAGTCGGCAGAAATCTGCGTGGTAGGCAATGACGGCCTGATTGGCGTTTCGCTGTTTATGGGTGGAGAAACCACGACGAGTCGCGCAATTGTGCAAGGCGCCGGTTCTGCCTATCGCCTGAGCGGCTGGCGGCTGAAGCAGGAATTCGAGCGCGGGGGCGAGACCATGCATATCCTGCTGCGCTACACACAGGCGCTGATCACGCAGATGGCTCAAACTGCAGTTTGCAACAGGCATCACACAGTCGACCAGCAATTGGCCCGTTGGCTGCTCCTGTCGCTCGATCGGCTGCCGGACAACAAATTAATAATGACTCAGGAGCTCATCGCCGACATGCTCGGCGTGCGCCGCGAGGGAGTTACCGCCGCCGCCGGTAAACTGCAGAAGCTCGGCGTGATCACCTACAGTCGTGGAACAATTACGGTGCTCGATCGGCCGCACCTGGAATCCCTTTCCTGCGAGTGTTATGGCGTGGTGAAGAGGGAGACCGACCGCCTCTTGGCCTGCGCGTACGACGACTGATCCGATACAGTGATTTGAGCGCGCACCCGTCGGCGGCGACGCACCGAAGGGCCGGTGGGATTTGTCCCTTGCGATCGGGATCGCCCACCATCCGGCACGCATCGGCTACAACGCCGCAAAGCGCGAGCATCGGCGCGTGCACGGCGTTTAACTTCGGCTCGTCAGATCACGCTCGACGACCCCTCGCGCGAGCACGACATAGCGGTTTGGCCCACCCCGAACGAGCGCCTCTGCGAAGCGTTCATGGCGAATGAATACTGACAAAATAGGCATGCGCGAGAACCGGAGTGCTGAAACCTGATTCTGCCGAATTGGGATGCATAAGATTGTCGCGGGAGATTGCGCTGCCGGGATCGGACTCGTAACGTGCTGAGCCTTACGAACAGGAAGGACGGAAGCACTTTCTTGCCGACTAATATCGACCTCGATGCATTGGAGTCGTGGAACATGTTCTTGAAATTAATCCTTTAAACGCGATTCGCGTGCAGAGATTTGACGATGTGCTGCGGCGTGTTATCACACTTCATCCGCCGCCCAGTGCATTAAGTCAAGCATCGCGAGACGCGCCGGAGTAGCTTGCGTTCGACCTAAGGCGGTTCAGATAGGAGAAGCAGTTAGGCGTCAAGCACTAACTAGCACGCTGTGAGACCCAGTTCACACCTACGTTAGTGCAAGGTGGCTTATGCGCGCGATCGTACATACAGCCCCCCACAATCAAGCGGAACCTTGCCGTTACGGAAACGTAGCAATCATCGGCATCTAAGTCCGTTTCTTCTGCGCTGTGCCGGCGACCGCCTACTTCATGTTGCCTTGGCGGGCCATTAGAGGAACGAGTGACAAGCCGCTTTGAGAAACACAAAGGCTCTCGCCTTCTGCGGCGAAGCTAGCGCGGTTGTTCCGCGTTTAACGCCACAGGCCTATCGCGATGCAAATCCGCATGTCTCCGAATGCTCCGCGAGATACGCATGGTTACGACCTCAACGGCATGAAATGTTAGGAACCATGCAAACGATGGGATTGGCGATCTCAGACACACACCTTTCCGTGCGGCAGTTGCTAAAACGGTACACGGCACCACTGCACCACAAACTCGATAGTTCGCCTGCACTCAGTGCCTTACTGAAACCCGCGTTAAGCCTGTCCGATTACTGTCGGACGCTTAACGCATACGCGTTAGCCTACGAATCTCTTGAAGGTGATCACGGGTCATTGGAGATGACGCTTGGCTTGGGTCAAGTGCCGGCATATACGCCTCGGCTGCCTGCGCTCATACATGATCTGGATGCGTTAGATCAATGGACGCGCATTCCGCGCGGTGTACAGGCCTTAGATAAAAAGCGATGCCGGATACGCACCGAATGGCAGTACTGGGGCTCGCGATATGTACTAGAGGGTGCTACGCAGGGAAGCAAGATCATTGCTTCACAGCTACTAAAGCACTTGCCGCAGCTCGTGCCACGTGCCTTTGCGTTTTGGGAGCTCCAGCTTCGACTGGCGCAAGAGTGGACTGTCCTCTGCGACCACCTTGCCCAAAGCGCCCCCAAAGGTGATGCCAAACAACAATTGCTGGACGGAGCGCATATCGCGTTTTATACCTTCAGTAGTTGTTTCGCCTCGATTAGGGGAAGCGGGGAAAACGATGTCTAGCGCGCCCTTTGGTGATTGCAAAGCGGCGGAACTTCACCTCGTTAATAGCGTGCAATCCTTCGGTGGACTCATCGCAATCGATAGACGCACACAGTTGATTTGCGCCTGCTCTGCCAATGTTCGAGATTTTACAGGCAAGCGATCCGAGGACCTCCTGGGTCAGAAGTGGAGCCTGCTGTTTCGCCCGGACCAGGTATCCACCTTGTTTAAGCCCGACGGTTCGTCGGGGCTACACATGCCCCAAATCCAAAAGTCAAAGCTGAATGGCCAGACGGTGCTAATGGCCAATCACTCAGTAGGCAACATTACACTAATTGAATTCGAGACCAATCAGTCGGACCCGCATCATTTCGGGTTCGCAGATCGAGTAACCTACCTGCAGGCATTGGGCGATACGGACAGTCCGGAAAGCGCGAGCAAGCTGTTGATGAAAAGTGTTGCCGGCATTTCTCAGTTCGACCGTGTGATGCTTTACAGGTTTCTACCCGATTGGCACGGCGAGGTGATTGCAGAAGCGTTGACTCCGGGTGTGCAAGGATTTCTGGGTTTGAGGTTCCCGGCGACGGACGTGCCGGCAAGCGCCCGCCGCTTGTACTTAGTTAACTGGCAAAGGATTATTGCGGATATCCGCTCTGAATCTGTCCCCATTGTCCGAACGCCGGATTCGGAGCCTGTTGATTTGTCGTTCTCGCAGTTACGCGCCGTTCATCCCGTGCACATCCAATATCTGAAAAACATCGGGGTCGAAGCATCGTTCAGTGTCTCGATCGTGGTCGCCGGACGGCTTTGGGGGCTCGTCGCATGCCACCATCTGACACCGAAAGCCCTGTCGTTGACCCAACGACAGCTGTGCGAGGAATTGGCCCGCACAACCGCCATTCACATGACCGATATGTGCGCCATGCAGCTAGAAAAGGAACGTGCCCATTTCCGGGAAGCATTAGCGGAAATTCTGGGCGCTCTGCGATCCCAGGAAAGTAGCAAGCGCGCGATTATTTCGCAGCTAACACAGATACGGGAGGCCTTTAGGGCCCAAGGTATTTTGGCACGCTTGGACGACCAGCATTTTCATGGGGGCCACGTTCCTGACGAGATCAGCCTCAGTGCCTTGCAAAACTGGGTGGAGAACTATGATCGTGGCGAAATATCAGCAACCACGACCATCAATCCAGCGCTCGAGAAATATCCGGCCTTGGTCCGGTTTGCGAGCGGTCTTTTATATATTCCATTGGGGGCTCTGGATTTTTTGCTGTTGACGCGCCCCGAACAAATCGAAACGGTCAATTGGGCGGGCAAGCCACAAAACACTACGGTCATCGGAGACGGCGTTCCCGACTTAACTCCCCGTGCCTCTTTCCAGGCCTGGACCGAGCACGTTAGAGGCTCGTCTGAGCTGTGGAGTCAGGCAGAGATCGAATCCGCTGCGAGACTGCGGGAACTATTGATCGAGCACATCGAAAAGGCTCATCTGGAAACCATGGCCCTGCACGATCCGTTGACGGGGCTTGCCAACCGACTCATGTTTGAGAGGGCGATTGAAAATGCGATCAGGCTCGCAATTAAGGATGAAACGCTCTCGGCGGTTTTTGTCTTGGATCTTGACAAATTTAAACCGGTGAACGACACCTTGGGCCATGGGGCGGGCGACGAATTGCTTATTGAGGTCGGCAGGCGGCTAACGAGCTTGATGCGCTCGAGCGATGTCGTAGCACGATTGGGAGGAGACGAATTTGCCATTGTGCAGCTGGATCTGCGGAGGGCTCAGGATGCGGACCAAACGGCAGAGCGGATTCTCAAAGAAATCCGTAGACCGTTCGCGATTCAAGGGCAGAGCATTGAGATTGGCGTGAGCATCGGTGTCTCAATGTGCCCGAGTCACGCGATTGAATATGACGAATTGTTAGAAGATGCCGATCTTGCAATGTATCAAGCGAAACTCGCCGGCCGAAACACGTACAAATCGTACGCGAATAACATGGTGTCGGACAAAGAACAGAAAGTCTCTGTGCGCCAGGATCTCATCGATGCCATGCGTGATGACCGATTGTGGCTCGCCTACCAACCCATCGTCAGTTCTAAAACCAAAACCTTGCAATCATTTGAAGCGTTTGCCCGTTGGCAGCATCCCACGAAGGGCGAATTAATGGCACGAGAGTTTCTGCCGCTCATAGAGCAATACCACTTGGCGACGCAATTTGGCGAATGGACCATCCGCCGATCGTTGGCGCAAGGGAAACTGTGGTTGCGCAAAGGCCTCCCGCTCGTTCCTGTCAGCGTAAATCTCTCGGCGAGGCAGTTTCTCAGTCTCGACCTCGTCGGGCTGTGTAACTTGCTGTCGAGGGAATTGGATATTAGCCTCGAATGGCTGCGTTTTGATCTGGATGAAACAGCGCTGCAGTCCGATTTTCAGCGAACGGCCGAGAAAATCGCGGCGCTATCGCAGCTCGGAATCCTGACAAATATAGATCACTTCGGGCAGGGTCTAGTGGCTCTGAATCAAATCGTTGATGTGAAAATAAATCAATTGAAGATCACTGGGCGGTACTTTCAAAGCGGTAAAGATAGTACTCGGAACGACGCGATGGTCGCAATTATCCATTCAATTGGCGCCGTAATGAAGATTCCGATCGTTGCAACGCAGATTGAAACGCAAGCAATGGAATCGCGGGCGAGCTCAACCGGCATTGAATACTTGCAGGGCTACCATATCAGCCTCGCGCTCGTACCCGACGACGCTGAAGCGTGGCTCAGAAACCGAACCGGTCAATAGTCCAGCCCTCGCGTTTTGAAAGCTCTTCTACGAAGCGCCGGCAGTATGAAGCTTTCCAAGGAATTGGGGGCGTCGATTTGGTCGATTCGCAACTTGCTATCGTAAGCTGCACGAGATCACCGTATGTTGTCGAAGAAGATGGGTCCACTTTTGCGATATCGCCGATCGGGCCGAGCAACTTCCGTCGGCGCACACTTGGTCGGACTGGAAAAGTCTGCGCACGCGACGTGAACAGGGGGAAAGGCCAGGTCTCTCGGAGGGTTTGCCAGCGATCGACAGGTGCCGGCGCATCTGCAGACAACAGTCTGCGCTCGGCTGCCGCAGCGCAAGAGCACTCTTGTCAGCGCTAGGAAACGCCTTGAATTGCGGAATTTCTGTTCAGCCGCTTATGGATCTTCCATTCGCGAGCGAGTTTTCGCAGGCCCGCAATCGCGAGATGCCCCAGAACCGCGTTTTGAAGCTAAAGCGCCGAACCGGCGATGGAATATCGTACGGTGGCCGCTCTACCCCAAATCCTTGCGCGCTCGTCTCCATCGCCAGTTCTTCAGACCTTCCTAAGACGCCATTGAGCGAATCGAATAGCAGAGCGATGGCAGCCGCAGTAATGCGGCCCAGAGCGGCCATCGGCAAGCCGTGAGGCGGCGGTACCGCTTCGGAGTGAGCCTGTGGACGGCCTTGATCCACCGATCAGCGATGCATATTGGACGTATAGCTCGAGCAATTTATGGCAACTCACGCGGTCATGACGCATAGGTAAGCGGTGCTAGGTTGGTTACCGCACATACAACATTGACCCAGCAGCTTTAAGATCGTCGATCGTTGGAGGACGCATATAGCATGGAAACGCTGGCTCAGAAAATGATTGAGGTACATTACGGTAAACCTGTAAACCCAAGTTTTGTAGCGATAGAAATTGCCGCCCTCGTATTAGGGCATTCCGCAGGTACGTTAGATGACGCACATGAGCTCCTCTATGCGTCGTTGGTTGACGCGGGTCAGATAGAGTCGCCAGCATCTTGATGCCAGTGCTGGACGAATTCATGAAGGCTCACGGGGCCGCCATACAATAGGGCCCGGGGGGCAAGTCGAATGCCGCCAAGTTTTCCGCGCGTGGCGCCGAGGTCGGCGTGCGCGCGAGTGTCTGTGGCACACGCGTGCGCGTTGAGGCAGAAGATGGGGCAGCGGAATTCCCGAGGAATTTCGCGTGCGTGTCTTTGATAAATTCGCTGAGGCGGATTCTTCGACATCGCGTCACTTCGAGGGCACGGGTTTGGGACTGAGTATCATGCGCCAGCTGGTGGAAGCGATGGGTGGCACGATTGGGTTCAGCACCATCACAGGCCAAGGCACGACCTTCTATTTCGAACTGCCACGGGCAGATCAAACGCTTCGGGTGCCGCATTTAGCCGCGCTCGCTGATGCCGCCCGCACTTAGGAGCCGACTCTCGCCACCGATCCGCCAGGGCCTGCAAACCGAGGTTCTTCCCCGCACACTCTGTGTGGGTGACGACAAGGATTTGGGTAACGTCATAAAGACAGCACTTGCCGGGAGGGCCGAAGTAGTAACCGCCTGTACCTTAGAAGCAGCCGAGAACCTATAGAGCGAAAAACGTTTCTGCGTGCTGGTCACGGATTGGGGGGTTGCCGATGGCCACGGACTCAGCTTGCTTCAGCTGCCCGCACTCGGCGGCCATCCCTTGGCAGTCGATTCTACCCACGACCGAAGTCTCGCGTGCCGTACAGGCGCGAGTCTTCGCCGGGCTCGTCAAGTCGCGTGTATCGGAAGCGCACATCGTGCAGACAATTCTCTCGCTCCTGCCTCTGCCACCATCCTAAGAATGCGGCGTCTTTGGATGGAAGACTCTAGGGCGCCGCGTACTCGACTTCTTGTGAGAGCCGCTGGGCGCATCGCAATAAATGTTGCAGATGCTGAGATTCAATGGCCGCACCGGCAGCCCGACTACGACTGAGGACCCGTACTACGACGCCGAACGCGGGACGCGCGAGGCTTTGACCGACCTGTCAATCCGAGATACCAGCGAAGAAATTCGGGCTCATGAATTAGAAGCTGTCCCGACTTTGATTCATACACAACAGACGAAAGACCG
>Ga0302326_10021665_pt1 | contig 13174 bp, 9 predicted proteins | sample Palsa_T0_3_FD_202264 | JGI IMG/M metagenome (GOLD analysis project Ga0302326, IMG submission 202264) | Peat permafrost microbial communities from Stordalen Mire near Abisko, Sweden - Palsa_T0_3 | ecosystem: Environmental > Terrestrial > Soil > Palsa > Peat permafrost | place: Sweden: Abisko... | reverse complement strand
TCCGGGACTTCTGGAGATTCGTTTCTACGCCGACCGGGGGCTTGCAGCGTACGCCTATGGGCCTGGCTTGTTGACCGTCTCCCATGGTCCGAAAGAGTTCGTGCCGATTGAGAACGTCGTAAAGTGCTCTGCAGTCTATGCCTTAACCGCAATCGAGCTCCTGCGACAGCGTTGAGTCGCTGATGTGGCCAGCAGACTCAACGACGCGAGGATATCTGATCCGGAAACTTTCCCTTTATTTCCCTTGCTTCGCGGAAAACTCAACCAGACCCTTCAGCGTGTCGATCGAAACGCTAGCCACATTTCCGATGCTGCGGCCGTTGATAAAAAGAGTCGGCGTCCCGGTCACGTTCACCGACTTCCCGAGGGTTATCGAGGCATCCACGTGCGCCTTGGCCGCAGGAGTGCTGGCGCACCCTGCAATGTCTGCGCCTTTCACGCCCGCGCCATCGGCCAGCGCAGTCAACTTTTCATCGGCGTTTTCGGCGGTGATGTCGGCTTGAGTCTCATAGGTTTTGGCGACGAACTTCCAGAACGCCTCGCTCGACGCCTGCCCAACGCAGTCTGCGTAAGCGGCGCCTTTTGCCGCCCAGTTGTGCATCTCCAAGGGAAAGTTCTGAAAGACAAAACGGGCATTCGGTTCAGCCGTGACCAGTGCCTCGATCGCAGGCTGGGCCGTCTTGCACGCCGGGCACTGCAAATCTCCGAACTCGACAATCGTAACCGGAGCGTCTTTCGGTCCGCGCGATGGGCCGGTAATGCCCTGCTCCAGCTTTTTCTTCATCGGATCGAACGGTCGAGCGCCAAATGGGATCAGGTCGCCCACCACGGCATGCTCGCCATCCGACGTCACAAAGAACCGGCTGAGTTGCTGGCCCTGAGGGCTGGCCAGAATTACCTCCACCTGCGCCAGGCCTGGCACCGGCGCTGGTTTGATGCTGGAGATCTTCCAACTTAACTTCGAGTCATAGCCAAAGGTTTGCTGCAGGAAAGAGTCCACGATGGCCTCCGTGGGGAGATTGCCAGCCATCCCCGAACCGGGACTGTCAGGAACCTTTGTGGTGGCCGGGTTTTGCGCTGCAGCCAGACTGCCCGTCAGCACCACGATAAGAATCAGATTGATAGAACTGCGCATGGTTTCCTTTCAATTCAGTAATTGTTCTGGAGCAAGATACACCGGATTCTCTAACGAATCCCTTTCAAGCCTCGCTCTTCGCGGCGATGGGAAAACGGCGGCCGTAGCCGAAGGCCTTCGGAGAAATCTTGATGCCTGGGGCCGCCTGCTGGCGCTTGTATTCCGCCCGGTCCACCATTCGGACCACGCGCTCGACCACCTCGATGTCGAAACCATGATCGGCGGCAATCCGCTCCGCGGAGTGGGCAGCTTCCACGTAATCCTCAAGCACCGCGTCAAGAATCTCGTAGGGTGGCAGCGAGTCGCTGTCCTTCTGGTTGGGTCGCAACTCCGCAGAGGGCGGCTTCTCCAGCGTGGCCTGCGGAATTACCTCGCGGCGCGAATTCACGTAATGGCTCAGCCCGTAAACCAGCGTCTTGGGCACGTCCGAGATGACAGCCAGACCCCCAACCATGTCTCCATAAAGTGTACAGTAGCCCACGCCCAGTTCGCTCTTGTTGCCGGTGGAGAGCACGATGGCGCCGAACTTGTTGGAAAGCGCCATCAGCAGCGTTCCCCGCGCGCGCGACTGGATATTCTCCTCGGTAACGTCTTCTCTTCGTCCCGCAAAAAGTTCCTGCAAGGTTTGCCGGTATGCCTCAAATGCGCGATTGATCGAGAGCAGCTCGAAGCGGATGCCGAGATTTGTCGCCAGCGCGCGCGCATCGTCGATCGATCCCGGAGAAGAGTACGGACCAGGCATGCCCACGCCGACCACGTTTTCCGGGCCTACCGCGTCGGCAGCGATAACGGCGGTGAGCGCCGAATCGATGCCACCGCTGAGGCCGATGATCGCCCTTTGAAATCCACACTTGCGCATGTAGTCGCGCGTGCCCAGCACCAGCGCGGCATACACGCTCGCTTCCTCGCCTTCGATCTGTTCGTGCAGGTCGCCGGTGAGAGTCTTCGAATCGAAATAGATAAGATCCTCTTCGAACGACCGTCCTTGGGCGATGATCTTCCCTTCTGCATTGAGCACGATGCTGGAGCCGTCGAAGACCAGGCTGTCATTGCCCCCGACTTGATTGACCAGCGCGACCGGAACCTTGTGATGGTGCGCGATGGCGACCAGCATGTCGCGCCGCAGTTCGCGCTTACCGATCCAGAAAGGCGACGAAGAGATGTTGAGCACGAAGTTTCCGCCCGCCCGAACCAGAGCCTCGATGGGATCGACCGTATACAGACGCTTGGGCCAGAACAGCTTGTCGTTCCATGCGTCTTCGCAGATGGTAAGTGCCATCCGGTTACCGCAGAAGGAGAATAGCTCTTGGTTCTTGGCTGGCGCAAAGTTGCGCATTTCGTCGAAGACGTCGTAGGTCGGCAGCAGCATCTTCGATTGCAGGAACGCTATCTTGCCATCCTGCAGCAAGGCGGCGGAGTTCATGGCCGACTTGCCGGTCTCGGAGTGAGCGGGAGTGACTAAACCACAGATGACGGCGATGTCGCGGGTCTCGGCGGCAATCTGTTCAACCGTCTCCCGATTGCGGGCGACGAAGGATGGACGCTCCACCAGATCGCGCGGCGGATATCCGCACACCGACAACTCGGGAAACAGAATCAGCCCGGCGCCGCCCGCCTGCGCGCGGCGTGCAAATTCGACGATCTTATTCCGATTGCCGGAGAAATCTCCGACCGTGGGGTTGATTTGCCCAAGCGCAATCTTCACAGCTTTAGTGTAAAGCCGAGGCGCGCGGAGGCGCTAGCCGCTGGCCAGAGCGGCAGGTTTGCGTTTCGCGCGCACACGATAATGGAGCGCCCTCTCCTACATTGGCTTACCAGATGCGCACCCGCTCGGCTGGCGCAAGGTACAGCTTGTCTCCGGGTTTCACATCAAATGCTGCGTACCACGCGTCTAGGTTGCGCACGGTGTCTACCCGGAACTCTCCGGGGGAGTGATCGTCGGTCATCATTTGCTGCCGGAGAGAAGCCTCAGTCGACTTTGATGCCCGGGATTGTGCGAAGCCGAGGAAGAACTGCTGGTCGCCGGAGAGACCGCTCTGGACGGGAGCGGCCTTGCCCGCGAGGGAGGAGCGGTAAGCATCGTAGGCAGCGGAAGTGCCGGCGAGGTCGGCGATGTTCTCATCAAGCGTCTGCTTACCATTCACGGCAAGATCGGGAAAGGGTTTGTAGGTGTCGTACTGCGCGGCGAGTCTGGCGGCGGCCAAGTTGAAATGCACCAGGTCGGCGGGTTTCCACCAGTTGCGCATACGCCCCGTGGGATCGAACGCGCTGCCTTCGGTGTCAAAGGTATGGCTGATTTCGTGCCCGATGACGCGGCCAATGGCGCCGTAGTTCACCGCCGCGGGAGCCTGTGGGTCGAAGTTTGGCGGTTCGAGATATGCGGCGGGAAAGTTGAGCGCGTTTTGCAGGGGCAATTCGGTGGCATCGACGGTTTGCGGCTCCTCGCCCCACTCTCTGCGATCCACGGGATGGCCGAGACGGGCGACTACGCGGTGGTAATCAAACAGGCCGCCGCGCCAGAGGTTGCCGAAGATGTCGTTGTCCTTGACTTCGTAGGAAGAATAATCGCGCCAGGTGTCCGGGTACCCGATTCCCACATAGAGAGTGGTGAGCTTCGCTTGGGCTTCGGCTTTGGTTGCAGGATCCATCCATGATAGGGCATCAATGCGGCGCCGGAAAGCGGCGATGATGTTCTCAACCATGGCTTCGATCTGGGCCTTGGTTTCGGGTGAGAAGTAGCGCTTCGCGTAGATTTGCCCGATCGCGTCGCCGAGCACACCCCGGCCTGAAAGCATAGAGGTTACAGCTCTGTCCGGGTCGTTGACCAGTGCGACGCCGCGCTGCCAGCGCAGACTCTGTTCCGGTGTGCCGGATAGGGTCTTGCCGAAGAAGGCGAAGTGCTCGTCGGCGAAGTCTTTTGGCAGGACGTCGGCGTAGTCCTCAAGCAAGTGGAAGGCCAGCCAATTCTTCCACGTGTCGAGCGCGGTGGAGGCGACCAGAGCGGACTGTCCGGTGAAGGCTGTGGGCTGCCAGACAATGAAGCTGGCTTGGCCGCTGAGACCGGCGCCGTGAAAGTACGCGGCCCAGTCGAGGCCGGGGGCGTTGGCAGCGAAGTCGGCTTGCTTCCAAGGGTTGTTCGCCTTGTGGATGTCGTGCTGATCCGCCAAGGGAATATGTTTTTCGGCGATGGCGTGCTCCAGTTCAACGATGCGCCGGGCGCGGACATCCGTGTCGGCAAAGCCTGCCAGCTTGAGTAAGGCTGAAACGTGCGTCTGATATTTGCTGCGGAGGTCGCGCATGCTTGCACTGTCGGAGAGGTAGTAATCGCGATCCGGCATTTCGAGGCCGCCTTGCAGCAGGTAGGCGGTATAGTGCTCGGGGTCATTAAAGCCGGGTGCGACCCATAGTCCGAACAGGTTCGGGGTGTGAAAGCAGCCGCAGTTCAGGGCATCGACATCCGCCCGGAGGCTCTCGCCCAGAGCCCGCGCCAGTTCGTGCTTGTCGCGGATGGCAGTAATGGCGTCGAGCTGTGGGCGGACCGGGGCGAGGCCTTTCGCTTCAATGGCGGCCTCGTCCATGTAGGAACGGTAGAGGTCGGCAATTTTGCGGGTATTGGAACCAGCAGGCGCGTCGGCTTTGGATGCTTCTTCGATGAGCCCAGCGATGCGCCTTTGGCTCAGATCGATTAGGGAGTCGATGACTCCAATATCGCTCCGGTCGGGAGGGATTCCGGTGCGTTTGATCCAGTCGCCATTCGCGTAGCGGTAGAAGTCGTCACCGGGCTTGACCGAGCGGTCCATGTCGGCGACGACAATGCCGTGGGTCTCTGGCGCGGGCGGGTCCTGTGAATAGGCAGTGAGCGGAGCGAGGGCTAAGAGAGCGCATGCGGCGTTCCGCGGCAAGAATCTAAGTGTGAATCTCATGGGTAATGTTCCAAGGGGGCTGGGGCTTTGGAGTCGGGCCAACTCGTATTAAACAGCAGCCAGCCAAAGAGAGTAGCACGGCCCGCTGGGTTGGTTGGTGGGCTTCCGGCAGGATTGGCACTCGCCGCCGATTGCGGGCGGATCACCCTTCCGTAATCCGGTTAGGCAAGGTTTGCCGATCTTAACCGGCAGTAACGGAAATGGAAGCGAGCCGTGGGGTTCCGCCCAAACTCGTCGGGGCCTGCTCTGGCGGCAGATCGTTGTGTCGAGAAAAGGGGAGGAGTACGATGCGCCAGAAGATCGCGCAGCGGCCGTGATGTTTCCCGTGACCCAGCCGATGTGGTCGCAGAGCCCCAAGCATCCGCTGGATGGATTGACGTCGCGGGAGATCTGGAGTGCGCAGGAAGTGCTGCAAGCTTCGGGGAAGGTGGATGAAAAGACACAGTATCCGATGGTTCAACTGAAAGAGGCGCCAAAAGAAGAGGTCCTGGCGTGGAAGCCCGGGCAGGCCATGCGGCGCGAAGCGTTCTTGGTTGTCAAGCAAAGGCCGCAAACGTTTGAAGCGGTCGTGGACGTCAATGGGAAGAAACTGGTGTCGTGGACGGAGATCAAAGGAGAGCAACCGAAGTTGTTGGACGAAGAAGATAACGGAATCGATGGAGCGGTAAAAGAGAATGCGGAAATTCAGGCGGCTCTGAAACGGCGCGGCATCAACGATCTCACCACCGTATTTTGCTCCGCGGGACCCGCCGGCTACTTCGGAACGCAGCCGGAAGACGGACGAAGGCTTCTGCGCGTCCGATGCGATGACGAGCGGGGCACCGTGGTGGGAACGGGAATGCCCATCGAAGGATTGACGGGATTGTGCCAATGAGAAAAAATGTTGCGCGTGGTCGATACCGGTGTCGTGCCTGTACATCCGCCCACGTCCGATTATGATGCGGCGTCAGTGGGCCTGCTGCGCGAGCGTCCGCGCCGCTCTCAGTGCAGCAGCCAGTAGGGCCGGGTTTTCGGCACGATGGCGCCTCAGGGATGCTTTCCAGAGTGGTGAATGTCGGCTTCCGGCGCGCGGATAGCGTCTGGTCGAGCGTCTCTCTCTGTTTACGCGCGCCGCAACCGCCACTCTGCTGATTTTGTGGGCCTCTGCCACATCGCGCAACGCCAACATAAACACGGACTCCTTCGCCGCGGCATTCCGATACGCGGCACCGTTCTCCTGAACCGCGACTGAGACCACTGCGCGCGCCGGAAGCAAGAGCCACCCCGGTTCTAATCGTCTCCCGCCGGAAACACCGTGTGCTTGGGCGCGGGCAAAGGCGCGTCGCCCTTCTGATCACGCCAGAGGACTTCGTTCAGCCTCGCTGCTCCGGCCGCGTCGGGACGGGAGAAATCCATCTTTGCTGATTCACTGGCGCCTTGGGCATCGCGCTTGTTGGTCTCGTAGATGAGGCCGTTCTTGAGGTTGCGATAGTCTGCTTTGAACGCTGGCTGGTCGCTCGCACCGGAGAACATCGGTCCCATGAGGGGTGCGTAGGCGTCGTTGTGGTTCATGGGGGGCAGGCCCAGCAGCGTCTCCATGGTGTGAACCATGTTCACCGTAGTGTAGAAGCGGTGATCGACGTAGGGCTCGGCCGCCGTGCCCGGCGAATACTTACTGACCACGAAGGCGATAGATCGATGTGCGTCGATATGATCGCCGCCGTCTTGCGCGTCGTCTTCGAGGACGAAGATGGCCGTGTCATCCCAGTACGGACTGTGCGAGACGGCATCGACTACGCGGCCCAGAGCCAGATCGTTGTCGGCTACCGAGGCCGCCGGGCGCGGGCGTTCAGGCCGCGTGCCTCCAGTGTGATCGTCGGGTAAATAGAGCAGGACGAATGCCGGCAATTGGAACTCGGGGTTTTCGTTTTCTGCGCGGGCGCGCGCGTAAGCCGCAAATTCATTCAGAAATTCGTCGGCGCGGAGCTGGTCGGGATAGTCCGTGTTGAAGTCGGGGAACAGCGGGTCAAAGTGATCGCGCAGCACCGCCTTGGTGGGCTTGACCGTCTTGAACAAAGGCACCGTCCACGGAAACGGACTTGGCCCGGCATGTGGATCGCCCACATTCGGCGGGAGAGCATCACCCTGGAGAAGTTCGGTGCGCGGGCAAGGCGATTGCTGGGCCGAAGGAGTGCCCTGCTTGGGGGTCGCAACCTTGCGGGGCTTGTTGCACCATTCGGCATTCACGAACTCTCCGTAATCGCGGTACGACAGTCCGTGGCGAGCGACGTTGTCCCAAAGAAAACCAGTAGAGGGATCGTCGATATCGGGTTGGTTATGATCGAGGGGAAATTCATCGGCAACCGTACCCTGGAAGTCATAGGTTCGCTCCTTGCCGCGGTAGGCGATCTGCCAGGTCTTTTCGTTGTAATCGCTGGTGATGGCGGCGGTAGACCATAGATGTCCGTCGCCGGAAACTTCTCCGCTGTCGTAGAAATTGTCGAGCACGCCAAATTGCAAGGCGAGCTTGTGCTCGTTGGGGGTGATGTCGGCTCCGTACATGGTGAGCGCAGGGTCGCCGTCGCCCACCTTCAGGTCGCCGAGCACTTGATCATAAGTGCGGTTCTCTTTGATCACGTAGATCACATGCTTGATCGGATTCTTGCCGTCGGCGAACTGGAGCGCGCCCGGATTGCCGTGCAGCAAATTGTCGTGCTCGACGACGCGAGTGAGTTCTTCGAGCTTGTCGAGAGTGGATGGAATATTCAGCCGTGCGATCGAGCCGCGCAGCAGTGTCGGAATGTAAGGGTGATCGTGGTGTTTGACCTCATATGCTATCTGGCCCATGCCTTGATTCGGCCCGGCGCCCCGGCCCTTGGCGGTCGCGATGAGCAGGTCATCGCCTTGAACGGCGAGGGCGCTGGGATACCAGTCGGTGGGGATGAAGCCGAGGGCGGGCACATCCCTGCCGATGGGGCCATTCTCATTCCACTTCGAGGTATCAAAAACCGCGACCGCATTGGTGGAGGCATCGGCCACGAACAACCGCTTGCCGTCAGCAGACTGCGCCAAGGCGTTGGGATAGGTCCCAGCAAACTCTTGATTGCGAACCGTGGTGTGTAGCAGCGCGACCATCTGCGCGCTCCGGGTTGAAACCACTGCAACCGCGTCCGCATTCGCCAGCGCCACATAGAGCGAGTTCTCGTCTGGACTCAATAGCATTGCCGTGGGATGCGAGCCAGGGGCAATGGGATCGTCAGGTTCTTGCAACTTGATCCAGCCGACGACTTTGCCGCTCGTCAGATCCAGTTCGGCAATGCGGGATGCATTCCACAGGCTGCACCAGGCACGGCGGCCGTCACGCGTCGCCACGACCGTGTAGGGGTAGGAAGATGGAACCAGATCGCTTGTGCTGAGGTCGAAGCGCTGGAGCGGCTTGCCGCTCGTGACATCGAGCAGCACGACGTTGTCGGAAAGATTGTCGGCCACGAGGAGGCGGTCGTGGCTTCGTCCGGCTGAGACCAGAGCCAATCCGGCAGGATACGAAATCGCAGTAGCCGGCGGCGTCTTGCGCAAGGCGATCGCTACCTTCTTTCCGGCGGCGAGCGCCTGCGGGCCAATGGAGATGAAATGCTCGGGCGCGACCCTGCCGTCTGCGAAGCTGTAGACTGCGATTCCGTTGCCGGTATCTCCCGGCTTCCCTCCGGTAGGATCCGTGATAGAACCAACCGATGCGTAAAGATGCTTTCCGTCGGAGCCGAAGACCAGGCCGAGGAAGTAGCTCTGGTGCACCTCTTGGCCGAAACGCTTGTCGGGATAATCGGCGAGCTGATTGGTCTTCAGATTGAGGACCGCAATCGACTGAGTGGCCATGGTTTCCTGGGTGCCATAGCCGTCGTTCAAAAGTGCGGCGTAGCGGCCATTGGGGCTGATCGCGATGGTAGCGGGAAAGCTGTTGGTGCTGCCGAGGCGGCCGGGCGTGGGAATCGTCAAGGTCTTGCTGGTGGGCAGTGGGATCGATGTGGCGTCGGGCTGGCGATCCTGCGCTGGAAGAGCGATGCGCGCGGTGAAAAAGGCAAACAGGAGAACGATGCGGGACGATCGAGTCACGGGGCCTCCGCGGGATTTAATCTGCGACAGCGGAATGATCGGGAGAGATCAGCGTAATCCAGGCGGGAACCCGCGGTCAAAAATGGAAGCGGATGCATCTCGCTCCAGCGGATAAGGGCGGGGACGACCCCACGACGGCCGCCGGGACGGCGGAGCTAGGTTTTCCCTTACACTCCCGAGGCGCGCGGCGAGCCTTGGTGGCTGGGCGAGTGCTCGGGATGCTCCTCCACACCCACATTGTGGCGGACGTCGGCGCCCTGCACCCAGAAGATGACATCTTCGGCGATGTTGGTGGCGTGATCGGCGACGCGCTCGAGATTGCGCGCCACGAGCAGCGCATCGAGAGCCTGCCGAACTACTTCGGGACGCTGGTTCATCGTCTTCACCAGTTGGATGAAGGCGTCGTCCTTCATGCGATCGACGACGTTATCCATTTCGAGCACAGCTTGGGCGAGTTCGGCCTTGCCTTCGATGAATGATTCCAGAGAGCGGCGGACCATGGCGCTTACGGCCGCACCCATGCGGGCGATATCAACGGGCAAATCCGCCGCAGGAAGCTCGACCATATCCATGACACGCTCGGCGATGTTGACGGCTTGGTCGCCGACGCGCTCCAGGTCAGAATTGATTTTGGTTACAGCCAGAATAAAGCGCAGATCGACTGCCATGGGCTGCTGCATGGCGAGCAAATCGAAGGCGGCCTCGTCGATCTCGCGTTCCGCAGTGTTGATGAGGCTCTCGCCTTCGAGAACCATCTGGCAGCGAGCGAGATCGCGATCGATGTAAGCCTGACGAGCGCGATCCACCGCCTGCTCCGCCAGTCCACCCATGCGGAGCAACTTCTGGCGTAGATCGTCTAGCCCTTGCTGAAAACGCGTGCGCATTATCCGAACCTTTCTTAGTTTAAATCTGCCTTATCCAAATCTGCCGGTAATGTAGTCTTCCGTCTTCTTGTTCGACGGCTTGGTGAAGATTTTTTCCGTCTTGTCGAACTCAATCATCTTGCCCAGCAGGAAGAATCCAGTAAATTCGGCGACGCGCGCCGCCTGCTGCATGTTGTGAGTCACGATTACGATCGTATACCGTTCTTTGAGCTGAAAGATCAACTCCTCAATCTTGCCGGTCGAAATCGGATCCAGCGCCGAACAGGGCTCGTCCATGAGCAGCACCTCTGGTTCGACCGCCAGTGCGCGGGCGATGCAAAGCCGTTGCTGCTGACCGCCGGAGAGGCTAGCGCCCGATTTCTTGTGAACCTGATCCTTTACTTCGTCCCAGAGCGCGGCGGAGTCGAGCGATCGATGCACGATCTCGTCCAGTTTGCGCCGGTCGTGAAAACCGTTCAGCTTCAGTCCAGAGGCGACGTTGTCGTAGATCGACATGGTGGGGAATGGATTCGCTTTTTGAAACACCATGCCCACCCGCCGGCGAAGCTCGGTGGCCGAAGTACCGTTATAGGCGTTGATATCCCCGATGCGGACACTCCCCGTCACTCGCGCGTCGGGGATGGTCTCGTGCATGCGGTTCAGGCAGCGGATGAATGTGGACTTGCCGCAGCCCGAGGGCCCAATCAGCGCGGTGGCGTGGTTGGACGCTACCGTCAACCGGACGTCATACAATGCCTGGGTCTTGCCATACCAGGCATTCAGGCCTTCGACTTGGATTCCAACGCCCATAGACTATGCCGCTCCGAAGGTACCACGGCGCACGGCGAAGCGCACGGCCGCGACCGCTGTGACGATGAGAATGATGAGCACGAGCGCCCCTGCCCACGCCTGCCGATGCCATTCGTCGTAGGGAGAAATGGCGTAGGTGAATATCTGCAGCGGCAGCGCGGCGGTTGGCTGGTTGACCCGCAGGTTCCAGAACTGATTGCCGAATGCGGTGAACAGCAGTGGCGCGGTCTCGCCTGCAACCCGGGCAAAGGCCAGCATGATTCCGGTGATCACGCCGGATGTTGCGGTGCGCAGGGTGATGGACAGAGTGGTCCGCCAGCGCGGAATGCCTAGCCCATACGCGGCCTCGCGCAAAGCCTGCGGCACCAGCAGAAGCATCTCTTCGGTGGTGCGGGCGATGGTGGGAACCATCATGATCGCCAACGCCACGCCACCGGCCAAGGCGGAGAAGTGCTTCTGGGAGAGAACGACGATGGCGTAGGCAACGATACCGATCACGATGGAAGGCACGCCGTTCAGCACATCCGCCGTGAAGCGAATGACATCGCCGAGGCGGTTGCGGCCGAACTCCGCGAGGTAAATGCCGGCGCCCACTCCCACGGGAACACCCAGAATGCTGGCCAGGGCAAGGATGAACGCGGAGCCGACGATAGCATTGGCCATTCCGCCGCCCGCTTCGCCCACCGGCTTCGGGGTTTGGGTGAGGAAGGCCCAGTTGATCGATCCGACACCGCGGTAGACAAGATAGGCAAATATCGCGAACAGCGGCACTAACACCAGGATGACGGTAAGCACGGCCACCCCGGTCATGGCGTGGTCGGTGATCCGGCGCCGCAAAGCGATGTGCGGGACGGTGTGCAGCACGGAAGCTTTGTCAGTTTCAGGCATGAGCACTCGCAGACTGGCCACGGGTGACTGTCCAGACCAGCAATCGCGCCAGGGCGTTAACCACGATGGTGACCAAGAACAGAGCCAGACCGATTTCGATGAGAGCCGAGAGATATACGTTGCCGGTGGCTTCGCTGAATTCATTGGCCAGCACGCTGGCCATGGTGTATCCCGGCGCAAACAGCGACTTGGCAATCTCTGGGCGATTTCCGATCACCATGGTTACGGCCATGGTCTCTCCCAGGGCGCGGCCCAAACCCAGGATAATGCCACCCATGATGCCGGCGCGGGCATTGCGCAGCACGCCGACCCGAATCATTTCCCAGCGCGTGGCGCCGAGGGCGAGTGCGGCCTCGCGCTGATGCTGGGGCACCACCATCAGCACTTCGCGAGTGATCGAAGAAATGATTGGGATGATCATGATCGCCAGGATTATCCCTGCTGCCAACATGCTGATGCCGTAGGGCGGACCTACAAACAACCCGGTCCAGCCTAATGTCCGGGACAGAAAAGGCTCAATGTAGTTGCTGAGGAGCGGTATCAGCACGAAGATTGCCCACAGTCCGTAGACCACGCTCGGTATCGCGGCCAGCAATTCCACGAAAAACGAAAGCGGCCCCCGCAACATGGCAGGGCACATTTCAGTGGTGAACACGGCGACACCGATCGACAGGGGCACCGCGATGAGCAACGCGAGGAATGACGATACCAAGGTTCCGTAAATGAAGGGCAGTGCGCCGAATTGTTCGTTCACCGGATCCCAATCGCGCCCAGCGAAGAACTTAAATCCAAAGGCGCGCCAGGAGGATCCGGAGCGCAGCACCAGTTCGTAGACAATCAGCACCAGCATGGCCAGCACGGCTAGGCCGCACAGGAGCATGGCGAATTGGAAGAGCCGGTCGCCGATTTCGCCACTGGTTCCACGGAGCAGCGGTACGGCCTGCCCACCGGCTGGAGGGGGTCCAGTAAGCTTCGTCGCTTCAACAGGTTGCGGACCAGGCATATCAGGCCGGCGTGGGGCAGGCAAGGCCATTCGTGCTCACCGTAGCAGAATCCTGTTAATAGGGTGTTAAAATGACAAAGCTTTTCAGGGTTGCCTTTTCCCCGGCAAGGCTGTATTTTCATCTCCCGGTTCGATTCTCCTTTTGGTCTTGGTCAGTTTATGTCGATCGCGCCAACGCGCAGCCGCGTGGTTTTTCAGAAGCTTGAGCAGGACTTGGTCAAGCTTTCCTCGAAACCTCGGGCAGAGAACGTCCATCGCTTTCGCACGGCCACGCGCCGCCTTCAGATACTACTGGGCGAGCTTTCTCCAAAGCTGGACCGCAACCAAAGGAAGCTGCTGAAGCTGCTGGGCCGAATCCGCAAGCGCGCCGGCAAGGTGCGCGATCTGGACGTGCAGTTGACGGCTTTACGCACTCTGAAAATGCCGCAGGAGCCGCGGCGAAAGACGCAACTGGTGAATCATC
>Ga0302326_10021661_pt1 | contig 13175 bp, 11 predicted proteins | sample Palsa_T0_3_FD_202264 | JGI IMG/M metagenome (GOLD analysis project Ga0302326, IMG submission 202264) | Peat permafrost microbial communities from Stordalen Mire near Abisko, Sweden - Palsa_T0_3 | ecosystem: Environmental > Terrestrial > Soil > Palsa > Peat permafrost | place: Sweden: Abisko... | reverse complement strand
AGCAGCTCCAAGGGGCTCAAGACTGGCGCACAGGCAACGACGACCAAGACCCAGGTCGAGAGCCTGTTGTCCGGTATCCCGCAGTCCGGCGCACGACTCGGTAACCCGAAGGCGCCGGTCACGCTGACCTACTACGGCGACCTCGAGTGCCCAATCTGCCAGGAGTTCACACTCAGCTCATTCCCGCAGCTGGTCGCCAACGAGGTGCGCGCGGGCAAGGTGCAGGTCGTCTACAAGGCGTTCCAGACCGCCACCCCGAGCGCGACCACCTTCCAACTTCAGCAGGTCGCGGCGCTGGCGGCCGGAAACCAGCAAAAGTTCTGGAATTACGTTGAGCTCTTCTATCACGAGCAAGGCCAGGAGGACAGCGGTTATGTGACCGAGTCCTACCTCCAAGGGCTGGCAAAGCAGATCCCCGGCCTGAACCTGGTCAAGTGGCAAGCTGACCGCAACGACCCGGCGCTGATCAACCAGGTGCAGGCCGACGTGCAGTCGGGCACCGCACTCGGAGTCAGCGGCACGCCGACGCTGATCTTCAAGGGGCCCAAGGGGCAGGCCACGCCCAGTGAAGCGGTGCCGAGCTATGCACAGCTGCAGCAGACGATCCAGAAGGTCGCATGAGCGCGCGCCGATGAGATCGCCGACGGACGGACGTCAGTGAGCTCAAGCACGCTGCGCCGCGTGATGATCGCGCTGAGCCTGGTCGGGTTGGGCGTGGCCATTTACCTGACCTACGTGCACTACTCGGGCATCCAGCCGGTGTGCACCGCAGGCGGCTCGTGCATCAAGGTGCAGACCTCGCAGTGGTCGCGCCTGGCGGGCGTGCCCGTCGCGCTGATCGGACTGATCGGCTACATCGCGATCCTGGCCAGCCTGCTCGCCCCCGATCGCGAGGCGACCCGCCTCGCGACGCTTGGCTTCACCGTGATCGGCTTCGGCTTCAGCGCCTACCTGACCTACCGCGAGCTGTTCTCGATCCACGCGATCTGCGAATGGTGCGCGTCCAGCGCGGTGATCCTGACGCTGCTGCTCATCGGGGCCGCCACGCGCTACGTGCTCGGGCCCACCAGCCCGAGTACGGGTGGTAGCCCGGTGGCGTCCGCTCCGGCCCGGCCGGCCTCCGCCTCGGTCGGCGCCCGCAGCCGCTAGCGCGCGCCCGCCGGCGCTAGCGCGGCCGCCCGGGGGCGCGGGAGCGCGCCCGCCGCAGGCACGAGAGCGCGCCCGCAGCCGTGAGGGCGCACCCCCTGGCTTGCGCGGCCTTCACGCCTTGGTAACAAGAACTTGGCCGATCGGTCACGAATGGTGTCCGTATGCGGGTAAATCTATGACCTCATGAGCGACCGGAGCAGTGCCTGGGAGCGCAAGCTGATCGTGGCGATCGCAGGGCTCCTCGCCGTACCGGCAGACCAGGAGACCGTCCGGGTCGCGATGCTCACCGATGGTGCCCGCTCGCTCCAGGGCCTCGCCGACACGATGTCGGGATTGCGTGAGCGGGGGATCTCGAGCCTGGAGATCGATCTGATCGAGGCCTCGGACCGGTTCGACCTGGCCGAGGCGCTCACCGCGCGCCACTACGACCTCGTCCACGTGTGCTCACCCGACCCAGCCGGGGCCGCAGCGCTGGTCGTTGCGCGCGTGTTAGGCGTGCCGACCGTGGGCAACTACGCCGGGGGACGATCGGCGGCAGTCACTGCGGCGTTCTACCGCCAGTGTCGACTCGTGCTCTCGCCCAGTCCCCGCGCCGACGTCTCGCTGGTGGGACTCGGCATCGAGGCTGATCGCATCGTCCGCTGGGCGCCCGGCGTCGATCTGAAGCGGTTCAACCCGGGCCGCTACGACCCGGCGGCGCTGGGCAGCGGCGAATGGATCCTTCAGACCGGCTCGTTCACCGTCCTCTACGCTGGAGCGCTGCGCCGCGAACAGGGGACCGACCTGCTGGCCGAGGCATTCCTGATCGCGCGCGACCAGGACCCGAGATTGCACCTCGTGCTCGCCGGTCGCGGTCCGGAAGAGCAGCCGCTGCGCTCTGCGCTCGGGAACGCCGCGACGTTCCTCGGCCGCGTACCCGCCGACGCGCTCGCGCGGGTGTACGCGAGCGCTGACCTGTTCATCGTCCCCAGCGGCAGCGACACATTCGGGCAGGCGATACTCGAAGCGCAAGCGAGCGGGCTTCCGGTTCTGGCCGTCGACGTCGGGGCTCCGGCAGAGCTGATCCAGAGCGGTCGCAGCGGCTGTCTGGCCCCTCCCGATCCCGCAGCACTCGCCGGTGCCCTGCGCGGCCTCGCGCGGCGCGCCGCGATTCGCGACCGGCTGGCCACGGGCGGCTTGTTCGCCGCCCGCGAGCGCACGTGGGAGCGCTCGCTGGCGCTGCTGGCCCGCGCGTACGAGCGAGCGCTCGGATACGAGCTCGGCGATCAGCTCACCCAGGCGACCGAGGTCGCAGAGGTATCACGTGCCGCCTGAAGCGACGGCAGCGCGGGCACTGGCAATCACTCACCCCAAGGCCGGCCCGGGGCGCCCTCTGCGCGTGGCCGACGTCGCGATCTTCTATGGCGAGCGCGGCGGCGGGATCCGAACCTACCTCCGGGCCAAAGCCGATTTCGCCGCGCGCACGGGAGCGCTCGAGCACCACCTGGTGATCCCCGGCCGGATCGCCTCGAACGACGGCGGCGGGCTGCACGAGCAGCGTTCGCTGCGACTGGCGGCGTCAAACGGCTATCGCCTGCCGCTGGGGAGTGCCGGGCTTCAGTCGACGCTGCGTGCGCTGGAGCCGGACATTGTGCTGCTCCACGACCCCTTCTGGACGCCCCGGCTGGCCAGTCGAACCGCGCACGAGGTGGGCGCAGCCGTGGTCGCTGTGCATCACTCCTCCGCCGCCTTGCACGCCGCCGGTCTGCCGGGGCCGCACGGCGTCTACACGAAGGCGCTGCGGCGCTGGTATCGCCGTGCCTACCTGGACGTGGACGCCATCATGTCGGTGGTCGACCCGATCCTCGACGCGTGCCGGCCGTCCACGCTCCGGCTCCGGCTCGGGCTCGATCCCGCCTTCGTCCCGTTCCCGCACATCTCCCGGGGCGAGCACGTCCTGTACGTGGGACGCCTGTCGCGCGAGAAGGGCCTGCGAGCTCTGCTCGAGGCTGCCGCCGCCACACCCGATCCGTGGCCGTTGGTGCTGCTCGGCACCGGGCCGGCCGGCGACACGCTGCGCGAGCGGGCGCGTCAACTCGGGCTCGGCGCGCGCGTGCGCTTCGTCCCCTACGTTGAGGATCGCCGTCAGCTGGCACGCGCCTACGCGGAGGCGAGCTGTGTGGTGTTGCCCGGCGTGCACGAGACGTTCGGCCTGGTGGCGCTGGAGGCGGCCGCGTGCGGGACGCCCGTGGTGACGGCCCAGACCACGCCATCGGCCGCGCTGTTGAACGGTTTCATCGACACCTTTCGCGGCGGGGATAGCGCGGACTTGCTGCGGGCGATCGAACGCGCCCGTGTACGCGTCCCTGATCCCAGCGCCGCGTCGGCCCTCGGAGCTCAGCACGGCTGGGACAAGGCGCTGGCCGGCGAGCTCGCTGACCTCGAGCGGCTGGTGTTCCGATCGCGAGCGGATCGTCAGTGATCCACTCGCAGCCGGTGAGCGGAGCAGAGGTGATCCGTCAGCGGGCGCTGAGCGGCATGCTCGCCGTCGCCATCCACGACATCGAGCCTCGCTCGTGCGAGCGCACGCGCGCGATCCGAGGCTGGCTGCTCGAACGTGGCGTCATCCGCGTCACGCTGCTGGTGATTCCGGCTGCCGACCTTCACCCGATTGGCGCTCGTGCCCCGGCGCTGGTGGCGTGGCTCCGCGGCCGCGTGGCCTGCGGGGACAGCGTCGCCCAGCACGGGCTCCTCCACAGATCCACCGTGGTCCCCCCGTGGCCTCGCAAGCTGCTGGCCGGCTGGCAGGGGGGCGAAGCGGCTGAGTTCCCCGGCCTCGACGCCGACGAGACCGCCCGGCGCGTATTGATCGGTCGTCGCCTGCTACGCGAGATCGAGCTTGACCCGCGCGGCTTCGTGGCGCCCGGCTATGCCTACACGCGGGACTTGAGAGGAGTCCTGGCTGACTGCTTCGAGTGGTTCGCCGATGTGCGCTGCGTCCAGACGCGGTCGCGTGGCAGCCTCAACGCCCCCGCGCTCTGTCTCGGCAGTTCGACGCCGCTGAAGCGCGCCGTGTCGCCGGCTGTCGTGCGCGCCGCCGCACGACTCCCGGGACGCGTGATGCGGGTCGACATTCATCCCGCCGACTTCGACCTTCCGCGACACATCGCCACCCTGCAGTCGCTGCTCGATCTCGCCGGCGGACGCGACGCCGTCACCTACGACGAGCTCCTTGCCTGACACCGGGCGCCGAGCCCGGCTACGCGCAGCCGCCGAGCGGGTGCTGCGCAGCAACTGGCGCGAGGGTCAGCGCAGCAGCGATGGCGTGTCCTACGCGTTCACCTGTCCGGCCACCCCGCGCTACCGCCACCAGTGGTACTGGGACTCGTGCTTTCACGCGATCGCGTGGCGTCACTTCGACCCCAGCCGAGCCCGCGCCGAGCTGCGCACGCTCGTGCGGGCCGGTCGGCTCGATGGATTCATTCCTCACACCGCGTTCTGGGACCGCCCGGCGTACTGGCGGCGGGCGCCGTTCTACGGCACCCACACGGTGTTCGGCGCCTCGGCGACCTCCACGATCCAGACGCCATTGCTCGCGCTGGCCTGGGAGCTGGTGGCCGCCGCCTCGCCGGACGAGCCGTCATTCGCCGAGTCAGGACTCTCCCAGCTGCGCCTGCACTACGACTGGCTGGCCCGCGAGCGCGATGTCGACGGCGACGGCCTGCTCACCATCATCTATCCGGACGAGTCCGGCCTCGACGATTCCCCCAAATACGACGGTGTGTTCAAGTGGATGCGCCACGACCGGGCGGGCCACTGCTGGCTGATCGAGCGTTACCGGCGGCTCGGCTACGACGCTCACGCCATTGCCGAGCGCTACGACGAGCACGTCGAAGATGTGATGGTCAATGTGTTTTACGCGCTGGCGTTGCGCTCGCTGGCTCGACTCGACGGTGAGCACGGCTCGGTGTACGCAGCGCGGGCGGCCCGCACCGAAGCGGCACTGCTGGAGCGCTGCTACGACGAGCACACCGGGCTGTTCTTCGACCTCGCCGGGCGCCACGAGCGCCCCGTGTCCGTATCGACGTGGTCGTCGCTCGCTCCGCTGGCCCTGCCCACGCTTCCAGACCAGGTGCGGCGCCGGCTGATTGAGGAGCATCTGCTGCACCCGCGGCGGTATCTGTCCGCGTGCGGGATCCCGTCGGTCGCGCTCGAGGAGCACTCGTTCAAGCCGGGCTTCGCCCTCTGGCGGTGCTGGCGCGGTCCAGCGTGGCTCAACATCGCCTGGCTGCTCGTCCCGGCGATGCGTGAGCTCGGCTACACCGAAGCGGCCGACCGGGTGCTGCGCTCGCTCGAACTGGCCGTCGACCGCTCGGGCTACCGGGAGTACTACAACCCCCTCACCGGCCGCGGGATCGCCGCGCGGGGGTTTGGCTTCTCCACGCTTCTGATCGATCTGCTGGCCCAGCGCGGGAGTGACGGCGGCGAAACGTCCGCGGCTGGGGCCATCATGCAGCCGTGAGTTGGCGAACCACCCGCGCGGCCTGGAACTCCGAGCATGCCAACCGCCAGGTTGCGGTGATCGACCTGGGTTCGAACTCGTGGCGCCTGGTCGTGTTCACGTACGTGCCCGGGGCATGGTGGAAGCGCACCGACGAGCTTTACGAGACGGTGCGCATCGGCGCCGGTCTCGCCGCGTCGGGACGCCTCAGCGAGGAGGCGATGCAGCGCGGGCTGGAAACGCTCGCGGTGTTTCAGCGCTTCTGCGGCGCCAACCGGCTCGCCGGCCAGGACGTGCATGCGGTGGCGACGAGCGCGATCCGCGACGCCACCAACCAAGCCGAGTTCCTCACCCGCGCCCACGCGGCGGCCGGCATGACGATCAAGGTCCTCTCGGCGCAGGACGAGGCCTACTTCGGTTATGTCGCTGCGATCAACACGAGCACGGTGAGCGAAGGGGTCGTCCTCGATCTGGGCGGCGGCAGCATGCAGCTGATCCACGTCAGCGACCGGCGCGCCGAGGAGATGGTCTCGTTTCCGCTCGGCGCGGTTCGTCTCACCGAGCAGTTTCTTCCCGGCGGGGGCCCGGCCAGGCGGAAGGATCTGGTGCGTGTCCGCGCCCATGTCCGCGAATCGCTCGCTGACCTGGATTGGCTGAGCCGGTCAGAGGAGCGGTTGGTGGGTTTGGGGGGTGCCGCGCGCAACCTCGCCGCGGCGGCCCAGCAGGCCGCCCATTCGATCGACCTCGGTGTCCAGGGCTTCGTGATCACGCGCAAGGCGATCGGCGAGCTGGTGCACATGCTGGCATCGCTGCCGACCTCCGAACGCGGCACGGTCCCGGGGATCAAGCCGGGCCGAGGCGACATCATCCTCGCCGCCGCGTTGGTCTTCGAGACGGTGCTCGAAGTCGGCGGCTTCGACGGCATCGAGGTGACCGAAGCCGGCCTGCGCGACGGGGTGTTCCTCGCCGGAACGCTGTTGGCCGGCCGCGAGCCGCTGTTCGACGACGTGCGCCAGACCGCAGTGCGTAACCTGGCGATCCAGTACGAGTCCGACATGGCACACGTCGAGCACGTCGCTCGGCTCTCGCTGCAGATGTTCGACTCGCTCGTGGCCGGCGGCTTGTTCGAGCCCGAACCGGACGAGCGCGAGCTGCTGTGGGCCGCGTCGATGCTCCACGACGTCGGTATGACGATCTCCTACGACGACCACCACAAGCATTCGCGCTACCTGATCGTCAGTGCCGAGCTGCCGGGCTTCGACCCGCGCGAGCGTGCCCTGATCGCGCAGATGAGCCGCTACCACCGCAAGGGGGTGCCGAAGCTGGGCGAGTTGGCGCCGCTCGCTCACGCTGGCGACGAGGCGCTGCTCGACCGCTGCTCGGTGATCCTGCGGCTCGCCGAGCACCTGGAACGCGGTCGCGACCAATCGGTGTCGGAGGCCAAGCTCCGCGCCAACGGCCACGGCGTGGACCTGCACCTCGAGGCCGGCGGCGATCTCACGCTCCCGCGCTGGAGCGTCGAGCGCTACGGCGACGGCGAGGCATTCCAGCGCGTGTTCGGGCGCCGCTTGTTGATCGGCTAAGTCAGAGACCCGCAGATCTGCGGCGGTTCTGTCAAGGTTGGATAACCCTGGGCGCGGCGCTTAACCGAACCGTCACACAAGCGTCACGTGATCGCCCTACCTTGTCCGTCGTGACCACGAGTCCGACGACTCCCGACTGGCCGACCGATCCAGAGCATCGCGATGCGATCGACACGCTGCTGGTGATGGCCGAAGCGGAGGACCGCTGGGGCGAGCGCCGCCGTGCCGCGCGCCTGCTCGACAAGGTCGAGCAGATCGTTGGGGTGCTTCCCGGCCGGTACGAGCGCATGCGCACGACTTGTCGTGGCCATCCGCCGCGCCAGCCCGTCGGATAGCGGCTGCCGATCCAGCGTACAGTTCACGCATGATTTGGTTGCTGCGCCATGCTGAAGCCGCGGACGGATTCCCCGACGACGAACGCCCGCTCAACGAGCGAGGCATCCGCCAGGCCGAAGCGGTCGGACACGCCCTGAGTGCTCTGGGCACGAACATCGACGTGTGCCTGTCGAGCCCCAAGCTCCGGGCGCTGCAGACCGCTCAGCGTGCGTGCGAACCACTGGGCATCGAGGTCGCGATCGAGCCGCGGCTCGCCGGTGAGCCGTTCGACGTGCAGGCGCTGACCGCCGGCCGGGGTGACGTGCTGCTGGTCGGGCACGATCCCTCGTTCTCGCTCACACTTCACGACCTCACTGGGGTACAGGCTCGGATGCGCAAGGGCGGTCTGGCGGGCATCGCCAAGGGCGAGCTCGTCGCGCTGCTGCGACCCGGAGATCTCAGCGCAATCGCGATGTCCGACGAGAGGGTGGCATGAACGATCCCGCGACCGAGTCGCTCCAGCCGGCGGCGACGGCGACCGATGAGTCGTCCCAGCCGATCGACCTGACCGACCCCGAGCTGTACGTCAACCGCGAGCTGTCGTGGCTCGATTTCAACGACCGCGTGCTGCAACTCGCCGAGGATGAGTCGCTGCCGCTGATCGAGCGAGTCAAGTTCCTGGCCATCTTCGTCACCAACCTGGACGAGTTCTTCATGGTCCGGGTGGCCGGCGTGCACGATCAGGTCGATGCCAGAATCGATGCCCGCGGACCGGACGGGCTGGCCCCGACGGAGGTACTTGAGAGCATCGCCGAGCGGGTGGGCGAGCTTGACCGCCGCCATTCGCGCCAGTTCTCCGAGGTCGTCCGGCCCGAACTGGCCGAGGGTGGTATCCGGATCGTCAGCTGCGACGATTCGGGGGCTTCGGCGGACACGCTCGAGCGACACTTCCGCGAGCAGATCTTCCCCGTGTTGACACCGCTGGCGGTTGGCCCGGGACGACCGTTCCCCTACATATCCAATCTGTCACTGAGCCTGATTGTTCGGCTGCACGACCCCGATCTCGACCACGAGGCATTCGCGCGGGTCAAGGTGCCCAAGGAGGTCCTGCCCCGATTCGTCGAGATCTCCAAGGACACGTTCATTCCCCTCGAGGACATCATCGCCAAGCATTTGCGGCTGCTGTTCCCGGGCCTGCAGATTCTCAGCTATGACCTGTTCAGAGTCTCGCGCGACGCTGACTTTGAGGTCTCAGACGAAGCCGACGACCTCCTGCAGGCGGTGGAGGAAGAGCTGCGCCGGCGCCGCTTCGGCGAGGTGGTGCGGCTCGAGGTCGGATCGAGCATGGATCCGGCGCTGCGCACGCGACTGATCGAGTGGCTCGCCGTGGACGAGGTGCAGGTCTACGACGTGGAGGGATTGCTCGACATGAGCGATCTCTGGCAGATCGCCTCGGTCAAGGGGCATGCCGATCTGCGCCAACCCGGATGGACCCCGCTCACCCACCCGGCGTTCGTCGCCGCACCAGACGACGGCGACGGTCAGCCCGACGTGTTCGCCCCCATGCGCTCGGGCGACGTGCTCGTCCATTACCCCTATCACTCGTTCTCGACCAGCGTCGAGCGGTTCGTCCAGCAGGCGGTCGAGGACCCAGAGGTTCTGGCGATCAAGATGACCGTGTACCGGACCTCCGACGACTCGGCGCTCGTCCCCTCGCTGATCGCGGCGGCCGAGAAGGGCAAGCAGGCGGTCTGCCTGGTGGAGCTGAAGGCTCGCTTCGACGAACGGCAGAACATCCATTGGTCACGCGCGTTGGAGGAGGTTGGGGCGCACGTCGTGCACGGCATCCCCGGCCTGAAGACGCACGCCAAGTTGATCCTCATCGTGCGTCGTGAGCGGGGCAGCGTGCGTCACTACGTGATGATCGGCACCGGCAACTTCCACGCCAAGAACGCTCGGTTGTACGAGGACTTCGGCCTCTTCACCACTGACCGGGAGCTCGGCCAGGAGGTCGCGAACCTGTTCAACACGCTGACCGGCTACGGCCATCCCGCGCCCCAGCCCAAGGTGCTGGTGGCGCCGACCTGGATGCGCGAGCCGCTGATCGATGAGATCGACCGCACGATCGCCGCGCACGAGGCGGGCGAGACGGCTCGGATCGTGCTGAAGATGAACTCGCTGGTCGACCAGCAGTGCATCGAAGCGCTCTACCGAGCCTCGCAGGCGGGGGTCCCGATCGACCTCAACGTGCGCGGCATCTGCTGCCTGACACCGGGTATCCCCGGCGTCAGCGAAACGATCAACGTCGTGTCGGTGGTGGGCCGTTTTCTCGAGCACTCGCGCATCTACTCGTTCCATCGCGGCGAGGAGCACCGCTACTACATCGGCTCCGCCGACCTGATGCCGCGCAATCTGGACAAACGGGTGGAGCTGCTGACGCCGATCGAGGACCCTGAGCTGCAAGCCGAGCTCGACGACACGCTCGAGCGATGCCTGGCCGACGACACGTTCTCATGGACACTCGCCGCCGACGGATTGTGGACCCGTCGCCCGGGCGGCACGCGCTCGGTCCATCAAGAGCTGATGGAAATCACGCTGGCGCAGGCCGCAAGCACCCCGTCCTAGGTCGCGCAGGGCGGCGCGGGGCCGCGCCCACCCGGCCGGCGGACCTGCGGCGCCCGCGACCACCGCCCCCAGGACGGCAGGGTCGCGAGCACGGTGATCGGCTCAGCCGCCGGTCGTCGCGGACGCTGGGCGCGTGCCCAGGCTTACTTTGATGCTCTGCGTCTGCCCGTTGCGCTTGATGGTCAGCGTGATCGTGTCGCCCGGGGCGAAGGTGTCAACCGTGGCGATGAACTGATCCGTGGTGCTGATCGCCTTGCCGTTGATGGCGGTGATCAGATCGCCGGTCTGGATCCCGGCGCTCGACGCAGGCGACCCCGGCTGGACGCTGCTCACCTGAGCGCCGCCGGCCGAATTGCCCTGGAGCTCGACGCCGACATATGCGTGTTTGACGGGATGGCCGGCGATGATCGCGTTCGCGATCCGCGTGACCGTATCCGACGGCGTGGCAAAGCCCACGCCAGAGCTCGAGCCCTGGCCCGACGTGGTCGAGTTATTGGTCTCGATCTGATCGTTGAGACCGAGCACGTCACCGTCTGCGTCGAGCAGCGGTCCACCGGAGTTGCCCGGATTGATCGCCGCGTCGGTCTGGATCGCGTTGGGGATCGTGTAGTTGTTGGGCGCGGTGATGCTCCGCCCCACCTGGCTGACGATCCCGGCCGTCGTCGTCTCGGGCAGGCTGAACGGGCTCCCGATCGCGACCACCGGATCTCCGACCTGGGCGTCCGACGAATTGGCAAACGGGATCGGATGCAGTTCGGATGCCGGTACGTTGACGTGAATCACACCGACGTCGGTCGACGGATCGGTTCCGATCACCTTGGCGGGCACCTTGAGCCCGTCCTGGAAGGTGACCTGGACCGACGTCGCGCCGGCCACGACGTGCTCATCGGTGAGGATGTCTCCCTTGGTGTCGTAGACGACCCCGGCGCCCTCGCCCTGAGTCTCCTGTGTCCCGCCGCCTCCGCCTCCGCCTCCGAAGAATCCGGAGGCGGGGCTCTGAGTCTGGGACGTGACCAGGATGTCGACCACGCCGGGACTGTCGGCGCGGTAGATCTGGTTGATCGTGAGGCCGGTCTTGGTGCCGCTGCCGCTCAACGCCGTCGGAATGGTGGTCCCCCGGGAGGGTTGGACGACGGTCGTCGTCACCGAATGAGTCGTGGTGCTGCCGCTAGCCACGACCAGCGCGATGACTCCTCCCGCAACGGCGCCCGCGACGACTGGAATCAATCGACTGAAGCGGCTCATCTTTGGCTTTCATCTCCTGGCAATGTTGTTTCCACGCATCCCAGTACAGCACCTGCCGTTGAGAACCCCGTGAGAGCGAAGGAAGAAGTCCGTAAGAGGGACCCGCCGTTCGCCGTTTGCCGTTCGCCAACGGCTGCGGGCCGGGCGCCGGAGTCCGCGGGCCGGCACCTCGGGTTCACCCGCAGCACCGAGCCCGCGGCCTCCTGAACGTTGGCCGGGCGCACTGGCATCCAGTGCGCCCGTGTGCGCACCCTCTCAGCCAATGCTGAGAGAAACCTAAGAAATGCCCGCCGAATCGCGGCGATCGCGCAGAATCGCGTGCAGCCGGGCGGCCTCGCGGTCAGGTTTCAGGGTCAGCCGCGCCCAAGTCACCCGCACCGTCTCGAACCTGGCTGCGAGCGTTGCCGCATCCCGCTCGCGGTCGCGCTCGAACGACCGTCGGTCACGGTGGTACTCGAAGCCGTCAAGCTCGACGATCACGCGCTCGTCCCGGAACAGCGCGTCGACCTCGTGGCCAGCCACGCGCACATTGATCTCGGGACGCGGCAAACCGAAACGGTCGGCGAAGGCCAGGAAGGCGTCTTCGAACTCCGAACGCGTGGGAGCACCCCCGGTCTGCACGAACGGGCGTAGGCGGGTCGCCCCCCGGTGACTGGGACAGCGAACGAGCACCTCGCCGAGGTCATCGAGATGCAGGTAGCCAGCCAGTCTCGCGTCGTTGACGACTCGCGCCAACGCCCGATCGCTGAGGCGCGGGGCCATGTCGAGCACGGTCCGTGCGGGGCTGGTGACGCGAACCCCGAGATGCAGCTTGACGTCCTGGCGGGTGAGGGTCCGCGAACGATGGATACGAATGCCTCGCCGGCGGCGGTCCCAGCGCACGGTGACTTCGAACGGTGACTGCCAGCGCTTGCGGATGCCCCACAATGTCGCTGCCGAGCCATGGCTGAGAACAGCACCGCGCCCGCAGGCCAGCACCGCCCCGCCGGCGCGCGCGACCGGCGCGGTCGGCACGTGCCCGACGGCGTACACACCGGCATACACGGGTATCAGACGGCTGATCCCCACCCGATAGCCGATCCCATGGTCGCCCAGACCCAGCTCGAGCAGCTGGGCCCGCGTCACGTGCCCGTGCTGGCCGGCGGCCAGCGCGGCGATGGCGCCGTCAACGCGCGCGGGCACGCCCGCGCCCTCGACTGCCCCCGGCCCCCGACTGCCCACTAACCGGGGGGGTGTGCTGAAACATTGCCCATCCTGACGAGTTTTTCAGCACGGCCCCGTGAGTATGGGCCGGGACCGGGCCCGAGGCCCGGAACCGTCACAGAGTTCTTACGATTCCTCCTGGGCCAGCGCCACGAAGTAGTCCAGCGCCTGCGGGTTCGCGAGTGACTCGCGGCTGGCCGCCTGCTCCGGCGGGGTGCCGGTGAGGATCCGCTTGACCGGGACCTCGAGCACCTTGCCCGACAGAGTGCGCGGCACCTCAGGGATCTGGCGGATCTCGTCGGGGACGTGACGGGGAGAGCAGTCCTCGCGGATCCGGCGCCGGATCTGGGCGATCAGCTCGTCGGTCAGCGACTCGCCCTCGCCGAGGACGACGAACAACGGCATCCACCCGTCCGTCCCGGGGCGCGCCACATCGACGACGAGCGCGTCGATGACCTCCGGGGACGCCAGCACGGCGCGGTAGATCTCGCTCGTGCCCATGCGCACGCCGCCGCGGTTGATCGTCGAATCCGAGCGGCCATAGATGATCGCGGTGCCGCGAGAGGTGATCTTGA
>Ga0302326_10021659_pt1 | contig 13175 bp, 11 predicted proteins | sample Palsa_T0_3_FD_202264 | JGI IMG/M metagenome (GOLD analysis project Ga0302326, IMG submission 202264) | Peat permafrost microbial communities from Stordalen Mire near Abisko, Sweden - Palsa_T0_3 | ecosystem: Environmental > Terrestrial > Soil > Palsa > Peat permafrost | place: Sweden: Abisko... | reverse complement strand
GCGTTGCCCGAGGCGAACGGCCGCTGACCGGATGACCCGTGGCGGCCCCCCACGGCAGACCTCCCGCCCATCACGTACCGGGGTCCGCGTCAACGCGCTCCCCGGACGTCAATCGCCGATGGGTTACAGTGTAACTGGTGGATCCCGCCGGGTAAATGTCGAGCGTCAGCGGGTCGGCCGCGTGCTCCCCGACGTAGTGCTGCACCGGTCCCATGGGGATGATGGCGCCTGCCTTGACGAACACCGGCTCCTCGTCAAGGGGCGCAGCGACCAACGCGGTCGTTCCGCCAGCGTACGATTTCCCGGTCCAGTAGTTGATCCAGGTCGCGCCCCCCGGGAACTTGACCGACGCCGTGGTCGCGCCCTCGGTCGTCACGGGCTGCACCAGCATCTGGCTGGCCCCGCTGCCTACGAGAAGCTGGCTCGACCCGATCCAAGTGACCGGATATGCGACCGGCTTCACCTGGTACGCGATGAGGGCGTTCGAATAGCGGAACGGCAGCAGACGGTAGCGAAGGTCAGAGTACTGCTGCTGGATCTGCTGCGCTTGCGTCCCGAAGAGCCAGGGAAACCTCGCCCCGATCCCCGGTGCCTTGGCGCCCAGAAACTCCTGCAGCGGCGTGAAGGCCGAGTATTCGAGCCAACGAATGTAGAGCTCGTCCGTCGGCACATTGTTGTACCCCCCGGTGTCACCGCACCAATATCCGGCGGTGCTCGACGTGTCGAGTTGCGAAGCTCGACCCATTTCTGTGGCCAGGTATTGCCAGGTCGCGCTCGTATCGTCCGTCCACCAGCCCGGGAATTGATCATTGCCCGGCGCGGGAGCCTTTTCCATGATGAACCCGCGCGCGCCGTTCATCATGGCGTCCGGATTGTGCGAGGCAGGGTAGAGCTTCGTCGCCTCGTAGGCCACGCGATTGCGCTCTTCCTGGTAGTTCTTCGTCGCATCGAAGTACTTACCGTGCCCTGCCGTGATTGGGCTACTCTGTTGCACAATGGTCGTGTCCAGCTTCATAAAATCCAGGCCCCAGGTAGTGAGAGGCTGGTTCAAGCTCGTCCACCAGGTGCCGGTGGCGGGGTTCGTGAAGTCGAATTCCGCCGGATTGGGGTCGCCGTGCCAGCCGGTCGTTGCGAGGGCAGGTTCGGCGCCGTTCATGATGAAATACTTGCTGGTCACCGCCTGCTGGAAGTACTCACATCCATGATCCATCCAGGGCCACTCCCACACGCCGAAGTGGAAGTGTTCCTGCTGAAGAGTCTGAATCATCGTGCCTGGATCAGGGAACGTGGTCGAATCAAACTTGAAATTGATGTAGTCAGGCGTTCCTGCCGGGTCGCCGCTGTAGTTGTGCCACAGCCAGCTCGAATCGATCCACATCAGATCGCCCGAATATTGCGCTCTGAGCTGCTCGGCAGCGGTCAGGATGTTGCCACCCTGCGCGTAGGTGCTTCCCGTCTGATCGTAGTAACTGCCCCACAGAATGCCGAAGGCCCACTTCGGAGGCAGAAGGGGATTCCCATTCGAAACACGGGCTGCGGCGGGTACTGGCACCCCGCTCCCGGAGCAGGTGCCCGCGGGGCCGCCCTCACCCCCCTCGTCGGCGCCTTCCGCCACGTCGCTGCTCGAGTCGTCGCCGTCGTTGCTGGCTGTTCCGTCAGCGGAGCCTCCAACCGTTCCGTCGAGGTTTCCCCTGTCGCTCGTCGAGCCGCCATCCGGCGTGACACCGCTTTCGACGTCGTCGGCCGGGCCGGGCGCGGGCTTGCCGCACCCGCCGGCGCCCGTCAGGGCAAGAGTCAGCGCACACAGGACGGGCCGAGATTTCTTTCTTAGCGCGGAGGATCCACTCATGGCTGGCTCTGTATCGCGACCAACTCAAACGGCTCACCGGCGCGGACGACCTGTTCGGCGCTCATGCCCTCCCGGCCCTTTCGTGCGTCCGCCTCACGAGCTCCTCGGCGCGAGGATGCGTGCTCGTGGATGCCAGCGGAAGTTTGTGCGTGGTAAAGGCGTCGCATCGGGCCTCGGCTCGTTTCTCAGGGAGGTTTGCCATCTTCCCGACAAAGCATCGCGCTCCGTCTCTACTTTCATGATGGCCGCCCGCGGTTTCCCCTTTGTCTTCATGCCGATAGGCGTTTGCGGACGAGAACTAAGCTAAAGCTAGTTCACGACGAGAATGCCGACGCCGGAGAAGGGCTTGGTGAACGACACCGAGCCGTTCGCGGTGACCGGCGCAGCAGCCGTCATGCCGCCCAGATCGAGATCGTGCCATGCGGCGGTCAAGCTTCCGCCTGCAGGCAGGCCCCCCACCTCGAGCGTGACCATCGTGGTGTTCGAGGCCGGCGACAACTCGACGACGTATTCTTGGCCGGGAGACGCGAGACAGTGTTTTCCGAAGCCGCCGCCACCAACCAATGCGTCGTCCGGAGCGAGCTGGTTCGGCTGCTTGATGCGACTCGTGAAGAGGGCGCTCAAGTTCTTGAAGAATGCGAGCCCGGTGGGGACCTCGTTGTAGCGGACGTCGTCCCAGGCGTGATACGCGTAATAGTAACCGACACCCGCGCCGGCCATGATGACTTCCATCATGTCGTCATGTACCGCGCTGGCGGTTTGTCTGGCTTGTGAATAGGTCGACGTGCCGTCGTTCCCGATCTGGTAGCTGTTTTCGTCGTTGGCGTACGGGAATGCGCCGACTCTGGCCATGCTCTGGCGCGTATTCGCGTAGTTGTTCGTGCCTTGCACCGCCTCCGCCGTATAGAAGCCGAGATTGTTGGGCTTCACGTCGAACCAGTAGTTCGTCCCCGCCGGAGCTCCACCGTTGATGGGGGCGTGTGCGGTTCGCAGGCGCTGGTAGGCGTCGTTGCTCTTGATGAGCGCCACCCGATCCTGAATGTACGATTCGCCGTAGTTGAACGTTTCCTTCGCGACATCCCAGATCATGTTGGGATAGGCCTGATAGCGCGCCGTCACGTACTCGAAATACCTATCGTCTGCGGCCGACCCTTCCGCGGGCCAGTTGACACCCTTGTTGGCAACCAGGAAGAACAGGTGAGAAGTGATGCCGTTTTGAAATAGATAGTCGATGACCGCGTCAAAGCGATCGAAGAAGGCGGGATTGATCTGCTGCTGCTGCGGCGCCTCGTTGGTGCCCTCCCAGGGAAACGCCTTGGTGGGCCAGAACTGGTAAATGCCATCGGCCTTGTCCCACGTCGTATCGTAGGCGAACACGTTCATCAAAACTTCGTGAAATCCATTGGCACTCTGCGTGTCGATTAGTATGCTGGCGTGCGCCGCGGGTGTATCGGTAGGCCCGAGATCCAGGAGGCCAAGCCAGTCGGCCTCGTAGGCCAGCGCAAAATACGCAGTGCCATCCTGGTATTGCAGGTGGGTAGGATTCGCCGGCACGACTTGAAGGGGGCCGTGCAGCTTGGGGTTGGTGTTGGCGACACAATCAAGGCTGCCCGTCTTGCCGCCGAGCCCCGGGTCCGACGATTGCGTGACGTAGGTCCACGTTCCGACCGCGGTGGGCGAGAATCGAACCGCCCAGCCCGTTCCCCCGGTGAAGTAGCCCGGGATTTTCAACCTTACGCCGCCCGGTCCGCTGAAGACGGCGGTCACCGCGTTCTGCATGTATTGGTTGGTGAAGGTTCCGGTGCTGGTGAAGGCCAGAGTCGTCGGATGCCAGAGCTCGAGGCCGCCCGACGGACCGCCATCGCCCGCGGCGGCCGCTCCGTCGATGCCGTTCCCCGGGACCGACGAATCGTCGGAGGTGGAGTCCGCGGCGTCAGGCTCGGTCGCGCTCGAGCCGTCGGCTGCGGTTTCTCCGTCCTCGTCCGAAGGCTCGCCGCGAGCATCCGATCCCGTGCCGCTGGCGTCGCCGCCGGAGCCGCCGCACCCGGCGATTGCGGTACAGATAGCGAGAGCCGCCAACGCCGCAACAGGGGCGCCAAGGTCTTTGCCGCGTCGGTGAAGTGGTGAACCAGATTGTCGCGTCGATGGCGTCAAGGGCGGCTCCCCGAAAGCTCTGCACGAGAACTGGAATCGTGGGCAGGAGTGCCCGGGGAAAGCTGCGAGCCCCAACCCGCCCACTTGCCCGTTCCGACGAACGTGCAGGGGCCTGTCAGTCTCGAAGCGGTCGCGTGGTCGCTGCATGATTCATGTAGCCTTTGGCGCGATGCGTCGAGCGCGTCGGTGTCCACCACCGCCGCTACGTGCCCGTCGATCAAAGCCCAGACAGACTCCGTCGTGATGTTCCAGGACGTCGTGATGTTCCAGGACGGGGACGGCATTCGCCTCCGTTAGGTGGCCGGTCATCCGTCTCCTCGTGTACCAAAGTGCACATCGAGTCCCAGCGCCCCTCGGGCTTGCTGCCTCGCCGAGCCAGGCAAAGCCATCGCGCCGCCAAGCCACGGAGTCGGTTCCTATGCAGACACACTTATTCTCCCGGGCGGCCCTTCCGCCCCGACGCCTGACTTTTGGACGCGAAACGTTCGGGCATGACGATTCCACAACGCTCCGAGGGAGAGGTTATGTCGATGCAGGTCGTAGCAAGTGGCAGCAGGACAACGGGCCGTAAGTCGTGGCGGATTCTCCTGCACCCTGGGTTCTTGCTCGCTGAGGCAGTGATCCTCGGCTTATAGGCAAAACCGATTGACCCAGGGCGTGCGCGGCGGAGCACCTCCTGGCTCATCCGCCATCGTCGCCTTCTGCTTCCGCGGGGGACGCCGCCCCTGCTTGCCTCCATCTGCATCGAGGTGGTTCCTCGCTGAAAGGATGCGGCGTCGGCGGCCCGGCGACGTGGTGAGCCGAATCCAGATGCCACGACACTGACCGCACGCGGACAAGACAACAAGAGGGGCCCTTAGGGACCCTCCGCGCGACGAACGGACATACCTGCGAGGGCCCCGAGAGCATGAAAATCAACTGCCGCAGCGTTGCAGGAAAGTCGGGCAACGACTCGCGCAACGATACCGGGATGAGCTTTCTCCACGGCCTCGTGGCACCGGCGCTCGTGGTGGCCGCATTCGCGGCGGGGTGTGGTTCGACCCCGTCCACCAATCCCGGTGCCGACGCGGGCACCCCGGACGGCGCCTTGGGGGTCGACGGTTCTGCCGATTCAGGCGCCCTCCCGGACAGCGGAGGATCCGCCGATGCGTCTTCGGTTTCGAACGACGATAGCGCGGTCGGGCCTGGGTCGACCGAATCCGGTTCGGCCGAAGCTGGCGAAGGCGACTCGGGCAGCCCTGGTTCGGAGGATGCCCATGCCGACGGGCCGCCGCTCGCCGACGATTCCGGAACGGACGTCCCTGCAGGTTTCTTCCTGCGATACGAAGCAGAGGCCCCCGCGAACACGCGGACCTATCCAGTCGAAGGCGTGGTGACCAGTGAGGGCGCGCCGTGCCCGGGAGTGCCTGGGACGAGCTCGGACGGCGTGAAGGAGGGGGCCAGTTGTGCCTCCGGCGGCCACGTCGTGGATCAAATTCTCGGACGCTCGCCATGCATGCCAGCTACCTCGACAACGAGCTATACGGATTGTGAAAACAAAGGCGGTGGAGTGACATTCAACGCGGTCACCGCCCCGGCCGATGGCACGTATGACGTGACGTTCTGGTACCACAGCGGGCAGGACTCACCGGGCCACGCTGACACCTTCGGAGATGTGAAGTGCGGTGGACTCAACTACGATACGGGGCCGGGCAGCGGCTGCCGACCGCATCTCGTCTACGTGAACGGCGTCCAGATGGCGTCGACGGTGGGCGGCCAGAATGCAGTCTACTACCAGTTTCCGGCGTACCCTGATTCTTGGACCATCGTTCACGGCGCGGTGATCGCTCTTCCGCTCAAGGCGGGTGCGAACACGATCTACATCAAGGCGCCCGGCAACACGACCTCCGACGCCGCGGACATCGATGCGCTCGACGTCCAGCCATCGGGGCCGGGCGCGCCGCTGTACCAGCCCTCGGGGAAGGGTGGCCAACCAGCACTACGAATCGGACTCGTGACGCCGGTGGTAAACTGGAACTGAACATCGAAAGGGAGCGTGTGTCGTCTCGCCTCGACGGCGAAACGGGTGGGACGGAAGGGCCTCACTGCCGCCGGGCGCGTCCATCACCCTTTCCGGCGGGACGGCGAGAGCGCGACATCCGCCTCGCGGCCCACAAGTCGACCTACACCCCCGCGCGGCGAGAAGGTCGTCGAAGGCGGGATCCCAGAGGAAGGATTGGAGGGCCGAGGAGACAGTTCGCGCGTTATCGGCGAAAGCCCTACGCTCGCACGCGGAGCAACCGCACGGATGACGACGTCGGCATAGTTGTCAAAGCTGGCTCGTTCATCGTCGCCGGGCAGGTCGACGGGGACCGCCTCGTACTGCGCGGATTGAAGCAGAGGCACCACGCGGTGTCAGTACCACGCACTGCCGCCGGCGCCGGGGATGAGCACGAAGGTCGGGGTTTCTTGGCTCGTCATTCTCGCCCTCCTCTGTGGCCTGGTAAGTCAGCCGGCGTCGTCGACATTTGCCCACGCCATGAGCGCACCACGCCGCTTCTCGAGGAACCGAACCTCGGCCAGGTTGGCTGTGAGCTGGAGCGCCGAATCATAGGCGGCGAGCGCCTCCCGCGGACGGCCCAGTCGCCGGAGCAGGTCGGCACGCGTCGCGTGAAAGAGATGGTAGCTGGACAGAGGAAGGGCATCGACGAGCGCGAGGGCTTCCGAGACCTGCCCGAGCTCGGCGATCGCGATCGCCCGGTTGAGCGCCACCACGGGGGTCGGCGTCAGAGACAACAAGTGATCGTAGAGGGTCACGATCTGTCGCCAGTCCGTCTGTTCCGCTCGTTGCGCGTCGCTGTGCACGGCGTTGATGGCCGCTTGCAGCTGGTATGGGCCCGGCCGATTCATGCGCAGGCACGCGCGCACCAGCGACTGCCCCTCGGCCACGAGTGGCGGCACCCACAGCGCGCGATCCTGCTCGGTGAGCGAGACCATGGACCCGTCGGCGGACGTGCGTGCCGGACGCCGCGATTCGACGAGGAGAAGCAGGCCGAGAAGGCCGAGCGCCTCGGGCTCCCTCGGTAACAGCACGACCACGTGGCGCGCTAGCCGGATCGCCTCACTCGACAGCTCGGCCCGCCCGAGCTCGTTGCCGCCCATCGCGATGTACCCTTCGTTGAAGATCAAGTAGATCGCGGCGAGCACCCACCTGAGGCGTGAAGGAAGCTCCTCGTCCGAGGGCACGCGGTAGGGGATCTTGGCGTCGCGAATCTTGTTCTTCGCGCGCACCAGGCGCTGCGCCATCGTGGCCTCGGGTACCAGAAACGCTCGCGCGATCTCCGGCGTCTGAAGCCCCGCGATGAGGCGGAGCGTGAGGGCCACCTGCGCGGCGGGCGCGAGGGACGGGTGGCAGCAGGTGAACATCAGTCGCAGTTGATCATCGAGCACGGGACCCTCGTCGGGATCATGGGGCTCATCGGGCCCGTAGAGCTCTTGGCTTTCGCGGTGACGCTGATCGCGCGTGGACTCCCGGCGCTTGCGGTCGAGTGCGCGCCGGATCGCCGTCGTGATGATCCAGCCCTGAGGGCTGGGAGGGATGCCCTCGCTGGGCCAATGAGCGAGCGCTTGCACGAAAGCCTCCTGGACCATCTCCTCGGCGAGGCCCAGATCCCGGAAGCGACGCGCCAGCGTGGCCACCGCACGACCCGAGCACTCGCGGAAGACGCGTTCGACTTGCGACGCCTCGAGGCTCTCCATCGGTGCCGGGCTAGGCGGCCTGCTCCTGGAAGGGGCGCACCTCGACAGGAGCGCGGCACGCGACGGCTGCCTTCTTCGCCCACGCCAGGGCGGCGTCGAGGTCGGGCGCCTTGACGACCCAGAACCCTCCGATGTGCTCCTTGGCCTCCGAGAATGGCCCGTCGGTGAGGAGAAAATCACCCCCCTCCTGGGGCCGGACCACGGTCGCGCTCGACGGCGGGTGCAGACCGCCAGCGAAGACCCACGCATCCTTCTCGTGCAGCGTCTTGTTGAACGCGTCGACGTCCGCGAACATCTTCGTCATCACTTCCTGCGAGGGCATGGGCTGGCCGTCCACGCCGTGCACCGCGAGCAGATACTGGTTCATTGTCGGTTCTCCATCGGCCCGGTCGAGATGACCCGCAGCGACCCCGGGGTTGGTCGCAGCAGGAGGCGTCGCCCAGTGCGTCGCCTTCCATCCACGGACGAACGGCAACGGCCCCGGATCGACAGGGCGAGACTCTTTTCTCGTTGGCGCCAACGACGCAGTGCGACATGTCGATCGGCGGGCTTCCCGTTCGTCCTGCAGGTGGAGGTACACGCCATGACTGCTCAGATCACGACGAACCAGGATGTGCTCACCCCGGCTTCGCGGCCCATCGCCCGCCTGCTCCCCAAAGTGGCCCGCATTCTGATGGGGCTCTCGTTTCTTGGAGCCGGGCTCTTCGGGCTTGCCATCGTCACGGGGCTTATCGCTACCCCGCAATCCCCTACATCGCAGCCCGAAGCGGCAGCCTCTTTTTTCGCAGCAGTCCTCAAGACCGGTTACTTGCTCCCCTTCATCAAGCTCACGGAGACAACCGTGGGCATACTCCTCCTGACCAACCGCTTCGTGCCCCTTGCTCTGACCCTCATCGCGCCGGTGATCCTGAACATCCTCGCGTACCACATCTTCCTCTCGCCCTCGCCGGTCGGCTTCATCTTCATCGCTCTCGAAATTTACCTCTCCTGGACGTACCGAGACGCGTTCCGCCCCATGCTCCGGACGCGGTAGACGACGGGCGCCCCGCCGGGACATCGACTGCGGGCGGGCGGCGTCGAGGAAGTACGCGTACCCGCGCGCCGCACGCTCGCCGTCTGTCTGGCGGCAAGGGTATTCGTGCCTTCTCGATGGCCCCGCGGTGCGCCCCACACGAGACTATGCCCCGCCCGCATGATCACCAGGCCCGTCGCTCGGAAGGTGAGCCGGAAGCCCGAACAGCGGGAAGAGCTTGGGCGAAGCGAACCGGATCATCTCCGCAATGAGTCCGCCACGAACGGCGATCACGTTGATGGCCGCCGCCTCGTACTCCACGTCGCGCGTCATTGGCCGCGCATAGATGGCGGCAGCGAGCCCCCCATTCGCAGCGAGCGGCACGCACCGGAACTCGCGCGCCTCTGCTGGCAGGATTCTCGCGAGGAACCGGCGTACGGCATCGCGACCTGCGAACCACTCGGGCTGTGGCGGCATCGAGAGCCTCACGTCGTCGGCGAGTAGCGCGGTGAAGGCGTCGAGATCGCCGCCTTCCCAGGTAGTGATGTAGCGCCGGAGCAGGGCCTCATCCTCGGAGCTAGGGGCCTCCGGCGCCGCGTCGTCACCCCCTCGCGCCTCGATGCTCTTGCGTGCGCGCTGAAGGAGAGAGTTAACGGAAACGATGGTCGTCTCAAGGAGCTCGGCCGTCTCCTGAGGTCACCAGCCGAGCACGTCGACCAGGATCAGCGCCGCGCCCTGCTTCGGTGGCAGGAACTGCAATGCGGTGACGAAGGCGAGGCCGACACTCTCGCGCAAGGAGACTCGCGCGTCTGGGCGCTCGGCGGCATTGTCTGCCGCCTCGAGCAGCGCGTCAGGGGCCGGCTCTCGCCCGCGCGCGAAAAGCGCTCTTCGAGCCGCGGTAGCCCCGCTTTCTGACCATCGACCAGAGCCGACTCGCACGCAGGCGCGGAAACTTCGCGAGCGTCTCCTGGATGAAGGGCAGGTACGGATCGACCTTCCGCCCCCGCGCCGACGGCTTGCTGACCGGCAGACCGCTCTGCGCCAGGACGCGTTCACCGTGTCGTGGTGGCGACCCATCTGCGTCGCGATCGTCCCCACCGGCCACTCCTCGGCGTGATGCAGCCGGAGGATCGCCGCGCTCTCCTCCGCCGTCAGGTCGGAAATCTCTTACATTTCCGCTATGTTGGGGCGACCCCAACGGGAATTGAAGCCGCCGCCGATCGCAGCGATGTCAGCCACTTAGGCGGGGTGCGTGACGGAAACGACGCGACGTCGCGTCCGTTCACGGGAACTTCGCGTAATTTCGCGCATCCGGTGACAGACGCCGAGGCCGAAGCGGCGATCGTTCAGGCCATGCTGGAGGGTCGCGGCGTGGTCGCCGAGGAACTCGCACTGCGGCTCCGAGGCCGGAGGGGACAGCGGAAGCGTGGCACGGTCGTTCCGATTCGCCGCACCGCTCGGTGACCGCCGCGGCTACAGCATCGCGTGATGCAGGAATCCGTCGGTGAGCCGTCCCGTGGTGCTTACCGTGCCGCGCGATCGCAGAGGCCCCCGCGATTCCGTCCCGTCGCGGCGTCGTCCAAATGGACTACTTGTGCCCTCTTGGCACGAAGGCTGAGGCGTGACCAAGATACGTCTCGCGAGGGGCACTTGAATGGCCGACGTACAAGCGCTCGGTATGGACGTCGTCACCGAGAAGTCCGGCCACAGTGTGGTCGGCATGGCGGTGAGCGTATGCCTCACGCCCGCGGCCCCCGCGCCGCTGCCGCTGCCGTACCCGCTGATGGCGTCGCCCTCGGAGGGCATCACGGACTCACCGCTACGCACGAAGATCTGCGGCGTGAACTGCGCGACCATCGGGTCGGTCCTCAAGACGTGCCACGGCAACGAGCCCGGCACGCTGAAGGAGGTCGTCAGCCTGAACCAGATGGGGCCGGTGGCTCCCGTCACGGGTGCCTTCACGGTGCCCATCGAGCTCGGGGCGGCGGCCATCACGGGCTCGCTCTGCGACATGAACAAGGCGCCGACGCCGGGGGTGGGATCGAATGCGAGCGACGCGGGGGGATCTGGCGGCGGAGGAGAGGGCGCATCACGGCTGCAATCCTGGAGGGGGATGGTCAGCGCGACGAGATACGCTTCGAGCGCGACAGCTTCGGGCGTCTCGTCGGGGAGACGCGCGGAGGCCGGCGAGTCGATTACGAGGTAGACGCGCTCGGCCGGCGCACGCGTCGGGTGCTGCCCAACGGCACTAGCACGCGCTACGCGTACGACGGGTCGGGCGCCCTCACCACAGTGGAGCACGAAGGGTTCCGGCTCGACTTCACGCGCGATGCGCTGGGCCGTGAGGTAGCTCGCTCGGCCGGGTCGGGCTTGCATGTCTCGAGCAAGTACGACGAAGGCGACCGTCTCGTGGAGCAGCACGCCACCGCGCCGGGGATCGACGGCAACGTCCCGCGTGTTCTCGTCGAGCGACGATGGAGCTACGATCGTGTCGGCCGAGTCGAGCGCATCGATGACGCGCGCTGGGGCACGACGACGTACGCCTACGATGTCCTCGACGAGTTGCTCGAGGCCAAGCGAGGGACCCTACAAGAGGCGTTCTCCTACGACGGAGCCGGGTCGATCGTGAGTGCCTTGCAAGAACTGGACGGCCAGCTTCACGCGACGGACGGAGAGCTCGCGCCGGGAAACGTGCTCCTGCGCGCGGGCAAGACGACGTATGCCTACGACAGGCGCGGGCGACGTGTGCGCAAGTCAAGCCTCGAGCGCGTCGATGCGCCTCGAACGACGGAGTACGCATGGGACGGACGTGACCAGCTTCGACACGCGACGACGCCAGATGGCGCGAGTGTCACGCTCCGTTACGACGCTCTCGGGCGTCGCGTGCGCAAAGAGGCGTTGCCGGCGCGCGCGGTCCATCCTCGTGTGACCGAGTACGTGTGGGATGGTGACGTCCTCGCGATGCAGCTCGACCCGGCCGACGGCCCGCGGGTGTTCGTCCATAGCCCAAGAACGTTTATCCCTCTGCTGCAGCAGGAGGGCGGAGAGGTCCTCGCGTACGCCGTCGATCAAGTAGGTACGCCGAAGGAGTTGCTCACGAGCGATGGGCTGGTGGCGTGGTCCGCGGCTCACTCCGCGTGGGGAAGGGTCGTCGCGGAGTACGCGGACCCCCGGGCCCGGGCCCGACACGGACGCGTCGTGGCGTCGCCGTTCCGCCTCCTGGGACAGATCGCGGACGACGATCTCGATCTGTGCTTCACACGGTTCCGGCTGTTCGACCCGGACGTAGGGCGATGGACCAGTCCGGACCCCACAGGCATCTCCGGCGGGCGAAACCTCTATGCTTTCGATGGATCCCCGAGTCTCGTCGTCGACCGCTGGGGGCTGTCGACTGACGGGGTCGATTCACAGCATCCTCCGGCCCCGGACGCTGCGCAGCGCGCTGGCGCGACGTCGCCAAAAATCGACCCTGCTGACGTATCTGGAAAGTCACCGCAGGAGATCGACCAGGTCGCGCGAAACGCGGGCCTCGTCCCGAAAGGGCCGGACCCCATGTCAGGCAAAGGCGCGTACATCGATCCGGTGACCGGAGAGCAGCGCGTCTTGATACATCCAAACGACCCGGCCGGGGCGCACGCCCACGTGAACGACCCTGCTGGCAACAGGCTGGACGCCAATGGGAACGTCGTTCCAAACGAGGACCCAGCCGCGCACCTGCCGATTAGGACTTCCTGATGAAGACGAGCTTCGACGAACTCATGGTGAAGGTCGGGTCACTTCACGATGCGGTGCTGGTCGGCATCGACATGCGGTGGGCCGAGGGCACGGCTACCGTCGGCGTGCGCACGGCGAGCGAAACGCGGCGCATCGTCGTGGAGAAGCTCACACGCCTGGAGTGTCCGAGGGAGTATCCGTGGGGGAGAAGCGTTTGCATCAACGAGGTGCGCTTTGGCGCTTCAGAGCCGCACGCCTCCTTCCGGATGGAACTGGAGATGCAGAGCGGGGATGTCTTGGTGATCTGCGGGAGCGCGCTGACCGTCGAGGAAGTCGACGATGACAAGTGATCCACCGACCGGCAGCGCGGTGAATCAAGGCCACCAAGAGCAGCGCTCGCGTCGTGGACGTCGAGCCCGGCACTCCTGCCGCCCGTCCGCCTGCCGGTCGATGAGCCGGGGGCCACCGCAAGCTCCTGCGTATGCGGCCGGGCGTGCCTCGGGCGGAGTTGCCGCTGATGGACGCCTCATGCCACGTCAGAGACTCGCCGAAAGCGTTCCCTGGTCGTCGCCGGGTGGAGCAGCGAAGTTGACGTGCCAAGGACTGGAGAGCGACGCCCGAGTCAAGCAATCCGTCACGTGACAGGTTGCCCGCATCTATCTTCCCGTTCTCACTCGGGAATATTGCGACCCCAACGGGAATTGAACC
>Ga0302326_10021657_pt1 | contig 13176 bp, 13 predicted proteins | sample Palsa_T0_3_FD_202264 | JGI IMG/M metagenome (GOLD analysis project Ga0302326, IMG submission 202264) | Peat permafrost microbial communities from Stordalen Mire near Abisko, Sweden - Palsa_T0_3 | ecosystem: Environmental > Terrestrial > Soil > Palsa > Peat permafrost | place: Sweden: Abisko... | reverse complement strand
TGGCCTATGTGCGTGAGCACGCCTTCGAGCCGATCCGCTCAGAGCTCATGGAGCTCGGCTTCCCCTGCGTCACGGTGTGCGCGGCTCAGGGCTCGGGCCGCATGGAGTCGACCGAATGGGCTGGGGCCGATTCGCCAGGCTCACGCTACCTTCATGCCAACGTCAAGATCGAGTGCGCAGTCGCCGATGGCGATGCGCCGATGATCGTTGACACGATCTTGCGACACGCCCGCACCGGGTCGATCGGCGACGGCAAGGTGTTCGTTCTGCCGATCGAGCAGGCGTATCGCATTCGCACGGGTGAGGCGGGAGAGGACACGCTCCAGGCCCATCCGCGCGTTCTGGCGGCGCTGTAAGCGCACGCCATCGCGGTGGGCGGGCCGCCCGGTTGTTCCCTCTCCCCGGGCGGCCCGCAACCACGATCTCGATGGCTTATGGCACGGTGACGATCTGGCCGGCGTCGTTGACGTAGGACTGCGCGGGCCTGGAGGCGATGTTCACGACGAAGGTCCCGTCGAGCGGGTAGCCGCCCGCGGACACGGCCTTGGCCCTGCCATTCAGGCCGGCGGCGATCTCGTAGTGGACCACGTGGACGCCAGGCTGGACGGCGGTGACGCCCCATTTGAAGGTCGCGCTGTGGCCTGAGCGCAGGCGCCCCATGGCCCAGGTGTTCGCGTATGCGGTGACCGCGCCGCCAGGACCACCGGTCTGGCGGACGCCGCCGGGTCCGAGGGGCGCGCACTCCCCGTCGCGGGTGATGTCGGTCGCGCTCGCTGGGCACGGAGCCTGGTCGACGATCCACACCGCGCGCGACGGGTCCGCCAGCCCGGGCCCGTGGAGGTCCTCGGCGAACGGCTGCGCGGCCGTGCCCTCGTTGCCGTCGGTGATGGTGACGGCGACGTCGGGGATCGGCTTGGTGCCCGCGTTGCGGACCGTGATCACCATGTCCGCGTGGTGCGCGAGCGTCTGCTTGGCCGGGAAGCTGGCGGTGGCCACGTCTACCTGGAAGCTCCCCCTGGGCTCGCTCGAGGCCTGAGTCGATCCGCCGCCGCAGCCGGCGAGCGCCAGCCCGACGACGGCGCTCGCGGTGATCGCCCAGCTCGTCACTCTCCACCCAGTCACGGCGCGCGGAACATACCACGGGGCCGCACGGCGACCCGGCGGTTTACGGTTGGCGCTTGGCATCCCGGGTCGCCAGCGCTTAGGCTTCGTGCGGGCGGTGCGCACATTGGCATTCCGCCTGCTCACGGGGAGGAAGACAAGCATTGATCAGAGCAGTCGCCGACAGAGCGTTCTTGCCGACCAAGAACGTGCTCGAAGAGGTCGGCAACATGATGATCCTCACGGCGCGAACGCTGGTGTCCGCGGTCAGGCCGCCGTACCCGTACGGAAGTGAGTTCGTCGGCCAGTTCCTCTTCGGCCTGAAGCTGTGCTGGTTTCCTCTGCTCATCTCGACGGTCGCCTTCGGGTATGGCGCGCCGGGCCTTCAGGCGGCCAACTTCCTCGTCCTCTTCGGGGCCATCGACCGGCTCGGCGGCTTCTTCGTGCTCGCCTCGATCCGCGAGTTCGCCCCCTTCGTCGACGCCATCGTCCTCGCCGGCGTGGCGGGCACGGCAATCACCGCCGACCTCGGCGCCCGCAAGATCCGCGAGGAGCTCGACGCCCTCCAGGTGCTCGGGGTCGATCCGATCAAGAACCTCGTCGTCCCCCGCTTCCTGGCCCTCATGCTCCTGACCGGCCTGTTCGACGTCTACGCGCTGCTCTTCGGCATCTTCGGCGGGATCCTCGCCACGCTCGTCAATCACGCGACGCTCGGCCCCTTCTTCGCCACCTTCTTCAACAACGCCTCGACCGTCGACCTGTGGGGCTCGGTGGTCAAGACGACAATCTTCGGCGGGATCATCGCCATCGTCTGCTGCTACAAGGGGATGACCGCCTCGGGCGGGGCCGAGGGCGTGGGGCGGGCGGTCAACCAGGCCGTGGTCATCGCCTTCCTCGGCGTCTTCGCCTTCAACTACGCCTTTACCCAGACGCTTCTGGCCACCCACCCCGCCCTGACCACGATCCCCAAGTGAGCGTTTGAACTCATGGAAGGCCTGCTCGCCGCCCCCCGCGCCTGGATCGAGACCTTCGGAGAGGTCTTCGGCTTCGCCCTGCGCATCGTCCGCGAGGTCTTCGACCTGCGCGTATTCAAGTTCTTCGGCGAGGTGCTGCGTCAGGCGGGCATCCTCATCGTCTCCTCGACCCTGGTGATCTGGGGTCTGGTCTTCATCATCGGGCTCGAGTGCGGGGTCGAGGGCGCCTATTTCGACAACGCCAACGGCGTGGCCGCCTACGCCGGCGTGTTCGCCGCCTGGTGCGATCTGCGCGAGCTCGTGCCTTACGCCTTCGGCTACATGATGGCCGCCAAGGTGGGGACGGGGATCGTCGCCGAGCTCGGCTCGATGCGCATCTCCGACGAGATCGACGCCCTCGAGGTCATGGGCATCAGCGGCGTCACCTTCCTGTGCGCGACCCGCCTGCTCGCGGCCTGGCTCGTCCTCCCGTTCGTCTACATCTGCTCGATCGGAGCGGGTTTCTTCGCCAGCTATCTTGTTGTTGTCCACCAGATCGGAGATGTCTCCTCTGGAGGCTTCTTACAAATCTTCTGGGAATTCCAGAACCCAACTGATTTGTTGTTCAGCGTGATCAAAGCGATGACCATGGCGACCGTGATCGTCCTCGTTGGCTGTTACTACGGCTATAACGCCAGTGGTGGGCCCGTGGGCGTGGGCACGGCGACGGCGAAGTCGATGGTCGCGAACATCGTCTCCGTGCACGTCATCGGCATGCTCGGGACCCAGATCTTCTGGGGCGCGAACCCCAGGGCACCAATCGGAGGCTGAAAGACATGGAGCAGGACAGGTATCCCGGCGGCAATGGCGAGCAGTGGCAGCCGCAGCCTGGCGATGTGTGGCAGCCGCAGCCCGGCGATCCGCCCCTGCCTGCCTCGCGCGTGTCCGTCGTCTCCGAGCAACCGCCTCGTCCCGCGCCCCCGGAGGGAGCCTCGGAGGAGGAGTACAAGTGGCACACCTACCGCCAGTACCCGAGCGGCCGGCCTGACGCCGTCGAGTTCATCGACACCTACAAGGCCTTCGGTCGCAACCGGATCCTCCGCGGGCTCAACATGGGTCTTCCCGAGGGGATGGTGTCGATGATCGTGGGCCCGTCGGGGACGGGCAAGTCGGTGTGCATCAAGCACATGGTCGGGCTGCTCTACCCCGATCAGGGCGACGTCCTCGTGCACGGCGTGTCCGTCCCCAACATGCGCGACGACGATCTCTTCGACATGCGCAAGAAGTTCGGGCTCCTGTTCCAGGACGGCGCCCTGTTCGGATCGATGAACCTGTTCGACAACGTTGCCTTCCCGCTCCGCCAGCACACCGAGAAGGGCGAGGAGGAGATCGCCGACATCGTCAATCGACGGCTCGACGAGGTCGGCCTCGGCCACTCGCGCGACAAGTACCCGAACGAGCTCTCGGGCGGCATGCGCAAGCGCGCCGGGTTCGCCCGCGCTCTTGTGCTCGAACCGAGCATCGTGCTCTTCGACGAACCGGACTCGGGCCTCGACCCTGTGCGCACCTCACTCCTGGGTGAGCTCATCCAGGAAGTCCACCGGGACATGATGGACGAGGCCAAGAAGCAGAACAAGGAGCACCTGCCCACCTTCTGCGTCATCACCCACAACGTGATGATGGCCCGCCGGGTCGCGGACTACATCAACGTGCTCTGGAAGGGTCGCATCGTCGAGGCCGGCCCCTCCGAGGACATGCTCAACTCCGAGAACCCGTTCATTCAGCAGTTCCTCGCGGGCGAGTCCCGCGGCCCGCTGACTATGGACTAGGGATGTGAAGGGCAACAACGCTGCGCCATGGTCCTCGTCAGGCGCGCAGGCCCTTCACATCCCCAGTCTTGCACATGCGGCCTTCGCGATCCGCCGGTCCGACGCGTCGTGGGCATGTGCCTCGCGTGGCGGGACGCAAGGACGCAACCGCGCCTCCGCGCCGTACCCGGCGCTAGCCTGACGGGCCGTGAGGGTTAGGGAGCGACTTGAGCGCGTGGCCCGGGCGGCGGCGGCCCGGCCGGTCCTCGCCCTCGTGGCCGTGGTGGTGCTGGCCCTCGCGGGGGGAGCGCTCGCGCTTCGCCTGCGGCCGAGCACCGGGATCGGTACCTTCGTCGGCTCGTCCTCGCCGAGCTATCAGGCCACGCAGGCCTGGCATCGCCACTTCGGCGATGACTCGATCGTCATCCTCGTGCGCGAGCCCCTGACCGATCTGGTCGAGACCAAGGACCTTGCGCGCCTGACCTTCCTCGAGTCGTGTCTGGCCGGCCGGGTTGGCGTGGCCGATGCGCAGCTCCAGGCTTTCCGGCTCGAGCCCCCCGGCCAGGGGGTCCCCTACGGCGGGCGCGCCAGTCCGTGCGGCAAGCTCATGGCCGGTCGCTACGTCCAGGTCGTATACGGCCCGGCGACGTTCCTCAACCAGGCGGTGATCTCGATCGAGCAGGGCCTGGACTCGATGGAGGCCGGCGACGCGCAAAAGGTCGCTACGACCGAGAGCCAGGCGCTCACCGCCGCCCGGGAGGAGCACAAGACTCCTGCCGTGCAGCGCGCGGACGCAAAGGCCGCCGGTGAGCTCCAGACGGCCCAGAACGACGAGCAGCTCGAGACGCTCTACCTCGATTCGGGCATGCAGGGACTGCCAGCAATCGACAACAAGGAGTTCATCTCGCAGGTCGTGTTCGACGACACCCGCGGGGTGAACGTGCCCAAGGCGCGCTTCGCCTACCTGTTCCCCACCGCCAAATCGGCCCTGATCCAGGTGCGGCTTCGCGCCTCGCTCTCGGCGGCGCAGCAGGCGCGGGCGATCTCGCTCATCCGCGAGGCGGTGCGGATGCCCACCTTCCGACTCGGGTACGGCGGCACCTACACGGTCACCGGAGCGCCCGTGGTCCTCAACGACCTCGCGGCCAAGATCACCGCGTCCGTCCGCGTTCTCCTGATCGCCGTCCTGCTGGTCATGGCGGCCGTGCTCATGCTTGTGTTCCGGCGCCGGCTGCGGCTCCTTCCCTTGTTCATCGCGCTGGCGGCGACGGGGATCACCTTGGGGGCCGTCTCGCTCGTTGGGGCGTCGCTGACCATGGCCTCGATCGCCGTCCTCCCCGTCCTCATCGGCCTCGCCGTCGACTACGCGATCCAGTTTCAGTCGCGGATCGAGGAGGCGCGCGAGGACGAGAGTACGCCAGACGCCCAGGCGGCCGTGCGCCACGCCGCGGTCATGGGCGCGCCCACGATCGCCACCGCGGCCCTGGCCACGGCCACCGGCTTCCTCGTGCTCGTGCTCTCGCCCGTCCCCATGGTCCAGGGGTTCGGGATCCTCCTCGTGGCCGGGATCGGGGTCGCCTTCGCCTGCGCCCTGTGCGTGGCGGCGGCAGCGCTCGTGCTCGCCGACCGCGACGGCGGCGAGCTCGGCGCCGCCCTGCGCGGCGCCGCCGACATCCTCGGCGACCTCCGGCGCAGCGCATCGCGGCTCGTCCCGGCTCGCCTCCTGGGCGCCCTGCGTGACGGGGCATCGAGGACCGGCGCCCGGGCCCGCGCCAGCGCCCGGCGGGCGATCTCCGCCAGCGTCGCGCGCGCCGAGCTCGTGCTCGCGATCGGCGCCGTGCTCGCCGTGGCCGGCTGGTTCGCCGATACCCAGATGTCGGTTCAGACCGACGTCACCAAGCTCGTGCCGTCGAACATGCCGGCGCTGCGCGACCTCGCCACGCTCGAGAAGGTGACGGGGGTCTCGGGCGAGATCGACGTGACCATTCGCGCGCGAGACCTGACCCAGCCGCGGATCGTGGAGTGGATGATCTCCTACGAGAACCGGCTCCTGGGCCACTTCGGCTACGTCGAGCGGAGGGGGTGCGCGCGGGCCACCCTGTGTCCCGCCCTCTCGCTCACCGACCTGTTCTCGCAGGGCAAGAGCGCGACGACCGCGGGCGGGTCGAGCTCGAGCCCGCTCACCGAGGCGTCGATTCGCGGCCTCCTCGCCATCCTCCCCGCGTACTACAAGTCGGCCGTGATCACCCCCGATTACCGCTACGCCACGGTCGCCTTCGGGATCCGCCTCATGCCCCTGGCCAAGCAGGAGCGAGTGATCGACTACATGCAGTCGCACCTCCATCCCCCTCGAGGGGTGAGCGCCAGCCTCGTCGGCCTGCCCGTGCTCGCGGCCCAGGCCAACGCCGCCCTGTCCTCGCCCTCGCGGCGCATGTGGACGCTGCTCGCAGGGATCGTGGCCGTGGCCGTCGTGCTCCTCGCCGTGTTCCGGGATCCACGCCGGGCGCTCGTCCCGCTCATCCCGATCGCCCTGGCGACCGGGTGGTCGGCCCTGATCCTCTTCTTGCTCGGCATCACCCTCAACCCGATGTCGGCAACGCTGGGGGCCCTGGTGATCGCGATCTCGACCGAGTTCGGCGTCCTCCTCGCCGAGCGCTTCCGCCAGGAGCGGGCGGCGGGACACGACCTCGAGACTGCCCTCGCGCGCACGTACCGGTCGACCGGCGCCGCGGTGATCGCCTCCGGAGTCACGGCCATCGCCGGCTTCGGCGTGCTCGTCGTCTCCGACATCAACATGCTGCGCGACTTCGGCCTGGTGACCCTGATCGACCTCACCGTCTCGCTCGGTGGGGTGCTCTTCGTGCTTCCGGCGGTCCTCGCGCTCTCCGAGCGCGAGGACGCGCTAGTGGTGGTTCGCAGCGCCCTCCGGCGCGCCGCCGCCGTCGTGCGCGGCAAGGACTACGTCCTTGGGGAAGACATCCATGTCTTCCCTGGCGAGTTCGCCTGGCGGCGAACTCGGGGCGGGACCGATGAGCGACGGTGACGTCGATCCCGGTGAGACCGGCGACGGGGCGCCGCCCGTACGGCCGCCGCTCGGGCTCGACCCCGAAAAGACCGCCGCTCAGGCCGACAAGGCCGCAGCGCCCCGCCGGGCCGTCGCCCCTCCTCGGCGGCCCGTGCCCGTGGTCGACACGCGGCGCTACCGATGGATGATCGGGGTGTTCGGGCTCGTCGTCGTGATCGTGATCTCGGTGGTTTCCTTCCTTCAGCACGGGGTGGTGACCACGGGCGTTCCCGCACACCAGCGGCTGCGTTACTTCGCGGCCCCCCTGGCGCGCACGAACCTGAACGGCGACGCCAACGTCGCGCATCCCACTTGTAGCCTCGCCAAGCACGACCCGCGGGCGCTCAACGTGTGCCTGCTCGTCAAGCGCGGGCCGCTCGTGCTCGCCTTCTTCATCGCCGGCGCCAAGCCGTGCACCCAGGAGGTGGACGCCATGCAGGCGCTCTCGGGTCGGTTCCCCACCGTGCAGTTCGCCGCCGTTGCCGTGGACTCGAGCCACGCGGCGACCGCCCAGTCGGTGCGGGCAAACCGGTGGACGATCCCGGTGGCCTACGACGCCGATGGCGCCGTCGGCCTCCAGTACGGGGCCGCGGTCTGTCCGCTCGTCGAGCTCGCGTATCGTGGCGGGATCGTGCAGGATCGTCTGATCGGCGAGCATTGGGCGCAGCCGGCGGCTTTGGCGGCACGGGTGCGGGCTCTCCTGGCCACGGCGCCGGCGCGCCCCCGCGACCGATGACCGAGGAGGTCGACCTCTACGCGGCGCCCGGGTGGATCGAGCCGCGCCTGAAGGGCGAGTTCCCCCAGCTCGCGCTCGACTGGGTGACGGTTCAGACCCGCCGCCAGGACAGTCCGCGTGAGCTCAAGGCCCGCTTGCGTGAGCTCTCGAACAGCTACCGCGGCCCCACCGTGGTCGCGATTCGCCAGCGGCCTGTGGGCCATGCCTACCGCGTGTTCTTTCGCGAGATCGGACTCGACCCCGACGTCACGCCTACCCCGCTCGAGCAGGCGGCGCTCGAGCGTCTGATGCACGGCCACTTCATCTCCCACGGCCTGATCGAGGACGCGCTCCTCGTCGCGCTCGTCGAGACGGGGGTGGGGGTCTGGGCCCTCGACGCCGAGCTCGTCGACGTCGGCGGCCTCGGGATCCGCATCACCGCCGACGGCGACCGGCTCGGGAGCACCGAGTACGCGAGCGCTCTCCGGGCCGGCCGGCTCGTGGTCGCCGACGCCGCGACGGTGCACGCGCTGCTGTTCGGAGCGGTCGCCCCGGGGCACGCGCCGAGCGACGATACCCGGCGGGTCGCGCTGTTCACGGTGCGTGTCGCGGGCGTTCCCCGGATCCATATCGAGGAGGCGCTGTGGATCTGCGTCGAGGCGCTGAGCGCCGGTTAGCGCGCACCCGCCGACGCCCGGGTGGTGGTCGGCCGCCGGAATCGGTACGCTGGTCTGATTCCAGTCGTCGGCCGCCGGCCGACGCCTTTGTTCTTATCAGGAGGGTTACGTGGGCACCAGCTCTGTCGCTCACGCCGTACCGGAGGCGCAGGTCGATGACCAGGAAGCGTGCTGGCGCGAGGTGCTCGCTCCCTACGCGCAGGCGGACCTCCGCCGCAGCTTGGCGTGTCTGGGGACGTCGGTGGTGCCCTACCTCGCCCTCATGGTGGCGATGTGGCTGTTGCTCCCGGTTTCGTACTGGCTCGTGCTCCTCCTCGGCATCCCCGCGTCCGGTTTCCTCGTGCGCACCTTCATCATCTTCCACGATTGCGGTCACGGCTCGTTCATGCCCAGCAAGCGCGGGAACACCATCGTCGGCGTCTTCGCCGGCCTGATCGTCTACTCGCCGTACCACAGCTGGCGCCACGAGCACGCGCAGCACCACGCCTCCTCGGGCGACCTCGACCGCCGGGGGCTCGGTGACGTCGAGACCTGGACGGTGGCTGAGTACCGGTCCAAGCCGTGGCTGAGCCGGCTCGGCTACCGCCTCTTCCGCAGTCCCTTCGTCATGTTCACGCTCGGCCCGATCTGGGCGCTCGCGCTCGCGCCGAGGATGATCCCCATGAAGGCGCGGCCGCGGATCCGCCGCAGCCATCTCTACACCGACCTTGCCCTGGTCGCGATCGTCGGCGGGATCATCCTGCTCATCGGGTGGCGCGCCTACCTGCTCATCCAGGTCCCCACCATCGCCCTCGGCGGCGCGGCGGGCGTATGGCTCTTCTACGTCCAACACCAGTTCGAGGATGCCTATTGGGAGCGCTCGGGCGAGTGGAGCTACGTCGACGCCGCCCTGGCCGGGAGCTCATATCTGAAGCTGCCCAAGGTGTTGCAGTTCTTCACCGGCAACATCGGGCTTCATCACATCCATCATCTGCTCGCCCGCATCCCCAATTACAACCTCCAGCGTGCCCACGACGAGAACGAGTTCCTCCATCGCGCCCCGACCATCTCGATGTGGCAGGGGTTGTGCGCGGTCCGTCTGAAGCTCTACGACGAGGACAGCCGGCGCATGGTCACATTCGCGCAGGCCCGCGCTGGGCTGCGCGCTCGCGCCGCCTGATGCTCGCCGACCGGGTCATCTTCGCTCAGGCGGAGGCGACTCCGGTCTCGCCCCGATCACGCGCCGAGATCGGTCAGCGCGCCGCCCGGCGATCGCTGCGGCTTCAGATTGCCAAGCTCGAGCGCGAGCTCGCCGACGCCTTCGTGACCGCGTATCCCATGGGCGGCCTGCCGCTCCCGACCGGCGCTCCCGCCGAGCCGCGCCTGCTCGACCTCGAGGAGCTCGAGCGGGTGCGCGACGATCTCGCCGAGCGCCTGCGCGGCGCCCGGCTCACGATCGGCGAGCGCGGGGACGAGCAAGCCGCCAACCGCCTGCTCCTCCAGCGGATGCTCCTCGAGCCCGGCAAGTACCGGTTCTGCCGGATGCCCCGGACCGCGATCGGCGAATCGGGCTGCGGGGTCTGGCACGTCAGGCCGCGCCTCGGCCTGATCGGCATGCTCATGGGGTGGTGGCAGGTCAAGCTCTCCTCCGGCTGTCCGTTAGCCGGGGGTCGCGGCTTCGCGCCGCGACCCGCCTGAACACCTCGCGCGGGCTCCCGGGGATATCCTCAGGCGGCATGCGTGACCTGCTCAGGACGGGCACGGGCGCGGCCGCCGTCGTGCTCATCATGTTCATCGGCAGCCTCGGCCTGTGGATCGGCACGCCGCTCTCGATGCTCTGGCTCGGGTCGAAGATCCAGGGGGCGACCTCCTCGCTCGGGGCCGCGGTCGCCGGCATGTCCGTCGGCGTCGTGTGCGCCATCCTCCTCCTCGCCTACGTGCTGGCCCGGCTGAGCGACGTCTACCGCGCCGTCCGCATTGCCGGCGGACGCAGCGATCCGGGGCATTTCGTCCTCGAGGGCGTGCTCGTGGTCAGTGCCGGCATCGCAGTGGTGGCCTTCGTGATCTGGTTCCTCCTCTTCGCGGGCGCGACCCCGGTACCACTGGGGATCAGCATATGACCGGGAAAGACGTCCATGTCTTTCCTGGCGAGTTCGCCTGGCGGCGAACTCGCGGGCGTGCCCAATGAGCGGTGAGGACGGGAGGCGGATGCGGCTCACCGGCCTGCACCACGTGACCGTGATCTGCCGCGACCTCGAGCGCACGACGAGCTTCTATCGCGACGTGCTCGGGCTCTCGCTCGTGCGCGAGACGGTCAACGACGACGATCCGTCGACCCGGCACTTCTACTTCGGCGACGCTGCCGGCTCGCCGGGATCGCTCGTCTCCTTCCTCGAATACCCCTCGCTCCCGGACGGGGTCGTCGGCGCCGGTTCGACGCACCACTTCGCCTTCGCGGTGGACTCGACCGACGAGCAGCTTGCGTGGGTCGACTATCTCCGCGGACGAGGGGTCGACTGCACCGAGGTGTTCGATCGCGGGGCCTTCCGGTCCATCTACATCCGTGATCCCGACGGCCACATCATCGAGATCGCCACTCGCGAAACCGACCACTGAGTCCGCGTCGGCCCGCGAAGGTTGAGCCGCTCCGTCCGCCCGTGCCAAAGGCGGACGGAGCGGCTCCCAGCATCAGGCCGCTCCCACGAGTTGGGTCCCGCGCGGCGCGCATACGTCGCGTGTCCGCGCATCGAGGTGAGCCGCCAGCGCTACGCGCTGGCGCTCGGTGAGGGTTCCGATCTGCTTGGTCTCCGAGATTTCGAGGCCTCGGAGGAACTTCTGGCAACGGGTGCTTCCCCAGCGCCGCTGGCTCATCAGGAGATCCCCGACGGGCCAGCTGCTCACCTCCCACGGTGCTTCGAGGATGATGCGCGCGGCGGGCACTTTGCCCTCGGCGATTCCGCGCTTGAGGCTAGCTCGCGCGAGCCTCACTTGGTTGGCCCGCTCCAGGGCACGCAGGCGCTGCGGATCCTGGGTGATCGTTGCGGTCTCCGTCATTCGATTCTCTCTCCCGGCATCCGTACCCGCCGATGCGGGCACAATTGTGAGCAGGTGACCGCGACACGTCCACCGAAGCGGGCGGCGCGTTACGCGGTCCGTGTTTTTGCTCGCCAAACGGTTCTCGCTGATGTCGTGGCTCTCGCGCCAGCCGCATACCCTGCGCCTTGCGACCTTTGCTCTGCCCCGCCGACCACCGTGCGGCGAAGGTGAGCACGCTACGTGAGACAGCCGCCTGCGGCAATGCATAGATGCCAACTCGTACGCTCAGAGCGCCTTTTTCTTGGCGCGTGGCTCTTGTGCTTATCTGGACAAGCCTCGGGGCCCGCGGGTATTACTCGGTCGCGGTAGGCAGCGGTCCGTGCTCTGACTCGAACGTGCGCTTGACCTCGGCGAAGGTGCTTAGCGCTTGGTCGAGCGTGTCCCGATCGTGGGTGGCCATGACGCTGGTGCGCAGGAGCGCTCCCGAGGGCGGCACGGCCGGGTGGATCATCACGTTGACGTAGACGCCGGCTTCGTAGAGCGCCTTCCACAGGAAGACGGCCTTCCAGTCGTCGCCGACGACCACGGGCACGACCGGGGTGACGACCTCGGTGCCGTCGGCCAGGCGCGTGGGCTCGACGACCCAGAAGCCGAGATCGCGTAGCCCACCGTGCATGTAGCGCGCGTTCTCGAGCACGCGAGCGAAGAGCTCCCGGCCCTCGTCAGAGCGGCAGATGCGCACGGCGGCCAGGGCCGCGCCGACGGCGGCGGGCACGCCCGAGGCGGTGAAGATGAAGGGCCGCGACTGGATGCGCAGGAACTCGATCACGTCGGCCGGGCCCGCGATCACCCCGCCGCACGAGGCGAGCGACTTCGAGAACGTCGCCATCCGCAGGTCCACGCGGTCCTCGACCCCGAGGAGCTCCGAGGTGCCCGCACCGCGGGCTCCGAGCACACCCAGGGCGTGAGCCTCGTCGACCATGAGCCGCGCCCCGAAGCGGCTGCACAGGTCCGCGATCTCGGGGAGCGGGGCGACGTCCCCTTCGGTCGAGAAGACGCCGTCGACCACGACGAGGATCCCCCCGCCGTCGGCCGCGGCCTTCTCGAGGGTGCGCTCGAGGCTGTCGAGCCGGTTGTGCTTGAAGAAGCGCATCTTGGCCCGCGAGAGCAGGCACCCGTCCATGATCGACGAGTGGTCGCCGCGGTCGGCGACGACGGTGTCGCTCGGGCCGAGGATCGTGCCCAGCGAGCCGAGGTTCGCCTGATGCCCGGTCGTGAACACGAGCGCCGACTCGGTCCCCAGCCACTCGGCGAGCTCGCGCTCGAGTTCCACGTGGAGGTCGAGGGTGCCGTTGAGGAAGCGCGACCCGGTGATCCCGGTGCCGTACCGGTGGAGCGCGTCGAGGGCGCCTTGCTTGACCCGCTCGTCCCCCGTCAGTCCCAGATAGTTGTTCGAGCCGAGCATGATCCGCCGCCGGCCCTCCATCTCGACGACGGGCAAGGTTGGTCCTTCGAGGACGCGGAAGTAGGGCAGCGCGTCGATCTCGCGCGCCGCCTTGAGCTGCTCGAGGCGCTCGTGCTCCCGGGCCTTGGCAAAGACGTCGATCGTGGTGGGCATATAGGTTTCCCCTTCGAATGGCGCTCGACGTCCGGCCGGTCGCAGGTAAGCGCGACCTCGACACCTTCATCAAGCTTCCGTGGCGGCTGTATCGTAACGAGCCGAACTGGGTTCCCCCGCTCCTGTTCGAGCGCAGGCGGTTCTTCGACCGCGAACGCAATCCGTTCTTCGAGCACGCCGAGGCCGAGTACTTCCTCGCCCGCCGGGACGGGCGCGTGGTCGGCC
>Ga0302326_10021656_pt1 | contig 13176 bp, 14 predicted proteins | sample Palsa_T0_3_FD_202264 | JGI IMG/M metagenome (GOLD analysis project Ga0302326, IMG submission 202264) | Peat permafrost microbial communities from Stordalen Mire near Abisko, Sweden - Palsa_T0_3 | ecosystem: Environmental > Terrestrial > Soil > Palsa > Peat permafrost | place: Sweden: Abisko... | reverse complement strand
GGACGGCCGTTTCCGCGTGCGCTACCAGGGCCGCTTCGTTGATTTCCGCGTTTCCATCATTCCTTCCGTCCACGGCGAAGACGCCGTGCTGCGCGTCCTGGATAAGGAAAGCCTCAGCGAAAAGTTCCGCGATCTTTCCCTGGACGTCGTGGGGTTCGACCGCGAGGAAGTCACTCGCTTCCGCCGCTACATCCGCGAGCCTTACGGCCTGGTTCTGGTCACCGGCCCCACGGGTTCGGGCAAGACCACCACGCTTTATGCCGCCATCAATGAGATCAAAAACGACGAGGACAAGATCATCACCATCGAGGACCCCGTGGAGTATCAGGTGCGCGGCATTACGCAGATTCCGGTGAACGAAAAGAAGGGCCTCACCTTCGCCCGCGGCCTGCGCTCCATCCTGCGCCACGACCCCGACAAAATCATGGTCGGCGAAATCCGCGACCAGGAGACCGCCCAGATCGCCATCAATTCCGCTCTCACCGGCCATCTCGTCTTCACCACCGTGCACGCCAACAATGTCACCGACGTCATCGGAAGATTCATCAACATGGGTGTCGAACCTTACAATTTCGTCTCCGCCCTCAACTGCATCATGGCCCAGCGCCTGGTTCGCCTGATCTGCCAGAGCTGTAAAAAGGAGGTATCCTATGCGCCCGAGGTGCTGCTTGAATCCGGTTTGGACCCTGCGTTCTGGGACGGTGTTCCCATGTACGAGGGCGCCGGATGCCTGGAATGTTCGGGAAGCGGTTTCCATGGCCGTTCGGCCATCAGCGAACTCCTGGATCTCTCCGACGATATCCGCGAGATGATCGTCAGCCGCCGCCCCACTTCGGAAATTAAGCGCGCCGCCAAGGACGAGGGCATGTCATTTCTTCGCGAGTCCGGGCTCCGAAAAGTCCGCGCGGGCCTGACCACGCTGAGGGAGATCAACAAAGTGACGTTCCTGGGTTGATGGGGAGAACTGGTTTCGCGGCGCCAATGAAAAAAGCTCAGGTGATCCTACTGGATCTGGTAATCCGGGTGAACCACGGCTTCTTCCACTGCTAGAATCAATTCTTTCCGAACATCCATCTCCCAACCGGGCTTGATGCGCACGCGCACATCGGCTGTGGATTCGCCGACGATCCAGCAGGGTAACGGAATATGGCATTTGCGGAGAACCACCAGCAATACGACCGATTTGCCCAACCACGAGGAATAGATGCGAGAAGCAGCGCCTTTCGTTTTCTCAGCGATCATTTTGACCTCCGTATGGCGTTTCTGTAAAACTTGAAAATGGACTCCCGTGCGCGAGACATCTCTTTTAGCGCGGGGCGCCCCGTAAATCTGTCCTCTTTTGTACACTCCGCCCTGGCAGGGAATAGAACCGCGCATAGGGTCAGCCCCACGCGGGAGACGCAACAAGAAAGAGAGATGGCCGCGCCGCTGCCTTCTTTTGAGCGCCGCTATCGCGCGGGCTCTTGGTATAATGAAGCCTGGCCATGTAGTTCCCATATAGTACACACGGCAGTCGGAGAGCAGTCCCGACACTCAAACCTGGAGGAAAACGCTTGAAAGACGAAACGGCTTCTAAAAAAGTATCCCGCCCCGAACTGATCGAGTTATTGAATCAAGACCTGGCCCGCGAATACCAGGCCATCATCGCTTACGTCGTCTATTCGCAGGTCTTGAAGGGTGCGGAGTACATGAATATCGCCGGGGAACTGGAAAAACACGCCGGGCAGGAGCTAAGCCACGCGCTGATCATCGCCGAGCAGATCGATTATCTGGGAGGCATGCCCACCGTGGAGCCCAAAACCGTCCGGACATCGGAAAAAGCCGCCCAGATGCTGGAATTCGACCTCGCCAACGAAACCGAAACCATCCGTAACTATCGCGAGCGCGTCCGGCAATGCGAGGAGTTGGGCGAATACGCCATGAGTGAACAGATTCGTGAAATCCTGATCGACGAACAGGACCACCAGATTGCCTTGGCCACGGCCCTCGGAAAGAGCGTGCCGCCTCCGCACGCCAAATAGCCGCGAGCCATGCCGGCTCAGTCGTGCAGCACCACGCTCAGCAGGGAATTGTCGATGCGGATGGAGCTCTTATCGTATTGAATGTAGCCCAATTTCCTGAATTTGTTCATGAAAAAATTGACCCGCGATCGCGTGGTCCCGATCATCTCCGCCAGCATCTCTTGCGACATTTTTGGGAGCGTCTTCTCGGGATCGCCGGGCGCGCCATAGCGCGCCAGCAGCAGCAGCGTGCGCGCCAGCCGTTTTTCGCTGGAGTTGAAGAGTTGGTCGATCAGGTCCTCCTCGACGCGCAGATTTCGGCCCAGCATATACGCGATGAAGCGGTCGGAGAACTCGTGCTCCTCGTGCAGCACGCGAATCATCTCGCTTTTCTCGATCACCAGCACCGTGGTGAGTGAAACCGCGGTCGCCGTTGCCATGTAATTGGATTGCCCTGCAAGGCACCCTTCTCCCAGAAAATCGCCCGCTCCCAGAACCGCCACCACGGCCTCTTTGCCCGCGGTGTTCACTACCGTCAGCTTCACGCCGCCGTCTTGAATGTACAGAATATTCTTTGCGGGATTGCCCTGCGCGAAGATAGTATCTTTTCCCTGGAACAGGAGGAACTTCCTTCCCAGGCCGGCGGAGTCCAGAAACGATCTCGCATTAAACGCGACGCTGCCGGAGTCCTTTTTGGGGGGCCCTGGTACCCGCCTGAACACACGCTTGGCTTGTGCCGACGCCATAACGTAGAATAACATAAACGAATCCCCAGGAGTGTGCAATATTGCACACTCCCTTAAGCCCCTTCTTTTGTGTCGGAAAGCCCCCATGGCGGCGGTATTGATGTCCAACGCCGCCCCGTGTCTCCAGAAGGAGTGACTGAGGAACCTGCTGCCGGTTTGACTTTCTGTTCCTCTATGCCGCGAGGACGCCAAGCGGATTCTTCATTATTTGGCGCTTTTTACCCGCCCCTTCAGAACTTTCTGCAACGACTGGTGCACTTCCAATCCTCCGTCGTAGCTGATAAATCCCTCCTTCCGGAATTGATTCATGAACAGATTGATCCGTGAGCGCGTGGTTCCCACCATGTCCGCCAGCACCTGGTGCGGCAGAACCGGAATCTCCGCAAGCGCCGGGCCGTTTCGATCCAGGCGCGCCAGTCGCAGGAGCGCGCGCGCCAGCCGTTGTTCCGACGAGGTTGTAAGAAGGTCCGCGACGTGATCCTGGTAGTCCTTCACACTGGATAGCAGATAAGCCACCAGGGAATTGGACGTGCTATTTTTGGCCCGCAGCAGTTCCAGCATCTTTTCTTTTTGGATCGTCCGTATGGTGCTGCCCGTCAGCGCCACGGCCGAGGACACGCGCACGGGATAGCCCGCCAGGCAAAGTTCGCCAAAAAAATCGTGCGCGCCCAGAATAGCCGTGACTGCCGTGCGGTGATCCTTCCTGCGCGTGGTGAGCCGCACTCCCCCTTCTTGAATGTAGAAAAGTGTGGGGGCCAGCTCGCCTTGCGTGTAGATGTTCTGCTTGTTTCGATAGTGCGAGACCTTTCCGCCCAGGCTGGCTCCGGAAGGGAACCCGCCCAGAGGGGAATCATTCCGTTTCTTGCGTTTCATAGCGTGCTTCACTCCTCTCCGTGCGCCATTAGGATTTCTCCGCCGCCTTCACGGATTTCCCATGAGCTTCTTGTGACGCTTGAAAGGCTCGGTTGGCATGTTCCAGGGCTTGCTTGGAGTGCTCGTGTCCCGTCTGGTGATCTTCCTTTTCGTGGTGCGCCGCGGCGGCGCGGTGCGCGTGCGCCGCGAGTTCGTGGAATTCGGCAGCTCGTTGATGTGAGTCTCTTGGCATGGTTCTCCTGGCCTCTATCTCCCTAGCTTAGAATCTTTCCATTTCTCCTGCTGTCCAATATCGAACAACCCCCCACGCTCGCGGCCTTGCGCATGGAGAGAACGAAACGAAGGATACGTTGGAAGGATTGAATGCGGGAAGGAACTAAACGGTTACCAGGTTCATGGACCCCAATAACCGCACGGCGATGCCTTCCCCAGGACCTTTCGATGCATCAATGCGAATGATCTCCCCAAGATACTCGTTTTGCAGATGAGGAGCGGAAGGCAGGTAGGGAAGTGTGATAAACAGGCGCATCCCTTCACGGTACGTTTGGCGCCCCATCGCCACGTGGATCCCCACGCGGGAGGCGTTCTGTGTGGTCAGGATTTCTTCGAAATGCTCATCCTTTTCGGGGTCCGAAGGGCGCACCCGCACGGGCACCCGGCGCTGCGACCGTTTTTGTTGCCGTCGCTCGGAAGGTGCGGATGGCGCCGTTTTGTGTGCCATCTCCAGACTGGAATCAAAACCGGAACGCGGGCTGGATTGCGCGACCGCAATCCGCGGTTGGGCCAGCCCAACAACCCCGGCCGTAGCGCACAGGTCCCTGGCCTTGGCCGTTTCCTTCTGTGCTTCTCGCAACGCATCGAAAATCTTGCTCATGGTCAGCATCGATTCTAAGCCGCAATCTATAAAAACCCATGGTCAAGCGGTACTGGAGCAATAGTGCCATCCCTTGCCGCAGGCCACGCCTCCAGGCGCGCCGGCCTTGGAAACCAGGCAAATGTTTTGGTTCAGGATCTACTTTCGGGGAGTGCGAAAGATCCGGTCTACGATCGTTTGTTTGCCGCCCTTGCCCGAATTGCCATCCAGCCGCAGCAATCCTTCGCGCGCTTTCTTGTTGCCGGCGTCCACCTGCAGCACCTTTTCATAGTGCGCGCGCGCCCGCCAGGGAAGGTTCGTCTCCTCGTACAATTCGCCCAGTTGCAGGTGCACGCTGGTATTCCAGGGATCGAGCTCTTCCGCCTTCTGCAGTTGCTCCAGGGCCTCGCGCCGGAATTGCGTCACGCTCGACAGGCTGCGCGCCAGCAGCGCCCGGTATTTCGCGGAGTTCGGCTCCAGAACCACGGCTTTCCGCAGCCACAGGATTGCTCCGCCATAATTCATGGCCCGCGAGCATTCGCGAGCCTTCACCAGGCAATCCTCGGCGGTTTTCTGCGCGTCGCTCTCTTGGCCTCGCAGGGCAAACGTGCCGCCCTCAGCCAGTTTTGCGTCATATTTCTCTCGCGCCGCATCGTCGGTGAGCGTCTTGTAGGCCAGGGTCACCGTTTCCATCAGCTCCTGCAGCAGCGGGATGCGTTCCGGCTGATCCATGTGCAGATCGGGATGGAACTTGCGCACAAATTCATAATAGTTCCGCTTCACCTGTGAACGCGGCGAGTCCGAGGTCACTTGCAGAAACTCATAGTAGGTGCCCGTCTCCAGCAGGGAATGCAATCTCTTCATCTCCGCTTCAAATGCGTCCTGGTCATCGATCTTGGGATTCTTCTCCTTGTCCCAATCCTCGGGCGGGTTGGCCAGCCCCCAGATATTGCCGGGCTCCTCCAACTCCACGCCCACTTGCAGGAGTCCCCGCAAGTTTCGCGACTTGCGCACCCAGGCCACGCGCGCGCGCGTGCTTCGCGGAGCGATATCCGGCTGTTCCGAATGAATCTCCAGCGTCAGCCAGGAATCCTTGGCCATCGGATGTTTTGAAAAATAGCGGCAGCCCTGGGAACTCAGCTCCAGGGTTCCCGTCTCCTCCACGAACTCCTGGCCGTTCTCGTCGGTTCCTGTGACCTTCAGGAGCACGGCCTGGGTCACGCGTGTGCTGCGTCTCCTATGGGCTGTTGGAGTGGCGGTTGGCATGCGTAGGCGCTCTGGGGCTGCCCGTAAGCGGCCCGGATCCGGTGCCATTCAACGTAACATGCCCTGATAAAGGTTTGCGGCTTGGGACGGGAAGGGTGCGCCTAAAAAGTGACGCCCCCCTTGAGGAGACCCCGAAAAAGCGAGGCTATTCTTTGATGTGCAGGCCGCACTCGATCTTGTTGAATCCGGACCAGCGTCCGGCGCGCGGATCTTCTCCGGCCTGCACCGGCCGCGTGCAATACGTGCAGCCGATACTCGGATAGTTCTGCTCGTGCAGCGGATTGTAGGGGACCTCGTGAGCGCGGATGTAATCCCACACCTGCGCCCAATTCCAGTCCGCCAGGGGATTCAGCTTCACCAGGTTGAATTTGGCGTCCCATTCCAGCTTGCGTGTATTCGCGCGCGTGGGAGCCTGGTCGCGGCGCACTCCGGTCACCCACGCTGTCAGGCCCGCCAGATATTTTTTCAGCGGCTCCACCTTGCGCAATTGGCAGCATTGGTCCGGCTTCGATGCCCACAGGGCCGCGCCAAATTGTTCGGCCTGGGCTTCCGGCGTCCATTCCGATTTGGTACGTTCCACCGCGATGCCGTAGCGTTTTTCGATCTGTTCGATCAGGGCATACGTTTCGGGGAACAGAAAATCGGTGTCCAGGGTGAACACGCGATACTTCATCCCCAGGTGCGAAGCCACGTCGATCAGCACCACGTCTTCGGCGCCAAAACTCGAGGCGATCGCCAGCGATTGCCCAAATCGTTGCAGGCCCCAGCGCAAGGCCTCCTGCGGAGTCCAGAACTCCGCCTCCTCTTGCAATGGCCCCACCTGTTTTTCGAGCAGTTCCATGACTTCCTCAGTGCATTAGATCGCCCTGCCGCCCGTTCGATTCGTCCCGTTCGTTCGCCCCGTTGGGTTCGTTTCGCTGCCGGCGCCATCTCTTCGAGCCGCCTTCGTCTAACTCGCTCCACGCTCCACGCGCAGCGCGCGAACCTCCGCCAACACCCACCGCACCGCGCTCCCATCGTCGGCCGGCAATTCCTGCTCGCTCAGATCGAGAAACCGCTCTGCCAGAAGCCTTTTCCAGCGCAGTTTGTCGTCCGCCGCGGCCGATTGCGCCGATAGCACCGTCACCACGCCCATCGATTGCGCCAACTTTAGCACCGTCTCCAGGCTGCCGGCCGGAATTTCCTCGGCCGTCAGCAGCAGCGCCTCGAATCCCTCCGCGAACAGCGCCCGCTCCAGGTACGCCGCCAGTTGTGGCCGCCCCTCTACCAGCACCAGCGCCGGTTGGTGCCCGTGTCGCTCGTAGCGGGAGTTGGCCGTCACCGGCGTCTTCCATAGTTCCGCCGCCGCGCCTTCCAGGGGCGCTTCCACGGCCTCCGCCGAAAGCGCTCCGCGGATCATCGCCGCCCCCACCGTGGCGTTGGAAATGGGATCGATCAGAATAAAGCTTCCGGTGAAGCGATTGCGATTGTAGGTATCGAAGAGCAGCGGCACGGCGGACTCGAATTCCACCTCTCCGATGTCGTTCATCTTCAGGTCGTCCGCGGGGTCCTGGTCCAGCGTCTGCATATCCACGCGGTAGCTGATTTTCTTTGCCTTGGCCCGCGAAGTCCGCACGTTGTGCTTGATCAGGTAGCTTCGCCCCAGCGCCAGCGGTTCCTCGTTGAACCACACCACCATGGCCTCGAAGTTTCGCGAGACCATGGGAGGCTCCTCTGGCGACACCAGCATGTCCCCCCGGCTCAGATCGATCTCCTGCTCCAGCGTCAGCGTCACCGACATCGGTGAAAACACCTCGTCCTGCTCTCCGTCCTGCGTCACGATCGAGCGCACCCGCGTCTTGCGCCCCGACGGCAGCGCCAGCACCGTATCGCCGGGATGGATCCTCCCACTCGCCACTTGTCCCGCGTAGCCCCGAAAGTCCGCGTTCGGCCGGATCACGTACTGCACCGGAAAGCGCATCGGTTCCTGCGTCACCTGCGGACGCGCCGGCACCGTCTCCAGGTGCTGCAGCAGCGTTGGCCCCTTGTACCAGGGCATGTGCTCCAGCCGGTTGACCACGTTGTCGCCATCCAGCGCGCTGATGGGAATGCTCACCACGCTGGCGATTCCCAACTGCCGCGCCAGGTCGCGAAACTCGTACTGCAGCTTTTGGAACACGTACTCGTCGTATTCCACCAGGTCCATCTTGTTGATCGCCGCCACCGCGTTCGGTATTCCCAACAGGGACGAGATGTAGGCGTGCCGCCGCGTCTGCGCCAGCACCCCCCGCGTGGCGTCCACCAGGATGATCGCCAGGTCCGCCGTCGAGGCGCCCGTGGCCATGTTGCGCGTGTACTGCTCGTGCCCCGGCGTGTCCGCGATGATGAACTTCCGGTGGGGGGTCTCGAAATAGCGGTAGGCCACGTCGATGGTGATGCCTTGCTCGCGCTCCGCCCGCAGCCCGTCGGTCAGCAGCGCGAAATCCAGCGGCCCGCCGGAGCGATTGATGCGGCTCTTGCGCACCGCCGCCAGTTGATCCTCGTACACCGACTTGGAGTCGTGCAGCAGCCGCCCGATCAGTGTGGACTTGCCGTCGTCCACGCTGCCCGCCGTGGTAAACCGCAGCATGTCCTTGCGCAGATGGTTGGAGAGCAGCGAGTCCAGCCCGTCGCTCCCCGCGTCTTCCGCCGTCAGGGTCACTAGAAGTAACCCTCGCGCTTCTTCAGTTCCATCGACCCCTCTTCATCGTGATCGATGGCCCGGTTCTCGCGTTCCGAGCGGCGAAACGCAAACGCCTCTTCGATGATCTTGGGCACCGTGTCGGCGTCCGAGCGAATCGCTCCCGTGCACGGCACGCATCCCAGCGACCGCATGCGCACCTTGAGCATCTGCGTCTCTTCTCCCGGTCGCAACTCCTTGTCGTCGTGGATCAGGATGATGGACCCGCCGCGCAGCACCGCGCGCCGCTCCCGCGCGAAATACAGCGGCACGATGGGAATATTCTCCATGTGGATGTACAGCCACACGTCCAGCTCCGTCCAGTTCGACAGCGGAAACACGCGGATGCTCTCGCCCTTGTTGATGCGCGAGTTGAAGATGTTCCACAGCTCCGGGCGCTGGTTCTTGGGGTCCCACTGTCCCAGCGGATCGCGAAACGAGTAGATGCGCTCTTTGGCCCGCGATTTCTCTTCGTCCCGCCGCGCTCCGCCGAACGCCGCGTCGAAGCCCCCCTCCGCCAGCCCGTCCAGCAGCGACTTCGTCTTCAGCAGTCCGCAGCATTTCTGCGTCCCCAGCGCGAACGGATTGGCCCCCGCGTCCAGGGCTTCGCGGTTCTGGTGCACGATCAGTTCCGCGCCGATCTCCCGCGTGTACGCGTCGCGAAACGCGATCATTTCGGGAAATTTGTAGCTGGTGTCGATGTGCAGCAGCGGGAAGGGAATTTTTCCTGGGTAAAAAGCCTTTTGCGCCAGCCGCAGCATCACCGAGGAGTCCTTGCCGATGGAATACAGCATCACCGGGTGTGCGAACTCCGCGGCCGCCTCGCGGAAAATGTAAATGCTTTCCGCTTCCAGGGTCTTCAGATGGCTCAGTTTTTGGTGTGCCGTGGGCTGCTGGCCCACGCTTTCCGTCGCTACTGTCATTCCTTTAATCCCCCCAAAACAAGAAACCCACCGGCCATTTCCTTCTGGCGGTGGGCTCGGACAATCGGTGCTCTGGATGTTGACCCTAGACCGTCTGCCTCGCTTCGCCGGATGGAGCCGTACAACAACAGGGACAACCCAGGCTGCCACGGCAATCCTTCATGAAATACGCGAAGAGCGTCATTACCCAAGAATCATAGGCGAGCGCTCCCGGCGAGTCAAGCCGCCCCCGGGGGAGGCAACAGCCATCATCATTCGGAGGAGCCCCGGGTGCGGCTGCATCTGCAGCCCGCCTAAAGCACGGGTGCGGCTGCATCTGCAGCTCGCCTGAAGCACGGGTGCGGGCTGCGCTTGCAGCCCGCCTAAAGTAACCGAGGAACCTCTACGGTCCGTTCACAGTGGGGACAAACTGACCCACCATCCCATGAAAAGTCTCTCCTCAATGAAAGATGTCTTTCCGAAGTGGCCGCGGCCGCGGAGATATCCGTCGTTTCTTTGCCTGCTGAGAAATCGATGTAACCCGCTCAAAATTTGCATTGCAACTCCCCCGCGAAAATGCCGTCTAATGAAATCAGTGGGCTTGGGCTTGGAGTGTTGCAGTGGTGCTCGACGATGCGGTCCGGCGGGTCAAACGTTTCTTTAAAATTTTAAGCGGATTTACCTTGCTTCTGGTCGGCGTGATCATGATCTTCACGCCCGGCCCAGGCTGGCTGGTGATCCTCATGGGCCTGGCGGTTCTCGCCGCTGAGTATGTCTGGGCCCGCCGTTTGCTCAATCGCCTCAAAGCGGGAGGCGACCGCCTGCGCCATGCCGTCTTCCCGGGTTCCAGCTCCAAGACCGATTAAGCGTTCAACTCCACTTCCATTGGCAGTCCAGAAACGCTTGACGCAACTCCCCCTGCGGCGCAGCATTCTTCTGGAAGCGGCGCCGTTCGAAAATCGCATGGAGGTTTCGCATGTCTCCCTGGCAGGACAAATGGGCCTTGGTAACCGGCGCCAGCGCCGGCATCGGCTGGCATCTTGCCCAACAGCTGGCCGCCGCGCGCGCCAACCTCGTGTTGGTCGCCCGGCGCGTCGACCGCCTCGAGGAACTTGCCGCTAAGCTCCGGCAGGATCACGGTGTGCAAGTCGAAATCTGCCCCGCCGATCTTGTTGACCCGCGCGCGCCCGAACAGGTTTTCGCCTTTACCCAACAGAAGGGCCTGCCCATCGAAATCCTGATCAATAACGCTGGCTTCGGTGTATACGACGAGTTTTATAAAAACGATCTTCGCCGCGTCCTCGACATGGTGCAGGTCAACGTCACCGCCGTGGTCCATTTGACGCATCTTTTTCTGCCCGCCATGATCGAGCGCCGCTCCGGCTACATCATGATCGTCTCCTCCACCGCCGCCTTCCAGGCGGTTCCCTATCTCGGCGCCTATTCCGCCACCAAGGGCTTTGAGCTGCTCTTCGGCGAAGCCGTCGCCGAGGAGTTGCGCCACTCCGGCGTGCGCCTGTCCGTGCTCTGTCCCGGCCCCACCGAAACCGAATTCAACCAGGTCGCCGGCCAGACCGCGCGAACCAAGCATCGGGAAACCGCCGAAAAAGTCGCGCGCGTCGGCCTGCAGGCCCTGGCCGCCGGCAAACCCAGCGTCATCTCCGGGAAGCTCAACTGGTTCAATATGGAGATGCAGCGCGTAATACCGCGCCGCCTGGTTACGCGCGTCACCGCCAGAATGTTTGCCCCGCATGCGGAGGAGCAGCCATCGCCGAAGCAGCCATGAACGTCGCGCAACTCGAGCAACAACTGCGCAGCGAGGGTTTTCGCCACGTCTATGTCTGGCAGGATGGGGCGGATGCCGCCTATTCCGGTCACACCCATGCCACGGAAACCGCGCACATCATTCTGGATGGCGAAATGACCCTCATCATGGGTGCAAGCAGCGCAACCTATCGCGCTGGTGAGCGTTGTGACGTCCCCGCCGGCGCCGCCCACGCCGCGCGCATGGGCCCCGCGGGCTGCCGTTATCTCATCGGCGAGAAGTAGTCCCCGAAAATGAACTGGCCCCGCAAATCATGCTTCGTTCTTTTCCTGTAAGGCCCGGTCCAGCAGTTCCATCACGTGCCACACCTTCTGCCCCGTTCCGTGAATCTCCGCCCCCGCGCGCATTTGCAGCAGGCACCCCGGATTGGCCGTAACGATCACCCCCGCGCCGGTTGCCCGCGCGTTTTCCATCTTTTCCTTCAGCAACTCCAGCGACGTGTGCGTCTCCGTGATGTTGTACACCCCCGCCGACCCGCAGCAGTTGTCCGCCAGGCGCATCTCCGCCAGCGTGACTCCCGGCACCGCGCGAATCAGCCGCCGCGGCGCCTGTGAAATCTTCTGCCCGTGCAGCAAATGACACGAGTCCTGGTAGGTCACGCGCAGGCGCATCTCCCCCAGCGGCGCCACCAGTCCCAGCTCATCCAGAAATTCCGTCACGTCGCGCATTTTTTTCCGGAATGCGCGTGCTTGCTCATGCTCCCTAGTCTCCGCGGGAAACAACTGCTCGTACTCCTTCAGCGTCGAGCCGCATCCCGCCGCGTTGGTGACAACCGCGTCGAAATCCCCGCCCAAAAAAACGCCCATGTTGACGCGCGCCAGCTCCCGCGCCACGTCCCGCACTCCCGCGTGCGCCGCCAGTGCGCCGCAGCAGATCTGTCCCGCCGGCGCCACCACCTCGCAGCCATTCGCCGTGAGCACGCGAATCGTCGCCTCGTGCAGCGCCGTGAAGCTGACCTGCGCGATGCATCCCGCGAACAGCGCCACGCGCGCCCGGCGCGCTCCCTTCGCCGGAAACGTCCGCCCCAGTTGCCCGAAAAAGAAGCTGCGATCGATCGCTGGCATCAGTCGTTCGCGGTCCGCCAGCCCCAGCACGCGCAGGATCCCCGAGCCTCGCGCCAGCGCCTGCAATCCCGATCGTTGATAGAGCCGCGCCAGCCGCGCCGCCGCGGCGATCCGCCGCGGATAGGGCAGCAGGTGCCGGTATGCCAGGCTCCGGACCGCGCGCGAAGGCCACGGCCGGCGATAGTTCTGCTCGATCTCCGCTCGCGCCGCCTCCACCAGCTTGCCGTACTCCACGCCCGAGGGGCACGCCGTCTCGCACGCCCGGCAATCCAGGCACCGGTCGATGTGCCGCACGAAAGTCTCGCCCAGCGCCAGCCGTCCTTCGTCCACCAGCATCATCTGGCGGATGCGTCCGCGCGGCGAATCCGCCTCCAGCCCCCACAGCCGGTAGGTCGGGCAGTGATTGAGGCAAAGCCCGCAATGAATGCAGCGCGCGTAATCCTCATAAGCCGGCTTATCCAGCGCGGCGAAAGCGCTCGCCGCCCCCGCCCGCGTTTCCGGCTTTGCAAAACCTGTCGGTGTTTCCTTCGCAGAGGGCATCAGAGGCCCCCGCTCAAAATGTCCGCATCCATGCGCCCTGGCGCCAGAATCCCCTGCGGGTCAAACACGTTCTTCAGCCGCTCCGCGATCTTCTGCCCGCTGTCCGCCGGCGGCCAGACGCTCATCGCCCGCTTCACCTCCATCGCGCACCACTCGATCGTCGGCCGCGCGCCCATGCCCACGCACGCGGCCATCAACTCGCGGCACGCGCTCACCACCCGCGCCAGCCCCTCCGCGTCGCCCGCCGGCGGCAGCAGCGCGGCATACAGCACCCCCGCGGCGCGAACCAGAGTCGCCTGCGCCAGGCCGTTGCGTTCCGCCGCCTGCGCGATCGTTTGCAAAAACCCCGCCGTCTCTGTGGGCAGCGCCGCCACGCGCAGGATCGCCGCTCCCGGAAACTGCCCCATCG
>Ga0302326_10021655_pt1 | contig 13176 bp, 7 predicted proteins | sample Palsa_T0_3_FD_202264 | JGI IMG/M metagenome (GOLD analysis project Ga0302326, IMG submission 202264) | Peat permafrost microbial communities from Stordalen Mire near Abisko, Sweden - Palsa_T0_3 | ecosystem: Environmental > Terrestrial > Soil > Palsa > Peat permafrost | place: Sweden: Abisko... | reverse complement strand
GCACCACGATACGGCCCGGCACCAGGGCAGCCACACCCTCACCGTCGAAGCCGGCTTCAAAGAAAACTCGGCCAGCCACTTGACAGCAGCCGCAAAGAGGACTCGTTATCTGGGCGTTCCCTTTTGCTTATATCTGTGCCGTTAGCAGCGCGCGGATCTGGACGTTATGCAGCCGAATCGCGATCCTGTACAACCCGTGGAAGGCATTGCTAGCGTCCACGGATTCATTGGGCAAGCGCGACGCCTGGGCGATCGAAATATTACGCTTGCGGTGACTGAAAGAGACCGGATGGGCGAGGCGCCGGGGGTACTGTCGGTGGTCGATCTGACCGGAGGCATGCAAGGTCTGGTTGGACGTGTCATTGCATATTGGGCGGCGTGCTCCGGGTGTGTCATTCACTTCAGTTGGCAGCGGCACCCTCGCGTGGATAGTCCGATCGAGATAGGCCAGACCGCTGCCCGTATATGGGTATGCAGCACGATTTCCTAATCCTGGAAAGCTCTCCAGCCAACGGGAACAATGTGCACAACTAACGCCAGAACAGAACCTGAATCTCAGGCAACAGGCCCCTCTGCACCCCCACACAAGAAGGCACTTCATGGCATTTACCGCACCCGGACTGGGCCAGATCGGACCAGGGTAGGCCATAATAAGGTCCCAAACGAGGCACTAAGCCGAGGGGCGTGGAGGGGCAGTGGCCGACGGTCGGGACGCCAGGGGTGGCCACGGGTATTCCGAGATCCGGGCGGAGCGGGACGCCATGGTCGCGGGCGGGAACATCACGATCAATTACCCGCCCCCGCAGGCGCCAAGCACGCCAGGGCCGACACCGGGCGAGGAACTGTGCAGGTACCTGGAGCAGCTCGCCGGGAGCTACCAGTGGCTGGAGCTCCAGGGCATCCGCGGGGTCGGCCGGCTGCGGATCGAGCTGGAGAAGGTCTACGTCGCCCTGAAGACGGAGCCGGAGACCGACTACGACCTGCGGCACATGGCGGACCTGCACTCCATCGAGGTCCGCGAGGCGGCGGACGGCCTCACGCTCGACCTGATCGACCCGGCCCGGCTGGAGGAGCTGGACGCGGAGAACGTCCGCCGCACGTACCGCCCGCGGCGGGAGGAGGCCAGGCTCGCGGCGATCACCGACGTGCAGAACATCGCCGACGCGTTCCGGCTGCATCACCGGATAGTCCTGCTCGGAGGTCCGGGGAGCGGCAAGACCACGCTGGGGCACTGGCTCGCCCTGCAACTGGCCAGAGGAATGCTCCGGCAGCTGCCCGCAGAGGTCCCGGCGGAGGACGAGCCGGGCCGACCGTGGGCCGCCCGCCTCCACGTCCCCGCCGGCACCACGGCCCCGTTCGCCAGGGGGCACTTCATCCCGCCAGATCAGGCCGCCGCGATCAGCGCGATCAGGATCGACGCGCTGCCAGCCCGCGGAAAGCTGGCGTTCCAGGGCGCGCCAGTCGCCGTCGGCCAGCCCATCGGCGTTGGCAAGGCCGGGCTCCTGACGTTCACCCCGGCGGAGGGCGAGTGCGGCAGCCGCTACGCGCACCTGCTGTTCACGGCAGGCGGGCGGACGACCTCGCACGTTGCCGGGGCCGTCTTGATCGATGTCGGGACGCACGTCCAGGTGCCCGCCACGCAGGTTGACCCGGATCACTCCGGGTGGCCGGAAGCCGGGGAGCTCGCCGACCTCGGTCCCGCCCGCGTGCCGGTCTTCCTCCGGCTGGCCCACTTCGCCCGCGAGCTGGCCGAGCGGGAGCGCGGGGACCGGCCCGCCGTGGCCCTGGACGAGTACCTGGGCCGCGACCCGGACTCCTGCGGGCGCGACGACGGCTGCACGCCGGACCGCCGCAACACCCTGCTGCGCCAGTCCCTGGCGGACGGGCAGGCGATCGTCATCCTCGACGGGCTCGACGAGCTCCCGGAGGCCAACCGCCGCGACGTCCTGCAGAAGATCCAGGACTTCATCGAGGCGTACATCCCGCCGAACGCAGGCGAAGAGGCCGAGGCGCCAGGGCAGGCCGGCGGCAACCAGGTGGTCGTGACCAGCCGCTACGTCGGCTACCGGCACATGCCCATCAGGAGCGGCTGCGCCCACTTCGGCATCCAGGCGATGCGGCGGCCAGCGGTCGAGCACTTCGCCCGGTCGTGGGCCGCGGCGGTCAACGCGGAACTGGCCCCGCAGGGCCAGGGGCAGCTCTCCGCCGAGGAGCTGCTCGCAGAGATCTTTGACGACGCCCGCCCGGCCATCCGTGAGCTGGCTACCAACCCGCTGCTCATCACCATCCTGGCGATCGTCTACCTGACGGACGGCAGGCTGCCCGACCAGCGCGCGGGCGTCTACGACCGCGTGGTCGAGAACCTCCTGCAGGTCTGGCTCAGCCGGCCAGAGTGCCAGGCGCAGTTCCTGCTGCGCGAGGAGCTGCTGGCCGCCCTGGAGCCGCTCGCGGCCGACATGCAGGGAAACGGCGCGAGCAACGGCCTGATCGACCTGGGCCGCATCCGGGCACTGATCGAGGAGCCGCTGGCCCGCAGGCGGGATACGACCCCGGACGACGACTCGTTCCGGCCGGTGCTCGAGGCCCTGCTCACGACGGTCCAGAAACAGGTCGGCCTGCTGGCCGAGCAGAGCGCCGGCAACTACGCCTTCTTCCACCGGACCTTCCAAGAGTTCCTCGCCGCCCGCCACCTGCTCGCTGCCCCCGGGCGGGCCGCTGCGAGCATCGTCGAGCGCCTGGATGACCCGCAGTGGCGTGAGCCGCTGCTGCTGGCCCTGGGGCTGGCGATGAGCAGCCCGGAATGGGACGACCCGGAGTACAGGGCGCAGCTGCTCGACGGCGTGCTCGAAGGCGACGACCGGGGCACGCCGATCCCGCGGGCCGCGCTGCTGGTGATGAGCGCCCTGCCCGGCCTCACGAACGTGCCCCGGCCCGTTCTCGCGCGGCTGATCGGGCAGCTGCTGCACAGCTATGCCCTCTCTCAGGGCCAGGCACAGGCGGAGGGGCTGCGCGACAGCATCCACGACGCGTTCGCCAGGATTCACGCGGGGCCGGCCGCGGGACTGGCCGCCGAGGTCATCGCCGAGGCGATCCGGCAGCAGGCCGCCGGGCAGGATGACGCGCGGGACGACGCGGGTGCCGCAGCGGAGATCCTGCTCCGGCTGAACTGGTTCACGACGGAGATCGCCGACGCGCTGCTGCAGGTGGCGCACCGGGACCAGGACCGGCTGGGCTGGCCGGTCCGCTGGGCGCTGCTGGCCGCCCTCGGGCAGCCCGGCGACGACCCCTCCTGGCCGGGGCCGGGGCCAGCACTGGATATCTCCCGCCTGGTGGCCCAGCACCTGCCGATGCGCCAGCACCTGGAGTCCAGCCCGGGACTGCTGGCGACCGTCCGGGGCGATGCCGACTGGCTCTGGCTGCTGGTCGCGCTGTATGGCGGCCTTGGCCACGGGCAGGCACGGGAGCGCCTGCGGGCCTTCCAGGGCGGGCGCCTGCTGGACCTGCAGGCCGCCTCCGGCGACGGCGACGCGGCTGGCCCGCCGCCGGTCCCGCCGATCGAGTTCTCCCCCGGCGACATCGTCTGCGACCTCGGGGACCGGGAGCTGAGCCGGGCCATCCAGCAGCACCTGCGTGAGGGCAAGCCAGCCGGCGCGCTGGCGGGTGCCTTCCGGCAGGCATGGCTGGCCGGCAGCGCGGAGGCCCTGGTCGGGCTGGCCGCCCTCGGGGAAGACGTGGTCCCCCTCGTCCGCGCGGCCCTGACCGAGCGAGACCGGCAGCCCGCCGTGCAGGCGGCGCTCAGCCAGTTCCGCTGGCTGGGCGCGCTGCTGCAGGAGCCGGTCGTCCGGACCTCGGAGACCGCCGCCCGGACGATCCCCGAGGCAGCGCCGGAGGAGCACCAGCTTGACCTGCTCCGCGTCGTGATCAGGGCAAGGGTCGCTAGCGGCGCGGGGCCACTCCTGGTCAGTGACACGATCCCCGCCCACCGCCATGTCGCCGCGACGTCAGATGAGGTACGCGCCGAGGTGGACGGCGAGTACTGGGCCTACCTGTTCTCCGGGCTGGCGGCGGGCGGCGACGACAGCCTGGACGGGGCCCTGCTGCCCGCATCGGCGGCCGACCCCGGCCGCCTGGCCCGCGGCTGGTCCGCGATCACCCGGGCAGGCAACCTCCTGGCCCGGCCACGCCTGCCGTGGCCACGGGAAGACCTCGCCCCCCGGCCCGGCTCGCCGGCCGGGCACTACCTCGCGATGCTCGATGAAGCGCACCTGGCGCCGCGGGAGTACGCCTACCACGCGGGACTCCTGCTGGGCAGGTGCCGGCCGCTCCTCGCGGACCATCCGGCGCTGACCTGGGAGACCCTGGTGGTCTGCTGCTCCAGGGGCCGCGACTTCATGCGGGGCTACCTTACGGGCGCGACCGGGGACCGGCCACTGCCGGCTACGTGCACCGGCCTGGCCGCTGGCCTGGCTGCCGCCTGGGGCAGCCAGGAGGAAGAGGAGAGCCTGCGGGATGCGCTAGCCGGGATCTTCCGCTGGCGGATCGCCGACGGGCCCGAGGCCGAGGAGTCCATCCCCCGTTCGGCCGCTGTCCTGCTGGCCGCGGCCGACATGATCGGCGGCCCTTACCTGCGGTTCCGGGCGCTGTGGCGAACCATGTGGTACACGCGGATACCGCTGCAGCTGGACATTAACGGCGTGATCGCGGAAATCACCGATCCGCAGGACCAGGCGCGTGTCATCGAATGGCTCATCGCATCCATCCCGGACAAGAAGCTCGGCCTGCACGTAAGCGAGGCCTTGCTGGACGTGGTGGCGCAGCTGGTCGCGCGGATTGCCGATCCGGAGAACCGGGCCCAGGCTCAGGCCCGGCTCGCGTTCATCGCGCCCGGGCAGCCCGATGACCTGCTCAGCGCCACCGTGGCATCCGTCGGCCAGATCCCCGATCCGCGCCGGCGGGCCGAGGCGATCCTCGACATCCGCGCTGCCGTCGGGGGCATCGGGGGCGTCGCCGAGAAGCTGGACGCCGCCGCCGACGCACTGCCCGAGCAGTGGCTGCGCGACAAGGCCCGCCAGCGTGACTCCCGCCTGGTGGCGGCGTACCGGACTTGGTACGGGGCCGGGGCGCTGGCCTGGCGGCTCCCGCCGGAGGCGCCCGCGCCCGGGGCCAGCAGCCATCGGCTCCGCTACCCCACGGGGCATCTGGCCTGGGGCACGCTGTACCTCAGCACGGTAGCCGCCGAGGTGGGGGCGCTCGATGCGGCCCGCACGGGCGACCAGGCGGGCTGGGAGCTGCTGCTCGGCCCCGACCCGCAAGCCGGCGTGGCGGCCCTCATCGAGTCCGCGGCCGAGGGCGGGCTGCCCACGTCAGCGGTGGAGGCAACCCTCGTCGGCCGGGTACTCCGGTCCGGCCGCGCCGCCGCCCTGGGGCCACTCTGGCCCTACCTGGAGAGCCCGGACGCGGGGGCAATGGCGATCATCGCCCGGTGGGCTCCCGGCGACGAGGCGGCGCAGCGGTGGCGAGCGCTCGTCCAGATGGAGGGCGGGCGCCTGACGACGGAGAACATCGGCCCGGTCGTCGAGCTGCTCACCAGCCCGCAGGACCGCCTTCGGCTCCGCGCCGCCCTGGCCCTGCATGGCCCGCACGCCAATACCAAGAACCGGAACCGCCGCTGGTCCGTCACCCGTGTCGGGGCGGAGGCGATCGAGGCACTCGCCGGCCACGCGACCCGGGCCGACTACCCGCCGTCGATGCTCACCATCTTGAGCTGGGTGCAGCACGACATTCACCACGACGACGCAGAGGCGCTCAGCCGCTGGATTTCGGCCGCCGCTACCGGGGAGGACCTGGCCGCCGACTGGATCCTGAAGATGATCGAATCGATCGACGGGGAGCTGGTGGCTCCGCTGCTGGCGGCCCTTCCGTCGGCTCCGCCCGGACTGCAACGGACCCTCCTGAAGGGCCTCACCCGGGTGGCGGACGTAACGCGGGTCCTGGACGGAGCGCAGGACGCCGTGCGTGACGCCATCGCGGCCGTTCCGCGCGAGGTCCGCCGGGACGTGCGCGCTGTCCCGAAGGGCGCGGTGTCGTTCCTGACGGCCGCGGCCGGTCCCGATGCGGCTGGCCGCCTCGACGGCGCTCGCTCGGTCATCGAGGAGTCGATGCTCTGGCTCGACGACCAGTTCCTGGCCGATGGTGCCACCTGCCTGAGCACCCTAAGGGGCATCGGGAGCCGGGTCTACGTTCGGCTCGGCAGGACCGGGTACTTCGCCGAGGCGCGGGAGGCGGCCGCGGCCCTGGCCGAGAATGAGGACGTGCTGCGGCTGCTGCTCGACTGGGCAGAATCCGATAGCCGCACCGGAGGGGACCCCCCGGTGGGCGTCATGGCTGCCCTCGACGCGGTGGCCCGGATCTCCCCCAACGCCTTCGCGGCGCTGGCCGACCCGGACACCTGGGAGCCGATCCTCATCGACTGGGTGGCAACCGGCGAGGGCTGGGTCGGGCGGCTGTCGGCCGTGCGGCTCCTGGGCATGCTCCGCCGCGTCACCGACCGTGTCGCCGATGCACTCCGGGTCGCGATGAAGGACAACTCCTTCGTCCAGCGGGCGGCCTACGCCGCCGTGGCCGAGTTCCGCAGCATGAAGGGCGACGTGATCCCCGAGCTGCTTGACCTGCTGGCGGACCCGAGCGCCGGTGTTGCCGCGTCCACGGTCCGGCTGCTGGTGAGCCTGTCCCGGGGCGAGGGCGCATCCGACCGCCGCCGCATCCTGCGCGGCCTGCAGGACGCGGTGACCAGCTCGCCCGCGGCCGTCCCCGTGTACCTGATGCGGATCGACGAGGACGGGGACGAGGGTGACACCATCGAGTTCGTTGACCGGCTGGACCGGATTCTCTACCTGGCGATCTTCGAGGTGAGCGACTCCTGAGGAGGCCGCGTCAGGGCGCCAGCCGCCGCGCCCGGCGGGGAGTGCCGTCCACCCTGAGGATCTGGTCCGCCGGGCCGAGCGACCAGACGTCACCGGCAGGCAGCCCGAGGAGCGCCTCCGCCTCGGCGGCGGCAGCGGCGTCCCTGGTGGCGAAGGCCTGGACCGCCCCGCAGCCGGAGATGATCTCCCGCCATCTGCCAGGGTGGGTCGTCCGGAGCTGGTGGACGTCGCGCCAGAACGTCCAGATCCGCGCCGCTCCGCCGGACCCCTGCGTGAGCAGCGCCTCCAGGAGCGGGAAGGAGCCGAGATCGGCGCAGCGGTCCAGGAGGAAGAGCGTCGGGCAGGCCGCGCGGTCCCGTGCCCGCGCCGTGCCGAGCAGCAGGGTGCCGACCCAGAGCCGGAGCAGCACCGAGCAGGCCGCCACCTGGCCTGCGGGCAGGACGAGGTAGACGGTGGCCGGCTCCCCGGCCCCCATCCCAGACAGCGGGACGGTGGTGCGGCTCAGGCTGCGCCGTACCTCCGGGGTACCGAGGGCGCCGAAACGCGACCGGAGCGTGGCCAGGATGCGGGTGCGCAGCCACTCGTCCCGCGACAGGTACGACGTAAGCTCCATGTACGACGGCGCAGGCAGGTGCTTGCCCGCTGTGTCCAGCGCCACGGCGATGCTATGACTGAACTCCTCCTCGTGCAGCGCCTGGTAAAGCGCGTCGAACGTCCCCAGGCCCGGAGCCGCGTGGACGTACCCGATCAGCGCGGCGAGCAGGCCGAACGCCTCGCCGTCGGCACCATCGGCACCGGCGCCGCCGTAGTGCCGAAGCGACAGCAGGCCGGCGATGTCCAGGCACCAGGACGTGGCGGTCGGCTCCGCCAGTCCGTTGAGGAGGTCAAGAGGATCGAGGGCGTCCGGCTCCTGCCCGGTCACGCCGAACGGGTCCAGCCGCACCACGGCCTGCCCCAGCGCCCGCCGCGCCGCCGCCGTGGCGTCGTAGGCCCTGCCATCCACGTCAACGACCACCGCCTGGCCGGGGTAGGCCAGCAGGTTCGGGAGCAGGCAGGACTGGTCCTCGCCCGACTGGCGCGGGGCAATCGTTGCCAGGTGAGCATCCCCGGCGACGGTGATCAGGTCGCCTCCCGCATCGGCGGGACCCGGGCCTGCCGCTGTCCGCCCCAGGACAACCACCCCAGAATCACGTCCGCCCACGCCGCCCATGTGCGCCTCGCATCGGTAAGAGCGGCAGGAGCCCACCCGGACACCCGCCGGCAAGAATCTTGTTGCGTACCTTGCGTACCTTGCGTACCTTGCGCGTCGAAAATTTATCCTCCGCCCCGCGGCGGCAGGCTATCTGCGCCGCAACGACCTTGGCTATATTGTGACCCGAGTATTTGCCGGGCAATGGGGGTTCCTGTTGAAGAAGTTCACCATTCCGTGTGACTTCGGCGGGCTGAAGGCGCCGTTTAGCATCTACGTCGGAGAGCCGCGCCCCGACAAGCACCCCCTGCAGCATCAGTCGAGCTGGCTACAGCGGGAGCGCGGCGGCACCATCCCAACGGAAGTGATGGATTCCTTTCAGAAGTTGCTGAATATCTCCACGGAGAACAGCGTCAGCTTTGAGGAACTGTGCGTGTACGCGCTCGGGACTGTGCAGGACGGTGACGGCCCCGCTGACACGGACGACACGGTCAGCGAGTCGGCGCAGGCGTAGTCCCGATGAGCAAGTTCTCCAGGCTCAGCCGGGAGGCGCTCTTCCTGGGCCGGACTGAGCGGCAGGGACACCGCAGGCGGGCCAGAGGCCCGGCCGACGCACTGCCGGGCGCCGACGAGGCGGTCCTCTGCCCCGGCGGGCAGGCGCCGCACCTGCTGACGATCGCCCCGAACCGGTCGAGCCGGGACCGTTCCTGCCTAGTCCCGAACCTGCTGAACTACGCCGGGCAGGTCGTCGTCCTCGACATTGACGGCAGGGCCTACGCCGCCACGGCGGCGGCGCGGCGGGCGCTGGGCCAGTACGTGATGCGACTGGACCCGTTCGGCGTGACCGGGCCGGAACCGGCGCCGGACACCTACACTGCCCCTGACTGGATAGAAGGGGGGGACGGGGCGGTCCTCACCAGAGGGTGCCGGGAGGTCGCGGAGCTGTTCTCCCGCGGGCCGTCGCTCGGCGACGCCGACGAGAGCGAGGCCATCGGGCTGCTCAGCGCGATCCTAGGCTACCTCTACGTGGTGCCGGAAAAGAAGATCAACGAGAACGAACTCTACGTCACGCTGCACTCGGAAGACATCATCTACTCCCTCGCCGTAGTCCTGGACACGATCGGGAAGAGGCTCACCGAGAGCACCTACGCGGAGATCGCCAGCTTCCTGCAGAAGGACGACCGGGCACGCACCTGCATCCTGGCCAGGGCCACCTCCCTCCTGAAGGTCTTCAGCAGCCTTGACGTGGCGGCGAGCACGGACGGGTCGACGTTCAAGTTCCCGTCCGACCAGCCGGCGACCGTCTACATCATCGTCCCCGCGGAGCGGGTCAAGATCTACGCTCCGCTGCTCCGGGTCTGGATCGGCGGCATGCTGCGCACCACCCTCCGGGCACCGGACCCGGCCGTGCCCGCCCTTTTCCTGCTTGACCACTGCGCGGAGCTCATGCCGTTCCCGCAGCTGGCGGCCGCCCACGCGACAGCGCCAGCGGGCAAGCTGCGACTCTGGACGTTCTGGCATGACGTGAGCCAACTCCGCGCTGCCTACGCCCGCGACTGGCCCGCCATGATCGCCGGCTGCGGCGCTGTCCAGGTCTTCGGCACCAGCGACCCAGAAGCCGCCGCCGAGGCCGCCACCATCCTCGGCCTGCCCCCAGACGACATCCGGTCGCTCGGCACTGAGGACCAAATCGTCCGGCTCGACGGAGTCCCCCGCCGACTGCACAGGCTCGGCACCTAGACGGCACCCGTCCTGCGATTACGGCAGGCACCGCCACCTCGACACAAGGAACGCATTAGCCTCGATTTTCGTGACTGGGACGTGGCGACCTGAGGTGTTCGGCTGGGGCTGATTTTCAGGTTCCGACCGTGCCGGGCAGCCCGGTTGTCGTGCCGGGTAGGCGGGGTTCCACGCGCCCTGGAGTTTCTCCTTCCTGGTTGCAGGGCGTTGCGGCAGCTCAGCCGCTTGGGAGGGCCTTCAAGCGGGTGATCGCGGGTGATGTCCGCGGCCCATGGCCAGCGTCCGGCGCGAGGCGGAGTTGCACGTCCGCTTCGGGCAAGGCGGCCGACGACGAAGACGCGCAGGCGGAGACGCTTCGGCCCCCAGCGTCATGCGTCCCCGGTGAGCGCGAGCATCTGCGCCCGGGCGAACAGTTCGCAGCCAGCGCGACGATCTCGCACCAGACCTGGTACTACGCGAACCCCTTGAGCGGCGCTTTCCGCAGCCCGGTGTCCTTCTCGCAGCGGATCCGGTCCTTGCACTTGACCCGGCGGCGGTGCTGCAGTCTTTCCCCCGAAGCCCAGGACGCTTCTTACCGCTAAGCGCGGTAGTGAGTACCGTCGGGTTCAATAGGGCTACCAGTGCACACCAAGTTGAGGCTGGGCGATCTGCGCACCGTCTATAAGCAGCATCGCAGCTCGGATGACGCGCATAGTCGGAGTTAGTCGGGTCGGCGAGTGATGGTCATGTCCCGCCCGGCGACGTAGGCGTCATTGCCGGCTACGACATGCTGGCTGACCGAAGCGCCAGGGGCGGCCTTGGCGACAATCGCCGTCACTTCCTTGGCGAGCGCGGAGTCCGCTTCGAGGGCCCTGCGAATGGCCAGCCGGAACTGGGCAACCACATCACTGTCGTCGGGGTACGCAGCCACGTCCGCGATCACGTCGGGCAGCGCCTTGTCGTCCTTCTTACGTCCGAAGATCCGCTGCAATATCTGCAAGCCCGCCTTGATTGTCGCGTCGGCGACATCGTCCCAGGCCTTAGCTAGGACGGCTCTGCCGTACATGCCGATCGCGGCCGTCGCGAGCGGCGCAGCCTCCGCCGCCAGCGCGATCTCCCCGCCCATCCGAACCCCCTGCCACGCGGTCAACCAACGTTGCCAGTATCTCGCCCACAGGACAGGCAGCGCACCCCTTCAACTGCAATGAGTCATCTGTTGCCGAACCAGTCTCCCGATACGATCTTGTGCCGCTCGAAAATAGGATCCTGGGCCGTGAACTGCGCGATCTCGGATGTCAAGCGGCTCGCTCGTACTCGTTGATCAGGCCGCTCAGGACAGGTTTTCGGCGGATCTGGCGGATGCGGAAGTCCCCTGCGATGACGCGGGAGTCCCCTGCGATGACGCGGGCAGGATGGCGCGCGCTGTCGGGGATGCGCTGGCCGATGCCCTGGTGCGGCCGGGCGGTGTTGTAGTGCTCCTGGTATTCGGCCAGAACGGCTCGCAGGTGCGCTTCGCCGAGGATCAGGCTGCGGTCAAGGAGTTCGCGCCGCAGGGTGCCGACGAGGCGCTCGCAGATCGCGTTCATCCGCGGCGCCTGCACAGCAGTGCGCAAGATCGTAGTGCCGGTGGCCTGGAAGACGGCGTCGAAGGAGCGGGTGAAGTTCGATCCGCGGTCACGGATTAAGAACCGGAAGTCCTCGAACCGCTCGCCGAGGTTCATGGCCAGGTTGCGGGCCTGTTGCACCGTCCAGTCACCGGTCGGGTGGGCGGTGACGCCGCCCAGGTGCATCCGGCGAGTGTCGTGCTCGATGAATATCAGCACGTACAGCCTGTTTAGCAGCACGGTATCGACGTGAAGAAAATCGACGGCCAGGATCCCGGCGCCCTGCGCGTGCAGGAACTGCCGCCACGTCGGGCCATCCCGGCGCGGTGCGGGATCGATACCCGAAGAGCGCAGGATCTTATAGACAGTCGACGGCGCGACCGTCACGCCCAGCTTGGTGAGCTCGCCATGAATGCGCCGGTATCCCCAGGACTCGTTCTCTTCCGCCAGGCGGACGGCGAGCCGGACGATGCTGCGGACCGTCACCGGGCGGCCGGGCTGACGCCGGTTGCTCGTGTCGTACCTCCTGGCGGCGAGCCTGCGGTGCCAGGCCAGCAGTGTCGTAGGCGTCACCGGAAAGACCCCGGTCCAGCGCCGCCGCGGGATGAACCGCGTGAGCGCGGTGAACCAGGCCCGGTCGGCTGGCTCGTACCGCACCCGCCGCGCGTTCCGGCGCAGGACCGCGTTCTCGTGCCGGAGCACCAGCAGTTCGGCGTTCTTCGCCTGGTCCCCGCGGAACATCAGGACAGCCAGGCCAAAAGTCCAGCGCATGAGCAGGTAGGCGATCTTGAGCAGCACCCCGACAGCCAACCATCACCGCATCATCCGTTCAGGCGAAACGGCAGCTCAACGATGCGATCGAGTTTCCGGGCGGCACAGGAATGGACACGCTGGAGCTGGTCAGCCGGTTGCAGCGTTCCGACCTTGACCAAGCCACGCTTGATGGTCTGCGGATCATGGCCGACCGGTTGTGCTCGGAGTACCCGTACATGCCCGCCGACCAACTCCTGATCGAAGGCCGGGCCTGGCTACGTCGGATCACCGCGCTCCAGGGCCAGCGCGTCACCCTCAAGCAACACCGGGAGATCCTCGTCCAGGCCGGGTGGGTCGCACTGCTGGTCGGCTGTGTCGAGTACGACACCGGCAACCGCCAAGCCGCGGAAACCACCCGGCAGGCGGCGCTGTCGCTAGGTACGGAAGCGGACCACGGCGAGATCATCGCGTGGGCGCACGAGATGCGCGCCTGGATCAACCTGACGACCGGCGACTACCACGGCGTGGTCGCGGCGGCGCGGGCCGGTACGGAGGTGACACCGCAAAGCAGTGTGGCGGTGCAGCTCGCCGCCCAGGAGGCCAAGGCGTGGTCTCGCATCGGTGACCGACGGCAGACCGAAGTCGCCCTGGACCGGGGACGGCGCCTGCTGGACTCCATGCCATATCCGGAGAACCTGGATCACCACTTCGTGGTTGACCCGACCAAGTTCGACTTCTACGCCATGGACTGCTACCGCATGCTCGCCGACGACAAAATGGCCGAAAACCTGGCCAGCGAAGTCATCCAAGCCAGCACTGACTTCGACGGCAAAGAACGCGCGCCCATGCGCCTCGCCGAAGCGGTGCCTGTCAAACTGAATGAGACATCAGGCCACTTGGTTCGTCTGTGGCGCCTCCTGGGTCTCGATGGTTGCGCGGGGCTGGTTGATCCAGACCTTCGCTGGCAGGGCCGGGGCTAGCGGCCGCC
>Ga0302326_10021654_pt1 | contig 13176 bp, 13 predicted proteins | sample Palsa_T0_3_FD_202264 | JGI IMG/M metagenome (GOLD analysis project Ga0302326, IMG submission 202264) | Peat permafrost microbial communities from Stordalen Mire near Abisko, Sweden - Palsa_T0_3 | ecosystem: Environmental > Terrestrial > Soil > Palsa > Peat permafrost | place: Sweden: Abisko... | reverse complement strand
TCCCGTGAATAAAACAGTTTACCGCTTGTTCGATATGCGCTACGCCGGCGCGAGGTGGCAGCGCTCACGAAGGCCACACATCCCATGGTGTGATGGCCGGGTGGTGCATCAGGGAAGGGGCACGGCCGCCCAGCGCGGGCGGGCGTATCGCGCGCGGCCTACCGCGCGCGCATCCGGCACCAGCAGCTCTCGCGTCGCCGCTCTGGCGCGGTCATCGCTTCGCGCGGCGGGCGCGCCGGAACGATGGTGGGGAAACGCGGCGCCTCCGCGCGGCGCGCATCCCCATCCGCACACGGGCGGTCGCGGCAACGGGCAACGGGCCGCTGGCGCCGGAATTGGCCGCCTGCGTCAGGCTGTACGTGCGATGGGCCACGTGCCGTGGCGGGATGGCCGGTGGTGCATCGTGGGTCTCGTCCGGGCGCGCCGGAACGATGGTGGGAAATGCGGGCGCCTTCCGCGCGGCGCGCATCCCATCCGCACGCCGGCGGTCGCGGCGACGGACGGCTGGCGCCGGAACGGGTCGCCGGGCATCACGCCGCGCGAAGCGCCAGCCGTGCTGCTGCGCTGCGTGCCGCCCCCGGTCGGAGGCCGCGGCGCTCGCGATGGGCCGCGTCGGGTGGCGGGACGGCCGGCGGTGCATCGTGGCGGGCACGGCCGCCAGCGCGGGAAGCGCATTGCGCAGCCTACGGCGCGTGCACCCCAGCACCCTTCGCTCGGGCGTAGCCATCGCTTCGCGCGCCGGGCGCGCCGGAACGATGGTGGGGAAATGCGGACGCCTCCCGCGCCGCGCGCATCCCCATCCGCACGCTGCCGGTCGCGCCGACGGGCGACGGGCGGCGGGTGCCGGAACGGGCCGCCGGCATCAGGCGGCGCTCACCACCAACCAGCAGCGGGAGGGCTAGTGGTGCATCGCCAAAGGGGGCACGGCCGCTCGGGCTTCGGGCGAGCATCGCGGGCGCTGAACTTGCGCCCTGACTTGTTGTTCTCGTGCGGCCCATTGCTCCAACTGGGCGGGTCTTCGTGCTTCAGCGTTGAAATGTTGGCCCCTCTTCCTTTCGTGAACGTTCCGAGTGTAGACTGGTCGTCTATGGACGAGCAACAGGAAACCGCAGTAGTTGTAGCGGATGGCCATCCCCAGGTGCGGGAGGGAATCGCCAGCCTGTGTGCTGCACGTGGACTGCGAGTTGTGGGGCAATGCGGCGATGGCGAAACGGCCCTAGCGATGGTCAAGACTCTGGAGCCGGATTTCGCCATCTTGGACGTGTCTATGCCGGGAATGGGTGGTATAGAAGTGACCCGCAAACTTCGGTCGGAGCGCTGCACCAGCAAGTTGATAATTCTCACCATCAGTCGAAAGGAAGCGTTTGTACTGGAAGCGCTTCGGGCTGGAGCCGATGCTTACCTCCTAAAAGACGGACCTCCACGGCATTTGTTTGACGCCATCAACTTTGTGCGTGATGGGGGCGTCTACATTTCACCCTTGTTGGGTGACGTATACGAAGGGAAAACACCCGAAGATCGGCTGGCCTCGCTGAATCCAATGGAAATGGAGATCTTCCGCTACGTGGTTAATGGTTTGCGGGCCAAAGACATGGCAGACCGCCTGGACATCAGCCCAATGACCGTGAATAATCACCGTACCCGCCTTATGCGGAAACTAGGCGTTCACGATTTGGTGGCGTTGGTTAAATTTGCCATCGACCGGAATCTGTTTGGTGAGGGACTTGCTGGTGTCCGTTCCGTTATTGGGCCTCGATTGCCGCACCGCCCGCCACGTGCGGCCTCCGCTGAACCGCCAGAGGACGCAAGTTGAAGCTGTCCCGCGGGCGCCCTGCCAGGCGACCGGACAAACGCCGATGGAACCGTGATGCACTTAGGGAAGCGTTCAGCAGAAGTCACCCGATGCAGACTGGCCAAAAGCGCCAGATCCCCCGCTACAGGGCGATAATGCAAACAACGCCGTCGTTCTTCGCCCCAAATGGCGGGCCACGACCCGGAGCGCTGTTTGGAGAGATTCCCAATGCATACTCTGAAAACGATTCCCGTTGCTTGCCTGACTGCCCTCTGGATCGTGGCGGCCTCCGCTCCCGCGCGGGCCGGCGACGTCGACGTCGACAAGGTCAAGAGCTTCGGCACCATGGGCAAGGAGCGCCAGTTGCTCCCCGCCGGCACGGAGACCGAGCTTTTTCGCTATTCGGGCCACGGCTCTCTGACCCACATGTGGTTCGGCGGAGATTTCAAGAACTACGGCCTGACGCGCATCCGCGTTTACGTCGACGACGAGAATCAAGCCTCCATCGAAATGGAGCTGATGGGCCACGGCATTGGCTTTCAGGACCAAGCCGCGCCGTGGGGCGTCGAGCGCATCGGCAAGACTGGTCAGCCAAGCGGCATCTACAACACCTACCGCATTCCCTTTGGCCACAACGTCCGCGTGACCGCCGAGCGCCGCAACGACGAGCAGGAGAATCCCAACTTCTGGTGGATCATCCGCGGCGTCGAGAATCTGCCGGTGGAGTTCGGCGGCGTCCGCCTGCCGGACAATGCCCGCTTGCGGTTGTACAAGACGGAGAACCGCCGCGTCCATCCGCTGGAGGAGTTCGACATCTACGCCGGCCGCCGCCCGGGCGCGCTCTACCAGGTCGCCATCGCCGCCAAGAGCACCAACTTCGCCTTCCTCGATAGCTGCGTGCGCGCCTACATGGGAGGCGCGAAGACGCCGCTGCTGCTCTCCTCCGGCATGGAAGGCTACTTCCTCGGAACGTACTATTTCAATCGCGGGAAATACTGCGCGCCCGTAGCGGGGCTGGCGCACCTCGTGCCTGATAAGGAGTTCTCCGGCTATCGTTCCCACGAGGCCGATCCGGTCTTCTTTCCCGCAGGACTGCGGCTCACGATCCGCGACGGCGAGATGGTCGACGGCAAGGTGTGCGGTCCGAAGCCCGGCCCGGCCGACACCGTCTACACGACCTACGTTTGGGTTTACGAGTGGTAGGCACGCCTCCCGCCTTCTGCGCGGCGCGCATCCCCATCCGCACGCGACCGGTCGCGGCGACGGACAACGGGCGACTGGCACCGGAAGCGGCCGCCGGCATCAGGCTGCGCGAACCGGCTGCGCCCGCCGAGGCAGCGGCGCTCACGATAGGCCGCGCCGAGGGGCGGATGACCGGCGGTGCATCGTGGAAAGGGCACGTTCGCCGGCGCGCCGGGCGTATCATGCGCGGCCTACGGCTCGCAGCACCTTCAGCGCCTGTCGCTCCGGCGTAGCCATCGCGTCGCGCGGCGTGCGGGCCGGAACTGTGGTCGGGAAATGCGGGCGCCTTCCGCGCGGCGCGCATCCATCCGCACGCTGGCGGTCGCAGCGACGGACAACGGGCGGCGGGCGCGCTGCGCGAAGCGCGTTCTGGCGTCCCCAGCCCGCAGACTTCGCGCATCGGGCAGCGATCACTCCGCCGCAACAGCGCGACGGGCGTGCAGGCGCACGGGCTGCGCGGCGGCGTGCAGGCCTGTGGCAAAACAGGACAAGACAGATCATTTTGAGGGAAGCGTCGGTAGTGGGTCTATAAATAGACCCACTACCGAAGCGTCGTTTGGACGGGGATGGCGATCTGCATCTGCTCTTTCCGAAGATCGCTCAGCAGTTGCCGCAGGTCAGCCGCCTTGGGATGGCGCCCACAACCGTCCTCAACCTGGGAGATCAGGCTGCGCAAGTAGCGCTCTCGTTCCTGCGAAGAAGTAATGCCTCTGCGTGCCCATGCCAAACCTTGACTGCCCAGGACGTGGTACGGATACGAGTCCTGGTCGCCGATCCTGGAAATCAGGTACTCCAAAGTCTCCGTCGCCTCGCTGACCAATTCCTTCGCGACCTGCGTCGTGGGCGCAGCAATCGCTTTCGAGAACGCCAGGTAAGCCCTTTCGTTTTCGATGAACGGATCATTTTGCGGACCAAGTGATTTGGCCGAGTTCAGGAAGTTTTCGGCCAAATCCAGATCACCGACTTCAACCTCGAAGCTGCCCCGCTGCAGCCAGTAATGATGATCCCAAGCGAGCAGGTTTTCGAGATATCCGTATAGATTACGCGCCGGATCTACTCCAACGGTTCGCCGCAGGTAATCGTGATTAATCACCGCGCGCAGTAGACGCCACTCCCTCGCCGATCGGGGAAGTTCCGGTCGCACTTTCGTAGCAGCCAGGAATGCGAGCCCGGTCACGAGTTCGGAAACTTGCCCAGTCTTTTCCAACTCTTCGCGTATCACTTCCGCTAGAACGCGATGTCGCGCCCAAATTCTGCCGTCTTGGCTTGTACGCACCACGTGCCGCCTTATCAAATTGTCAATGTTGTTGAGCACGGCATTGGACTGATCTCCTAACGCGACAAGGAGCTCATCTCTAGCGAGTCCGAACTTAAAAGAGGTTGCGACGCAAATGAGCCCGTATATGCGGGCGGCATCGTCTTTAGCCAAGTCGGTCAACTCAGCCAGGATTTTCTCCTCGAACCGCCGCCCCGACGTTGCCTGAATCATCGCAACGAGCAACTGCCGGCCCGCCTGCTCCCGAAAAGCACGACGTTGCTCAGCACGGGGCAGTCCGGTAAGGAGTCCGAGGCGATGCTCACGGTCCAACAGCTCGATCAGGTCATCGATATCTCCATCTGTGAGGGGACTCATCGCGAATTCCCTGTACGGTATTCCTCCCAGCAGAGCAGACGGGAGAAGGTGATCGATTCTGCCAGAACGGAGCGCAATCGCCACCAACGGAAATGGGGGGGCAACGGCAACGTCACGAACTATATTCGCCAACTCCTGTCCGTACATGTCTGCATCGTCGATAGCAAGGACCGCCTGGCGTCTGCAGACCGCATCCAGTGTCGTATCACTCGAGGCGATACGCTTCTCTCGGCCTCTATCCAGCCTACCCTCTTGCCCTCAGCCGACAGCCGGAGGGCGAGCCTGCGCAGTGCCGTTGACTTCCCAGATCCTGCTGTTCCGGTCACAACAACAACGCCCTTGTAATTTGATTCAGCGAGGGCAGCTCTTATGCCATCCCTGATCTGATCGTCGTTCTCCCGCGTGATGGCTCGACCGTATTGCAGGTCACCCCATATGGGCTCCTGGCCGAGCAGATAGTCGCTAGGTTGATCAGCTGCCTGTGCAAGATCGTCAACATCAGAAATTCTCGTATCTTCGAGGTTGAACCCAGCGCTCCTGGAAAGAACCTGGAGCCCCGTGGCTGCGGCATCAACTACTTCTGCAAACACCGCTGAATCGAATTCCTCGGCGGTCATTGGGACCCATAGAACGTTGTACTCCGCCAAGAGCGCTTGTCGCGCGAGGTTCAAACTCGGCGTCACCAAATAGGATCTCGGACGAAGTTCCCGCAATGACCGGCCTCCTTTGGCGCGCCGCAATTCGATGTGCTGCCAAAGAGGGGATTCATCCAGGCTCGTTCCCACGAATACGAACGGGTGGCTAACCAATTCGGCGGTCAAACGAACGTAATAGCTGTCATGTCGCGAGATGCGTTCCCCATACTGTGTTACTGAAAATGTGACGCGTTCGGGAATCCCCCCCAAGTCACCGTTCAGGTGGATTACCTCCATTTTGTTGGAACTGTATCCTGATACTAAGGCGGATTCATCGAGTGCCGAAAACTCCACTAGACCACGCGGAAGCCCGTACTTCCGCTGCGTAGCCGCCGCCAAATCATCAATATTGAGCGTGTAACACCGGTACCAGGGCATGCTGAAGAACCGCGCATAAAACTCCGGAACGGAGTCATCGGAGACGGTGAACGACTGCTTGAGGATCTGTGTGAGCGCCTTTGGTTGTCGGATCAGCGCGAAGTCGTAAAGATCTTGCAGTGGCGTCGAACCGTCGAAAGCTCGTCCGGGGAAACAAATGGACCATAACGACTCTTTCAGCTGCGCAACCGTTGGAACGGGATTGCCCAGAATGTTCCTCGCGCCGAGCGAAAAGCCGGCGCCGGTGAACAGAACGGGAGTGCCCCGCTCAAATTGGCTACGCAGATGTGGAATAACCATTCCGCGCAATTGGCTGTTGGTCATGACGCAACTACTTTAGCTTAATTTGGCGCGTGAGCGAGGCCGACCCTTGTTTTTGGAAGATGGCCGCCTCGATCGGTCGCGAGGCTGCCGCGAGGGCATCCGGAAGCGATCACCCCCGCGCACCCACGCCACGGGCGTGCAGGCTCCGCGTCGCCATCCCGGTGAAGCCGCCGCTCGCCGACGTTTCTGAATGGCGCGCCATCCGCCAACCGGCCCCACGCTGATCATGGTCGCGGCGCCCTCCGCGCGCCGCGCACCCCATCCGCACGCCGGCGGTCGCCCCGACGGACAACGGGCGGCTAGCGCGCGGGCCTGCCCACTGCGATTCGGGCGGCGCGAGGCGCCAGCTAGATTGCGGGCTGCGCGGGTCCGAGGAGCGGCGCGCGCGATGGCCATGCGAGCGGCGCGTTCGCCGGTGGGGCATCGCGGATGTCCTCAGGGCGCGGGGCGCGCAGGCCTGCCAGCGCGGGCGGCGTATCACGCGCGGCCGACAGCTCTCCAACGCCCGTCGCTCGCGCGTAGCCATCGCGTCGCGCGGCGGACGCGCCGGAACGATGGTGGGGAAATGCGGGCGCCGGAACGGGCCGCCGGCATCGGGCGCGGAAGCGCCAGCCCTGCTCCTGGGCCGCGGGCTGCGCCCGGTCAGAGGCCGCGGCGCGCACGATGGGCCTCGTCGAGCGGCGGGATTGCCGGCGGTGCATCGTGGATCTCCGCAAGGCGCCGGTCGCGCACGCCTGCCAGCGCGGCGACGTATCCCGCGCGGCCTACGGCTCGCACACCTGCACCGCGCCAGTCGCTCGTGCGTGGTCGTCGCGTCGCGCGGCGTGACGGCCGGCGGTGCATCGTGGGAGGGGCACGGCCGCCGGTGCGGGCGGCGTATCGCGCGCGGCGTGGCTGCACGCCTCCAGCGCGTATAACTGCCTGGGCGGAGGTCCGGGACGGGCACCAGTTACTGGCGGACGTTGACGCGCAAGGCGAACTGATCTTCGCACCCGCGCAGAGCGAGATGGCGGCGCGAAGTGCCGCCCCGCAAAAACTAACTGCGAGCGCGCGACTTTAAGGCGTCGATTGCAGCGTACCCCGCTGCCACCAGAGTGAGTACCGCGCAAAGGTAAGTCAACGTCAATCGGCACACCACCACCAGTGAGGCCGGCAGCAAATCGACCGCGCCCGCCAGCACAATCAGCAGCAGTGCGATCGATAAACCGACTACGCTCCAGATAAGGACGCCCTCAAAGACGCGCCTGGCAGGTGTGCCGTTGGAACTCTCCTCGTTAGATGGCATTGGATTTTCCTCAGACATTTGTTTTAGTTGCCCCCAACTAACATTAGCGTTGTTGCCTATAAGGCCGGACCAACACTGCGCCGCCAACTCTCATGGTGTCAAGAATAGTCAAGGATCGCAATGTCTCTTTAGTTATCGGGGGACAGGCATTCAGCGTGTTACTGGGGATCATCCCTTTTGCGCGTGAGGGCAGGCTGGCAGTCTGCGGCGGACTGGTAGTCCGCCTCCTGGTGCGGAATTTTCCTCTGACGGATGAAGGCGCTGGTCTCGGACAACGCCTCGTCGCCGATCGCGTCGACGGCGGGCGCTGGAATTGGCGCCAGCCGTGCGCTGGGCTGCGGGCCGTCCCAGTCCGAGCCGCGGCGCGCGCGATGGGCCGCGTCGAGTGGGTGGCGGTGGTGCATCGTGGAAGGGGCACGCATCGCGCGGCGGGCGCGCCGGAACGACGGTGGGGAAATGCAGCGCCTCCTGCGCGCCACGCATCGCCCATCCGCCCGCCGGCGGTCGCGGCGGCGGACAGCGGGCTGCTGGCGCCGGAACTGGCCGCCGGTATCGGGCTGCGCGAAGCGCCAGCGATACTCCTGGGCCGCGGGCGACGCCGATCCGCGGGCGCGGCGCGCAACGATGGGCCACGTCCCGTGGCGGCTTGGCCGGTGGCGCGGACGGCGTATCGCGCGGCCTACGGCGACGGACGACGGGGCTGCTGGCGCCGGAACTCCAGACTTCAGAGTGTTGTCGCGTGACGCGACCATCTGCTTCTTTCGGGCGTGGTCATCGCTTCGCGCGGCGGGCGCGCTGGAACGATGGTGGGGAAATGCGGGCGCCCTCCGCGCGGCGCGCATCCCCATTCGCCAGTCGGTAGCAGCGACACAGAACGCCCTGCTGGAGCCGGAAGCGGCCGCCAGGCATCGCTCTCCGCGAAGCGCCAGCCATTCTCCTGGGCGGGCCGGGCCGGGCCGAGGCCGCGGCGCGCACGATGGGCCACGTCGAGTGGCGGGGTGGCTGGCGGCGATTCGTAGAAGGGCTGCGGCCGCCGGCGCGGGCGGCGCATCGCGCGCGGCGTGCCGCTCGGATAGTGGCGCAAGGGATGAACACGGAGGCGGCGCGTTCCAGCGCCAGTCGCTCGGGCGAGCATTGTCCGAGTGGCGCGTAATACGACCAGAGCAGGCGGCCCGGGTGCTCCAATCAACGAGGTGGCGACTACGCGGCCACGTGCCCCTCTGATCGGAGGGCCAGTTTCCGGAAAGCCCGTTTTTCTGCCGGAACCCGCCACTTCTCCGTGACGACTTTACGTCCAAGAGGGTGGGTGAGCGCTACGGAGTTAGGCCATGGGTGATGCGCCTGAACCTTTTCAAACCGGGAATGACAATGGTCTCTAAATATCAGATTGACCCGAGAATCGCGGGATTGGCGTGGCTACGAGGAAAAGTATAGACGGCGCCCCACTTCGTCCGCTTGAACATAATCGAAACCACCCTCGCCGCCAACCTTGGTGATCTTCAACACTTGATCTTGGACTGATTCTATTGCCCGCTCCCTCAAGGTCGCGGCTCTGTAACTGACTCTGAGCCGGAACCGGCTACTCCAAAACAAGGCGACAGCACCAGGCTAGCGCCAATCGTCAATCACAAGAACGTCTGGGCGATTATATGCCGGCGAGGCCGGGCGGTGCATCGCGACACCCTGCATGTCAGTGCGAAATCCCCGCTCCAGCATCCGGCGATAGGCTTTGCTCCGCCCGAGGTTCACACCCGCCTCCAATCGTCGTAAACCGCGATCGCTTGCCAGAGACTCGCATTCGTCTAACAAACGCTCGAATGCCTTATCGGCGCCAGGTCCGGGCCGCACAGCGGCGAATTTGACGAAACAACTGTCTTTTCCAGCCTCGGTTCCCTCGCCGCAGTGGCAAACCGCAAACGCGTCGAGCGAGTCGCCGCCCCACAGGAGCAGGGTCTCGCCGAGATTCTGGCTGCGGATCGCCCAGATTTCGGGGGTCACGTCGAGTCCTTCATAGATCGAGCCGGTCAGTTCGCGGCACGCGCGGAGCGCTTGTTCTTGGTCCGCCTCGCTCAACAAAGAGAAGCTCAGGAACGAAGCCTTGCGCTCAATGACACTCTTGGACATGACGGCGGTAAGAAATCTCGGCCAGAACCCGAACTTCTGGTAGAGCCCGATGTGCTTGGGGCTCTGTGCGAAGGTGAAGAGGCCGGCCTCTCGCACACCCCATGCCGCAAAAAGGTCCATGGTGGGCCCCAGTAGCTTCTGCGCGATACGCTGATTCCACAATTCCGGCCGAACGGTCAAAGAACCGAAGAACCCAAAACTGCCCCAGTTGGTTGCGAAATTCGACCCCGCCGGCGCGCCATTCGTTTCGGCCACCAGGGCTGCTCCCGGATCTGTGCGCCAGCGCGTGAAGACGTACTCCCGATCAGCCCAGAACTCCTCCGGATTGGGAACGCCGAGGAATGTGCCGAAAGCTACCCGGAAGATCCTGCGCGCGTCCGCGAGATCCGCCTCCAGCATGGGACGAACAGAAATGGGGACTGCTTCCTTGCCCTGCGATGGCATGGACATCGGGGTCTCCTCCAGATATTCCGGGCGATTCCCGGAAAGTGTCGTTCATGTTAACCTTACCCCATCCGAAGCCCGATCGGAGGATCCAGTGCCGGTCGATGACCGGCTCCGTAAGGCATGGCGGTAATCTACCGACTCCAGAATCTGCATGAATCGCGAAGATATCACCAAAGCCGGAAACACCGGACGGAAATGGCTCTATTTCTCAAGGGTCGATGCGGAGAAGTACAAGGACAATTGGAAACTCCGTCACAGGCGGGGTCGCCGCAAGCTCCGGTGAGAAAGGACCAGGAGCCGGGCCAGCACCCCAGATCAAGCGGACTACCGGTCGCGGCGACGGGCAACGGGCGGCTGGCGGCGGAGCCGGCCGCCGGCATCGGGCTGCGCGAGGCGCCAGCCATTCTCCTGGGCTGCCGGCTGCGCCGGTCCGAAGCTGCGGCGCTCACGATGGGCCGCGTCGAGCGGCGGGACGACGCTGCATCGAGGAATGGCACGCCCAATCGCGTCGCGCGGCATGCGCGCCGGAACGATGGTGGGAAATGCGGGCGCCGGAACGGGCGTCGTCGTCGGGCTGCGCGAAGCGCCTGCTATCCTGCTGCGCTGACGGCCGCCCCGGTCGGGGGCCGCGGCGCGCGCGAGGGGCCGCGGCGCGCGGCGAGATGGCCGCGGTGCACCGTGGCAGGGGCACGGCTGCCGGCGGGGACGGCGTCGCGCGCGGCCGACAGCTCCGATAGTTCCAGCGCCAGTTGCTTGGGCGCAGCCATCGCATCGCGCGGCGGGCGCGCTGGAACGATGGTGGGGAAATGCGGGCGCCTGCCGCACGGCGCGCACCCCATCCGCCCGCGGCGGTCGCGGCGGCAGACAACGGGCGGAAGGCGCCGAAATGCGCCGATCCTAGGCCGCGGCGCGCGCGATGGTCCACGTCGAGCGGCGGGATGGCCGGGCGTGCCAGCGTGGAAGGGGCACGGGCCGCCGGCGCGGGCGGCGTGTCGCGCGAGGCCGAACGCTCGCACGCCTCCAGCGCTAGCCGCGCGGGCGTGGTCGTCGCGTCGGGCGGCGTGCGCCGGAACGATGGTGGGAAAATGCAGCGCCTTGCGCGCCGCGCGCATCCCTATTGCGTCCGCGGCTGCTGCCGCCGGAACGGGCGCCTGCATAAGCTGCGCGACGCGCCCAGCCGCGCTCGGCTGCGCCGGTCCTAGGCCGCGGCGCTCGCGATGGGCGCGTCGAGCGGTGGGACGGCCGGTGGTGCGGCGTGGAAGGCGCACGCCCGCCGACGCGGGCGGGTGCTGTGTCGCGCGGCTTACCGCGCGCACGCCTCCGGCGCGAGTCGCTTGGGCGGGGTCATCATTTCGCGCGGCGTGCGCGCCGGAACGATGGTGGGAAATGCGGGCGCCTCCCGCGCCGCGCGCATCCACACTCGCGGTCGCGGCGGCGCTCACGAATCGGATCGTCCAGCAGCGTGATGGCCGGCGCCGGGCGCTTCGAGTGGCATGCACCCTAGCGTCCCCTCGCCCATCGTATCGCCCATCCGCACGCCGCCGGTCGCGGCCACGGACGACGGGCGGCTGGCGCCGGAACCGGCCGCCGGCATCGGGCGCGGGAAGCGCCCGCCATGCTGCCGGGAGTTTTCGCTTCTACGTGTCGAATTGTGTCGAATTGGCGGGGCGCGCGAACGCAAAACCCAATGAAACTGGGCCTTGCGCGCATTGACGTCAGTGCCCGTGTCGCTGGCAGAACGCGGAAATCCTACCCCTATGGTGCGATATCTGGCGGAAAACCGGGATCATTGGAGTAGCGCCCGTAAGCCCCTGAAAACAGGCCAAAAACGCCTGTGATGGGACATTACAGACGGGAACGAGGACTATGGGTCAACGTAGAATCAGCGACTTACCAACGATTTCGTCCCCCACATGGGACAGAATACCCATAATGTCCCATTGTTGAACCCGCGCCGGATCCGGGCTGAAAGCGCGCCGCGAAGCGCGTTCGGTGCGAGCACGCCGGGAACAGGCGGTGGTTGATACGGCAATCGTCGCGCCTCAGGGCTGATCAGGGCGTTATCAGGCCCTGTTACGCCCCTGTTCCGGCCTGTTATTTCCTGTTCTTGTTACGGGATGTTTAGCAAGCAAGCACCTTAGAATGTGTGCTCTAGCTCGTATTTGAGCAGATCCAGATCTCCTGTTCAGTCCCTGTCTTACAGGCGATGCGTCCTCCCCGCGGAACCCCCACGCCGCGCCGGCGGCGCCCGCCATGGTCAATGCTGCCACCGGCCCTAGGCGCGCGCCACAAGCCAAAAACGCCGCCAACGACGCAACTTGTTCTACCAAAGCCCGAACCGGGAGTCGTAGATGGCGATTCCCCGCGCCGACAGCTCGTTCAGCAGCCCCGTCACTGCGGGGGACGTCTCACCGCCTCCCGGTACGACCACTGCCCATTCTAAGTTCTCTCGGAACGCTCGGGAGCTGATTTGCCATTGATCGAGCAGAGGCGGCGTTGTCGCTCCGATCTGAATCAGCGACCAGTGTTTACTGAGCGCGAGTGCGGCCTTTCGGTCCGGCATTGGACCGCGCACGATGAAGTGGTTTTCGCCATGGACCAAAATACCCACCATGGCGATTTAGCCGCCATCCCCGAGCGACGGCGGATTTCCCTTCTGCCCGAGCAGGTCGCTGATTCGTCCCTCTAACATGGAAACGGTATTACGGGTTCCGCCACCTTCATATCGATCATGAAGTCGTTCAGGACCTACCCGAGAGGCGGCTCCGGCGGCTGAGATGGTTCCTTGTTCTTCCGCTTCGACATTCCTTCAGAGTAAGCCCAAAATAGCGATCACGTCGCGCCGTTTTTCGCCAACCTTCGTAGCACGACTCCCGGCCGCCGAGGTGCAGGAGTTCGGTATAATCGCTGTGCCATGCAAAAGAGGGCTGAGTCGGTGCCGATTTTCTGGAAGTTCAAGCTGAAAAAGAGTTACAAGCCCCACTTGAGTGCCCAGCTTACCGGCCAGATGGGGACAGGAACCACGACGCTCTGCGGAGTCCGAATAGTCGGAGTGCAGGGGTCGGCGCGTACAGTTCTGAAATTGGAGGGCGACGAATGTATGAGGTGCGCGGAGAAAATGGGCCTCATAGCGGCGAACTAAACCCTCCGTGCCAACATGGATGAGACAGATCTGCTGGTCGTAATTACTGAGCAGGGCGAGAATAGGAATCCATGTGAAGAACAACGGAATATCTGCGGCTTCTCCAGCTTCTCC
>Ga0302326_10021653_pt1 | contig 13176 bp, 22 predicted proteins | sample Palsa_T0_3_FD_202264 | JGI IMG/M metagenome (GOLD analysis project Ga0302326, IMG submission 202264) | Peat permafrost microbial communities from Stordalen Mire near Abisko, Sweden - Palsa_T0_3 | ecosystem: Environmental > Terrestrial > Soil > Palsa > Peat permafrost | place: Sweden: Abisko... | reverse complement strand
CCGGCGGGAGCCGAGGCGCCCTGAGTGTCATCTTTTCGTCCAAAGGCCACTCGACTCTCCTGTCACTCGGACTGTTCAGATAGGCGAGATTACCAACTACGTCTACCGCAGGCCTTTGGGCCTCAACTGTTGATTCGCCCAATGCCGAATAACAAGGCCGAACCGAACGAAATGCTTACGCGCTTTCTCGGGCAGTGAGGCAGCGAGGCAGACCCCGAATGTGCCGGACTGCCGCACTCCCGGCGGTCGGGGCTACCCCTCTCGAGGTGCCGCGGCTCGGTGACCGGAAGCGATTCGAAGCTCAGACGATTGGCCACGTCATCTATCGACCTGCTTTTTGGATCACGAGGTCGCGTTGACGAAGTTGAAGAGATAGCGGCATGGCCTTGACGAGCTTGTCGCGAATGGCGCAGGTCAGTCGGCCTTCCAATTGGCCCGCTCCGCCCCAGACACGGGAAAAAAGTCTGGACGTCGCCACATCGGACATGTCCGCTGTGTTCGCTAGGTTCTGAGCGTCGTTGAGGTTCGACGGCGGGAACACGATCGGTGGTGCCGTCGTGGTGGTCGTGGGCGCTGCCGTGGTCGGAGTGGGCGGCACGGTCGCTGTCGTCATGGCGCAGCGCGTGTGGTGGTTGTGGGCGCACTGGTCGGAGTCGATGCGGTTGTGCACCCAGCCAGCACCAGCGCCGTAGGACGCGGACCGGTGGTTGCCCGGAAGATTCGGGAAATGTGTTGACTTTTGGGAGACGATGTGATTATTTCGCAAAATGAGACGCAGTGAGAAGGAGTCAGGACTAAAGGCCCTAGTCCGGACAGAGCCAATCCGCCGGGTTGCGGTCTTGTCCGGTTAAGGACAGTGGTATGGCGAACGACGACATCGACATCCAGGTAAATCCGCATGCGACTGGCGCCGTACTTCAGAAGGTTGGCAGTGAATGGCTTCTCACCTTCACGGGTCCCGATGGATACCGCCTGGACGTTCAAGGCATCCCCGATAACCAACTGGTGAACGTGCTATCTAGCAGCTACTCAGCTCCAGGTGTGATCCTGTATCTGGAGCGCCGCATGGAAGTCGCCGGATATCTAATTCATCATCGCCACCCGCCGCGCTCTGCTGAAGACAGCGCCGAATGGGGCATTGGCTTTCCTGGGAAGATCTAGCGAGCCGCCGTCAGCTCCCCGCCATACCGGTGGCCGCGGTGCGAGCCGCCTCTGACCGCGTGTTGGCAGTGTGGTAGCTGCTGCATCCGAGGAGGCCAAGGTGGGTACTGCATTTGGCGAAGGGACCCTCGACAGCTACTTAAGGTCCCGGACGGCGGAACTGCTGCTCCACGGCATGGACCTCGGGACAGATGTTGACCCACTGCCCGAGGTGTTGGTTGCGAGCGGCGCTTTTCTTGTCGAGCGCGCGGTGCGAAGTGGCCGCTGCCTAGAGGTGCTTCGTGCACTCAGTGGCCACGGCACCTTATCGCCGAGCTTTAACGTCTACTGACCGAGTCAGCTTCAAGTTCATCCAACCACGTTGGCGTTGACGCAGGAACTCACGTTCTTCCGGTCGAGGGTCCTCACGGAGCGCACCTTGGCGGGCCAATATGCAGTGTGCCAACAACATCAGATGCCCGCTTTCGGGGGCTCCATTGGGGGTTTGCCCTCCGTCGCGTCCTCCTCGCACTGGCTGTTGGGTTGGCGAGCGGCGTTGTGGCAGCGATCCTTCTGCCCTGGCAAGGAGCGGTCCTACTGGGCTGGGACCTAGCAGCCATTCTGTACATCGTCAGAGTATGGACCAGGGTGCTACCCATGAGCGCGTCCGCATGCTCGGAGGATGCTGTCAGGGAGGACCCTAGCTATGCGTTGGCCGAATCAGTCATATTGGTCGCTGCTATAGTTGAGTTGGCGTCAGTAGGGCTGATCCTCATCAAGGTGGCCAACGCCCACGGGGGAATGAAGGCATTCCTCCTCACCATCGGCGTGATCAGCGTGGTCCTTGCCTGGGGAGCCGTCCACACGATGTTCACGCTGCGCTATGCGCGCATCTACTACACCGGGACCGATGGTGGAGTCGACTTCAACGAGAAGTCACCACCAGAATATGCCGATTTCGCCTATCTGGCCTTTACCATCGGTATGACCTTTCAGGTCTCCGACACCAACCTGACCTCCAAGGCCATGAGACGGACAGCCTTGCGACACGCCCTGATCTCCTATCTTTTCGGTGCGGTCATCATCGGGCTCATTATCAATGTGGTGGCGAGTCTCCTTCACTGAGACGTGCTGTCCGCTAGAGCGTGAATATCGACAAGGAAGCGCCACTAACAAGGCACCGAGTGGATGACGAACAGCACCGAGTCATCGAAAGGCTAACGCTCTCGAGCAATGATCCTGCCCGACGAAGAAAAATCCTAAGCCGGTGTTAGGGCAAGACGATCCTCCTTATCGTGGCCTCGATAGTCGTTCAAGGATCACAAGCTGAGACCTCCGGTGGCGAATAGGGCGATGGCGGCGACAGCCATGAGAACCGCTGTGCTCCACCCGAGAATCTTGGCGGCCTTGCCGTTGACGTAGTCGCCCATGAGTCGCTTGCTGCTCGATACCTTCATGACCACAATGAGGAAAGGCGCGGCGATGACACCGTTGAGGACGGCCACAAAGATGAGCAACTTGATGGGATTGACGTGTAAGAGGCTGAGCGCGGTGCCCCCCACCGTGCCTAAAGCAACGAGCCCGTAGAAGACCGGGGCTTTCCGAACCGAGCGTGAGAATCCCCACTCTTTTCCCATGAGTCCGGCCATGCCGACCGAACCCGAGCCGGCGAGCACGGGGATGGCCAGAAACCCACTGCCAATGAAGCCGAGGGCGAAGATCGCACTGGCGAAGTGACCGGCGAAAGGCTTGAGGGCGTCCGCTGCTTGGGCGGCACTTTGGACGTTGGTCACGTTGTGAGTGTGCAGGGTCTCGGCCGTGGCCACGATGATGGCGAACATCACGAGGTTGGAGAACGCCATGCCGCCGAACACGTCGAATCGGCTTGTCGATTGCTTGCGCTTGGCTCGTTTGGCGCTCTGTTGCCTGAGGGGCTGTGCCCGTGTTCCGCCCTCCGGCTCGTCGCGCATCTCTTCGAGGCGATGCGCACTCTGCCAGAAGAACAGGTACGGCGAAATGGTCGTGCCGAGCACGGCGACCAGGAGAGCGAGGTAGGCCTTGTTGAACTCGATATGAGGAATGATCGTATGGCCGAGGACACTGCCCCACTGATGGGTGACCAAGACGGCTACCACGAGATAGGACAACAACGCGGCGCACAGCACCTTGAAGACCAGCGCGATACGAGCGAAGTCGCCAAGCACCAGCAGGGTGGAGATGAGGACACCCGCCAAAAGGGCCCAGAGCCAGGTCGGTCCGGCGTGGAGCAGCTGCATACCCGAGCCGACGGCAACCAGGTCGGCGGCCACGTTGAGGGCGTTGGCCACGATGAGGGCGACCAGGAGCACAGCCAGCACGGTGCGACCGGTCCGGTTGAAGCGCTTGACGGCCAACTCGCCGAGACCCACACCGGTGGCAAGTGCCGTGCGGTCACAGATCTCTTGCACCGCGGCCATCAAGGGCAGCGTCAACAAGGCCGCCCACAAGAACGACAGACCGTATTGCGCTCCAGCTTGCGAATAGGTGGCAATACCCGAGGGGTCGTCGTCCGAGGCCCCAGTGACTAAGCCGGGTCCCATGGCGCGCAGATACTGACGCCAGAGCGGTCCGGTATTCTTCTTTGTGAGATCGAGCTCTGATTTCCGTCCCGATGTGGCCGGAGTAACGGCGTCGGTTGAAGGCGACTGAACATCTTCGATGGGCTTGATCGCCATCAGGAAGATCCAGTCCTGAAACCCCGACGCTCGTGAACCGGGCGCAACGTGAAGGGCGAAACCGCTGAGCCTCGGGTGCCGTGGTGTGCTCGTAGGCTCGGATCTACGCCCGGGCAAGTGAGCGACGAGCAGCCCATCGACCAGGTGGTGAGCAGATGGCGGGCGAAGCGTTCCTCGACCCACAGAACGCCAGCAGCTCCGAAGAGCAGGTCGGCGCCGAGATACGGTTCGGCCTCGATGAGCCCGGCCACCATCCGCTCCAACGCGATTACTCCGTGACGGACGTCGGCTTCCACATGGACGTCATAGAACCGGCGCCCCTCGAGGCCGATGCCCAGGCGGGCGAGAACCCGGCTGTAGCGTTCCATCGGTCCGACCGAGGTCATCTCGAAGACGGCCAGATGACCGACGAGCGCGGCCCGCCACCGTCGGTGCAGGCCGAACATCGATGCCAAGTTGACGGTGGCCAATGTCGCCCCTGGCAGCCGGTCGAGGTATGCCCCATAGGTGGGATCGAGGCCGAGCGCCGTCATGGTGGTGCCAAAGAGGACCGAATGCATATCAGCGGCCCGGCCACCGCCGTACTCATCGTGCTGGATCTCGACCATGGCTGCCTTGGCGACACCGGAGAGTCTCGGGATGGCAAAGGTATGGGGATCGGCCTCTTTGAGCTGGTAGGCCGAGCGGTGCATACAGAACTCTTGGAGCTGGACCAACGTCCCTGACTCAAGGAGAAACGAAGACAGTGATGGACCTGATTCTCCGGCGATCAACTCGCTGAGGGCACCTCGAACATCGCCAAGTGGCACGCGTCGAACCGGACCGATTTCGTCTCGCAGACGCTGCAGGAAGGCGCGTTCGAGTTCGGCCCGGAAGCCCAGCAGCGCTGGGTCCCACTCCCAGTCGGCGTCCGTTCCGGCCAGGCCTCGGTAGTGCAGCTCATAGCAGAGGTAGAGAGCGAGCTGAAGATCGTCGTCGGCCAGGGCATCGACGACAGCTACCGGTGGCGTCGGACCCAAGCAGCCCGGCGGTTGTCGAAGTGCCAAAAGGACAGCGGCACTGAGTGGGCCTCGAGGTGTCGGTCGAGGGGGTCCGCGCTGGTCTTCTCGCCCGCCCGAGCCCAAGGGGCACGAGTCGACCGTGGATCGGTCGGGGACCAGACGCACCGTGACCGGCTCAGGCTGGGTAGGGTGCGCTGGCTAAGAGGCGGGCCAGGTGCGCGGCGTTGGCCGCCGCGCTTTTCGTGGCCTGGTCGGTCTTGTCGCTGCCCGAGGGTAGGTCTTTGTAGTCGGTCCTGTGCATGGCCTCGCCGACCCAGTACGTCATGCCGCTCGCTGCGATGGTGAATCCGACGTACACCACTGGCTGGGACTCAACTGGAGTTGTCCGAGCACCACATCGTGAAACCGAATTCCCGACCAAAGGAAAAGCAATGGAAGAACCTAAGGACAAAACGCAGCAGGAAATCAATCCGCCCAAGTCAGACCGCATAGGCAACGACTTTCACGAAGGTCCGAACCCCAATCCTGGCGGAACAATCGACACGGACGACGCGTTGATCCCGCCCTATGAAGGGCGGACGGCGGGCGAGACTCGAGCCAAAGAGCAGGACACGCCAGAAGGAAAGAGGGCGACGGCCAAGGTGGAGAAGCTGAGCTGATGGACCTGCCCGTTGGTCGCGTAGGTAGAACAATTCCGATCGAGGGGCGTTTTGGGAAGCCCTGGTCCACACGTCCCGATAGCTCCATCAACTGTTGCTGCATTTATTACTCCCCTCGGCGCACGCTGGTGAGAGACTGGATCTTTCGCATCGCGAACGGACCGGTGATCAACCAGAGGAGCAATCAATGAGCACCAACGAGGCATTCCGTAGGGAGCAAGTCAAATGATTGGTGGGCTAGCTACAAGCATCGTGGTCTTCGCTGTTGGAGCAGTTTTGGATTTCGCCGTCACGGTAAATCCCGACCAGCATGGATTCAACATTCACACGGTCGGCATCATCTTGATGGCCGTGGGAGCAGTCGGAGCCGTTCTTTCGTTGATCGCGGGTTTGAGCTCTGGCATGCGTCGACACCGGACAGTCATTGACGACGGACAAGGAAACGTAGTTCGTCGTGACGACACCTACATCTAGGAAAGAAGAGGTGAGCTGAGGTGACACGACTCGAACGTTCGCTTCCCGAGCATGGCCATCTCGGACCAGAAGACTTGGGGGCATGCCTATCGTCTCGCGGCAGTCTCGTCGTCGTAGCTCGAGCGCAGCTTTCCGGCGGGTGACCGCCATGCCCGCTGATCCCGACGTCGTCGACGGGGCTCTTCGGCTCGTGGTCGACCTTGCTCGATCCTGCGTGGACGGCGCCGACGGAGTGAGTGTGTCGCTCGTCCACAATGGAGTGCTCTCGGCTAAACCGCCAGAGCTCCGTCCCGAATGGGGACTCGATGGCTGAGCCGGAACTCGACGTTCTCGATGCCTACCGCAAAGAGGCTGGGCTCTCCCACGGTGAACTTTGGCTCCGCTACTTCGAACTGGGAGGTATGAGCACCGGATTCGATCTGGAAGCGTTCCTCTATGGAATCCTCTCCCCCAGTGACCATGACCACGACGTCATCGCCCAGGCCCTCAATGAGCGCTTCACTGAGCTCGGCGGGGATCATCCCGTCCCCTACGCCACGGTGTAGGTCGGATCAGTAACGCGTAACCGCAAGGAGGTCGACTTGTGGTTTTCGATCCGACGCCACAAGTTCGGCGCCTGTTTGACCTGACCGCACTCAGCTCGTACCTGGTGATCATGCCGGAAGGACAGGACACGAAAACTGAAAGTTCAGTCGGTGCATTGTTCCAGTTGCCTCTGCGGAGAACGGGTCCCGAAGGGGTCCCGAGTGAGGGAGTGCTGCCTAACCGCCATCGGCCGGCGACTTCGTCGCTCAGGTCCGCGCAGAGGTGCGACCCAGCATGACAGGACAGGGGTTGAACAAGAGCGTGATCAGCCGGATGGTTCCAAAAGGCCTCTACGGCCATTGTTGTGTCAGTGATGGCCAAGCGTTGGGCTGGGATAGGTATTTCGGTCTTACTATTTTCGACGAAGTGGATGTTCGGTTTGGATTTCTCTAGATAAACGGAAATCCCGAACAAGCTCGGCGTGAGCAATACACCGCTTCAGTGATTGTTCCGCTTGATGCATCGTATATGTGATTATCAGAGCGACATCTCGATAAGAGAGCGCCTCTCTTGCAGAGTTCCTGCAGCTCCAGACAATGGCTGCTGATCATCCCTTGTGGTTGGCAGCGAAAGGCGTCTGGATGCGAATGAGAGAGATCACCCCCACCCCTGAGCGTCACGGCGAGCGAGCGCGAATTCCCAGGGCGTGTCCCTTCTCGGGACCCCCCTCGCCGGCCCGCCCAGCACGGAAATTGGCTTATCCACTGACGTTGAAACGAAATGGATAATGATATGACTGGCACTTCGCACTTCACCCACGGGCTCCACAGGATTGCTCAACGGGGACTTGCCCTAACGCTCGTTCTCATCGGAGTGGTGGGCTTCAGTAAGGCGGCATCTGCCCACGATGACCTCATTGTCGGTGTTGCGTCGTGCTCCAGCCCGCTCGGTACCAGCTATACGGTTTCATGGACGGTCACAGATGTTACGTGAAGGTCGCGGGTGCTGTGTTTATGAGCGATCAAGTAGAGGAGCACGCAAATGGCTACCAAAGACAGGGCACCAAACCGGTTCCTGCGCCATCCGGGCCGTGGTGTTGATGTTGCCGCGTCGCACCGCTTCGGAATAGCGGCTTTGGGGTCCATATGAGCAAGAAAACGGAACACGAAGGGCTCGCCGTGCTGAGGTCTCGACTTGGTGCGATCTGCGCGGCGTCCCACGATGCCATCGTCGGTCTGAGCCCGGCCGGCGTGGTCGAGACCTGGAACCCGGCTGCGGCCGAGCTCTACGGCTACACCGCCGAGGAGATAATCGGAAGCCAAGGTGAAGTCCTGGTGGCACCGGAACGCCGGGATGCGGAGAGCGCGGTGTGGCACAGCGCTATCAACGGCGAGCCCGTCGAGGAATACCGGGCTGAGCGGGTGGCGAAAGACGGGTCATCCGTGCCAGTAACCACGACCACGACAGCGATCCTTGACGAGGCGGGGTCGATCGTCGGCCTGCTCACCGTCTCCCGGCGGCGGCCCGGACGGCGGGAAGGTCTCAACCAAAGCACAGCCGGGATCGACGAGGACCGCCACCCCGCTGATGACTCCAGAGGGCCACGGCAGGCCCAAATCGTCCAAGGCGAGCGCCTTGAGGTGCTTGGACGCCTTGCTGGTGGTGTCGCCCATGACTTCAATAACCTGCTGGGAGTGATCCTCAACTACGCTGCCTTCGTCGCCGAGCAGTTGCGGACGCTCGAGGGCTGCCCACCCGAGTGTGCGCAGCGGTGTGGGGAAGCGCAGCGCGATGTCGAGCAGATCGAACGGGCCGCTCGACGCGCCACAGACCTGACCCACCAGCTTCTGGCCTTCGCGCGACGAGAGGTAGTCCGGCCCCAGGTGCTCGACCTCAACGATGGGGTACGCGGGATCGAGGAGCTTCTCCGCCGAACCCTGGGCGAAGATGTCGAGCTCAGCACCGCATTGAGTGACGGTCCGTGGCCTGTCCTGGCCGACCCCGGCCAGATCGCGCAGGTCCTGGTCAACCTGGCCATCAACGCCAGCGACGCCATGCCTGACGGCGGCGCCCTGCGCATCGACACCGCCAATGTCACCGTCGAGGCCGACTCGGCAGTCACTGGCTCTCCTACCGTGCCCGGACGATATGTCCGACTGCGTGTGAGCGATAGTGGGGAGGGTATGTCGGCCGATGTGATGAGCCACGCTTTCGATCCCTTCTACACCACCAAAGGGGCGGGGGCCGGTACCGGCCTCGGCCTCGCCACGGTCTATGGGATCGTCACCGAATCCGACGCAACGATCACAGTCCACTCGCAGCTCGGCGTGGGGACCACCTTTACTATCCTGCTGCCGGTCACCGAAGAAGCTGCCGTGGTTGTCCCCGAAGACGAGCCCCATCAGCGGATACCAGCGGGAGAGACGGTCCTGGTCGTCGAGGACGAGGAGGCGCTCCGCGATGTGACCGAACGGATCTTCGTACGCAACGGCTACAACGTGCTCACGGCCGCTAACGGCCCCGATGCCCTTGCCGTTGTCGCCGGCCATGTGGGTGCGATCCATCTGCTCCTCACCGATGTCGTGATGCCCCAGATGCTCGGCAAGGAGGTCGCGGCGCGGGTACGGGCATTGCGCCCCGACATCGAAATCCTCTTCATGTCCGGCTACGCCCAACCCGTGCTGGCCTCACAGGGAAGGCTGGAGCCGGGCGTCGTCCTGCTCGACAAGCCGTTCTCCGAGGCCGAATTGATCAACAAAGCAGGCCAAGTTCTCAACGGTCACTTCAAGGGATACACAACAGTCGCCCCCTAGTGTGCTGGCAGGTTGGAGCGGTGGGACGCTCATTTGTGCCTTTGTGGATCCGCAAGGCGACCTCGTTCGCTGTCATCACCTTGGGCCACGATCTTCGGGGTCTGCGCCATGCAGGAGGGTGACGCCGGCTTCAGCGACCTACTGGCCACTGTCCTGCCTGCCGACGCGGCCGTCGAGGAGCTCGGGGACCAGGCAAACTCGATGGCCATCGAGCTGATGGACCGGGTCAAAATGGCGGGCGCACTACCACCGGAGGTGGTCAGCGAGGACCGGCTGCTCCTTCTTATCGCGAACACCGCCGTCCTCACCGTCACGCGCCGGGATGCGCCGTCCGCATCGCGGCGAGTCATGGCCCTCTTCCTCGATGCCATGCGAACGGAAGGGCCGCTGACGACGCTCCCCGGCCCCCGACTTCGGACGAGATGCACCGAGCCATGACCCGTATGGCGGCCACCCGAGGCTGCGCCTCGCCCGAAGGCGGGGAGTGCAATATGAACGCAGATGACGGAACGGGACCGCACTCGAACGAGAGGAACGGATGATGGAGATCGGCACCTGCAGCTTTGGCCACAGAGCTCGGCGACCCGATGGCTCCTTGGCACCAAGGTCGCGCCACAGGTGCGTGCTGCTACCCTCAGGAGGCAAGATCCCGATAGGGTGCCCCGCTGGTGCCGTTTGTGGGCACGACTACCCCTGGCCCGGATCCGGGCCGCCCTGGGGACCCGATGCCGGCGAAGCCGGTGGCGGGGGCGGTCGGATCTTGCACCGAGCCGCATCCCCTTGGGGCCGTGGCGGGAGCGGCCAGGGGTCGGGACAGCGTCATGGAATCTGGAAGACGTACCCAGAATCCGACTCGAGATTGTCCCCCTGGTCATCGCCCGAGGCCGGCGTTATACAGGTGATCCGTAGAGTCTGGGCTGTACCTCTATGGAAGCACACTCACTGGGCCTCGTCGACTCCTTCGATGAGGCCTTCGAAGAGGAGGCTTCGGTCACTCTGATCTCGCTAGGCCGTACCGTTGGGCTGGCTGAGCGTCGGTACGCGTAGCGCCCCCAGAACCTCCGAACGAGCTGATGGATCCGGGGCCAAGGGGCCGCCGGTGACGGGCGTCATCCAGACGTGCATCATCGGTGGAGTAACTCTGTTGAAGCTTCCCGCGGCGCATGATCCGGCTTGGTCGGTACCGACGACTTTGCCGTCCCCGATACAAAGGTCGGTGTGGACGTGCCACTGGGTCAAGCACCCGCCGGGTTGTGGAAGATCCGAGGTTCCAGCACCTTGTGGCATGAGGTACATGGCAGCAGAGAGGACGGCACCATGTGCGGTATTGACGTAGACGAGCACCGGAATGGAAGCGGGGCTTAGTTTCTCACCTTGGCGATAGATTGACGGATTGATGTAGTGCACGATCTTCTGCCCGGTCGGTGTAAGTGGGACATAGCCAGCAGCCTTCGCGGCGGCCAAACTCGTGAACCGAGCGGTGGCTCTGACTGTTTGGTCGACCAGAGAGACCGCGGCTCGCTGCTGCGCTGCGGTCGGCTGAGCCGTGCAATCGGGAATGGCCATCTTCATGCCAGGCGCCATCGCCATGGTGGTGTCGGGCCATGTGATCGGGCCTGCCGGAGAGATTGTGGCCAGCGAAAGAGGCTTGGTCGACGAAGGCGTGGCTGAGGGCGCCATAGACATGGATGACGTCGCGTGTGAGCTGGGAGATGACTGGGCCACGGTCGCCGTCGTCGCGCTGGCGATCGCCCCGGTGCCCAGCAGGGTGGCGAGGGCCAAGGGAAGAGCGGCGAGGGCGACTCGGTGCTCACGGGAGGGCGAGCTTGAAAGTACCGGGGAGACCACCATGAGGGTGGCGGCAAACTCAATGGTGGTGGTCAGCAGTCCTACCAGATCCATGGTCTCCCAGCCGCACAGGATGTAGATGGAGTAGGCGATTGCCGTACCGCCGGTTATAGCTACCGAGACCGCCCGCCAATGATTGCGGTTCGTGAATGTCCAGTAGAAGGCGACGAGAAATGCCGCCGCATCGATGATGAACAGAATCGCTGTCACCCGCTCGTCGGCCCAATGGGTCGGAATGATGGCAGCATGGACGAGAGCACCCACCAAGGTGGCAAACAGAACGGCCTTGGCAGTGAAGCTCAGAGCGTCGTAACGCTTTAAAAGTTGCGAGGCCCGGGCGGAACCGGCTCGGGCCATCGAGCGCAGGGTACTCAGGGTGACCCAGAGCAACGGCGACACGACGACCAATACAATGAGTCCGGGAAGGTGCTCAGAAGGTACTGAAAGGATCCCATTCGAACCGCTCATCTGCATTCCAAGCATGTCAACACCAACCTTCAGTGGCCATATCGATGACCGAACACCTCAAGTGTGAGGAAGCGATGAGTGATTCAAATATGAGCTGGGATGAACCTTCTGAGATCCCCATCGGCCCTAGGCCACCTTTGAGCGAACATTGGCACCGGGGCCGGTTACATGACCACAGGTGTGGGTGGTGCTGGCGCATCCACTGATGAGACCGGAAAGCACGCTTTGATTCCAGCCGTTGATGAAGTCGCCATGGGCGGTGTCGGTGGAGCCCTGCTGGCCCGGTCCCATGGAAAGGGTAATTCCGGCAGCTGAGGTGATCGGATACACCACGTGGAAGATCACCGTCGGGATGCGCACGGGATATCCAGCCGGACAGACCGCACCCTTGGTGGGGTACACCACGTTGGTCTGGGTGGCCCCTGAGAGGCTGGTGCCATTCCAGCACGAAGGGAAGGTGATCCGAAGTTCTATGCCATTGGTACCAGCACAGTTGACGGGAGTCGCAGAGACCGGCTGCGGCGTCAGAGTCTGCTCAGCACAGCGCCAGTCAATCACCTTTGTCGACTGGGGTGCGGTGGCACTTTCGTCACCAGCAATCATCTCCAGCCCAGCCGGTGGGGCGGTCACCGCCGGATTCTTCGCTTGCAGACCCGACCAGTAAATAAGATCCCGCTCTGGAGTGATGGCCACGCCGTTCTGATACAGCACAGGGGTCCAATAGGCGGAAGCATCAACGCTTGTCGTGCAGCTCGTCAGTCCTCCGACGAGACCGGGCGCTGTCGATGTGGCCGATGTGGACACGTTCCCAAAGAAGTCGTGGGCCATTGACTGTCCAGTCACCCCTGGCTGAAGAATGGGGTCGTCGTTGGCCTCGTGGCTGTACAGGCACGTGTCGCTAATCAAGTTGGACGTGGTAGCAACGGTGGCGCCACCTGACGTTGGAGCGGTCGGCACCGCCGGTACACGCGGTTGCGGTATGGACGTCGTCGGGACCGAAGACGCCGGGGTCGTCGTTGAGGTTGTGGGGCTGAGGGGAGCTGCGGGCCTTGCCGCGGCCGGCGGGGCGCTCCCGGTCGCGCTCTTTGAGGTGAGGGCGACGCTGGCTGCCGTGCCTCCACCGACGACTGCGAGGAGGGCAACCACGATAAGAATCACCTTAAATCGCGGAGTTCCAACAGCAGTAAGGATCCTCGACATGATGGTGTGCCTCCTCGGGTCATAACCGATGATGATGCGCAACCATGAGCGGACCATGAGCTTCATGTGATGAGTTTGTGAAGCGGAGGTCCTGGGGGGTGCACGCACGCGATTCCGGCCCAGCGCAGATGCATATGCCCCGAGCCACAGCCCCTTGGGGTCGTGGCGGGAGCGGCGAAGGGTCGGGCCAGGGTTATCAAAATCCGGGGGGGGGGACGGCCACAAACTCCGAGTGGCGACTCGAACGGTGGGGCAATACGGCTCGACGTCTCGCCCTCGGGCCAGTTCACGTTTGGATAGAAGTCAGCCTTACGATCGTGCTCTTCGTGCCGAA
>Ga0302326_10021651_pt1 | contig 13177 bp, 17 predicted proteins | sample Palsa_T0_3_FD_202264 | JGI IMG/M metagenome (GOLD analysis project Ga0302326, IMG submission 202264) | Peat permafrost microbial communities from Stordalen Mire near Abisko, Sweden - Palsa_T0_3 | ecosystem: Environmental > Terrestrial > Soil > Palsa > Peat permafrost | place: Sweden: Abisko... | reverse complement strand
GTCATCACGGGGAAGTCCCCCATGAAAACCGTCTGCTCTTTAATCTCACCGGTGTTGGCGTTTTGGAACTGCGCGCGCACGAATATCGGCGCCGCATAGGTCATGTCTTTTTCTTTGCACTCTTCGACCGAGAACTTCGGCGGCGGCCGCAGGTCCTGGTCACTCGGGTCGAACTCCAAAATGAGCTTAAGTGAGCCAGAAAAGTCTTCGATAGGACTGATGTCGCGGAAAGCTTCCGCTAAACCCTTATCGAGGAACCACTGGAAAGAATCGCGTTGGACTGAGATCAGATCCGGGAGCGGCAGGACCTCATCGAGGTTCGCAAAAGAAAAGCGCTCCCGGGTTGCGGGGCGAGACGGCAAGGACTACTCCTCGGAAGATGCGGTGGCCACAGAGGCGCGCCAAGCCGCCGCCCTAAGGACTAAGGACGCGAACGGACAGGGCACGGCAACTGTTCAGTATACAACGTCTCGCACTGACGCGGCAAACACGCGCTCACAGGTCACCTCGCGGCCCTTAGGACTAGGGTAAGCCAGCGAAGCCACCTGGTCAAGCGATTGGGCTCTGGATTGCGGCCTTCGCGCCCGCAATAACTCCGGACCAGGCAGGGACGGCTTGCAACGCCGCCTGGGAGGCCAGCCGCTACTTCAGTTCGACAGTTGCGCCAGCGGCTTCGAGCTGCACTTTCGCCTTCTCGGCGTCCTCCTTGCTGACCTTTTCGAGGACAGCTTTGGGGGCACCGTCGACAACGTCCTTGGCTTCCTTCAGCCCGAGGCTCGTGAGAGCGCGGACTTCCTTGATGACCTGGATTTTCTTGTCGCCGGCCCCCGTGAGGATGACGTCGAACTCGTCCTGCTCCTCTTCGGCAGGTGCCTCTGCGGCACTGGCAGCCGGGCCAGCCGCACCCGCCACGGCTACAGGGGCCGCTGCGGTGACGCCGAAGCGCTCTTCGAAGGCCTTGAGCAGCTCAGACAGCTCGAGGACAGTCATGTTGGAGATCGCTTCGAGGATCTCGTCCTTGTTGAGTGTGGTGCTTGCCATCTTTGTTGTGCTCCTGGTTTGTCGGTACTGGTCGATGGGTTTGGGTTGCGCGCCCGGCGGGGGGCGGGTGGGTCAGCTCTCTTCGGCGCTGCGCTTGTCCCTGAGCGCCGCGAGGCCGTACGCAAAGTCGCGGGGTACGGCGGCGAACAAGCCCGCAAGGCTCTGCAGTGGCGCTGCCAATGCGCCGGCCAAGCGGGCCAGCAGGACTTCCCGTGAGGGGAGGTCTGCCAGGGCCGAAGTTGCTTCGGGCCCAAGCACAGAGTTTCCGAGGAGCCCGCCCTTGATCAGCAGGAGCGGGTTGGCCTTGGAGAAGTCGCGCAGCGTCTTGGTGACGGCCGCTGCATCCCCGTCCACGAAAGCGAGGGCTGTCGGGCCTGTGAGAAGCTTGGCAAAACCCTCGAGGTCATCGCTCGCAGCTATCCGGACCAGGGTGTTCTTAAACACCCTGTACTCGGCTCCCAAAGGAGCGATGCTGCGCCTGAGCGCCGCCAGATCCTTGACCTTCAGGCCACGGTACTCCGTCACAATGACTGCGTCGGCCTGGCGAAGGCGTTCACGCACTTCGTCTACGACCGACACCTTCTCGGGCCTCGGGTTGTCCATTTGGAGCTCCTTAAGTCTTCAGCTCTTACACACGAGCGCGCGCACCAGACCAGGAGCACCACAGCTCGCCTCGTCGGGTTGGGCTTGCGCCCACTTAGCGCCGTTGCCGGCGCGCCAGATTTCTACGGCGTTATTTCAGTTGAGCACTTTACCAGCAAAGTTGCCTTGGCCGCAGAGCGTGCCAGCTCGCCCGGTACCCGTCCTCGGTCTTCAGCTAGCGCTTGCCCCGGCGGCAGCCAGCTCTTCCTCGGTCACACGCAGGCGGGCGGGGTCAATGTCGATCCCAGGCCCCATGGTGGACGACATGGCCACCGACTTCACATAACGCCCCTTGGCCGACGAGGGCTTCACCCTCTGAAGCTCGTCGAGGACCGCCCTGAAGTTGGCCAACAACTTCTCGGGAGTGAAGCTCACCTTGCCGATCGGGACCTGGACCACACCGTGGCTCCGGGCGTCGGCGCGGTACTCGACCCGGCCGCCTTTGAAGTCCGTCACAGCCCGGCCAACGTCGGGTGTCACCGTGCCCGTCTTGGGGTTGGGCATCAGGCCCCTCGGCCCGAGCTTGCGACCAAGACGTCCGACTTGGCCCATCATGTCCGGGGTGGCGATCGCAACGTCGAAGTCCATGAACCCACCGTCGACTCGCGTGATCAGGTCGTCAGAGCCGACAACATCGGCTCCAGCAGCGCGAGCGGCGTCGGCCGCCTCCCCCGAGGCAAAGACCGCGACCCGCACGCTCTTGCCCGTGCCCGCCGGGAGCGAAACGGTCCCGCGTAGTGACTGGTCAGCCTTGCGGGGGTCGATGCCCAGCCGTACTGCGAGTTCCACTGACTCGTCGAAAGCAGCCGGGGCGGTTTCCTTTACAAGGTCAACGGCCTCCATCGGCGCGTAGAGACGCCCTGGCACGACCCGCTTGGCGGCGTCGGTGAACTTCTTTCCTTTTTTCGGCATTGCGCCCTCCCTAGGGAACTCTCACGCCCATGGAACGGGCTGTCCCAGCTACCTGGGCCTTCGCCGATTCGAGGTCATTGGCGTTGAGGTCCGGCATCTTGACGTTTGCGATCTTGGTCAGCTGGGCGTCGGTCAGGGTGCCGGCAACTTCTTTCCCGGTCGTTGCCGACCCCTTGGCTAGGCCCAGCTCCTGGCGGATGAGGAACGCAGTTGGCGGCGTCTTCAGGACGAAGCTGAAGCTGCGGTCGGAAAAGATCGTCACCTCTACCGGGACGATCTGGCCCACCTTGTCCTCGGTCGCCGCGTTGTACTGCTTGACGAACTCCATGGTCTGGATGCCGTGAGGCCCCAGGGCGGTGCCAACCGGCGGTGCCGGGGTGGCTTTGCCCGCGGGCAGCTGGATACGGACTATCGCTGTGACTTGGCGCTTGGCCATGGGAACGCTCCTTAACTGTCGCCGGTTGGCTTCTGTCGCCCGCGGGACGTCAGAGCTTTGCCACCTGGGCGAACTCGAATTCTACTGGTGTCTCTCGGCCGAAGATGTTGACGAGTACCTTGAGCTTGAGCTGGTCCTCGTTGATCTCGGCAATCGTGCCGCTGAAATCGGCGAACGGCCCCTCTCTCACCCGGACGGACTCGCCGACTTCGTACTCGAGACGAGGACGGGTCTTCTTGGCCGGACCGGCGCCTTCCACCTTCACTGCCAGGATGTTCTCGACCTCGCGGCGCGACAAGGGCGTCGGTCGGGCACCCAGGCCGACGAAGCCGGTAACACCAGGGGTATTGCGCACCACGTACCAGGAGTCGTCGTCCAAGGCCATGCGGACCATGAGGTAACCCGGGAAGACCTTGCGCGAGACAACCTGGCGCTTGCCGTTTTTCAGCTCGACGACATCCTCGAGCGGGATGACGACCTCGTATATCCGGTCCTCCATGTTCATCGAGGAGATCCGGCTTTCGAGGTTGGACTTGACCTTGTTCTCATAACCGGCGTAGGTGTGTACGACGTACCAACTGCCGGGCTTGTCGTATGGGCTCTCGGGCGGCGCGATTATCTCTTCTGCGCCCTCTACCAGCACCGCCACTACCTGGCCTTCCCCGCCGGCGGGCGCAGCGGCCTCCCAGCCGTTGCGGCGCTTGCGCGAGGAAGCCTTGCCACTAGACGGTGGCTTTTCTTCGGTGGTGGGTGCTTCAGGATCATCAGGCATAACTACCTCTGGCGCTTGCTGCTCGGGTGACCGGCTGGGTACCGGGTTACTTGAAAATGTGCGAGGCGCCCAGGGAGTACACGTAGTCGAGCGCGTATACGAGCGACATGAGGAACGCCAGGGTGAAGAACACCACTGTGGCGTAGTTGATCAGTTCGGGCCGCTTGGGCTTCATCACCTTGCGAAGCTCGAGGATGACCTCGTCCACGAACTGGCGCGGGTGGAAACCACCCCTCGATGAGCCGCCGGCGGGTCGCCGTTCGGGGCGGACCGCTGGAGCAGGCATGCCGTCCGCGTCGAGAGTGCCCTGACGTTGCAGGAGCCGCTTCTGTTCTCGGTTGTACTCGTTTGTGCTCACGTCAGTGACCTTCCATAGCGAAACCTTCGTGCAGGGCAGGAGGGACTTGAACCCCCAACCCCCGGTTTTGGAGACCGGTGCTCTGCCATATTGAGCTACTGCCCTAGAGAGCCATAGCCCTCAGGCCGCCTGGGCCCGCGCTCGAACCCCGACCGGACGAGGATAGCACCGCCGCGCTCGCACGCGGTCGGCGGTCAGGTTGCGGCGCTCAACGGCAGGCGCCGGCCCGAACGCGCCAGCGCCCCAGCGCTGACGGCTGCCACGCCCACGACACCCAATGCACCCACAATCAGCCATGGCGTTAGCGAACGCCTCCGGCCCCAGAGGGGGTGCTGGTGAAGCATGCTCAATGCACTACCGACCAGTTCCGCCGAAGGAAGGGGGACCTGGCTCTCCCGCATGCTTCGCAGCACTCTCAGGAGGCGACGGTAGCCGGCCACCTCTGCCTGGCAGGCCAGGCACGTCTGGAGGTGATCGGCCATCGCCGCGCTCGGGCGGCGGGCCCCATCGACCACAAGCGGTAGCTCATCGGCGACAGCCTCACAGCTCACCAGCGCTCGAAGGTGCCGGGAGGTGGGGGCCCTGTTCGGTAGCTCAGCTGGCCACGGCATCGTCATCCGTACCATCAACTGGCTTGGCGCCCATGCTGGTTCCATCGGCATGTGCGACCTTCTTCCCGAGGCCTCTCCGCCAGCGCTGGTTGGGGCCCTCCGCCTCGGCCATGTGCAGCACGAGGTCCTCCCGCAAGCGCTTGCGGGCTCTTTGCAACCGCACCTTGGCGGCGGCTTCGGAGATCCCGAGTTCGCCGGCTATCGACCTGATGGTGAGGTCGTAGACATCTCTCAGCACGACGACCTCGCGAAGTCGCCACGGCAACCGCAGGAGCGCGCCGGCCAGCAGCTGTCTTTCGTCACCAGCAGACGCCGACGCTTCGGGGTCATGCTCAGGGCGGCGGTCCCTGACCCTGGCCTCGTCCATCCCGTCCGCGTCGAGCTGAGCGTGCTGGCTGCGCGAGGACCGGGCGAGATGGGTGCTCGCACAGTTGGCGGTCACGCGGTAGAGCCAGGTCGAAAAACGGGCCTCACCACGAAAACGGGGGAGGCCGCGCAGGGCACGCAGATAGGCCTCCTGGGCCACGTCAAGGGCGTCTTGCTCGTTGCCGGTGAGGCGGTAAGCGAGGGTGTAGGTGCCGGCCCAAGTCATGCGGACAAGCTGTTCAAAGGCGTGACGGTCACCACGTCGAGCCGAATCGACCAGTGCCTTCAGTGCTGCTCCCGACGGCGGCTCGCCGCCGCTCCCCCGCGCACGCTCGGCGCTAAGCCCGCTGACGCCTAGGGCGTGGGCACGCCGGCGGGAGATAGCCAAGTGCCCTACCTGGTCTCCTTGTGGAGCGTGTGCTGCCTGTCCCAGCGGCAGTACTTGCTCATCTCGATGCGGTCGCGATCGTTCTGCTTGTTCTTGGTGGTGATGTAGTTGCGCCGCTTGCACACGTCGCAAGCGAGCGTCACCTTGACCCTTCTCTCGTTCTTAGCCATCTGGCGTTGCTCCTCTTGCTGCCTGCGATCTCTCTGTTACTTGTAGCGGCGGTCGGACTCGGACCGACGACAACTCGATTATGAGCCGAGTGCTCTGCCAACTGAGCTACGCCGCCCTGCGGTTGCACGGCTGCCCGGCTGCGGCCCGCGCATAGCTGGCAAGTGTAACGGGCGCCACAGACAGTTGGAGCCCCCTGTCGGAATCGAACCGACGACACCGGCCTTACCATGGCCGTGCTCTGCCGACTGAGCTAAGGGGGCAGCCCGGCCGGGGACCGGTTTGCGGCTTCATAGTAGCGGCCCAGGCAAGCCGAGTGCTTCTCCTCGGGTCGCCGGACCAGGCGTTCCGGCGACCCGCCCCGTGACGCGCTCGCCGCCTAGCCTTGCGCCATGAGCGGTACGCCCCGACGGGCACCATCAGGGCCGGGGACGGCGCACACGGCGATGGGGGTGCGGCTGGAGCTGCCCGCCCCCGCTCACGCTGAAGGCATGCGCGCCATCTACAACCGGGAAGTCGAGTCAGGCACGGCCACCTTCGACATCACACCCCGGTCGCTCGAGGACCAACTCGAGTGGATCTCCGAGCACTCCGGCGCCCACCCCGCGGTGGTCGCAGTCACCGACGAAGGAGATGTCGTCGGTTTCGGGTCGCTCTCCCCGTACCGGCCGCGGGCCGCCTACAGCACGTCCGTTGAGGACTCGGTGTACGTAGCCGAGGAGTTCCAGGGCCTGGGCATCGGGCGGGCCGTCCTCGAAGAACTGCTCCGCCTCGCCGAGGCGCACGGCTTCCACGCCGTCCTGGCCCGGATCGCGGGGGACAACGAGGCCTCGGTGGCTCTGCACGTGGCGTGCGGGTTCGAGTTGATCGGCACGGAGCACGAAGTGGGCCGCAAGTTCGGCCGCTGGCTGGACGTCGTCTGTATGGAACGGCTCATCTAGGCCCGGCTCGGTGAGCAGCGCGACTAGGAGGAAGCGGCCAGCGCGGCGAGCTCCTCGTGGGCTGCCGCAGGCGGCAAGCCCTTCCCGTCGAGGGTGTGTACCCGGCTGAAGCGCAGGCTGGAACACAACCAGAGGCCGTCGGCGCCAAAGAGGTCGTCGACGCTGAGACCCTCCCTGGCCACCCCCCAGCCCGAGGCCTCGGCTGCTTCGAAGAGGCGGGCCACGCTGATGCTGGACAGTACCCCGACCGACGGCGGCGGGCTGACGAGGCGGCTACTGCCAAAACAAGCAACGACCGCTGATGTCCCGGCCTCCCAGACGGTGCCGTCCGTCCCTACAAAAATGGCGTCGTCGGCACCCCTCGACGCCGCCCAACGGATTGCGGCCAAGTTGACCGCGTAGGACAGCGTCTTCGCGCCTAAGAGGAGCCACGGGGCCTCCTCGACGATGCCGCTGGGCAGCCCGCGCGAGATCGTAATGACCGAGACGCCGTCGGCTCGCTGGCGCAGGAGACGGGAGCTCAGCTCCTGGCCGAGCACGTATGCGGTGGGCGGACCGCCCTCCTCGGGCCCGCGGGTGCACACGAGGCGCATCTCCCACTCCTGCCCGCCCAGCCACGCCGCGATGCCGGCGGCAACGGCCTGCCTCCATGCGTCGGGGTACGGAAGGACGAGGTCGATGGAGCCCGCGGAGTGAGCAAGCCGGGCGAGATGGTCTTCAAGGTGGCGAGGTTGGCCGGCGTTAACGATGAACCGTTCGAACACCCCGTCGCCTCGGAGCACCCCCAAGTCGTCAGCCCGCAGAAATGGTGCGCGAGATGGCAACAGGGCTGGCCCTTCCGGCCCAAGCTGGACCAGTACGGCAGAAGGCTGGTCCGTCGGCCCGGGTGAGCTGGCAGCCAAGTGAGGCTCCTTTTCTCTTCGCTCGCTCCGACGCTAGCGCTAGCGTCTGTGGGTGTGGAAGACAGTGGGGGGCCTGGTCGTTACGGGACGGTATTGGCCAAGGTCCGCGAGGAGCTTGACGAGGTCGAAGAGGCGATGAAGCGCGTCGAGGACGGCACCTACGGACGCTGCGCGGCGTGTGGCAGCACCCTCAGCGCCGAGGAACTGGACGCGTACCCCCTAGCTCGCCGCTGCCGCGCTTGTAGCTGAGCAGCTCAGATAGCCAGCACGCCGCGCTCAATTAGGGCCTCGGCGATCTGGACTGCGTTCAGTGCTGCACCCTTGCGGAGGTTGTCCCCCGAGACGAACATCGCCAGCCCTCGCCCGTCGGGCTCGGAGTGGTCGTGGCGGACCCTGCCCACGAGGCAATCATCGCTCCCGGCAGCTTCGAGAGGGGTAGGCATCTCTACCAGGCGCGTGCCCGGCGCCGAGGCCAGCAGCTCCCTGGCACGCTCGGGCGTTATCGGGAGTTCGAAACGGGCGAGCACCGAGAGCGAATGGCCGGTGAACACGGGCACCCTCACGCAAGTAACCCCCACTGCAAGATCGGGGATGTGGAGGATCTTGCGGCTCTCATTGCGCAGCTTGTGCTCTTCATCGGTCTCGTCGTCGACCAGGTTGCCGGCGACGGGCAGGATGTTGAAAGCTATCGGCCCCGGGAAAACCCGGCTCGGCGGGTAAGAAAGCGCAGACCCGTCGAAGGTGAGAGCGGAGGCTTTCTCACCCACCGCGTGGACCTGCTCGGCCAGCTCGTCGACGCCTTTGCGGCCGGCTCCTGAAGTTGCCTGGTACGTGGAAATGACGAGCTTGCGCAGGTTCGCCTCGTCGTGGAGCGGCTTCAGCACCGGCATGCAAACCATGGTTGTGCAGTTCGGGTTGGCCACTATCCCTTTGCGGATGTCGACAAGGTCCTCCCCGTTGACCTCGGGAACGACCAGCGGCACGTCGGGGTCCATCCGCCAGGCCTTTGAATTGTCGATCACTATCGCCCCCGTGCGGGCTACGACCGGCGCCCAATCGTGCGCGGCAGCCGCCCCCATGCTGAACAGTGCGATGTCCAGGCCAGCGTGGTCAGCCACAGCCACATCCTCGACCGTCACCCCATCGAGGACCTGGCCGGCCGAGCGTTCCGACGCGAAGAACCGCAAGCGGCCGACGGGCAGCTCCCGTTCCTGCAATACTCGGCGCATCATGGCGCCCACCTGCCCGGTCGCGCCGTAAACCCCTACCGATAACGTCATCGGAAGCCCGCCTCCCCGTCGAGGCCGAACGCCTTGTGGAGGGCGAGTACCGCCCGGTCGGACTGCGATGCACGCACCACACACGTGAGGCGGATCGCGGAGGTCGAGATCATTTCGATGTTGATCCCTTCCGTGGCGAGCACCTCGAACATGGTGGCGGAGATACCAGGGTGGGTCCTCATCCCCGCCCCCACTATCGAAACGGTCGAAATATCGGGGTCCGCGTAGGTAGCGCTAGCCCCGATCTCTGCCTTCAGGTCGTCGATCACTTCTTTTGCAGCGGCAAGGTCGGCGTGGGGGACGGTGAAAGAGATGTCGGTTGTGCCGTGCAAGGAGACGTTCTGTTCGATCATGTCGACGTTTATGAGCTTGTCGGCGAGCTCCCTGAACAACCTCGCGGCCACGCCTGGCCGGTCGGGTACGCCAGCGACGGTCAACTTTGCCTCGGACTGGTCAGCGACAACAGCTGAGACGATCGCCTGCTCCATAGCACTGCCTTCCTCTTCGATCGACGTGCCTGGCTCCCAGGTGAAGCTGGACCGCACGTGCAGGCGCACCCCGTGGGTGCGCGCAAACTCCACCGAACGCATCGCCGGCTTGGGGCAACCGGCAGCGCACATCTCCAGCATTTCCTCGTAGCTCACCTTTGCCAGGCGCCTTGCTTCCGGTACAACTCTCGGGTCAGCGGTGAAGACCCCCGGGACATCTGTGTACAGCTCGCAGCTACCGGCGTCTAAAGCCTTCGCCAGCGCAACCGCCGTCGTGTCCGAGCCGCCTCGGCCGAGGAACGTGACCTCACCATCCAAAGAGACCCCTTGCGAACCGCCCACCACCGGCACCCGGCCGGCGTCGAGGGCCGCCCGAAGGCGGTTGGGACGGATCTCCACGATCTTTGCCTTGGTGTGCTCACCGTTGGTGATCACCCCGGCCTGGCTGCCCGTGAAGCTGTCTGCCGGTACGCCGAGGTCGTGGAGGGCCATGCATAAAAGAGCCATCGCCTTGCGCTCTCCAGCCGTAACGAGCATGTCCATCTCACGGCCGGGGTGCGTACGGGACACCTTGTTGGCAAGATCGAGCAGGTCGTCGGTCTCATGGCCCATCGCGGACACCACGATCACCGGTTCATCCCCGCGCCGGCGCACGCGCGCGACGTAGTCGGCGACGTTCCGCATCCTCTCGGCATCCGCAACGGAGGAGCCCCCGAACTTCTGCACCAGAAGGGCCACGGCTCCGCAGGATACCAGGTGGGCCTACGAGAGCCGGCCGCTGCGAGCACGCCGAGCGGGGTGGGCCCGCCCAAGGCAGACCGCTAGCCAAGCCGCTTGTAGTTCGGCTACGCTGCGCCGCCGTGCCGTCAGAAAAACGTATTCGCCAGCAGGCCAACCAGCGCCGTATGCAGGCACTGCGAGCAGAGCAGGTCAGGAAGCAGCGCAGGCAACGGTTTTGGCTGGTCGGGGGCGCCGCAACCGTGATCGTCGCTCTGATCGCCGTGCTTATTGCAGTCATACCCGGGGGCGGCGGGAAGGCCGCGACGTCGACGACCCTCACCCCGACGACCGTCGGGTCGACGACATCGACATCGACAGGCCCGACTACGACTGCGCCGACTCCCGTGTCGGTGCCGCTGGTCGACGCACCTTCAAAGCCAGGGTGCCCCAAGCTGAACGGCTCGTCTCCCACCTACACGCACTTTTCTGCCGCGCCGCCGATGTGCATCAACACCGCCAAGCAGTACACCGCGACGATGCTCACCGACATTGGGCCGATCACGATCAAGCTCCTGGCGGCACAGGACCCGACCACCGTGAACAACTTCGTGTTCCTGGCGGGCTACCACTTCTACAACGGCACCGCGTTCCACCGAGTGGTGACTGGTTTCGTGGACCAAGGGGGCGACCCGACCGGGACCGGCAGCGGCGGCCCCGGGTACTCGTTCAACGGGGGTGCCCCTAAGAGCGCTTCGGTGTACACCGCTGGTGCCCTGGCCATGGCCAACTCAGGGAGCTCGAGCAGTGACGGCAGCCAGTTCTTCATCGTCGTCGGCAAGGGCGGCGCAGAGCTGCAGCCCCTCTACAGCTACTTCGGGCAGGTAACAAGCGGCATGGCCATCGTCAACAAGATCAACGCCGACGGGAGCTCATCGTCGGCCGGCACCCCGACGGTTGTCCACAAGATCCTCAAGGTCACCATCAGCGTGTCCTGAGGCGAGCTGGTTGTTGCACGGGCTCCTCGAGGGAACCCAAGCCCGCTCGCTTACCGTCCAACCAGATCGTCACATTGCCCGAGCCACGCTTGTACCAGCGCCCGTCGGGCGCCCGGAGCAGCGCAGTGCGCTCGTCGATCGCCGCGATCCGCAGACCGCCTGAAGCGAGCCGGACGGTGCGGTGCGTCTTTTCTTCCGACCAGTCACTGGCGTGTGGCAGCACGGCCAGTTGCGGCAGCAGCCCCAGCCCGAGGGTCAGCGCGCCGCCTCTTGGGTCCACCATCGCGTCGCCGAGCACCATCGCCCCTGCCGAAGACCCCGCCAGCACCGCGCCCGCCGCCCACGCCTCAACGAGTGCATCCCATACGGGCGAGGACTTGAGCACTGAACGCAAGTGCAGCACCGAGCCCCCTGCCAGGTACAGGAACCGGGCAGCTCTTACCGTCCCGGCGAGTTCCCGGTCCTCGGCGTCGGCCCGCCGGAGGACCATGCAAGCCTTGACCGAAGCGCCTAAGCCAGAAAAGTAAGAAGCGGCTGTTTCGATCGCCTTGTCCGGGTGCCAGTACGCCGCGGCAGTAGGCAGGACAACGACATCGTGGGTGCCGGAGCGTTCCAGAAGGTGGCGATCGATCTCCTCACACCCCGGCGTCCACTCGGCGCCACCCACCAGAGCGAGCTCTCCGTAGGCACCCGGCAGGTGCTGAACGGCAGGTAGAGAGCCAGAAGGAGGAGAGATCTCGGGGTCGTACGCCATCGGCGGGGCCAGTATTGCACGGGGCGCCCGCGGAGGCCCAACAATGCGGCCGGCGGGCCTGAGATCTGGGCCAGCCGGGCGGTCATGAACTAGACGTGTCATGACAAACCGCCCCTTTTGCCTCAATTCGGACTAGACAGTCTTCACTAGGTACATTGTCTGGTCCAAATGACGCAGTCAGGCCATAGCGCCGATATGCCCCGACTCGTACGTTTGAGGGAGGTTTGGGGCACTCAGGAGGTAGCCAAAATGGTCGAACAACAACAAGCTGACTCTCTTCTCACCCCGGCGGAAGTCGCAGCGCTGTTCCGGGTCAACCCAAAGACCGTGACTCGTTGGGCTCGCGCAGGCAAGATCACGGCCATCCGCACCCTTGGCGGCCACCGTCGTTTCCGGGCTACAGAGATCCGTCGCTGCCTGGACCAACTCGACTTCGACATCTGAGGATCTCCCCGACCAACCACGTGTCGGCGGGCCCTTCCGCTTACTACTACTGGTGGTCGGAGCCGGCGTCGATCCGGCGACCTCGCACTTTTCAGGCGCGCGCTCTACCAACTGAGCTATCCGACCGCGGACCTGACGGGATTTGAACCCGCGGCCTCCGGCTTGACAGGCCGGCGTGCACTCCAGACTGCACCACAGGTCCCAGCTAACTGGGCACCGCCGCAATCTAGCCTGACGGTGCGAGTCAGTATAGAGGTTGCCAACTCAGCAGGGGAGCACATTGGGTCACAGGTTTAGGTCTGGGCCCGCCGGATTGTCCGGCTGGGTCGTCGTCGCGTGCACCGGGGCCGCAGCGTTGGCCGTCACGGCAGGCGCCATCGGTTTGCCGGCGGTCATCCCGGCTCCGGCGGGAGCAACACCCACCAGCCCGGGCAGGGTGCCGGCCCTCTCCGGCCAATTTGTGAGGTTGACCGGTGCTGTGCCCCCGTCACCCGAGTTGTTCGGGGCAAAGGCGCTCGGGGCAGCGTCGCTGTCTGCGCCGCTGCACCTACAGGTCTTCTTCCAACCGGCCCACGCCGCCCAGCTGGGTGCCCTCGCTACCGCCGTGTCCACACCCGGCACCTCTGTTTACCACCACTTTCTTTCGGTCGCACAGTTCGCAACCCGTTTCGGGCCGAGCTCGGCGAGCATCGCGACCATAGACATGTACCTGCGGGGCGAGGGCCTTTCGGTAGGCCCGCTTTCTGCAAATCACCTGGCCCAAGACGTGGGCGGCACGGTCGGCGGGTTCGAACATGCCTTCGCCACCCCGCTCACCAGGTTGAGGACGAGCACGGGGGGCCTGGTGGTCGGCTCGGTCCTCGCACCGAAGCTGCCGGCCAGCTTGGCGAGCTCAGTGTCGTACATCGAGGGCCTATACCCATGGGTCAGCCCATCAAATGACCTGGTCCGCTTCCCTT
>Ga0302326_10021649_pt1 | contig 13178 bp, 16 predicted proteins | sample Palsa_T0_3_FD_202264 | JGI IMG/M metagenome (GOLD analysis project Ga0302326, IMG submission 202264) | Peat permafrost microbial communities from Stordalen Mire near Abisko, Sweden - Palsa_T0_3 | ecosystem: Environmental > Terrestrial > Soil > Palsa > Peat permafrost | place: Sweden: Abisko... | reverse complement strand
GACTAGCTATACAAGTTGATGTTTCCAGAATCCAGGTTAATTTATTTACTTCCGCCTGCCAAGCAGAGCAGTTATAGTAAATTGATCAAAAATGTGACTCAGCGTCAGGGTCTGAAATATTTGTACACAAAAACAGATCTCGAATCTTCCCTGTCGCGCCTTGCGTACATTTATTTACCTCGAGTCACTGCACTTGCTACTATTCCCTGGTCCTCACCGATCACAAGTTCTGGAGGCTTTTGCACTAGTAAAATCGGAGAAACGATTATTGGTATCATATCTACAAGCCCATCGGACGACCCTGTTTGGTATCTTCGTCCAACGCACCTATCTTCTTCCATAACTAAACAGAAAGAGTTCTTTCTTTCTGTCTTCCAGCTCCAACGAGAGAGCATTATGTCCAGTACGTGAGAAGGAAGAACGCCACGCCATGCATAAAATTCAGAATCAGCCTCCCGTAAATATCACTCAACAGTTCAGTTTTCAACACACATATCTCTTTCCGATGTCCCTTCTTCACTTCATGAGGGGAGATTGGGCAACTATGTCCCGTTTCTGCTCCACATGTTCGAATTATTCTCCATATATTTCCGAGGGCGCTTCCTGTTGTCCTTCATTCGTTATGGTGTTTGAGTGAGGTGGAGCAGAGGTCCTCACTCTCCGCTGCTGATGACCACTCTCGCGCCTTCCTTGCCCAGAATTCCGCGTTCCTGAGGCTTCGGGCTATGTCCTCTGCCCTTCTTCCTAGCCAAGAACGAAAGCATACCGCCAGAAGGCTTTGCTGCGGCTTCAAGCTTGGCATCCGCTGGCAAAGTCGCATCTTGTTTCGCAAGCTCAGACCAACTTCCCATCTCGTCTAGCGTAACTTGCATGCCACCGCTCGTAGACTCTTTTCGAGTTCCCGTCGGTCGCTGTTGCCGGTTGTAGGAGGGTTGGTAAGGTGAGAGTGGTGTCTTGGCCTGAACGGAGTGGCTGCTGGATGCTTGTCTGTAACTTCCTGGCTGGGGACTCGAGCTTTGTCCATTTGGAAGAGGCGGCTGATTTGCGGGAATTGGTGGAGATCCAGAGAGCGAGGGCGGTTGAGTAGTATTCTTTCTCTTTCTCGAGGTAGAACGTCTGCCAATTGATCGGGCACCGCTGCCTTCAGACGGATTTTGAGAGGGGGTCATTGGCGGCGGTTGCGTCCAATCTGTCGGAGAGCCGGTATTCGACGAATTGGGATTTAAGGCTCCGGCGTACCTGGCAAGTCTGATTAGTGTAAGAGGGTGAGCAATAGGGAAGGGAGTAGACCTTTCATACGCAGCAGTAGTGTAATCGAATGGTGTGAACTGAGTTTCGATCATCTTGTAGAGATCGTCCTCTCGGATTTCTTTCTCCGAAGCATCTTCTTTCAAGGGTTCTCTTGGCTTTTGCCTCCGAGCTCGTGCTTCCAATGGTGCCTCTTCTAGAAGCAGCTCCTCAAGGTCGTAGGTAGCATCAAAGTTAGTCTTCTCGGAAGATGGAACGAAAACTGGCTCAATCTCCTTCCTCTCCAGCGCCTCAAAATCTATAGGTCGAAAGAATGGATTGTCGGTGAAGCTGTGGAAACTGGCAGACCCCATCCGCTTTGCTGGATCTTCCTCAAGTGCAGAGCTAATAGCATGCAGGCATGGCATTGAAACTGGAGGGTTTGTGACTGGGAAGCTAGGGGCGGCCTTTGTAATTTGTACTGCTAATGTGGTTTGTGTACTGCCCTCGAAGGGTCGCTGAAAGAAATGTTAATACTCTAGGAAATGCAGGGGTTTCTAGATTCGTACCTTATTGTATATGCACTCATAAAATAAGACACCCATAGACCACCAGTCGGCACCTGGGCCATAGCCATGTCCCTTATAGACTTCCGGTGCCAAATATGCAAGTGTTCCGGATTTGCTTGTCAAAGGTCTTCCAGGGGTGAAGTCAGAGGCGACATTCTATGACATGTCAGTATGATATCCCCATTATAGACTAAAGAAGACGTACAAAATCAGCAAGGTGAATGTGGCCTTCAGAATCCAATAAAACATTATCCGGCTTCACATCTCTGTGTATGATTCCCTGCTTGTGTATGTATCTCAAAGCACAACCCAGCTCGGCGATCCAGAACCGGACTGCTTCTTCGGTGAAGGTCTTTCTCGAAATGTGAAATCGCAAATCACCACCGTTCATTAAATCTACCACCAAGTACCTGTTTGGGGGGTCAGCAAAGTCCTCCAAAATTGGGAAGCTGTATCTCACATGTATTCAATGTCTTGAAAGCTGTACCGCAGATTGCAGATGAATTGATAGTTCAAATGCTCAAGCATCCGCCTCTCCCGCAATATGTTCCGCACACTCTCTGACCGAACCACCTCATCTTTGCGGATGTATTTCAATGCAAAGGTAAGATTCGTGTCCTTTCTCTCCACAATTCTGACCTTTCCAAATGCACCCTTCCCGACGACGCGTAGTAGGCGGAAGTGATTGAGGTTCACTGTGGCAAGGCCAAGACGTTAGCAAGTGCTTTCAAGTGGATCTGGTCGAATAATTGGTGCCCGTTGATAGTGTGTTCGAAGAGATGATTGACGTTAGACGACGGGAGCTTGTATACCTTCATCTGAGAAGGAAATCGGCTTTCCTTGACTGTTCCCCATTGATGCCACGATTTGCTGTCAGCCGACCGATCTATCGATCTACTTGATGCGTTCGTTCCGTGGGATGATTCCTCTGCCCGTAGGCATATTAAGATGCGATGCTTGATATCATACGCGGAAGTCGAGCTGTAGAAGTGAATCGGGATCTTCGTGCGCGTCTGGAAAGCTGAGCTCAAGGAGCCCTTCGAAATTTCAAAGCGAGCTGCGGATTTTTGTGAGGTTTCTTCAATAGAGTTTCGATATCCGCAACCAAAAGAGATACCGTCGGTCAGGCAGCGTTCTGGCCTTCTCCTCTGGAATGGGATGTCCTTAACTGCACAGTTGAAGGGGCCAGTACCACAAATGGGCAGGTTCGAACAAAAGGATTTTCCCGAATGTTTCTCCCTGAAAAGGTCTGAGACCTTTCCCTATACACTGCAGTGCGGTTGTCTTGGAATGGATTTCAGCTTTTTTCGACACTTTAGCCTCGTTCAAGCCAGACAGGTCACCCTTTTTCAAGGAACGGCGTGATCAGCCGAAACCATGGGCCAGGCATGGCAGTTATTAAAGCTCCGCCAGTTGGAGTAGGGCAAAGGAGGAGCGCCCACTGCGGACCACTGGAGGCATGGACCCTGTCGATAACAAACAATCGAGGTAGGTCAGTGCAGCTTCCGGCCTAGCACGCTGGAGTGAGTGGGCAGGCGGCGACAAGGCTCAGACACATGGGCAGCATGGCAGCAAGCATGGGAGGTGCATGGCCAGAGTCCGAATTTCCTCCCCAAAACGGGCTAGAAGAGGACTAGAAGCCGTCGTGTGGTTTGCACAGTCAGAACTGCCATCTTCAACGCTCTTCTCGAGTCAAGAAGGCCTCACTGCCATCATGCCATGGCTAGCGAAGGAGTCACGAGGCAGGATGTGGGTGTGCTCTAGAAGCTTTTCAGACTGCATCATCAAAGCTTCCGTGAAATTGGGTCCATGGCAATTTGGTATAGTCCACTTTACAGAATCCATAGAAGGAATCCACTTGCGCCAACCCCTACCCGTGACCCCGTACGCTGCATTTCCACGCTGGACTCTGGAGCAAATCGTTCCAGCAGAGGAGTGCCCGCCCCTCCCCATGCTGCGAGCGATAAAGAGACGCTTTTCTATTCGGTCATGGTCACCTGTTCCTTTGAAAGTCCCGCTTGCCTTCTTGCCCATGCGAATTGACCCCATATATCCAGCATTTTGTATTCTGTCATAGGTGCGGTGAGCGAGTGCGTGCATGCACCCCATACCACTGGCCAGTAATTTGATCGATCTCATCGGGGGTGCAGGAAAAACCGATTCGGAGAGCCTTCACAATGAGACAGGCCCCTGCTGTTTCAGCTCCCGGGGGGGTACGTCTTCTCCATCGCAGAGTTAGCTGGAACTAGATATGTTATATTTAGGATGAGACTCAAGACAACATCATCAGATATTAATTAATATTCGTGATGGCCTCAAAATCGGCCGTCGGCGTGGGCAGACAGGGGCTAACAGCGCTCTTCCAGAAGGGCAGCAATTACAGTAGGTTCCCGCCTCTTCCGCGCGCGGATTGCCACGCTTTATCAGAACCAAACGAATATTACGCCATGCCACGCTCCACCAACAAAAGGAAAATTCTTCCACGTGGTCCTCAAGAATAAACGGCATGCAAGGGGGGGGGTCACACTCGCCCAAATGTGGTACCTGCATGCTGAGAAAGATGTCTTGCTTCTCTTACAAGTTACAATGCTTCTAGAAAGGTTTGAGAAAAATCTCAAACCCTCTCCGCTGGACCATCCTCAGTCAGAGAACGGCATCCAAGCATGCTGGGAAATCTCCGTCATGGCATCACATGCGTTCCCCGGCTTCACCGCTGGTTCCTTCATTCCTTCTAGAACACTGCCGGCTCTCTGCACATTCGAAACGTTTCGACCTCTTCAAGTTCTTCCCCCCATCCCTTCTCTCCCGCTCTTGCCAGGACCTTGGAGCTCACGCAACGCCACCCATCCACACACTGAACTTTTCATCCCATCAGCCAAAATGTCTCTCGTTCCTCCCGACAAGGAGCCATACGAAGGTACGAAGTACAGTAGCAGCAGAACGCACACTGAGACCGGGACACCTATCGGCACTTCTACATCAATTGTTTCTAGCCCTTATCGTCGCGTCGTCGTTCCTAGTTCCCACTTTCAGCTCTTGTGAATCGTTGATCTCCTCCTCTCATTGCGGGGTACCAAAAGTCGCGTCGCACTGCTACTACATCAATCAGCATGCCAATACAGCTTTTGCCACTCCACATCCTACCATCTCACTTTTCAATATTTGTCTCTTCGCAAAAGGCACAGCGCAATAGGTCCGAGGAGAGCGAATTTCAAGCCACAATTTTCACCCGCCTCTCGAGGGCGTCGAGATCCGATATAGGAAGCTGCAATGTGATGATTTCTTTACTGCTACCCGGGTCATTCATGTTCTGTGGTGGCAAATTTCGCACGCACTGATGCGCTCCAGAGGCTGGAGGGCAGCACGTTGAGATTTAGTTCAGGGTTCAGTAATTTTCCGTCGAGATCGCTGCCCGGGGGGCGGGGATGGTGTCCACAGGGTCCTCCTGGATGACTGCAGACGTATAAGAGGCCAGGGAATCACATACCCGAGGTTTAGGCCGACAGAGTATTAAATCCGTTTAGTAATTTTCCATGTGAGGTATCACATGTGCATCTACATATCAACCCCTTCGCACAGTATTATCTGAACAAGGCCCATGAGACGAAGAGAAACAAGACGCCCATGCAAATGCAGCCCCAAAAATGCCCGCTCCTGCCCCAAATGCACGCAAGCCTGGCCGAAATGCGTCGAAGAAGCTTGGTATAGCCACGAAGCAAAGAAGAATAAAGCAAAAAGCAAGCAGGGGATGAGTGCAACTGAAACCTTCTCCCAAAAAACGCCGGATTGAAAATGCTCGGGATAATCCTTTTGGAGCGTATAATGATTTCGGTCTTCATTTGTAGTTGCGGACCGCCTTGCCTTCGTAAAACAGGCCAAAGGAAACAAAGCAAGGTCAATAATCGTCTTCCTCCGCTTCTCTCAGGGGCCGTGATAGTTGGCCCAACAATGCATCCAGATCCTTCCAGTTCTCCACTCTCTCAGCGAACTTTCGATGTTTTCTAGACAAAATATGCTACAAAGCGGATTAGAAAGGGTTTTCAGAAGGAACCAGTAGATAGTTATCATACCTCATCAAAGTCTTCGAATTTGTCCTGGCAATTCTCGCAGTATCCAGGTTTGGGATCCCGTTTTTCAAGTTTCCTCTGCTGAACGGCCTTGGCCTTGCGAGCAGCTTCGACCTTCCTAGCATTCTCCTCGGCTTCTGAGGGGTCGACATCTTCCTCGATCAATCCAAGTTTCTCTTGGCCCTTCCGCTTGGTAAGTCGATTTGGTGCTTCATCTCTAGCTGCTATACTGATGTCCGTCATTCGATGCGAGCTTGCCAGCCCGTATGAGCCTGGACCTCCACTGTTTTTCTCTAAGACTTTCCTCTGCAGACCATGAACCTCCTTGCTCGTTCCTGCCTTTGCCCCTGGCTGGGCTGCTGTTGAAGAAATAAAATTAGATCGAATGGCAGAGGTGACATTCGATGGCTGGACGCCAGATGCAACAGGTTCACCCCCAAAGAGACGGCCTGCACCGGCACGACTGACGAATGCGTTTTGAGTGCCTCTGGAGGAAGCTTCCAGATCAGTGCGATGGGACAGGGAGGCTTTTGGTTGGGCGAAGGGATTAGTTTGCTTGGTTCTAACGGTGGCTGTTCGATTGGAACCGTCCTCCATCTCCGATAGTGGTCGTTTTCCAGTCACGGCTTTTGGTGGTTGCATCCTCGAAGCTTCAACTGCAGAGCGAGTCCTGGGAATCATCAACTTCTCCTTCTCCTGCTGTCGTTGAAGTCGGATCAGCTCCTTCTCCTTTTCTGCTTCCCGCCGACTATGATCAACTTCTTCAACGAAGGGGCATTTGCCGTTCGCTACACTGCGGAACTGAGGCCAATCCCCATCCTCCTTGTGCGCTACTTTGGTATACTCTCGAACCATGATCGGTCTCTGCTTTTCATCAATGTCATGAATATAAATAAAGGGGCCTTTGAAGAGACTAAGCTCTTTTGTGGCTACCGTGGGATCTCGATCAGAAGGTCCATTGATTCGCTCATTTCGCAATAGTTGGGAGAGATCTGTTTCCCTAGTAGCTCGAGGAATTGCAGCAGACCCTTGTACTGAATTGCTTCGTGTGTTATGCCCGTGAATCGTCTGGTAGCCTGTGTCCGTATCAAACATAGTCGTCATCATTCGTTGCAACTTTTCAAGTGCCCATATCTTCATGCCCAATTCCCGTGCCCTATGCAAAACGTCCGCATTACGGCCCTGCTGCCTCTTAACCTCCCCATCATGTCCATGGGGTGCTAGCCTCCGACTTATTGGTGCTTCAAATGTAAATTTCCCTTTCGACCCGTAGTCAGACTGTGTATTCGCCGATTCAGATGAGCGGTCCAATAATGAAGGGTTGATAGTCTGCAGTTGGCTATTCTGAGAGTTCGACTCGGCCGTGGATGATGTGACTGGTGTCTCCGCCGAGCTGGTACTGTGTTCTGGAGGTATTGATCGAGTCGTTACAACATGCGTCACTGCATTAGAGAAGAATTTCTCCTCCCTCTGTTTGTGTGATCAGCATCGTCTACATTTGGATGTAACGATTATCAAAACTTACTGCACCAAGAGCTATCACTTGTTTTGTGTATTTGAGACGGACATCCTCCGGTATGCTCTCGAAACTTTCGAAGTAGAAAACAAAAGTTGGGAAAATCTTCCTGTAGTGCTTTTGCCATTGCCTTATTGTCTCCAAATTCTCTCCTGATGGTTTCTCTGCCTTCGTAATCGTCTGCTGAGGTTTCTCTCGTACTGCAACACATTTCCGTTCGAAGGCAGACTGCTGGGGAGCATTGGATTTTCGAGTAAACACACGCCCTTCAGCTGACGATTGAGTGCTTTGTTGACGTGGAGGTGTTCTCAATGGCTGATGGGACTCGAGCATCTGCTTCTTAGCTGGCGGTGGTTGCCCATAAGCCTCTTCGCGCTGAGTTGTGGCATAGGACCGTTTCTGCTTGGACACAGCAGCTGCAACTGCTCGGTAGGGCGAGTTGACGGCATTGGGGTTGCTTGTCAAAGGCACTCTTCTACCCGACATGGTGAACGGAGTGTGTGGCAAGGGTGATATTGATACTGCTGCCATAAGAAGGTATTTTGGATCCTCTGGGCAGCCAAAACCTGAGTGAAGGAGTGGGGTGGCACGCGACAGAAACACGTCTGGAGCTGGATTATAAAGGCATTGGGAAAGATGATTGAGTTCTCGTTCTGACAAAATCGCGGCTGTCGCGAATGCACAAGTCAAGGAGCGTGGTGGGGATAATGTTTGCGGTGTTGAGCTGTGCTCTTGGTGTTTGGAGGAGCTCCAAGTCGTGGGTCGGCAACAACACAACAAGCTCAGCTCGGACCTCGAAAACGCGGCGCGCTTTCAACAGCGCCTGGGCAACCGCTAGCGCTACGCTTGACATGCACAACACTTTCATGCTCCAGTGAAGATTATGCGTCTTCTTGGTAAAGCTTGAATATCGACAGCATGATGCAACAATGACGCTTCGCCGCCACGCGAATTCTTAATTGAACATGAAGCTGAAGGGACAGGGGCTGGGTCTGCTGCAACTGCCGAAGGCCATAATATTCGCATCTCAAAGGCCGAGATGTAGGTTCCAGTTGCTTGCACAAGAACTGACATGTCGTACGACTCAATCTCGAAGGACTTATGCTTCAATATCAGCTGCAGATCTGCAATTTGGACAACCTGTCCATGAAACGCATCCCCATTTATTGAGAGCAGGAGAAAGTGCGTATCTCTCTAATCATGAGAGAATTTCTGCTAACGCATCTTCAGTCACACCTGGAATAACTGCTCAAGAATATGCAGATCGACGATCGAGGCTTGCCGCAAGTCTTCCTGACAATGCAATAGCTATTCTGGCTTCGTCTAATACAAAATACCGATCAGGAGCTGTGTTCTACGAGTTTCACCAGGAACCTAACTTCTTCTACCTTACTGGATTCAATGAACCAGAAGCTGTGTCAGTAATTCAAAAAGTTGGGGCCTCTGCAGACTATGTTTTCCACCTCTTCCTTCGACCCAAAGATGCAAAAGCAGAGCAATGGGATGGGGCAAGGTCTGGAGAACAAGCTGCTTTGGATGTATTCAATGCAGATGAGGTTTTTCTCCCTGCTCTAGCGACATGAGCAAGTGCTAATTATTCGCAGACAGGAGACATCAATCACTTGCATACACTACTTCCACCTCTTATATCTGGAGCAAGTGAAGTTTATACAGATATAGTAAAATGCTCTGGGTTTAGTCGATTCTTTCGAGATCAAAATCTAGTACCGAACGACTTCCAGAGAATGATCAAGGACAGCAAAGTCAAGCCACTCAAGCCGTTGATGCACGAATTGAGAATCATCAAGAGCGAATCAGAGATTGCAAACATGCGTCTGGCTGGGAAGTTCTCCGGTCGAGCGTTTACAAATGCTATGCGCCGACAATGGACCAAGGAGAAGGATCTTGGCGCATTCTTGGATTATGATTTCAAAGTTGGGGGCTGTGAAACCATAGCATATGTCCCTGTCATCGCCGGGGGCCAAAATGCGCTCAGCATTCATTATGTTCGCAATGACGATGTGCTACAAGACGGCCAGATCGTCTTGGTAGATGCTGGTGGCGAGTACGGGGGCTATATTACTGATATCACAAGATCTTGGCCGATTAATGGCAAGTTCTCGGATCCGCAAAGAGATCTCTACGAAGCAATTCTTCGAGTTCAAAGGAGCACTGTATCTCTTTGTCGAGAGAGTGCAAATATGACGTTGGACAAGCTCCACCAAATCACGGAACATGGGTTGAAAGAGGCTCTCAAGCAACTGGGATTTGACATGACTGGAGATGCTCTGGATATTCTCTTCCCGCATCATGTTGGCCATTACATTGGTTTGGATGTACATGACTGCCCAGGTTACGCCCGGTCAGTGCCACTGAAAGCTGGCCATTGTGTTACTGTGGAACCTGGGATATATGTTCCAGATGACATCCGTTGGCCGGAACATTTCAGGGGCATTGGAATACGAATAGAGGACAGTGTTTGCATTCAGGATGATTCACCGTTGGTCTTGACAACAGAAGCTGTCAAAGAAGTTGTAGATATTGAGGCATTGCGGAACTAATACGAATTTAACTTAACCTGTACATAAAATGCCAAAAGCATCTCAACGAAGCAGTGAGGTGTGTCTGCCTTTGTCACATGTTTGAGTGTTCTACGCGACTTTGCGACTTTGCGTTCGCGACTTCTTCCCGAAACCGCAGCCTCACACGCCTCGTCACCTTAACCAACTTTTCCCTTAACAACCAGAATAACCTCACAACAACGTTCCAAAATGTCCTCCCCATCCCCAACCCCGTCAAGATCTGGTACCCCAGCGGACAACAACAATGCCATTCCCGACTCCACCTCCCACGACCCAGACCTGCCACTGACCATGGCCTCCTCCATGATCCTCACCTCTCTACCCCGCGATGCAGCCACCGCTCTTTCCACCGCGGCCGAATTTCCAAGACCGAAAGTCGCTGTACATTTCAGAGCTGTGGGCAGCGCGCCGATGCTGAAGAGGACCGTTTGTCATATCTCGAGCACGCAGCGGTTTGAGGTTGTGGTGTCATATTTGAGGAAGGTGCTGAAGGTGGGGGCCATGGATAGCGTGTTTCTGTATGTGAATTCAAGCTTTGCGCCAGCGTTAGATGAGATTGTGGGGAATTTGCACAGGGTGAGTGCTATCCTTTCGTTGGGGAGGAGTCTATGGCAAAGGAAAGTGACTGATTTGGGGATAGTGCTTTAAGGATTCTAAGGATCAGCTCATTGTAACTTATTCCATGACACCAGCTTTTGGATGAGGACTTTCGAAGCTCTACGTCTATTCGCCCTCTACAGCAGGTACTACCACCAGTTCTTCTAACCACCTCTACGAGAACTGCCAATAACGCCAACCGCCCAAAAACGAAAACGAGAGTTATGAGGATGAGAGCATGCTCCTTGGGTATAACGGTACAACATCAAACAACTTTGGCATCAAGCGCCCGCTCAAATTCCTCTAGCTCCTCCTTCGGAAGTGGGTACGTATGCTCTGGTGCAGGGTACGCACGGCTCTTGGTCTCATCTCTATACACTTCGATGGCTTTCAAACTTTCGCTCCATACGTCTCCGTATTTTTTGACAAATTTGGGGATGAATCGTCCAGGTGGGAAGTTGCCGGTCATGTCGACCTGGACTAGCACTTGGCCAGAGCAGCCATTTCCAGCACCAATCCCAATCGTTGGAATAGAGAGCTTCTTCGTGATCAAGGTCGCAACTTCTTGCGGTACTGCTTCAACGACGACTGCGAAACAACCGGCAGCCTGGACCGCTAAAGCGTCTTCAAGGACTTTCATTGCGCCGGCTGACGTCTTTCCTTGTACTCGGAACCCCCCAAGAGCATTCTGGCGTTGGGGTGTGAGCCCGACATGGCCTAGAACAGGTATACCCGCAGCTGTGATCTTCTTGATGGTTGGTGCCATTTCAATACCTCCTTCAAGCTTTATGCCTTGTACTCGACCTTCCTTGATGAACCGAATCGCAGATTCAAGAGCCTGTTCGGGGGCAATCTCGTATGATCCCATAGGCAGATCGCCGATCTACAGGGAGGGTGGTTAGTTCTAGGATATGGATGCTTTTCGGGCTATGCATACGGTGAAGGCAGTTTTTGCTGCACGAGAGACGGAACGACAGTGCAGCAACATTTCCTCCAGGAGAACCTCACTGGTATCCTCCATACCCAGGGCCACCATGGCGAGGCTGTCACCAACGAGAACAATTTCCATGCCAGCAACGTCTGCGACATGCCCACTGGGAAAGTCATGAGCTGTAAGGACGGTAATGGGTTCCCCCTTCTTATACATGGAGCGAATGGTATTGAGAGTAACTTTCTTCCGCAAGTTTGGTCCTGGAGCGCCCATGGGCGCATGTGAGCTGTATCTGGTCTGCCATTGCGATAGCAGAGGCTTTGCAGCAGATGAAGCAGGTCGAAAGTATTGCGAAAAGAGGGCACGAGACCCTTTCACGACAGATATTGATCGCGACATGGCGGGAAAGCTTCGTTGTTGTCGTTGCTAAGAAAAGTACAATAACGATCGCTTAGCAAGAATGAATACAAATGAAGGAGAGAAGTGGCCATTTTTCTGACTCTTATTGTTGAGGTCGTGATGATACGCACGCAGTGGTTCTCATACTGAGGTCGGTCAAAAGCACCGACGTAGATCCTTTTGCCTCGGGAACGAAGCAGTCTAAGCCGTCTTTAGAATTATAGTCACGGGATCTTAGTTACTGACAGGACTTCTTTGTTCACTCATTACCTTAGAAGTAAGTGCTTTTCCAGGAAAGGATTGGAATTGTCGGTACCAGTGGGAGAAACCATTCCCTTTCAAGCCTGCGGAAGTTAATTTTAAAGGCAATACAGGGTACCACTGCAGGTGACCTATACCCGTGGAAAACGTGCTCATGACAAGTTTATTAGCATGTAGAACCTCGACGAAACAAGCTGAAGCGAGTCAACTGCATAACTTGTCAACAAAGGAAGGAAAACATGAGAAACTTGCTGTGAATCACATTTCGAAAATACCTTAAATAAAGGAGCAGTCCCCTTTGCGGAAGCAACCGCCGACTTGGGTTCGGATCTTGAACCGATAAAGCCTCGCGATAAGGGTGCCACGACTTCCGTCATTTCCAACCTCAGACCTGCCAACTCCTTACAACTCACAACACCCACGCACACTCCTCTTTCCGATCTCATAGCAAATACCCACGAGTCTTTAAGAGCAATACGAGAAGCAGATCAAGAGAGCACACACCGCAGATACGCAAGAAAGGGGGGCCAAGATGTCTTCTCCGCGAAGACGAATTGAGACTGATGTGAGTGAAGCGTCCATTTCTATGAGGCGACATGCGGTGGCAGAAACTGACGGAACACTCACGCATCACAGGTCATGAAGTAAGTTTTCTGGGAACCCGTATACCAAGGTTTATTTGCTAACTTGTTGACTTTAGGATGTACGTGTTTCTCAAAAAAAAAATTCTAGATCGAAATGATCCAGTAATGACTGACTATATTTCAGGCTGATGAGCGACTATGAAGTTACTCTGGTCAACGACAATAGTAAGTGGGATTTCTTCTGTGGGATTCATGGATTCGTTGCTAATTTGCGGTCTCTTCTTCAGTGTATGTCCTCCCCGATCCCTGAGGACGTGGCCGGGTTATTTACAATTGGGGAAATAGGCAGGAGTTCTACGTTCGATTTAAGGGTCCCGAGGAGAGTCAGTGCATCTGCAATATCAGGCATACATAAAGGACCGTTGGACTGATGGAATACAGCACC